>FWPU01002477.1_pt1 | contig 50890 bp, 52 predicted proteins | sample 2228361 | NCBI WGS metagenome assembly FWPU01 (sample SAMEA103939777, study PRJEB20133) | metagenome | reverse complement strand
ACAATCAATGGGCGATATCGGTGCCCGTCAGCAGGCAGACCGCCTCGCGCACTCTGGCCCAGAAGGCCGCAGCCTATGGCTTCGACGGCGTGCGCGTCGATGGCAACGACCTGCTCGCCATTATCCAGGTCACAAGGCAGGCCGCTGAAAAGGCCCGCTCTGGCGGCGGGCCGACCTTGATCGAGGCTGTGACCTACCGCATGAGCGCCCATTCCACCTCGGACGACCCGCGCGTTTACCGCGAAGAGAAGGCTCTAGCCGAGTGGAAGAAGCGCGACCCTATCGATCGCTTCAGGATTTATCTCGAAAAGAAAAAGCTGTGGGACGAGGCGCGCGATAAGCGCCTCCAGGAAGAAGTAGCGGCTGAAATTAGCGCGGCGCTCAAGGAGGCCGAGCGGATACCGCCTCCGCCTCTGGAGAGCATGTTCCAGGACGTATACGCCGAGACGCCGTGGCACCTGCGCGAGCAGATGCAGGAGGCTATCGCCCTCGGGCGCGAGGTGCTGGCCCGCGAGGGCAGGAAGGAGGGGAGCTGATGCCGGTAATGAATATGATCCAGGCGCTGAACGATGCCCTGCGCCTCGAGATGCGCCGCGATGAGCGGGTGGTGGTGATGGGCGAAGATGTCGGAGTGCTCGGCGGCGTCTTTCGTGTCACCGTCGGCCTGCTCGGCGAGTTCGGCCCCGACCGCGTGATCGATACCCCTCTGGCCGAAGGCGGAATCATAGGGACGGCTATCGGAATGGCGCTTTACGGCCTGCGCCCGGTGCCTGAAATCCAGTTCGCCGATTTCATCTATCCGGCCTTCGACCAGATCGTCAACGAGCTTGCCAAATACCGCTACCGCTCGGGCGGCCAGTACTATTGTCCCCTGGTAATAAGGGCGCCGTACGGCGGCGGCATCAGAGGCGGCCATTATCATTCGCAGAGCCCCGAGGCCTACTTCATCCACACCCCGGGGCTGAAGGTGGTCATACCATCAAACCCTTACGATGCCAAGGGGCTCTTGATCTCGGCGATACGCGACGACGACCCGGTGATATTCATGGAGCCGAAACGCATCTATCGCGCGGCGCGCGGCGAAGTGCCCGAAGGCGAATATGCTGTTCCCCTGGGCAAGGGTACTGTGGCCAGAGAGGGTAAAGACGTCACGGTCATAGCATACGGCGCCATGCTCCACGAAGCGTTGCGCGCCGCCGAGGAGGCGGAAAAAGACGGGATCTCGCTCGAGGTGCTGGACCTGCGCACCCTGCTGCCGGTGGACGTCGACCTGGTCATAAGTTCGGTCGAGAAAACGGGGCGCGCCGTGGTGGTGCACGAGGCGCCGCGCACCTGCGGCTTCGGCGCAGAGCTTGCCGCACAGATCATGGAGCGCGCCTTCCTCCATCTGGAGGCGCCGGTCATGCGCGTTACGGGCTACGATACCCCCTTCCCGTATGCGCTCGAACATTACTACCTGCCCGACGCCAAGCGCATCCTGCGCGCCGTCGAGCAGACGATGAATTATTAAGCGGCTGAAAGTGCCAGGCAGGTGCCTGTGGTTCCATAAAAATCCCGTGAAGCACTGCGAGTTTTTTGGATTTAATTGCAATTAACTGCAAGTTTTCAAATTCCCGAAAAACCAATGGGAGGACGCGATGGCTTACGAGTTCAAGCTGCCGGACATCGGAGAGGGCGTGGTCGAGGGGGAGATCGTCAAGTGGCTGATCAAAGAAGGCGACCGTATCGAAGAGGACCAGCCGATGGTCGAGGTGATGACCGATAAGGCCACCGTTACCATACCATCGCCGCGCAAGGGTCGCGTGGTGAAGACCTACGGGCGCGAGGGGGAGACGATCAAGGTGGGGCAGACCATGGTGGTGATCGAGGAGACGGACGGGGCGCCCGCCGAGCCGGTCGCGCCGCGCGTTAAAGCGGCCGAGGAGGAGCCGACGGTGCACCAGGTGCCGAAAGAGCCCGCGCCGGCAGCCGCTGGACCTGCCGAAACCGGCAAGGTGCTGGCAACCCCGGCCACGCGCAAGCTGGCGCGCGAGCTGGGTGTCGATGTCACGCAGGTTAAAGGGACCGGGCCGGCAGGCCGCATCACTAAAGAAGACATACTGCGCCACCTGGAAGGACGGCCGGCTGAATCGGAGCGTCGCCCGGCAGCCCCAATCGCTGCTCCCGAACTCGAAGAGCGCGTCTCGTTCCGCGGCCTGCGCAAGCGCATAGCGGAAAAAATGGTCCGCTCGCGCCGTTCGGCGGCCCACTTCACCTACGTCGAGGAGGTCGATCTGACGGAACTGGTCGCCCTGCGCGAACGCGCTTCGCCCATGGCCGAGGAACAGGGGGTGCGCCTGACTTATCTCCCCTTCTTTATCAAAGCCCTGATCCCGGCCTTTAAAAAATTCCCGGCGATCAATGCTACCGTGGACGAGGAGCGGGGCGAAATCGTAATCAAGAGATATTATAATATAGGCATAGCCGTGGCCACCGATGCCGGCCTGATCGTCCCGGTGGTCAAGGAGGCCGATAAGAAGAGCCTGATCGAGCTGGCGCGCGAGGTGGAGAGGCTGGCGCGCGAGGCGCGCGAGGGTAAGATCAAGCTCGATGAACTCCAGGGCGGGACCTTCACCATCACCAGCCTGGGGCCGCTCGGCGGCGTCCTGGCTACTCCGATCATCAATCATCCGGAAGTGGCGATCCTGGGGATACATCGTATCCATAAGCGCCCGGTGGTGCGCGACGGCCAGATCGTAATACGCGACATGATGTACCTGAGCCTCTCCTTCGATCATCGCGTGATCGACGGGCATATAGGGGCGCAGTTCGCGCACGAGCTGATCCGTTATCTGGAAAACCCAACGCTCCTCTTCATGCAGATGATCTAAAACGCCGGGAGGCCGGGGAGAATTCGGATGCTCGACAAAGACGATTTGCTGAAAATCTACCGGACCATGTCGCTGCTGCGCGCGCTCGACGAGAAGATGCTCAACCTGCAGCGGCAGGGGCGCATCGGTTTCTACGGCACCTGCACCGGCCAGGAGGCGGCCGTTGTGGGCTCGGGCTATGCACTAGAGCGGGAGGACTGGGTCTTTCCGGCACTGCGCGAGGTCGGGGTCGCGATAATGCGCGGCTATCCGTTAGAGAGGCTGATCTCCCAGCTCATGGGCAATTGCGGCGACGTTACAAAGGGAAGACAGATGCCCTGCCACTACAGCGACCGCTCGGTGAACTACGTGAGCTGGTCGAGCTGCGTCGGGACGCAACTGCCGCACGCCGTGGGCGCTGCCTATGCCATGCGCCTGCTCGGCCAGAAGCGCGTGACCGTGGCCTACCTGGGCGACGGCGCGACCAGCGAGGCCGATTTCCATGTGGCCATGAACTTCGCCGGCGTGCTCCGAGTCCCAGTGGTATTTTTCTGCCAAAATAATCAGTGGGCCATCTCGGTGCCGTTCGCCCGACAGACCGCCTCGGAGACCATCGCCGTTAAAGCCGCGGCTTACGGCTTCGAGGGGGTTAGGATAGACGGCAACGACGTCTTCGAGGTCTACGAGACGACGAAAAAAGCCGTGGAAAAGGCCCGCTCGGGCAACGGGCCGACCTTGATCGAGGCCTTAACCTACCGCATGGGAGCACACTCTTCGTCGGACGACCCGCGCGTTTATCGCGACGAGCGCGAGGTCGAAGCGTGGCGCGAGCGCGACCCGATCGTGCTCATGCGGCAGAGGCTGGCGGAGATGAAGCTCTGGAGCGAAGATTTCGAGCGCGAGCTGCAAGGCGAACTGGAGGCCGCGATAGAGGCCGCGCTCGTGGCCGCCGAGAAGCTCCCGCCGCCTGAGCCCGATACCATGTTCGATGACGTTTATTCGGATATGCCGTGGCACCTGGCGGAGCAACGCCGCGAACTGGCAGCACTCGCCATAAAGGATTTGAAAAAATTCGCTTCCTGAAGCGGTATTTGTGTGAGCGATACGATGGCCAACATACGGACGGAAGTTGCGATAATCGGCGGCGGGCCGGGCGGCTATGTGGCCGCGCTGCGCCTGGGACAGTTGGGTAAGAAAACCCTTCTCATCGAAAAGAATAAACTAGGCGGCACCTGTTTGAACGTCGGCTGCATACCGTCCAAAGCCCTGATCAGCATGGCCGGCTTCGTCGGTAAGATCAAAACGGCAGAGCGCTACGGCATAATGGTATCGGGGCTCGAGGTCGATTTCAAGAAGATGCAGCAGTGGAAGCAATCGGTGGTCGATAAGCTGGTCGGCGGGATCGCCTACCTCTGCAAGGGGCAAAAGGTCGAGGTGCTTAACGGCGAGGCCCGCTTTCGCTCGCCCCGCCAACTGGAAGTCAGAAAAAAGGACGGCGCCGTCGATCTCATCGAGGCCGATAATGTGATCATAGCCACCGGCTCGGAGCCGGCCGAGTTGAGAGATTTCCCGCGCGACGGCGAACTCATCATCGACTCGACCGATGCGCTCGAACTGCAGGAGATTCCCAAGAGCCTGGCGATAATCGGCGGCGGCTATATCGGGCTGGAGCTTGGGCAGATGTATGCTGCTCTGGGGGCAAAGGTGACCGTGGTCGAGATGTTGGACCAGCTCCTGCCCGGCTTCGATCCGGAGCTTGTGCGCGTCATCGGCCAGAGCCTGAGAAGACTGGGAGCATCGTTTCATGTCAAGGCGCGCGCTAAGGGGGTCGAGAAAAGGCCGGGCGGAATTGCTCTGGTCGTCGATTCCGGCGGAAAAGAGACGAAAATAGAGGCCGATAAGCTGCTGGTAACCGTCGGGAGAAGGCCGGTAACCAGAAACCTCGGCCTGGGCGAGATAGGCCTCGCGACCGACAGGCAGGGCTTCGTTCGAGTAGATGATAAGCTGCGCACCGGCATCGATAGCGTTTACGCCATCGGAGATGTCGTGGGCAATCCCATGCTGGCCCACAAGGCCTTTAAAGAGGGGGAGGTGGCGGCTGAGGTAATTGCCGGCAAGGCTTCGGTCCTGGAATACCGAGCTATGCCGGCGGTGGTATTCACACATCCCGAGCTGGCGACCGTAGGGCTGAGCGAAGCCGAGGCGCGCGAGCAGGGGCGCCAGGTGATAACGGGGCGCTTCCCCTTTGCCGCATCGGGCCGGGCGCTCGGCACCGGTGAGGCGGAGGGATTCGTCAAGGTGGTGGCCGACGCCGGCTCGCATCAGGTGCTCGGGGTACAGATAGTCGGGCCGGAAGCTTCGACGCTAATCAGCGAGGCAGCCCTGGCTATAGAGATGGGCGCGGCGGTCGAAGATATCGGGCTTACCATCCATCCTCACCCGACGCTGGGCGAGGCGCTCATGGAGGCGGCGCGCGCTGCCATCGGCGAGGCGATACACGTCTTGAGCAGGTGAAAGGGTCAGAGCTGAAATGAACTTACGCGCGATCATCTTCGATTTCAACGGCGTCATCGTCAACGACGAGCCTGTCCATATGGCCATGTTTCAGAAGGCCCTGGCCGAGGAGGGGATCGCTCTCTCGCGCGAGGAGTACTACGGCAAATATCTCCCCATGAGCGACCGCGAGTGCCTGGCGGCGGTGCTGCGCGACCGGGGGCGGGAAGCGAAGGATAGCCTGATCGAGAGGCTGGCCGAGCGCAAGGCCGAATACTATCGTCGGGAGATAGAACGCGGGCTGGCGCTCTTTCCCGGCGCAGCCGATTTTATTCGCAGGGCGGCAGAGCGTTACTATCTGGCCATAGCCTCGGGCGCGCGGCGCGACGAGATAGAGACAATCCTGCGCAATGCCGGCCTTCTCGGCTGCTTCTCCGCTCTGGTCTCTGCCGAGGAGGTGGCGCGCGGCAAGCCTGATCCGGAATGCTACCTCCTGGCCCTGGAGAAATTGAACCTCGCGCTCGCGGCGCGGCCGATTGCTGCCGATCAATGCATAGTGATAGAAGATACGCCGGCTGGCATACAGGCCGCCCATGCTGCGGGCATGAGGTGTGTCGCGGTAACTAACTCGTATCCTGAAAAGCAATTGTCCGAGGCCGAGCTGGTTGTCTCGAGCCTGGCCGATCTGGATATAATACGCCTGGAAGAGCTGTTGTCGCAGTGCGGCTCGGCAGGTCGGGCCGGCAGGTGAGATTATGACCGACAACCGGCGCATCGATCGCTCGCAGGCCATCTCCCTATTCGGCGAGATCGTCGGCAGGCGAGATGAAGAGATCGATCTCGCTCGGGCGGCGCTTGTCTTTGCCCGCCACGAATATCCGGGCCTGGATATCGACGGCTACCTCGCGCGCATAGATCTGCTGGCGCAGCGCGCCCGCCATAAAGTACATGGGCCGAAAAGAGCAGGTAGCGGGAAGATGAACCCGCTCGATGCGGCTGCTGCTTTGAGCAGCTTCCTCTTCGAAGAGGAGGGATTTCGCGGCAACAGCGAAGATTATTACGACCCGCGCAACAGCTATCTCAACCAGGTGCTCGAGCGCAAGCTCGGCATCCCGATCACGCTATCGGTGCTCTATATGGAGGTGGGATGGCGGCTGGGACTCCAGTTGGCTGGCGTCGGCATGCCCGGCCATTTCATGGTCAAGTTGCTCGGAGTCGAAGGGGTCTACATAGACCCGTTTGCCTCGGGCGCGATCATCTCAGAATACGAGTGCCAGGAGAGGCTCGATGCTATATACGGCGGCGAACTCGAGCTGCGCCCCGAGTTCCTGCAAGCCGTCGGCAAGAAACAGATCCTGGCCAGAATGCTCGCCAACCTTAAGATGATATATATGCAGCGCGGCGAGCTGGAAAAGGCCCTCGACATCATCGAAATGATCCTGCTCGTCGAGCCGCAAAACTCCCTGGAAATACGCGACCGCGGCCTGTTGCGCGGCAGGCTCGGAGCCTACGCTCAGTCGATAGCCGACCTGGAGCTTTACCTGCGCCTGGCGCCCGATGCCGAGGACGCTGGCGAGATGCGCGAGAACCTGAAGATGCTCCGCCAGATGCTGGCCCGCATGAATTAGAAAGAGCGAGAGCAAAATGAGCAAGAGGGAGAGCGAGAGCAAGAGGGACCCTCTCGCTCTTGCTCATTGCTCTTGCTCCTGAATCCTTACTTTATCGGGACCACATCCTCGGCGTCTATCTCGATGGCAGCGGACTGGCGGATCAAATCGACGGAGATGACGAAGCGATAGCCCTTCTTCTTTTTTACCAGGATCCCCCTGATCCCCCGAAACGATCCGCGGATTATCTCGACGCGATTTCCGATCTCGAGGTAAGGATAGGGCTCGAGGTTGGCGTTCTCTTCGAGGAAGCGCATGATGGCGTGGACCTGCTCGCGCGGAATGGGCGCGGGCTTTCCCTCCTGAAAGCCAACCATCCTCACCACGCCCGGAGTGCGCAGCACCCTGATCCGGTCCTTGAGGTCGATATCGACGAAAATGTAGCCGGGGAAAAGCGGCAGCTCGATGAGCTTCCTCCTATCCTTCCACTTGCTCAGTATCCTGCGCAGTGGAAGGAAAGAGCTGATCTGCCGCTCGGCCAGGCCCTCGGCTACTTTCTTCTCGTGTTTGGCTTTGGTGTAGACGGCATACCACTGCGTCTCTTCGTATTGAGGCGAGGCAAGGAGGCGAACCTGCGCTTCCTCGCGGCAATCGGGCTGCTGAATCTCGCCGTTCTCCATAATTAAGCGTTAGTTCCGCCCGGCCGGGGGAGGAGATCTGCCTGCACCGTATGCGGCAGGTATCATACCATAAGCCGCCGCCTGCGGCAAACGAATCCTGATTTTTCGACTCGCCTACGTCTCTATTTCGCCGTGCAAATCGAGCGCGTAGGCGAGCGCGCGGTTTAGCTCCTTCAGTTTGGCCGCTGACAAGTTGCCGACGAAATGCGTCAGCTTCTTTTTAAACATCAGGGTCAGGAAGTCGCACCGGATGGCGCTCTCGCGCGGCAGGCCATCTTCTCTGCCCAGGACGACCTCGCTGCGAATTCCAAGGACTTCGCTGTAGACCGGCGCACAGATGACGGTCGAGACGTCATCGTTCTCGGCAATGAAATTACGTGAAACCACCACATAAAAGCCGGGCTTATATCCACGCTCGGACACCCTTTCGCCCGTGCGATATATCTCGCCGCGCCTCACGGTCTGGCCTGCTCCTTGATCAGGGCCGCGGCCTGGCGATTCAAACGCGCCTTTGCCCGTCGAAAAACCTCCCGTTCCCGCTCATCCTCGGTCGCCCGCTCCAGGCGCGAAAGGAATTCTCGAACTGCCTTTCTGATGATCTCGGACCTGCTCTTCCAGGAGGGGCTCCCTTCGGAGACGAGCTTGTCGATGCGCTCGAGCGCGGTTTCGTCAATAGTTATTGCAATAGTCTTCATAATATGAATAATATTGGTAACAGGCCGTATTGTCAACCGGGATAAAAAATGAGCGAGAGCAATGAGCAAGAGCGAGAGAGTCCCTCTTGCTCTCGCTCTCCCTCTTGCTTCTGGCTCCTGTTTCCATTGAATTTGACTTGACTGCATCCGGGGTAATAAGATATTGCTTTGCGCCCTATTCGTGAGAGAATCTAATTATGCTCGAAAACAGACAGATAAGATTCCATATAGTTTCTGCCTTTGCCCTCTTCTTCACAATCGCCGCGCCTTCATCGGCGCAGGAGCAGTTCAGGGGCGATGCGCCGCGGCCATCCAGCTTCCTCATCGACAATCTTTTCTTCCGGAAGTACTTCGTGGATGTGGGGGTGAGAACGGTAGGCAGCGGCCCGAACGATTTTTCTCGCTTCCGCGAGCGAGGCAAGCTTTATCTCTCCGAAGAGGACGCGGTCAGGCTGGCCCTCGCTAATAACTTTCAGCTCAATGTCGAGCGCCATGGCCCGCTCCTGGCCTGGTGGGCCGTGCAGAGAGAACACTGGCCGTTCGATCCACAGCTCGGCTTCAATTTCTTCTGGGACAGGCAAAAGGTCCCGGCGACGAGCGCTCTGGCCGGTGGCGACAGCGTCACCAGCATCAGCACCAACTACAGCTATTTTTACAGCCAGGCCTTTCCCACGGGCACCGAATTGCGCCTGGACTTCCTGGGGCGTCGCTTTCAGACCTCGAGCTTCTTCGCCACTCTCGTGCCGGCCATCAACACCGATTTCAGCTTCGCCTTCAGGCAGAGGCTGTTCGAAGGCTTCGGGCGCAGCGGCAACCTCTACCGGTTGCGCATCGCCCGCAACAACCTGGAGATCAGCAGGCACGAGTTCGAGCGGCAGCTCATCGAGGTTATCTCCGAGGTGCGAAACCGCTACTGGGACCTGGTGCTGGCGCGCGGCGAGATCGAAGTCAAAAAGCGCTCCCTGGAGCTGGCGCAGCGCACCCTGGAGGAGAACCAGATAAAATTGGAGGTGGGGGTGGCACCGCCGCTCGAAGTGACCCGCTCGGAGGCCGAGCTGGCGGCGCGGCGCGAAGAGCTGATCTCGGCCGAGTACAGCTATGCCCTGGCGCAGGACCAGTTGAAGCGCCTGATCTCGTCCTATCGCGATCCGCGCGAGCTTTCGGAGGAGGTCGAGGCGACGAGCCGGCCGTCGGTTGAGCCTGCGCCGCAGGAGGACTTCGCGCTGTTGCTGAAACGGGCGCTCGATCAGCGTCCCGAGATGCGGCAGGCGACGCTCGAGATAGAGAACCGCCGCCGCGAACTCGAGTTCTCGCGCAGCAAGCTGAAACCCACGCTCGACCTTTTCGCCAGCTACAGCCAGCATGGGCTGGGCGGGCTGCGCGTGCTGCGCGATTTCTCGCGCGGGTTCGCCAATGCTCCGATTATCGGCTTCATCCCCGGGGGACTGGGAGACTCGCTCGACCAGCTTTTCAGCGGCGATTTCTTCGGCTACGCTCTCGGGCTCGAGCTGCGCATTCCCCTATCCAACCACGAGGCGCGCGCCGAGAACGCGCAGGCGCTACTCGCCTATCGCCGCGCCGAGATGGGCCGCCGCGCCCTCGAGCAGACCATCGCCCTGGAGTTGCGCGCTGCCCTCACCCGCCTCGAAATGAACCTGGCGCGGCTCGAGGCGGCTGAAGCTAACGTCCGCCTGGCGCGCGAAACGCTCGATGGGGAACAGGCCAGATTCGAGGCGGGGGTCTCGACCACCCGGCAGTTGATCGAGGCGCAGCGCGACCTGGCCGCCGCTGAATCTCTGGAGCTGCGCGCCCGCATCGATTGCATCAAAAGCCGCGTGGAGCTGGAAAAGGCCCTGGGCGTTACGCTGGACGAGTATAATATCGAGATCTCAGATGCCATCAACACCAATCTGCGATGACAATGCCGGGACAGGCCTTAGCCCCTGTCCCTTGGGCCGCGCCGCGGCACTTGTTTTTATGTTATTGATGCTCTCCTGCACACAGGTGCCGGAGAAAGAGACGGTCAGCGCCGCCGACGGCACCGGGCGAGCGGCGAACCCGGAGCTGGAGGTAGAAACGGTCGCGGTGGTTGCTAAAAGCATCCCGCTCGAACTGCGGGTTACCGGAACGCTTTATCCCCACGAGGAGGTAACCGTAAGCGCGCAGGTCGAGGAGACAGTGGCCAGGATCCATGCCGACCTGGGCGATTTCGTGCGGCGTGGCCAGCCGCTCGTCTCCCTCGATGCAGAGGAGTTGAGGCTCGAGTTCGAACGCGACCGTGCTGCCCTGGGGCGTGCTCTGGCCCAGCTCGGCGTCGAAGGAGAACAGGACTATCGGAGCGTCGATGAGCAGGAGGTGGCCGAAGTTAAACAGGCCCGCGCTAAGCTTAACGAGGCCGAACTCCAGCTCCAGCGCGCCCTGGCATTACATAAACGCAAGGTGCTCTCGGATAGCGACCTGCTCGTCGCCCGCACTAACCATGAAGTGGCGCGCTCTAACTACGAGGTCTCGCTCAAACGGGTGCGCGAGCTGAAGGCCAGCATCAAGCAGCTCGAAGCCGCTCTCGCCCTGACCGAAAAGAAGCTGCGCGATTCGGTGATTCGCGCTCCGATCGACGGCTATGTCAAGGAGCGGCGCGTCGCTCCGGGAGAATATGTCCGGGCAAATGACCCGGTGATGATCCTGGTAGATAATGATCCTTTGAAGTTTCGCTGTGAAGTGCCGGAAAGATATCTGGCGCGCCTCTCCGTTGGCCTTAAGGTTGACCTCACGCTCGACTCCTATCCGGGCCGGAGCTTTTCCGGAAGGATCACGCGCCTGAGCCCTTCGGTCTCCGAGCAGACGCGCGGCCTGCAACTAGAAGCCCAGATAGACAATCCGCAGGGGAGGCTCAAGTCGGGAACATTTGCCGCGGGCAGCTTGAAAATCGGCCAGAGAGAGGTCATCCTGATACCGGAAAAGGCGGTACTCGAATATGGAGGACGTAAAAAAATCTTCGCGGTAATAGGCGGTCGCGTCGAAGAGCGCAGCGTGATCTTGGGAGAGCAGCACGGCGATTTGATCGAGGTCGAGCAGGGCGCCAGGGCCGGCGAGCAGGTCGCCGTCTCGAACCTGATGCGCCTGCGCGACGGGATGAAAATTAAAAAAGCCAGGAGCTAAAGAGAGGAGCTAGAAGCTAGGAGTTAGAAGCTAGGAGATTGATATCGATGAGGCTACAGAGGTGGTGGAGCAATGGGTGAAATGAGAGAGCAGAGGGGTTCTTTTGCCCCTTACGTGCCCCGCCTTGCAGCACATATATTTAGAGCCTATCCTGAAATCGCTCGTAGTGAGGGCTTCAGCCCTTTTTAACGCGCTAAAGCGCGCACTACGAACCGTTCGTAGTGAGGGCTTTAGCCCTTTCAGATGCGCTGAAGCGCACACTACCAACCGATTTTAGGATAGACTTTTATTCTAGCCCCTAGCTTCACAGATATGTTTCTTCCGCATCTTTGCATCAGGCGACCGGTAATGACCACCATGATGGTGGCGGCGATACTGGTCTTCGGGGCGCTCGGCTTTCTGGAACTGGGGGTCTCGCTCTTTCCGGACATCGATTTCCCCTGGGTGACCGTCACCACTACCTGGCGGAACGCGCGGCCGGAAGAGGTCGAGACCGAGATAACCGATATTCTGGAGGACGAGCTGGGAACGATCAGCGGGGTAAAGCACATCAACTCGCAGAACCTGGAAGGGATTTCGCAAATCGCCGTCGAGTTCGAGCTGTGGAAGGACATCGACGTGGCGGCGCAGGACGTGCGCGACAAGGTGGCGCGCAAGCTGGGCGAGCTGCCCGACGACATCGATCCGCTGGTGATCGACAAGCTCGACATCAATGCCCAGCCGATAATCTGGCTTGCTCTTTCAGGCAATTATCCTTCAGAGTATCTTACCGAGTACGTCGAGGACGTGATCAGGCCGCGGCTGCAGGCGCTGCGCGGCGTCGGCTCGGTGCGCATCGGCGGCGGGCAGCGCAGGCAGGTGCGCATCTGGCTGTCGCGCGAGAAGCTGGACGCCTACGGTCTGACGGTCTCAGATATCATGGCCGCCCTCAGGCGCGAGCACCTGGAGCTGCCGGGAGGGAGGATCGAGACCGGGCCGCGCGACATGATCGTGCGCACCTTCGGCGAATTCCGACGCCCAGAGGATTTCAACTCGCTGATCGTCGCCGAGCGAAACGGCACAGCGATCAGATTGCGCGACCTGGGCGTGGCCCTCGACGGGCGCGAGGAGCGGCAAACTGTCGCCCGCTTCAACCGCGTGCCGGGCGTGGCTATGGGAGTGGCCCCGCAGTCGGGGGCCAACGAGGTCCAGGTGGCCGAGCTGGTGCGCGCCGAGCTGGAGAAGATAAACCGCGAGCTGCCCGAAGGGATGCAGATCCGAGTGGCCAACGACCTGACCCGCTTTATCGTCGATTCGATAAGCGAGGTCAAATTCCACCTTTTCTTCGGCGGAATAATGGCCATCGTCTCGATCCTCTTCTTTTTGCGCGATCTGCGCAGCGCGCTGATCGCCGCCCTGGCCATACCGACCTCGATCATCGGCACCTTCGGCTTCATGCGCTTTTTAGGCTTTACCCTGAACAACATGAGCATGCTCGGGCTGACCGTGGCGGTCGGAGTGGTGATCGATGATGCCATTGTCATGGTGGAAAACATTTACCGGCACCTCGAAAAGGGAGGCGAGCGGATCGAAGCGGCCCGAATCGGCTCGGCTGAGATAAGCTTCGCCGTAATCGCCACTACCGCGGCCCTGCTCGGCGTTTTCGCCCCCGTGGCCTTCCTGCGCGGCTTGATCGGTCGCTTCTTTTACGAGTTTGCCCTGACCATAGCCATAGCAGTGCTGATCTCGATGCTCGTGGCGCTGACCTTGACCCCCATGCTCGCCTCGCGCCTGCTGGTTGCGCGCCCGAGTTCCGGCGAAAGCACCGCCTGGTCGCGCCTGCTCTCCACCTATCGCTCAGCTCTAACTTGGGCCCTCGACCACAGGAAGACAGTGCTCGCCCTGGGCCTGGCCTCTTTCCTCGCCGGGCTTGGGATCGCCTCCCTGCTCGGCCGCGAGCTTGCTCCGCAAGAAGACCAGGGGCGCTTTATGGTGATCATGGAGACACCCGTGGACTATTCGATCGAGCGCACCGACCGGATCGTGCAGAGCGTGGAGGAGATCCTGGCCTCGATGCCCGAGATCAGGTCCTATTTCGCGGTCACCGGCTTCGGCTTCGGCGGCGGCGTGCAGTCGAACCGCGCCGTGATGTTTGTATCGATGGTGGATCACAAGCTCCGCAGCCGCTCGCAGCATGAGGTCATGGCCGAGCTGCGCGAGCGTATGCAGTCTATACCTAACCTTCTGGCATATGTCTCCTACCTTTCGCCGCTCGGCGGCCAGGCGCGCAGCGAGCCGCTTCAATTCGTCGTGCAGGGCCCCGACTTCGAGAAGCTGGAGCAGCTTTCGGCAGCCTTCATGGCGGAGCTGGAGAAGCGCTCCGGTATAGTCGATGTTGATCGCGATCTGGAGCTGGGGAAATCCGAGGTGCGCGTGCACATTGACCGGGAAAAGGCTGCTGATCTTGGAGTGAGCGCGAGCAGCATCGCCTCGGTGATCGGAGCGGCCATCGGCGGCGTCGATGTGGTGAAATATAAAGAGGGGGGCGATAGCTACGACGTGCGCCTCAGGCTCTGGGATACAGAGCGCAGTCGGCCCGAGGATATCCTCTACTTGAAAGTACGCGGCGCCGACGGGCGCACCTTCGAGCTGCGCAACTTCGTGACCCTGGAGCGCGCCCAGGGGCCGAGCGCCATCAACCGCTACGACCGCCAGCGCTCGGCCCATATCTTCGGCAACCTGGAAGAGAAACCTTTGGCCGCTGCCGTGGCCGAGGTCAGCGAGATAGCGCGGCGGCTGCTGCCCGCTGATTACAGCTTGCGCTTTGTCGGCCAGGCCGAAATCTACAGCGAGATGCAGAGCAATATCGCCTTCGCCTTCTTCCTGGCCATTATCATTACCTATATGATCCTGGCCTCCCAGTTCGAGAGCTTCGTGCACCCCTTCACTATCATGATGGCCCTGCCCCTCGCTCTGATCGGAGCTTTCGGCGTGCTCTTCTTGACCGGCAGCACGCTCAATATCTTTTCGCTCATCGGCCTGGTGCTGCTGGTGGGGTTGGTGACCAAGAACTCAATTCTGCTCGTCGAGTTTACCAATCAGTTGCGCGGGCGCGGCTTGAGCACGCGCCAGGCTCTGCTCGAGGCCGGCCCGCTCAGGCTCAGGCCGATCATGATGACCGCCGCTTCGACCGTAGCCGGCGTGCTGCCGGTGGTGCTCGGCCTGGGCATCGGGTCTGAAGCGCGCCAACCGATGGGGCTGGCCGTCGCCGGCGGCATGATCTCATCAACCCTGCTCACGCTGATCGTCGTGCCGGTCATCTATTCCTACATCGACGACCTGGCCGCCAGGTTCAGGAAATAAATGTACGTATTAAGGTGCTGCGCCGAAGGCCGCAGTGCCGTGCGCCAGGATTTTATTCCGATTCGATTCCTGGAAAGGGGTTGACATGTTAGGGAAATAGCATATAATCATCTAGGTTTAAGTGCGGGCGGTTCTGCTAATTCGTGAAATTCGTGGCCTTTAGCCACGAATCTGACGAATTAGCACGAAAGAAAATGTCGAGATGCCGCGAGGTGGTAGTCCACGCTTCCCATTTATCATAGCCGGCCCCTGCGTGATCGAGAGCCGGGAACTCTGTCTGGAAATAGCAGATCATCTGGTAGGGTTGCAGAAGAAGTTCGCGTCGGCCCGCTTCATCTTCAAGGCCTCGTTCGACAAGGCCAACCGCTCATCGATCTCGTCTTTTCGCGGGCCCGGGCTCGACCAGGGGCTCAGGATATTGGCCGAGGTAAAGTCCAGCACGGGCCTGCCGGTGACCACCGATATCCACGAATCGTGGCAGGCCGCGCCAGTATCCGAGGTGGCAGATATCGTTCAGGTCCCGGCCTTCCTTTGCCGCCAGACCGACCTGCTTGTCGCTGCTGCTAAGACGGGGAGGCCGGTTAATGTTAAAAAAGGACAGTTCATGTCCCCTTGGGACATGAAGAACGTCGTCGAGAAGCTGCGCGCCTCGGGCTGCTCCGAAATATATTTGACCGAGCGGGGCGCCTCTTTCGGCTACAATCAGTTGGTGGTCGATTTCAGGTCGCTGCTGGTCATGAGGGGGCTGGGCGCTCGCGTCATTTACGATGCCACGCACAGCAATCAGCTTCCGGGGGGGCTGGGTGACCGCTCCGGCGGGATGCAGGAGTATATCGCCCCGCTGGCCAAGGCCGCGGTGGCTGTGGGGTGCGATGGCCTGTTCTTCGAAGTCCACCCGGATCCAGATAAGGCGCTCTCGGATGGTCCGAACTCTCTTCGCCTGCACGAGCTGGCCGCTCTCCTGGAGGTGCTGGAGAGAGTGCACGGCGCGGCGCACAGTTCCCTTGATGAGGATTTGCCCATCAGCCATTCCTATGGTCTTTCTGACCGCTGATTGCTGGCGGCTGAAAGCTTACGATTATGGAACGCTCTGACATCTCCGACCGCACGATACTGGAGGATGGACGCCGGGTGCTGGCCGAAGAGTCTTCGGCCCTGCGCGAGCTGGCCGAGCGATTGGACGAGCGCTTCTGCGCAGCGGCTCGCGCCATCGCCTCGTGCCGCGGAAAGGTGGTCACGACGGCGGTGGGGAAATCCGGTTTCGTGGCGCGCAAGCTGGCCGGCACCCTCTCGAGCTTGGGGGTGCCATCGGTCTTCGTTCATCCCACGGAGGGGGTGCACGGCGACCTGGGGATGATCACGTCAGACGATATAATCATCGGAATATCGCACAGCGGTAACACCGAGGAGTTGCTCTCCTTTCTGCTCGCCGCGCGGCTGCGCCTCGGCGCGCAGTTGATCGCGGTGGTCGGGAGGCGTGGCGGGAGCATAGACGGATTGGCCGATATCGTCATCGAGACTGGTGTGACCGAAGAGGCATGCCTGCTGGGGTTGGCCCCGACAACCTCGAGCACCGCGGCGCTGGCGCTCGGCGACGCCCTGGCCGTCGCTGTGAGCCGCATGAGAGGGGTGCAGCCGAAAGACTTCGCCGCGCTGCACCCGGCGGGGGCGCTGGGACGCAGGCTCTATACTCCGGTGGCGGCAATCATGCGCACCGATTTCCCTAAGGCCGACGCCGAGCAGACGCTGCGCGAGGTCGTGCCGCAAATAACCGCGGGCGGTCTCGGCCTGGTCATCGTCGAGGATAAGAAAAATTCGCGCATCGGGATTATAACCGACGGCGACGTGCGCCGCGCCGTGCAAAAGGGGAGCGATTGGCCAGAGCGAAAGGCGGGCGAGGTGATGTCCAGCCCGCCCAAGGCTATCGGCATCGAGGCGCTGAGCTTCGACGCACTGACCGAAATGGAGAGCCGGAAGATCACTTCGCTAGTGGTGCTCGACGGGAACGGCACGCTGTGCGGAGTCGTGCATATTCATGACATCCTGCGCTACGGCTTGAACATCGAGACGTAGCGGCGCGAGTTTGGGGGGGGTCTTTTAGTATAAACTATTGCAAAATAAAGGCTTACACGCAAAAGGCGATGTAAGCCACGGGGCGGAGCTGTAATTGAGCCGGCCGCGAGTAAAGCTTTCGGCCGTCAGCTCTCAGCTACCAGCAAGACCGGAAAAACAACGGCTGATGTGCAAAACCTCATCTTGGGAATTAGGTCCCGTTTGTCGCATCCCCTTGCTTTTGCCGAAGGCTGACGGCTGATAGAAGAGTTTGCGGAAATGCAGGCAGAAGGAAACGCTTTTGCCGAGATATCGCCGAGGAGGCACGCCTGATTTATGACCGGCAAGCGTAGGGCTGAAGCTAGACGTTGGTTTTTGCAGGCGTCGTATGATCTGAAAGCAGTTCGCTGGAACCTTGAGGGCGGTTTCTATGATACAGCCTGCTTTCTGGCCCAGCAGGCCGGCGAGAAGGCGCTGAAGTCTCTCCTTTTTATTTGGGGGCCAGGAGAACAGCGTTGTTGACACATTCGCTGGTCGAGCTGCTCCAGGAAGCTGGGGAAAAAGTGGGCGCGCTGGCAGACCTGCTGAATGAGGCGCGCAAGCTTGATTTGCATTATATCCCGTCTCGCTATCCGAATGGCCTTCCGAGCAGCTATCCGCATCAGTTCTACAGCAGGAATATAGCAGAGGAGGCTTTACATGCAGCCGAGAAGATATTTAAGGCAGTCGTGGCGATCGGGGTGAAAGGGATATCCTGGGGCCTGGCTAGATATGCCGAAATTGCTAAAATATTTGGGACGCAGATGACTGCAGATTCGTACGGATCAAAAATTAGAAAGATCTCTGTCAATTGAAGGCAACAGAACTCCATTTTAAAAAAGGAAATCGTATGGAAGAGGAAGAGGTGGAATTGGGCGATTACCTCCGGGTGCTCTGGCGGCGCCGGTACCTGGTGGTCCTGGTGACCCTGGCCTGCGCCCTCGCCGCGTTTGCTGTGAGCAAAGTGATGCCTGAAGTCTATCAGGCGACGGCCACGCTGGTCCTGCTTCCGCCCAGGTTTTCGATCGAACTTCGGGCGGCGCCGCTCTCGGTCGAGGCCTACCAGTCGATGGCTAAGTCGGATTACATAGCAGATAAAGTCAGGCGCGAGCTGGCGCGAAAGAATATAATTAGACCCGGGGAGGAAATCGGAACGGTGCTCACTGCAAGGGCCCGCGCCGGGAGCAATCAGCCGCTGATCGACTTGGTGGTCGAGGCCGACTCGCCGCAAAAGGCCGAAGCGATAGCTAACACCTGGGCGGAGGTCTTCGTCGCTGAAAGCTCGACTCTTATCGGCAGAGTTAAAGAGGGGAGCCTGGATCTGATCGAGAAAGAGTATCCGGCTGCTAGGCAGAGGCTGATGGAGGCCGAGGCGAGGCTTAAGGAGATGGAGGACAGCTACGACCGCCAGATAAAAGCGGCCGAGGATGTATGGGATGCTAAGATAACCGACTTCAGGGCCGAATGGAAGATAGAATCGCTCAAAAAGCAGCTTGCCAGTTACGAGCAGGAGCTTATCGGCTCGATAGAGAAGCTGCACCAGGCCCAGATGGATATAAAGCGTACCAAGGATACGCTCGAGGAGCTGCGCAAGGAAATCAAAGGGCACCCGCAGTTCATCACGCTTTCACGGTCGATAAGCGACGATGCGTTGTGGGATAAGGCGGTCAATGGGCTGTCGAGCGAAGCGGCCAAGCAGCTTGAAACTTTAAGGCTGAAGAGCGAGCAGTTAAATCCCGTATATCACAGCCTGCTGCAACGGCTGGCCGACACCCAGGTGGCTTACGAGGCCCTGCTCCCTCAGGAGAAGTACCTGCAGGAGCAGATAGCGGCCAGGCGCAAAGAGGTGGAGGGGCTGACCCGGCTTGTCCTAAGCAAGGAGTTAGAGCTGGAGAAGCTGAAGCGCGAAAAGGAGACCGCGCTCGCTCTGCTGCGGCGCGAGCGGGATTTCAGGGTGAGCGAACTGAAGCGCGAGGTCGAGAGCCTGCGAGGGACCTATTCTACCCTGGCGCAGAAATATGAGGTCGCTAGGCTGGCTAAAGCTGAAGAGGACCCGGATGTCAAGGTGTGGGGTTATGCTGTGGCTCCGGAGAGTCCGATTCGGCCCAGGACCATGCTCAACACCGCGATAGCCTTGGTCGCAGGTCTGATGCTCTCGGTGATGCTCGCCTTTTTGGTCGAATATCTTCAGTCCGCCGGAGGATCAGCCACAAGCTGAGGCGACTCGGGAAAAATTTGTGCCTTTCATGGCAAAATAGAATAGCGCGCTGCCCCACATTAGTAATCTGGAAAGAAGCCGCGCTTGGATGGACCAAGCGGAGAGGGATTTAGAGCATGCCCGGGCCGATATGGAACAGGGCTTTTATGAGTGGGCCTGCTTTTCATCTCAACAGGCTGCCGAGAAGGCGTTCGAAGCGGTATTCCAGAAGATGGGAGCCGAGGCCTGGGAATATTCCGTAGCCGACCTGCTCGATGAACTGCGCAGAAGCCATGAGGTTCCGGAAGAACTTGTAAACGGTGCCCTGGAGTTGGATAAAGCCTGCATCCCAACAGGTATCCGAATGCTCATCCATCTGGCTCCCAAAAAGGCGATACACGCGCGGGGAGGCAGGGGCTCATAACCTGTGCGGAAAGGATCATTAACTTCTGTAAAGGTCTTCTATCCGAAATTTAATAAAGATGAGCTTCTCAAGCTTATCTCCAGCAAGCTTGGAGAGCTTAAGGGGTAGCTTCCGCTTGTAAGGGTCCTCCTTTTCGGCTCTTATGCCAAAGGGAACTACACTGCGGGAAGCGATATCGACTTTCTTATCGTTTACAAAGGGGAGCCCCGATACGAGAGCATGAAGGAGACGATTAGCAAGATGGTAGCGGGCGGTGTTGAGCTTCTTTCTTCCTCTGACCAGAGCTAATGCTTAGAAGAGCCTCTAATTTGAGCGAACGATGAGCTATAATTAGGCATATAGAGACCTTCGATTGGTGCAAGGGAATGAAAGAGCCCCTGAAATATTTTAAGAGCATTAAGCTTGACTTTTGCAAATTTTAAATTAACCAGGAGTGCCGGCCACCCGATGCTGACCCCTGAGGAGATCAAGAAAAAGTTAGAGAAGGTCTTCGGGAAGAGACAGGCGACTGTTCTCGCCGAGATCCTTGCGGACGCCTACGGCGAGCTTTCACGGGCTGGCGACTTTGCTGGGGTCAAGGCAGCGCTCGAGCGACTGGCCGAGGCGCAGGCGCGGGCCGAGGAGCGGTTAAGCGGCGTTGAAGAGAGGATGAGTCGGCTTGAGTTGGCAGTCGAGCGATTGGCCGAGGCGCAGGCGCGAGCCGAGGAGCGGCTGAGCGGCGTTGAGGAGAGGGTGAGCCGGCTTGAGTTGGCAGTCGAGCGCCTTGATAGAGCAGTCGAGCGATTGGCCGAGGCGCAGGCGCGGGCCGAGGAACGGCTGAGCGGCGTTGAGGAGAGGACGAGTCGGCTTGAAATGGCAGTCGAGCGCCTTGATGGAGCAGTCGAGCGATTGGCCGAGGCGCAGGCGAGAACCGAGCGGGCGGTGCAAGAGTTGGCCCAGGCGGTCGGGAGGCTCTCCGATACAGTGGGCTATGGGCTTGAAGATATCGCCCGCGTCATTTTACCTGGTTATCTGGAGCGGCACTTCGGCATTAGGGTGGAAGAGCTGGAGCGGAGGTTCGTTGGCCCGGAAGGGCAGGAGGTCGAGGTCAATCTCTATGGGGAGGGCCAGGAGGATGGCCAGCCAGTTGTGGTGCTTGGCGAGGCTAAAAGCCGGATTTACGGCCGCGATGTGGAGGAGTTTGTCCGTGTCATCGGGCCGGTGGCGGAAGGGATTAGGGAGAAAGTTGTCAAGGTTATGGTCGGCTATCTGATCCACCCGAGCGCATCGCGGCTGGCACAGCAGCAGGGGGTCCTCCTGGTCGCCTCCTACCAGAGGTGAGACGGGTGCGCGCGGATCACTCGATAAACTTGGCCCACATTTGAAATTAGCTCTTCTATAACGTTGTGCCAGGCAATGTAGCGGCGGCCTCGAGGCCGCCAGGTGTACGATGTTATGTTCTCGTGTTCCACCCTGGCGAGCTGTAGGGGGCGCATTACAATGTGCCCCTACCAGCCGCTACATTAGCCAGGTATACGATAATCGGCCGAGAAGGCCTTAAAAGGTTTTCTCTATTCCAGAGGCTTCAGGGCAGTGGTGACCCACTCTGTAACCGAGCTGCTGGAAGAATGTGCGCGGCTGGAGCTGAGTTTTCAAGGTCTGTTAAATTATGGAAAGGAGTTAGACAGACACTACATCGGTTCAAGGTATCCAGACTTCTATCCGGCTGGTGCTCCTTACAAATATTACACAAAAGAGGTGGCGGAGCGATGCATAAGCTATGCAGGGTCGATCTTACAAGAAGTCAAGAGATATTTAAAAAAATAGAGAGGTATAAGGACAGGGTCCTTCGGGAGCTTAACCCACAAGCAGTAGTCCTCTTCGGTTCCTTCGCAAGAGACGACATCAATGAAGGCTCTGACGTAGACATTATGGTGATTGCCGACTTCAAGGAGCCCTTTTTAGACAGAATCAAGCTCCTCTTGGATTTGAACGATGAACTCAAGCTGCCCCTAGAGCCTGTGGGGTACACCCCTGAGGAGTTAACCAAGATGGAGAAGGAGGGGAACCGCTTTATTCGTGAGGTCCTTGCAAGCGGCAAGGTCCTTTACAGCAGAATCGCGGAAGGCGACGATTCTAAGGGGACTTAGCAAACGTAGCGGCGGCCTCGAGGCCGCCAGGTGTGCGACGCTGTGGCGGACAGGACGCGTTCCACTTGGCTTGGCAGATGTGCGACGACGTGGCGCGCATATCTTGCTTTCGCTCCGAGGAGCCGGCCCCTTCGGGGCAGGGCTAATCGCAGGCCGACCCAAATCTTTACAAGTTCCAGTTGGCACACCGAACTCAACGAGGCAATAGATGCCACAGAGATGGAGCGGTATAATGATTTGCTCGAAGGATGACTTTGGGGGAAGTTAGTATGGGCTTACCGTTAAAAGTAATCACGGCAGATGGCGAGGAGATGGGAGAACCCTATCTGATTCGTGCGGCGGGCTGGACCGAAGAGCGGTACTTTCGAGAGGCTCCTGAAACTCGAATTGTTGAGTTTGAAGATGGGGAAATTATCATGCACTCGCCAGTAAACACGAGGCATCAAGATGTAGTTCGTTTCCTGACCTTCTTAATTACAGGATACGCTGGGAAACATAAACTGGGGAAGGTTCTAAATGGTCCTGCTGTTGTTAGGCTTCGCCCTAATCTCGACTACGAGCCGGATATATTTTTTATTGCCAATGAGCAGTTAGATCAGCTCGGGGAGGAATACTTCTCAGGCGCTCCTGCTCTGGTGATCGAGGTGATTTCCGCGGGAAGTCGAAACTATGACTTGAAAACGAAGGCAGCCAATTACTGTGAGCACGGTGTCAAGGAGTACTTGGCCATCGATCCGGACGAGAAGACTCTTCACCGACATCTTCTTTCTGGTCCTCATAACCCTTACCTTGTTACCAAGCACACCGAGGGGAGGTTAGAGAGTCAAGCCATTTCTGGCTTTTGGATCGAAGTTGCTTGGCTCTGGCAAGAGCCTCTGCCTGCTGAGCTCGAGTGCTTGCAACAGATTCTCAGTGTTTAACCCATTCGTTGGGCATAGCATCTCAAGCCAAGAAAAAATCGGTAGGAAAATCGGTGCCAGGCACCAGGCAGGCGCGTGCCTGGCACCATTTCTTGCTTTCGCGAATCACGGAGCCGACAGCGGGCTATGCTGAGATTCACGGCCGAGTGGGGTCGTTACCGGAGGTGGGAACAGGCTTTCACCCTGAACTCACCGGGCGGGAGAACATCTACCTTAACGGGGCCATCTTGGGGATGAAGCGTGCCGAGATTGAACGCAAGTTCGATGAAATCGTTGCGTTTGCCGAGGTAGAAAGATTTATTGACACGCCTGTAAAGCGCTACTCCAGCGGCATGTATGTGCATCTGGCCTTGTCGTGGCGGCTCACCCGGAGTATAATGTTGATAAAGCAGAAAGCCATCAGCCCTTTGTGGTCCATATGGAAAGCCAGGAATGGAGAGAGAAAATATGAGCCGAATCATTTTAGACATCCCCGATGAGATGTTGCTGGCATTGAAGGTGTCTGAGGAAGAGGCGGGAGTAGCGCTACGCATGGCCGCAGCTGTCAAGCTCTTTGAGTTGGGACGACTTTCGTCGGGCGCAGCAGCCCGGTTGGCCGGCGTGCCACGGGTCGTTTTTCTTTCCAGGCTGGCCGATTATGGTGTAGACACCTTTCGATTGACCGAAGAGGAGCTGCAAAGAGAGACTCGCCTTGCCTGAGGTTATCTGCAACACCTCGCCCATTCAATACCTGTATCAATTGGGGCTATTGCACATACTCCCTACTCTAGCACAGCATGTGATCATCCCTCCGGCAGTAGCGGAGGAAGTTGCGATAGGTCGTGCCTCAGGCGTGAGCCTCCCTGATCTAGAACTCATTTCAAAACCCTAATGCCGGCTAACCCTTAGCCTGAATTTATGAGCTTTTTAGCGGTCTCTCGCGGCCAGGGAGGGGTTTTGAAATGAGTTCTAAGTGAGTAAACAATCATGAGACAAATAATAGGATACCCTGAATATAAGGAGCTACTGGACGCCTTTGTCAATTTGGTTAAGGAGGCGTTGGGAGACCAGGTTGTGTCCGTAGTCTTATATGGCTCGGTGGCGCGAGGGACGGCGAGGCCTAATAGTGATGCAGATTTGCTGCTCATCGTGCGGGACGCTTCTGCTACGTATTGGAAGCGGCTGCAACCGCTGCTGCCCATACTGAGGCAATTACGTAAGGAGCTGTGCTGGAAGAAGCTACAAGAGCAAGGCATAAGTCCGTACCTGAGTGTGCTTGTGCTCTCTTTAGAGGAGGCAATGGAGAATCGCTATCTTTACCTGGACATGGTTGAGGAAGCACGGATATTAGTGGATCGAGAGGATTTCTTCAAAAACAAATTAGATAGCCTGAGGCAAAGGTTACGAGAGTTAGGAGCACAGAAGGTGCGGCGAAATGGAGACTGGTATTGGGATCTGAAGCCTGACTTGGAGCCAGAGGATGTGGTCATATTATGAAGAGCATGCAGGAAGAGGGGCTGAGGCTGATTCAGGAGGCGGAGAGGATCTTCAGACGTGATGTGCATGGAGCCATGAATGAAAAGGACTTCAACATGGTAGTTCGACGAGCTCAGGAGGCTGTGGAATTGACGCTGAAGGGTGCCTTGAAAATGCTGGGAGTGGATTACCCTAAAGTTCATGATGTGGCTTCTCTATTCTCTGAGCAACTCCGACAAAAGCGGGGCATAGATGATCCTGAGGTTTTTCAGAGGATTGAGGAAGTCTCTTTATGGCTTGTTCAGTCCAGAACCGCTTCTTTTTACTTTGAGCGCGAGTATGGTTCAGAGGACGCGGAACGAGCCCTTCAGGATGCGGCTTTTGTTCTCACTCAGGTGAAGAAGCTTTTAGGGATTAGTAATAAGCGGGCGTGAACGAGACTTTCATCAGCAAAGCTCGGGTGCTTGAATAAACGTGCTAACGTTCAACGTGTTAACGTTCTAACGCTGAATGCTTCCCAGCCTCCTAGCTTCCCAGCTTCAGAGACCATGCGAAAAATCGGTGCCAGGCACGTGCCTGCTCGTTCTTATTAGATCTGGCGATAATCTTCGAAACCATAAAAACCATCTTCACCCGCACATAAAGAAGAAAGGCATTATGCCAATCTATGAGTACAGATGCGACAGTTGTCAGAGGAAGCAAAGCTTCCTTATCTTAAGTATCAGTAAGCCCTTCAGCCCCAAATGTAAGTTCTGCGGGGGTGAAAAGCTAACGCGTCTAATTTCCAAGGTGGCTGTGCTAAAATCCGAGTCAAGCCGGTTGGAAAATCTGGCTGATCCTACAAAATGGGGAGATCTGGATGAGAACGATCCAAGGAGTGTGGCCCGCTGGATGAAGAAGATGGGCAAGGAAATGGGAGAAGATTTCGGGGAGGAGATCGAGCAGATTGCAGAGGAGGCGGCAAGAGAGGGCGAAGAGAAAGAGATGCCGATCGATGACTAGAAAACCTAAGAATCTTCCCGCCTTTAAAACCCAAGTTTCATAGTTAGTTCTTGACATTTTGAACGCTAAGGTTTTTCATTGGATGCATGAGACAAGTACAAATAAATCAAAGACAAAGAGCAAATTTTGAAAACCTCATCCAGAGCATAGAAATAGAGCAGACAAAAGAATTTGGTGATGTGGCTGTCTACTATCATCTGGAAAGGGAGTTTGGCTTGATAGAGATTTTCGACCAGGCCGCCGGAAAAAGGAATCAAGGTGTTTCGGTTGGCTTTTTGACCCCGATCATGGCGATAAACCGAAATGTTGAGCCGAAAAGCAAAAGGGGGATTCTGGATTGGTATCCGCAGACAGCCTTGCCTGAAATTACAGGTGTCGAAGCTGGGGTCAATTTCGAGTGGGGGGTGGGTGCCAGGTAGCTCTTGGCCCTAGATTGCCAAAAATCATTAGATAACTGGCTATTGTGATCTACTGACATTGGCAGCATTGAGGCCCATGGGGTATGAAGTGATCAACCTGGGCTCTGATAAGCCGATTGTGTTAAACGATGCCATCCGAGTGGTCGAGGAGGCGGTGGGAAGGAAAGCTGTAATTGAACACAAGCCCCGCCATCCCGCTGATGTGTTAGCAACTTGGGCAGATATTGATAAGGCAAAACGATCGCTTGGGTGGCGACCCAAGACAGGATTTGAGGAAGGAGTCCAACGGTTAGTAAGCTGGTATCGGAAAAACCGAGAGTGGGCCAGAAACATTCAAACGTGCTAACGTTCAACGCGCTAACGTTTAACGTGCTAGCACCGAATAGGCGCAAATGAAACGAGCATTGATTACAGGCATCACCGGTCAGGACGGTTCGTATCTGGCGGAGCTGCTACTCTCTAAAGGCTACGAAGTCCATGGGCTAATCAGAAGAGCCTCGACCTTTAACACCAGTCGTATTGATCACATCTATCAGGATCCACATGATCCGAGCGCTCGTCTTTTCCTGCATTACGGGGACCTGGCCAATCTGGAGCAGCTTACTCACCTAATCTACAACATTCAACCGGATGAGATTTACCATCTCGGTGCCCAGAGTCACGTCAAGGTGAGCTTCGATATGCCGGAATATACTGGGGATATTACGGGTTTGGGTGTGACGCGCCTTCTTGAGGCAGTTCGTCGAAGCGGGATCAAGACGAGATTTTACCAGGCATCGAGCAGCGAGATGTTTGGCGACGCTCCTCCGCCCCAAAGCGAGAAGAGCCCCTTTCGTCCGAGAAGCCCTTACGTTGCTGCTAAGGTCTATGCCTACTGGATGGTTATCACCTAGAAGAAGATTTCTGGAATGGCTACCCTGAGGAGACAAATGCGCCTTACGGCTTGGCCAAGAAGATGCTGCTTGTGCAGTCTCAAGCCTATCGTCAACAGTATGGCTTCAACTCGATCTATCTAATTCCGGTAAATCTCTACGGTCCTCGCGATAATTTTGATTTGGAATCTTCGCATGTCATTCCGGCATTGATACGGAAGTGTATTGAGGCCAAAGAGCGAGGCGATGATCACGTTGTCGTATGGGGCACTGGCACGCCGACGCGGGAGTTTCTCTATGTGGAAGATGCGGCGGAAGGAATCATGTTGGCCACAGAACGATATAGTGGGAGCGATCCGGTGAACCTGGGGTCAGGGAGTGGGATCAGCATCAAGGATCTGGTGCGCCTGATCGCCCGGATGACGGGATTTGAGGGGAAGATTATGTGGGACACAAGCAAGCCTGATGGCCAACCTCGCCGCTGCCTGGACACAAGCAGGGCGGAGAAGCTTTTCGGCTTTTGCGCTAAGACAAGCTTGGAAGAGGGGCTGAGAAAGACCATCGAGTGGTATAAATCCGCGTTGCACGTTAGCAAAGGGTGGCCGTAGGACTCGCGAGCTAGCCTGTCAGGCTTTTAGCAATGGCTGCGGAAAAGCGCCAATGAGGTGGACTAGGGGCGTTAGTGCACTGATCCTGACTGACGCGTCACGCAATAAACGCCGTGGGAAAAGAGATGATAATAATTGTTACAGTTTATGAGCCAGATCTGGAGGTATGGGAGAGTGACCTCAAAACGCGAAAGAAAATATAAAAGACGGTGCCCAACCTGTGGAGGAGAGATGCGATATGAGAAGGCATCCCTGAGCCCCACCTTAGGCGATCGACTCGCGGCACGCATATTTACTAGATATTGCCCTAAGAAGGGCAAAGCTGATATCATTAACGGCAGTTGGGTAAAAGGAGTATCATATGAAAGTAGCTGATTTAACCGTTGAAGAATTGAAGAATCTTATAAGAGAGGTTGTGGACGAGAAATTCAGGGAACTTATTTTTGATCCGGATTATGGGTTAGAACTGAGAGAAGAAGTTGAAGAGAGGTTAATAGCCTCTCTTGCCTCCAAAGAAAGAATTCCCTTGGACGAAGTTAAGAGAAGGTTAGGATTAAGTGAGTTATAGGGTCGATTTCACTCCTCAAGCTCTTGAAGACATTTCAAAATTAGACAAGGGCATAGGTCATCGAAGAGAAGTCTACAAAACATAAAAGCCAAACCCAACGACTCAATAGACTCTGCACGCAATAGACACGACAGACTCAACGACGCAATAGACGCAATAAACGTTCCAACGTTCTAACTTCCTTTTGGACCAGATAGACCAAACAGACTAGAGAGACCATAATGAAACTGACCCGTTTTGAAGATCTCGAATGTTGGCAAGAAGCAAGAAAACTTGTCAGTAAGGTATATGCCGTATCAAGAGATGGCGCTTTCAAGAAGGACCTGCGACTATCGGGACAGATTCAGGCAGCCGCTGCATCGGGCATGGCAAACATAGCAGAAGGTTTCATACGTCGTTCAGATAAGGAGTTCATTCAATTTTTATTCATTGCGATGTCATCGGCAGCCGAGGTTCAAAGCCACCTCTACATAGCATTAGACCAAGGATACATCAGCCAGACACAATTTGATGATATTCAAAATCGGTGCCAGGCAAAATCGGTGCCAGGCACGTGCCTGATGCTCCCGAGCGGTATCTGTAGAGCTGCTTATAGGAGCCATAGGAGAGATCAGCCCTGAACGTCTGCAGAGGATACGGCATAAGCTAGCCAGTTGGATTCAGGGTACATGCTACGTGTTGACATGTTCAGACCTTTAACGCGCAAAAGTCAACTCGACCCAACAAACGCGGCATGCAATCCACGCAATCAACAACCGAGCCTTGGCCTTCTGGTCCGCAAATCCGGCCGGACGCCAGGGAGCGTTGGCTATTTTTCTTACCCTTAAGGACAACTGATGAATGGTTAGCCGAACCGCATCTAAGATCACATCCTGAGTTGACTAACATCAAGGGGTTGGAGGGGCTTACCTGGTAGGACGTTGCTCGAGCAGGGCGAATTGGGCTGCTACTATTCTAGATTAGAGGGTGATTAAGCATGCAGGAAATAAGAACAGGAGAGGTTGCCGCTTTATTTAAGGCTTACCCTTTCATTGCAGCGGCCTATCAGTTTGGCTCTACAGTCGGCGGCCAGGCGGGACCCTTAAGCGATCTCGATATCGCCATCTTGGTTGATGAGGGGCGTGCCCCCTCAGCCATTGATCTCCTTAGGCTAGAACTCCTGCTCGCCTATGAGTTGCAGAGGCGTCTCGGCGTGCCGGAAGTCGATCTGATTACCCTTAACCGACAACGGCTTGCCCTGAAGCACACTGTGCTCCGCACCGGAAGTCTTATCTACGAAGCCGACCCCAAATATCGCATCCGGTTCGCGCAAAGTGTAATTCGAGCCTATTTGGACTTCCAGCCCACCTTGAAGCTGATCGAGCGGTTCCATACGCAGGGTCTACTGCGGAGGTGCGGAATTCGATGAAGAAAGAAGACGTGCAGAGCAAGCTCGATCTGATTCCCGAGAACCTGGAGAAGCTCGAGATCCTCCGTGCCCTGAGCTATGAGGAGTTTATATCGGATTTTCGCAACGTTGATTCAACACTGCATCGGTTGCAAACCTCCATACAAGCGCTTATTGATATCGGGGGCTACGTCATCGCCTCGCTGGGGCTGCGCACCCCGAGCAGCAGCGCGGAAGTTATCGATATCTTGGTGGAACGTGGCCTTCTCCCAAAAGAGCGAAGGGACCGATAAGTTTCAATGTTCCAGTTTCGAAATCGCGTCGTCCATCTCTACAACGACATCGATCTAAAGATCATCCGCTAGATCCTTCAGGATGAGCTGATCGACATTCGGGAGCTTTATCGGACGCTCATTCGGATCATCGAAGAGCATCCGGGTGAATGACGGGTAGAGTTCTGCGAAAGCCTATGACAACCAACGCAAAACTTCGTCAAGGAATTTCGGATTCGGCCCGCCGCTCCTTAAATGCCAAAGCCGAATTCCGAAATCCGAAATTACGATGGACAGGGTTGAGCTGGAACAGCGCACGAAGGCATTCGCGCTATGCCCAAGAACAAGGTCTTCGACGAAGCCGACATAGGCGACCCCGACGAACGTCACCAGCATCGGCAAGACCTCTAAAGCATGAAGAGAATGAGTTCGAAAAAAAGGGACCTGTATGGAGGTACAAGAGCTGTCTGATGTCCACAATATCTCCATCAAGGGGCAAAAGATCCTAGCTGAAAGAAAGCAAAAGGTTTCCCCACTTATGGGATTTTTAAACGAAACATCAGGGCCTCGGGTTGGGCTCGAGGAGGTGCGGAAGCGACTGGCTAAGATCTCAGGCAAGAAGTCTGATAACGGTCCGAGAACTACGTGATGAGAGGAGGTAAGCCAAGGAATGGGAGGAGGTTAACGGCAATGGAAGCCGTGATCTTAGAACAATACGACGAGTGGCTGGCAGATCACCTCGGCGATCTGGTGGATCGCTATCCCGGCAGAGTGGTGGCCATCCATCGGGAGCAAGTGATCGCCGTCGGCGAGGACGAAGACGAGGTGCATCGGGAGGTCCGGAAGCGTGGTTTGACGCCGATGCCCCTCGTCTTCCGCGTGCCGCGCGAGGAAGACTTCCAATCGATCCTGTAGCGTCTCTTGCCTCCACCGTCATGACCCGGAGCCCCATTGTGTTTCGCTACAAGCCCTTGCAGGGGAGGATGGCTCCGATCATCACTATCGAGTCAACTTGCAGGGCACCTGGTTGCCTCTTGAGGTCTATGTGGACACCGGAGCGGCCTACACCGTCCTGCGGGCGAAGATCGCCGAGGGATGGGACTTCGACTACCGTGCAGGGGAGCGTATCTTCTTGCACGTCGGGGATGGAAGCTTCATCCCCGTCTACCTGCATTAGCTTGAGATCCAGCCGGGCACCGTGCGTTTCACCGCCAGGGCGGGCTTTTCCGATAGACTGGGGATTGGATTCAACCTGTTGGGGAGGAGCGGGGTCTTTGAGCGATTTAAGATCTGCTTTGATGAGGGCCGAAGGATCCTTACCTTTGAGCCCAGAGCTTGAGCTCCACATCCATCAAGCACGGTGACATGATGGTTCATTGTGGAATACAACCCGGAGGTATCATTTACAAGTTGACCACTACTATCACTTACATATATTGCGCCGATAGCGCGTTAGCAACTCTTGCTAAGGAGGAAGGGTTTTCCGTCATCAATCCCGAGGAGCACCCAGAGATCAAAAAATAGAGTGAGGTCAAAAATATGAAAAAACGCGCCCTGATCACCGGCATTACAGGTCAAGACGGTGCCTACTTAGCGGAGTTTCTGCTGAGCAAGGGCTATGAAGTGCATGGCATCAAACGGAGAACCTCGCTCTTCAATACGAATCGCATTGATCACCTCTACCAGGATCCACACGAGCCGAATCGCCGTTTTATCCTCCACTATGGCGACATGACAGACTCGAGCAGCCTAATACGTGTGATACAACAGGTTCAGCCTGACGAGATCTACAACCTCGCTGCCCAAAGCCACGTGGCGGTTTCGTTCGAGGAGCCGGAATATACTGCCGACTCTGACGCACTAGGTGCGCTTCGGTTGCTTGAGGCAATTCGCATCCTCGGATTGGAAAAGAAGGCGCGGTTCTACCAGGCATCCACTTCGGAGCTCTTCGGTAAGGCGTTGGAAACCCCGCAGAAAGAGACCACGCCATTCTATCCCCGCTCTCCATATGCCGTCGCCAAGCTGTATGCCTACTGGATTACCGTAAACTATCGCCAGGCCTACGGGTTATTTGCGTGCAATGGGATCCTCTTCAATCACGAATCACCTATTCGGGGCGAGACCTTTGTCACGCGCAAGATCACCCGCGGATTGGCTCGTATCGTACTGGGTTTTCAGGACTGCCTCTATCTGGGCAATCTAAACGCTTTGCGTGACTGGGGGCACGCTCGCGACTATGTCGAGGCCATGTGGCTGGCGCTGCAACAGCCTGAACCTGACGACTATGTGATCGCTACCGGGGAGCAACACAGCGTGCGCGACTTCGTCAATGCCGCCGCGAAGGAGCTAGGAATCACAATCGAGTGGCGCGGCAAGGATGTGAATGAGACAGGGGTGGTGGCTTCAATCGACCGATCCCGAATTACGAGTCACCCATCACAGTCTCTGAAAAAGGGTCGTACGATCGTCCGCGTTGATCCCCGCTACTTCCGTCCCACAGAGGTCGATAGCCTGCTTGGTGATCCGAGCAAGGCGCGCTGCAAACTTGGCTGGAAGCCGAAAGTCACGTTTCAGGAGTTGGTTTCAGAAATGGTGCAAGCAGACCTTCTTCTCGCCCAGAGAGAACACCACATGCGACAAGGAGGGTTTAAGGTTTTTTCGCGTCACGAATTATGACCCGGAAAACCCGCATCCTCTTGACAGGCGGCACGGGAATGGTGGGCAGGAACTTCCTCGCTCATCCTGGCATCGCGGAATTTGAGATCATCGCACCTACCCGTCGTGAGCTTGACCTTCTTAGCCCTGATGATGTACTTGTGTTCGTGCGGCAGTCCCGCCCTGACCTCGTGATCCACTGCGCTGGTCGAGTAGGGGGCATCCAAGCGAATATCCAAAATCCGGTGGCGTTTCTCACTGAGAATCTAGATATGGCGCGCAACGTCATTCTCGCGGCACGCAGTGCTGGTATCAGGCGTCTCATCAACATGGGTAGCTCCTGCATGTACCCTCGCAATGCTGCTAACCCACTGCGGGAGGAGCAGGTGCTCACTGGTGAGCCAGAGCCAACCAACGAGGGCTACGCGCTAGCCAAGATCGTGGCGGCGCGACTATGCGAATACATTTGTCGCGAGGATTCACGCTTTCAGTACAAAACTCTCATCCCTACTAACCTATATGGTCCCCACGATAAATTCGATCCTATAAGTTCCCACTTAGTGGCGGCAGCGATCCTCAAGGTCCATAAGGCAAAGGAGGCGGGTGCCGACGTCGTGGAAATCTGGGGCGACGGCACCGCGCGCCGGGAATTCCTCTACGTCGGCGATCTCGCCGACTGCTTAGTACAGGCTGTCCACCGGTTCGATACACTTCCCGCCATGATGAATGTAGGGGTGGGCAAGGATTTCTCGATAAATGAGTACTACTGGGCAATAGCCGAGGTGATAGGCTACAAGGGGCGGTTTGTCCATGACCTCACTAAACCGGTGGGCGTGCAACGCAAGCTCGTGTCTACGGAGCGAGCCGAACGCTGGGGCTGGCGTGCCTCCACACCCCTGCGTGAGGGCATCCGCAAGACCTATCAACATTTCCTCATCGTGCAGGGAAGGGATACATGAGCATCTATCCCCTCGCGAGCCCGAGCTGGGATCAGGCAGAATTCGATGCCCTAAGCCGGGTGAAAGACTCGGGCATGTTCACCATGGGCCAGCATACGGCGAGGTTCGAGCAGCAGTTCGCCAGATATGTAGGCTCGAAATACTGCGTCATGGTCAATTCCGGCTCCTCGGCCAACTTGATCATGGTCGCCGCACTGTTCTACCGAGAAAGCAGACGGCTAAAGCGTGGCGACGAGGCGATCGTTCCAGCCGTCTCCTGGGGCACTACTTACTATCCGTTGCACCAGTACGGTCTTCGGCTCAAGTTCGTGGACGTTGACATCGAGACCCTCAACTACGACCTCAATGCGCTTAAGCACGCGATCTCACCGGAGACTCGCGTGGTCATGGCGGTTAACCTGTTAGGGAATCCCAATGACTTCGACCGCATAATGCAGCTTCTGAAGGGGAAGGACATCGTGCTACTAGAGGACAATTGCGAGTCGATGGGAGCCACCTTCAAGGGAAGGCAGGCCGGGACTTTCGGCCTTATGGGTAGCTTTAGCATGTTCTTCAGCCACCATATCTCCACCATGGAGGGTGGGGTGGTGGTCACAGACGATGAGGAGCTCTACCATATCCTGCTTTGCCTTCGTGCCCACGGCTGGACTCGCAACCTACCCAACCCAAATCGCGTATGCGCTTTCAAAAGCAGCGATCCGTTTGAGGAATTCTTCCGTTTCGTGCTCCCTGGCTACAACGTGAGGCCGCTGGAGCTATCCGCTGCGGTAGGCGTCGAACAACTGAAGAAGCTGCCCAACTTCGTCCGCGTGCGGCGGGAAAACGCGCGCCGTTTCCTGAAACTCATGGCGAACCACCCCCATTTCATAACCCAGCGTGAGGTGGGCGAAAGCAGTTGGTTCGGTTTCAGCCTAGTAGTGAAGCCAGATGCACCGTTCAGCCGGAGACAGGTGTTGCAAAAACTTGCAGAGCACGGAATCGAGTATCGTCCGATTGTCGCGGGAAACCTGGTGCGGCATGAGGTGGTGCGGTGGTTCGATTACTCCATCCACGGCGAGCTACGCAATGCTGATCTAATTCATCGTAATGGCTTCTTCGTGGGAAACCATAATTACCCACTAGAGCGGGAGTTGGAGGCGCTGGATAGCGCGCTCAGGGCAGTCGCCGGCTGAGGAAAGTTTAGGACGCAATGGCGATTAAGGCTCCGATCCTTGAAGAGGACTTGTTATTGTCTGGAGTCACGACTCATGCACGACAGGGCAAATCCATGTGGATGCTGATTTGAAGATGCATATCACCACACAGACATTACGAATAATTCCCTGATCAACCCGAAAGCGGAGCGCGAGAAACACTGCTGATACCTTCCTAAAGGTTTGCTCGTGGCAGGTCTTCTAGAGACGATAAACCGAAGCTGGGCGAGCTTTTTCGCGAAATCCACCGCCCGCCAGATAGTGGGTTCTGCCTTGGTGACGGCCGTCGCATCCTTTGTACCTCGTCTGGCCGGTTTCGTAAGAGATATAGTCATTGCTGCGATTTTCGGTATATCAGGCGAGATGGATGCGTACCTGATGGCCTTCACGCTCGTAGGGTTGCCATCCTCGGTGTTTTTGGGCGCGCTCCAGACGGTGCTGATACCAGAGCTTTCCCATTGGGATGGAAGCAGGCAAAAACATACCGAGAACCTGTTCAGGGCCGCTATCAGTGCGGGTTTTATCGGAATGGCGCTGTTGTTGATGGTGCTACTAGCCCTCTGGCCTTCGATGGCAAAGGTCGTCGCGTCGGGTTTTACGGGTGAAAGGCAAGCCTATGTGCAGAAGTTGCTATGGTGGTTCATTCCGTACTATTTCCTATCCTCAGTGAATCTGCTTGGCTATGCAGCCCTTCAGGGGCGACGTCTCTTCATTCAGAATGGGTTCCTCCCAGCAACGGTACCCCTTGCCAGCGTGCTGATGCTCCTAATTGTTGGTCAAAGGATTGGTATCTTGGTGCTGATCCTTGGGCTTACGCTCGGCGTGGCTGCAGAGCATGTGATCCTGAGTCATGTACTCGCAAGAAGAGCGGGTATGCTGCTCCTGCCCGGCTGGCTCTCCTACGATGAGGAAAACGTCCGCGTGATTCGCGCGTTTGTGGCGTTGCTGCCTGGAACAGTCGTATTATCGTTATGGCCGGTCGTGGACCAGGCCTTGGCATCTAGGCTTGGTGAGGGCGCGATCACGGCGCTGGGTTATGGCTACAAGCTTCCCGCTCTGATCAACGGCGTTTTGGGGACCGCTATTGGGATTGCCGCATTGCCTTATATCTCCGAGCTTGTCAGCCGCCGTGACTGGCATTCTTGTACCCATGTCATCGGGCGCATGACCCAATGGCTATTACTCGCCTTCATCCCACTTGCCGGTGTACTGGTGCTTTTTTCCAGCAACTTGGTCGAGGTTCTTTTCAAGCGTGGCGCGTTTAATGCGCAGGCCGTAGAAGCTGTCACTCCGATCCAGCAGACCTATCTCCTACAGATGCCTGCGGTAGTGATAGGCATAATGCTCACGCGGGTCCAGGTCGCATTGGGTCGTAACGTGACATTGACGTTAGTCGCACTTTGCTCGTTGCTGTTCTATGTGCCGACTGCATGGTGTCTCAGCGACTGGATGGGAGTGGCGGGTCTGGGACTTGCGGCGGCAGCTACATCGGCAGCCAATGCAGCAGTGTTGTATCTCCTGACTCGACGGGAATTGGAATCAAACAACCGAGGAAAACTAGTATGATAAAAGTCTGCTGGTTCTCAACTCACCTTCGAGGTGTATTTCATGATTATTATATCGAAAGCCCTGACCCAAGTGTATTCTTCAGTGGCAAGCGAGGCCGTTGGTACGACTTGCTCGCTGGCGGGCTGAATCGGTACTTGACAGAACGGAACTTGCTTTTCGCCGAAGGCATCGACCGGCTGTACCGCGAGAAAGATCCTTCTTACCGTGCCTTCATCGCTGAGTTTCTGGACAAGTATCGCGACTATGACTTAATTATTTTCACTAGTTATAACCTGATACACCCTGAGATTCTTAGCCGTGACTTGCAGAAACCGATAAAGATTCTTGGTTTCTACGATGACCCGGCATCGACATACGTTCGCGGCATACCATATCTCTGGGCATTCGACGGGGCATGCTATGGTTCGCCAAGCTATAGTTCGGATAGCTATTTCGCGGATGCTTTAGAACGTTGGGGTTGTTCGAATCATTACTGGCTGCCTATTGTTCCACTGCCACCCGCATTGCCGGAACATCCGGAAAGAATAGACGAGGCTTTCTTCGCAGAACGGGATATTGACATGATCTATGTGGGTAAGCCTTACACTAGCAAGATGAATCGGCTCATCAGACTCAAACGGCATTTCGGATCCCGCCTGCGTGTATACGGCAGGTGGCCGTTGATGGGTTACAGTGGCCTCCTGAGGGGTCTGAATGGCAGGCCCCTTTATCGCTGGAGAGTGAAATCACTGTCCAATGACGAGCGGACGAGCCTATATTTCCGTACCAAGATCGGCTTCAACATGCACTATTCAGAGAGACCAAACGAGACGGGCAATATGCGGATGTACGAGGTGCCGCTGCACGGTCTGATGCTTCTGTGCGACAAGGCCGGCATGAATGCGCACGAACAGATTTATGTCCCCGGCAAGGAAGCCGTGTTTTACGATTCCATAGATGATGCCATCGAGAAGGCGGAATACTACCTTGCCCATGACGCCGAGCGCATTGAAATAGCGCGAAACGGTTTTCTGCGTGCCTGGAGGGACTACGTCTGGGAGAAATGTGTATTGGATTTCCTGAACTGGGCATGCAGCTTACGGGAGAAACGCCGCGAGTGTGACAAGAGGGCTGGTCTCTCAGGGCGGCGAGGTTGGTAAATATGATCAGATGTCGCGTTCTATGAAGGTCCTGACTGCCATCAAAATGTTGTACCGAGCGTTTCTCAGGGACGAGGAATACGCCAGATATTATCTGCTGGAGAAGGCAGGTCGCTACATTTATCCTCGTTACCGGTTTAGCGATTTCGGTAGTATCTGGCTGGACGATGATGCCTTTCGGGAATGGTTTGATCGCATGCACCCTAACAGCTCACGTTCCATAGACCGCAAATTCACCCTTGCCCAGTTTGTCAAGCTGGTGAGGGAGATTCCGGGGGATACAGCAGAATGCGGAGCCCTGCGGGGAGCGACCTCGTACCTGATCTGCCAGGGTATCAAAGGGACGGGAAAGCAGCATCACGTTTTCGATTCGTTCGAGGGGCTGAGCAAGCCCGATCCAGAAAAGGATGGCGCATACTGGAGGCGTGGTGATCTAGCAGAGAGCGAGGCGGCCTGTCGAGAGACCTTGCGCGAGTTCGACTTTGTCCACTTCCACAAAGGGTGGATCCCGGAGCGATTCGGCGACGTAGCGGAGAGAAGATTCTCGTTAGTGCACGTTGATGTTGACCTCTATCAGCCTACGCGCGATAGTGTCGAGTTTTTCTGGCCGAGAATGAATGCAGGCGGCGTTCTGATATGTGACGATTACGGATCTAGATGGTGTCCGGGAGCGAAGAAAGCGATGGACGAATACTTCGAAGGTGTCGCTCCGGTTTTGTTGCTTACAACCGGGCAGGGCGTAGTGATCAAGCCATCACTTGAGCATCATGCTTAGCAATGATCTGTACGTACAGGCCGCGGAGTTTTTTGACCTAGCCATTCGCCACTTCGCTGGCCTAGAGAGGGCGAAGGATATTACCCTGCTCGATTTCGGCTGTGGTACCGGGTTACTGGTTCGCGAATTCCTCAAACGTGGCTACGAAGCATATGGGTGCGACTTCGATCACTCGTTGCCGCGCGCAGGAGAGAACAATAGCCTCGCCAGCAGATTAAGGCCGATCAGCACCTCGCCTTATCGGCTTCCCTTTCCGGACGATAGTTTAGATGTTGTGGTTAGCACAAGCGTCCTCGAGCACATATATGAGAAGAGAAAAGCGTTCGAGGAGATACACAGGGTGCTCAAGCCTGGGGGTGTGGCGATGCACGTGTTCCCGAGCAAGTGGTACCTGCCGTGCGAGCCGCATCTGCACGTTCCGCTGGCGAATGTATTGTGGCCTAAGATTCCAACATGGTGGTTTAGTCTTTGGGCGTTGCTTGGTGTGCGAAACACCTTTCAGTACGGTCTCTCATGGAGAGAGACGCGAGACCGCAACGTCGCCTACGCACACAATGGCGTGAGTTATTGGCCGCTGCGCGCCTATCGCCGATTATCTCTGGAGGTATTCGGGAGCTTTGAATGCCCGATGAGATTCTTTCTGGAGCACCAGCGCGGAGGCTCGGCCGCTCTATACCGACTGTTTCCAGCGAAGTCTATCATGGCGACTATTCTGGGTGCCGTGCGCAATACCTTCATAGTACAGCTCAAAAAGAGGTGAGCGGTGGCAGCAGATTTATCAGGCCGGCTTGCTTTAGGTCGTTCTGACCCCAGCCGATTGGCAAGACTGTACAACACGATCTACTGCTGGCTCTGCGGTGCGCATCCTCACATCCGGCCTTGGCACTTTCAGTGGCTCGGCGTCAAGGATCTCTACCGGGATCTGCACCAATTCTTACCTAACCTAGAAGGCGCTGTGCTGGATGTGGGATGTGGTGACAAGCCCTACGCGGCCTGGCTTTCTGGCGCTGAAGAGTATATCGGACTGGATGTAGTGCCCGGGCCGAAGGTGGACTACCTCGTTGCTCCGGATGGAGCGTGGCCGTTAGAAGATTGCCGCTTCGATGCTCTGGTGTGCACACAGGTGTTGCAGTATGTGAGAGAGCCGTCGTTGCTTATCGCCGAGATGCGACGGGTACTGCGACCGGGCGGCATAATCATCTTGAGCGTACCGTTCTGTTACAGCGAGCACAACGTCATCGCGGACTACTGGCGCTACTCAGCAGCTGGCCTAGCAAAGCTGTTTGAAGGACTAGAGATTGTCGAGATCAGAAAGCAGGGCGGATTCGGAAGTGTGGTAGGGTTGATGACGCTCAATTGGCTCGACAGCTTATTCACCATGTATAGGACGGTGCGTCTGTTCAAGGGAGTGTTCCTGCCATTGTGGATAGGAATGTCAGCTGTTGTTAATCTGTTTGGCTGGGTCCTTGATAGGCTAGACCGTACCGGGCGTTTTTATGTCAACACGCTGATCGTCGTGTGTAAGCCATGAGGATTCCGTTAGACTATTTTTCATCGCTGGTTGCCTGGAGACCTAGAGCGCATAATGCCACCATCAAACAGATCCACCTCACACGAGATTATTCAAAATGACTGAAAAAAGTAAGAAGAGGAGGTAAAAACCCTCCCCCCCGAGGCACCCGTCTAGCGGTATGCTAGACGTATTATGCGTGTAAATACCTCGGAAAACATTATACTCGATTTGCGTCAGCGTGTAATGGAATCTTTCGACTCCAGCAGCCAAGTGCTGATGAATATCCTGGATGCACTGACTGTAGGTCCACGTATTGCCACCCCATTCGGGCTGGTTTTGAGCCCAATCTGGGGATATGGCTGCTCTAGTCTCTATACAGGCATCCGCCGTGCTGCTTGTGAGAACTCTCTTTCCAATTTGCAGAAGGCAAGGATCGCTTGGCTCCAACATTGGGGCCAGAATCTGGAAAGCGACCGAAGAGTTGGTCAGTGGAAGGTTCGCATTTTGGATTCCACGAACTATGACAGACCAAAGACTTATGTGCACGGACAGGATGGAATGAGACCGGGACATGGCTTGTCTGTACTTTCTGAAAAAGTAGCAGGAGGGAGTTGGAACCTCCCCCTGGAAATAGCTTTGATACCGGTAGAGAGTTCCCCAACTGAGTTTGGAGCCAAACAAGTGGTGCGGTTTGTCCAAAATTACGGTTGGAAAGGGGATGAGGTCTTGACTGTAGATGCCCACTACACCAATGCTCCTACCTTGCGTCCTTTGTTCAAGGCAGGGGTTAACGTTATTGGGCGTGTCAGTTCCAAGCGTGTCTTCTAATTGCCGCCACCTGCATATTCTGGTAGAGACAGGCCTAGAATAAGGCCGAAAGATAAAACTTAACTATGCTAGGACGCTGCCGGAGCCAGATGCTCAAGAGAGAGTCTGTTTGGAGGATGGAAGATATTTTGAAGTTAGCTTGGCATGATGTTCGTATGCGGAAGTGGCCTGAGTAGGCTCTCTGTTTGTACCGAGTCGTTGAGTATCGTGCCGACGGTACAAAGAGATACAAACGCCCCACAGCGCTTTTCGATAGAGCATAGCCTGCGCTCAAAGTGAATTGGGGCTTGTGGCCGGTCAGCTCAATGGGCCAAGTCTGGGTGGAGTTGGTAGCAACTTCCTTTTGGTTGCTGTTTGCGGCTAGACTTCTTGCTCGGGGCGACGATATAGTCTGGCCCAGGTACTGGAGGAGTCGTCGCCTCACCCGAGGTGCTGTGCGCCAGATCGAGCCGGCAATTTTCTTGAAGTTGGGGATCCGTCCTCCTCAGCCTCGACTGCGAGGGAAATCCCCAGGAAGACCCCGTGGGATACGCCTTGAGCCTAGAACTCATTTCAAAACCCTAATGCCGGCTAACCCCTGGCCTGAATTTATGAGCTTTTTAGCGGTCTCTCGCGGCCAGGGAGGGGTTTTGAAATGAGTTCTAGACCACGTTACAGAATCTATCGCAAAATGGCACGGCGCGCTGTTGTAGAGTGGAAATGAGCCATTCGGGCAGTCTTCAGGCTGACAAAAGTCGAACTGATTTGCGATCATCTTGGCCGTTGAGGTTTGTATTCACAAAACTTAAAACTATCAACTCGGAAGAGTCCAGGTCAACTGTCACCTTCTAACCGACTATTACACATTTATATTTTTAGCATACAAGCCATGAGGATTGCGCTGGTTATTTCCTCGCTGTCTGCCGGTGGTGCCGAGCGCGTCATGAGTACAATGGCCAATCATTGGGTCACGCAAGGACACGAGATCATACTGATCACGTTGAGCGATACGGCAGCGGATTTCTATCCTCTTCATCCGAGTATAGAGCGTGTGGGCCTCGGGTTGCTCTGTCCTTCGGCGAACTTCTGGCAGGCGCTAAGCCATAATGCGGAGCGAATTTACGCCCTGCGTCGAATATTTCGCATGAACTCACCCTCTGTAGTGGTGAGTTTTATGGACAGTGTAAATGTGCTTTGCATTATCGCGGCGTGGGGATTAGGTGTGCCTGTGATTATCTCAGAGCGAACGGATGTGCAGAGTCGGCCAGTAGGACGGATATGGTCGCTACTGCGTCGCTGGACCTATCCTCGCGCTAGCGCCATTGTTGCTCAATCCGAAAGAGCGCGTTCTTGGGCGGAGCAGGTGGCGCCCAGGGTCCACATTGTAGTCATTCCTAATCCGGTCCTGCCTTGCGTGGAGAGGGATGATGAACTGGCAGCTCATCTGCCGCAGGGCCAGCTCATAGTGGGTATGGGCCGGCTCGAGGCTATCAAAGGCTTTGATCTGCTCCTTGAAGCTTTCGCCGCTGCGCACCACGGCTCGGAAGAATGGCGGCTCGTTATCCTTGGCGAGGGACCGGAGCGGTCCCGCCTCGAATCGCTTGCCGACGCGCTCGGCATCGCACCATGGGTATCGCTACCAGGGTTAGTGCAATATCCTGAAAGAGTGCTTTGTCGGGCTTCACTATTCGTCCTGTCCTCGCGTGTGGATGGTTTCCCGAATTCATTGCTGGAGGCTATGGCTTGTGGGCTACCAGTGATCGCCTTCGACTGCCCGGGCGGCGTGCGGGAAATTATCCGCCCCGGCATAGATGGTCTGTTGGTGCCGCCGCAGGATGTGGCGGCACTGGCGCGTGCGATCTCTGAGCTCATGGGGGACGCCGAAAAGAGGCGACTGCTCGGTATTCGAGCGCGCGAAGTGTGTCAACGCTTCGGCATTGAGCCAATCATGGCCCGGTGGAACCGATTGATTATGGAGGTCGTGGGGGAGTGATCAATTGGATTCATTCCCGATGGCGTCGTCCGGAGCGCGGCTGGGACCCAGTACCAAAGGGCTATGCCGAGCGTTATGCCGAAGAAGAATGGCGTGAGGTGGATAGCGATCTCATTATGCAGCTGGAGCGATGGGCAGGAGGACTTCAAGGTAAACGGCTACTGGATCTAGGGGGTGGACCGGGACAGTACAGCGTCGCCTTCGCGAAACTGGGCGCCCATGTGATCTGGCACGATGTCTCGCGTAACTATTTGGAGATAGCTAAGGCAAAGGCGAGGGAAAATGGTGTGCTCATCACTTTTTCCCTTGGCTATTTGGAGGATGCCGAGCGTTACTTGGGCTCAGGCTTCGATGTAGTGTTCAATCGGATCTGCTGGTATTACGCGCGCAGCGATCGCGCCTTTGCTGATCTCACGTATCGGCTCGTGAGGCCGGGCGGCGTGGGTTATGTGGATGTACCAAATGCAGAAGCCATTTACGCGAAGCTGACTGCAACGAGGCGTTTTCAGACCTGGCTCAATGCTCATATCTACCTCAAGATCGGTCACCCTTTCCCGCCTCGAGGCAGGGTGGCAAGCTTGCTTCAAAGATATCCGCTGAGTCAGATATATATTGACTATCGGCTGCCTGGAAATGACCGGATTTTTTTCGTTCGCGCTGGCTGATCATGGCCGCTCGCTATCTGCTCCGCTTTGATGATATCTGCCCAACCATGAACTGGGCCGTTTGGGATGAGATCGAGCTAGCGCTCGAGCGAAACGGCATCCTACCTCTAGTAGCAGTCGTCCCGGACAACCGGGATCCCAAGCTCGCTGTCTCAACGCCCCGTATCGATTTCTGGAAGAGGGTTCGCACTTGGCAGGCGAAGGGTTGGGCAATCGGCCTGCACGGCTATCAGCATCGTTACGAAACCCATGATGCTGGGCTCATAGGGCTTAACCCGCGCAGCGAGTTCGCGGGCCTGCCTCGGGCTGAGCAACAGCGCAGGATCGCGGCTGGCTTGGCCATATTTTCACGCGAGGGTGTGCGGGCGGATCTGTGGATCGCCCCTGCTCATTCCTTCGATCACCAAACCGTGCAGGCCTTACTTGCCGAAGGCATCAGCGTGATCAGCGACGGGTTTTTCTTCCGGCCTGTTCGCCGCCTAGGTGCTCTCTGGGTGCCGCAGCAACTCTGGGGCTTCCGCGAGTTGCCCTTCGGTCTTTGGACAGTTTGCATCCACCCCAATGGATTCACCGCTGAGGAGACGGCCCGTCTATGCGCAGACATCGCCCGTTATCGTGGAGCGATTACTTCGCTAAGAGAGGTGCTGGCTGGCGGAGAATTCGCTGAGTATGGTCTTGCCGATCGGGTGTTCGAGCGAGCATGGCGCAGTCTGCTGGCGGCCAAACACATCTTAAAGACATTGCCGCTAAGTTAATTTTTTAAGTTCTTTAGAACATATGAGTTACAGCGACCGATTTTGACGCTTAGAATCATCATTTTCCTGGCTGATTCGCCCAAGGCGGCATACGTTCCGGCAACGAGACTTGTGGAAAGCCGCTATTTACAAGGGTGAAAACGCTTTGATATGACACCCAATACCAATGTGCATCAAAAAGTACCACTTCGCACCCAAAATTATCTTAGTGGCATTGCACTGACCGCTAGACAGTTTCATAGGAGATAAGTGATTTAAATACAGGGGCTTGCCTGGGCGGCTGTGAAATGTTGAGTTCATAGCCTGGAACAAAAAACCCAAGTAGACTTAAGGATATGAAATTACAATCATTAACTTTGGGCTTGGTTGACTCGAAATGACAAACTGTCTAGCGGTCAGGGCATTGCATCTTAAAGAAGGTGTACCACGCGGACTGCCGTTGGTGGTTAAAGTGGTAGTCTGTCCATGAAGATCATTTTGTTCATTCGTCAGCTCAATGACGGCGGTGCCCAACGGCAGCTCACGCTGCTTGCCTGTGGGCTTGCTCGCGCCGGGCATAATGTCCATGTGGTGACGTTCTATGGGAATGGCCATTTCCTCAGCCCGTTGCAAGCGTGCGGCGTGCCTGTGGTTTCGCTGGAGAAACATGGCCGCTGGGATATTGTGCCTTTTTTTATACGCTGGGTTCGCTGCCTGCGCCGCCTCAAGCCACAGGTGGTCTATTCCTTTCTCGGGGTAGCCAACATCCTGGCTGTGCTTGGCTGGCCCTTTCTTGCTGAGACGCGGATTGTATGGAGCGTCCGATCCTCCTTCATGGATCTGGCTCAATACGACTGGTTGCATCGTGCAAGCTTTCATCTGGAATGTTTGCTCTCCCGGTTTGCGGATCTGGTGATCGCCAATTCCGCTGCCGGCCGGGATTATGCCCTGGCGAACGGTTTTCCCGATAAGAAGACCATCGTTATAGCCAACGGCATAGATACCGATATCTTCCGTCCTGACCCAGTCAGCCGCGAGGAAATTCGTGCCGAGTGGGGGGTGAACTCTGGCGAAAAGCTCATTGGACTTGTGGGCAGACTCGACCCTATGAAGGATCACCCGACCTTTCTTCGTGCGGCTGTGCGGTTGGTAGCTCATGGGTTGCGGGTGCGATTCGTCTGCGTGGGGAGCGGACCGGAAGCCTATCGAATGAAACTCATGCGTCTGGCAGTAGAACTTGGGCTTGAGGATCGCGTGCTGTGGGCGGGAGCAAGGAGCGATATCCCGGCGGTTCTCAACGCGCTCGATGTTTTGGTTTCTTCTTCTTACGGTGAAGGATTCCCCAACGTGGTCGGAGAAGCCATGGCATGCGGTGTACCTTGCGTGGTAACTGACGTGGGTGACTCTGCAGCAATCGTTGGTGAGGGCGGGCTTGTGGTGCCGCCTCGGGACCCTGAGCGACTGGCACAAGCAATCGAACGGCTGATCGTTATGCTTGAGACAGGTGAGCTTTCCGTTGAGACGGCGCGCCTACAGTGCACGCGCGAAAGGATCGTTGCGAAATACTCGGCTGCGGCAATGGTACGCAGGACTGAACTCGCCATCTTAGGAATTCTGAACAACAACGGCTAAGCGCCGTCGAGGAAGGCATCCGTTGGACAAGATAGATACTTAAATTTTGGTCAAATCGGCCCAGTGAAGAATCGGGCAAACTCGGATTCAGGAGCTGTTTTTATGCTATCTAGGATAGATAACCTTCGCACTTGGCTTGGGGCGATGGCTGTTTTGGTTTTCTTTTCTGGTGTAGACAGCTATCTCTATGCGATTACAAAGGATACGACGCACCCCATTTATGCGCTTTACTGGGTGATGGCGTTTTTTCTGCTGACGTTGCCACTCTTTGTATCCGATATCGCAAGGCGATTGGTGTCTCTACCCGGGGTACAGGGAACAGCTTTGCTCCTCGTCTTGTTTGCCACAATCGCCTGGCTAGGGACACCGGGAAGCATCGTTTCAGATCAAGTGTATGACAGCTATGTGCTGAGCGCGGCATTTATGGTTATGCTAGCCATTGTGTTCGCAACGCCGTACGCGCTGGAAGCTGGCGAGAGAGCTATGGTGGTTGCAGTGCTCGCGGGTGTTGTCTTCAATATCCTGGATATTATTTTCATCGGGATATTTACAAAGTCGTTCCCACGGGCCGCTGGTCTGTATATAGATTCGAACGGTTCCGCAGCCGCACTGACTCTGGGAACGATCATCACGCTGGACGCAGTCCCTCCCAAGTGGCGAGCCGCTTATCTGGGATGTGCTGTAACGGGTGTGTTGCTATCTGCGTCTCGCTCCGGGATAGCAGCCTTTAGTCTCTCCATAGCTATACTTTTGTTCGCACGGACTATCCGTCTGCGCGAACTTGGTTCAGCACTTGGCATCGTCTTCGTGATGCTTGCGCTACTCCATTTGGTGTCACCTCCGGCAATGCAAGGATGGAGGTGGGGATTATGGAAGCGAATCGAATCGCTGCAGGCTGCGATATCGCCATCATCTGAGCCTGCGACACCATCGCCATCATCTGAGCCTGCGACACCATCGCCATCGCTGATGTCAGAATCAGTATTTGAACGATTAAGACTCCAGATGGAAAACCTCCAACACATTATAATATCGCCATGGACTGGTTATGGTCTCGGTTCGGACTGGATTGACTCTTATTACAATATTGCCACACCGGGCGCGGGTTCTCACAATGCCTATATCACCTTAACCGCCCATCTCGGTTTGCTATCCCTCTCGGTTTTGGTCCTTATGTTTATCCTGTCCATTAATGGTGCATGGCCGGAGGGACGTCCGATTGGATGGGCCTATGTAGCTGCGGCAATCTTTTTCGGCTTCTTTGACAATAACATTGTGGATTCAAGACCAAAACTTGTTGTGTGGGTACTGCAGTGTGCAGCAGTGGCCGGAATGCGCTCAAGCAGGCCCGGCCTGCTTCCGGTTCGCCGAGAGAATATCGGTAAGGCAGGCACCTCCAATTCGAGCATTCCAGTTTCGGGCGCTTCTCGATCTCAGATTCCATGGCGGGACCTCTATACAAAGTTGCAACAGCATGCAACTTTCATGGTAGTATTAGTCGTAATGGGCGCAGGTATAGGACTTGGTGTGTCCCGTGTCGTGAGGCCACTGTGGGAGACAAGTGCCTTGATCGCATTCCCTAGTACCGGAATACTACCATTTCCAGTATCGTATCTGAATACGAAGCTAGTGTATGGTGGTTCTATCATATGGTTAAACAAGCTCTATTGCTCAGGTGCCACGAATGACGATGAAAATGGAAATCTCAAGAGGAAAGGGTTAGTTGTCTACATCCTTCCGGAAAAAGCGGTACACGAATGGGGCCGATATGCGCCAAGCATTCAGGTGGTAACAATAGAAAGCTGGAGACATGTATTGATAACTGCGCTGGGAGACTCGATGGCTGAGGCGAAGCGTTGTCTGGAATATTTCTTAACCAGAATCAAGCCGGCATATGCCAATGGGATATTGAGGGCGACATTAGATGGTCGCACAGGAGCTTCTTTTCCTGCAGGTTCAGATCAGGATATCGGAAGCGGCATATTCCTCGCGCCAGGGAGAATCTTTGTGTCTATAGCGACTAATAGTTATCTCCAAGACATCGATGGCCGTTATGGTGTCGCCCGACTTTTCCGCAGCATCGTGGGAGTAGGGCAATCGCGCGAAAGTCAGCGCCATCAGATAGAAGGTATTGTAAAGGTGATAAAGTGGACTCGAGCTGGCAGCGTGCCAATCGTCAAGGCGCTGTTTATTCCAAACAAACCGGTCGCCGCGCCCGTATACGGGTCGGTAATGCTAGGGATGATTGGTGGAATAGTCGTCGGTATTTTAGTCGTTTATCTTCGAATAGCCAAAATGCAGTGAGCTGTGTTGAAATGATCGGTGATCATCCCATCCGACTAACGCATGTCATCACGGGGTTGAATCATGGCGGAGCGGAGTTCATGCTGTTGAGGCTACTTAGCCGCTTCGATCGCGAGATGTTCGCTTGTCACGTTATCTCGCTGACCAGTGTGGGTAGTCTCGGACAGCAAATCGTACAACTCGGTATTCCTGTCACGGCCCTAGGCATGCGCCGGGGCGTTCCGCCATCTTGGCATTTCCTGAAACTCGTACGCGTGTTGCGAGAACAGGCCCCCGATCTGGTACAGACCTGGATGTATCACGCCGACCTCCTCGGCAGCTTGGCGGCCATGCTCGCGAGGGTAGGACCTGTGGTCTGGAGCATCCGCCACACTGATCTCGATCCACAGGCAAACAAGCGCACCACCGTCTGGGTGGCTAGGATTTGCGCGAGCCTATCCCACTCGCTTCCGAAGCGCATCGTCACGTGTTCTGAGATATCGCGGCGCGCCCATGTCCAGGTCGGCTACGCGGGCAGCAAGATGGTTGTCATTCCGAACGGCTTTGACACCAGCGTGTTCAAGCCGGATCCTGCGGCGCGCGCGTCAGTCCGCCGCGAGCTGGGTCTCCCAGATGATGCGTTGCTGATCGGATTGTTCGGCCGCTTTCATCCGCAGAAAGACCACCACAATTTCGTTCGGGCGGCCGCACTGGTCAGGGCACAGTTCTCAGACGTACATTTCCTGTTGTGTGGAGAGGGTATTACCTGGCGCAACGTTGTGTTGGCGGAATGGATTCGCGCTTCCGGAGCCAGTGCTTCCTTTCACCTCTTAGGGCAGCGCGATGATATGCCGCGCCTTAATGCGGCGTTGGATATCGCGGTGCTCTCCTCCCGCAGCGAAGGCTTCCCCAACGTAGTGGGTGAAGCGATGGCCTGCGGGGTGCCGTGTGTGGTGACGGACGCTGGCGGAACGGCTGAGCTTGTGGGCGAAACCGGTATAGTCGTCCCGCCGCGGGATCCTGAAGCGCTTGCGGCGGGGTTGGTGCGGCTCATCGAGGCAGGGCCCGAGATCCGTGCGCAGGTGGGTGCGGCGGCGCGTCAGCGCATCGAGCATAAGTTCGGGCTCGATGTGGTCGTCGCACGTTATCAAACGCTATATCAGGAACTCATTAAAGATGTGCGGGCTAGTCGGAGTATATGATAGCACCCATGTTATGACGGCAGGAGTCCTGCGCGAGATCGTGGAGCGCATGTCAGAACGCCTGCGCCACCGTGGACCCGATGACTCAGGCGTTTGGCTGGATGCCGAGAGCGGGCTCGCACTGGGGCACCGCCGGCTGTCCATCATCGACCTGTCTCGAGAAGGACACCAGCCGATGGTCTCGGCTTGTGGACGCTATGTTATCGTTTTCAATGGCGAAATCTATAATTTCCAGGTATTACGCCAAGAGCTTGAAGCGCGCGCATATCGCTTTCGAGGGCACTCGGACACGGAGGTGCTGCTCGCTGCAATCAGCGAGTGGGGTGTAGGGGCGGCGCTTGGGCGGCTTAACGGCATGTTCGCGTTTGCGCTTTGGGACCGGCATCTTCGGCGTTTGCATCTTGTGCGCGACCGTATGGGCGAGAAACCTCTTTATTATGGCTGGCTCGGAAGTGTCTTCGTTTTCGCATCGGAACTGAAAGCATTACGTGCAACTCCCTTTTTCGACGCCGAAGTGGATCGGAATGCGCTGGCGTTATATTTGCGCCTCGGTTATATACCCGCGCCGTATTCGATCTATCGGGGTATCGCGAAGCTCCCGCCCGCTGCATGGCTGACCCTGGATCTAAGGACGAATCAGTTGTCAGGACCAGCACTGTATTGGTCTCTGAAGGAAGTTATTGTTAAAGGTAAAGCGCAGCCATATGGGGGTTCTTTCGCTGAGGCAGTATCCGATCTCAATGCTTTGCTGGAAGATGCTGTAAGGCTCCGGATGCATGCCGATGTTCCCCTAGGAGCCTTTCTTTCCGGAGGTATTGATTCCACTACCATCGTCGCTATAATGCAGTCGCAAAGCACCCGGCCCATACAGACCTTCACTGTGGGTTTCGAGGAAGCCAGCTATAATGAGGCGCAACATGCAAAGGCAGTGGCAGAGCATTTAGGCACATCGCATACTGAGCTGTATTTAACACCACATGAAGCCCTATCTGTTATTCCGCAACTCTCCGAGATCTACGACGAACCGTTCGCAGATCCAGCCCAGATTCCTAATTATCTCATATCGCAGTTCGCCCGACGGCACGTCACTGTCTGTCTTTCAGGAGACGGTGGCGACGAGTTGTTCTATGGCTACGGCCATTATATCAAGGCTGAAACGTTCTGGCGCAGGGCGCGTTGGTTACCTGGTACAGTACGCAACCTGATGGGTCAGGCTATTTCACGCATCCCGGAAAAGGTCCTTACGGCCTGGTTCGCTTGCCTCGCGACCAGCCTTAGTAGGTACGCTCAATCTGGCACTGTCGGCGACAAACTCTATCTTTTCGCCGATGCCCTGCAGCTTCGCGATGTACGTCAACTACATCGCTGGCTTGTGTCCCACTGGCGTACACCAAACGTTGTAGTGCAAGATGCGCATGAATATTCGGGCATCTGGGCGGATGCTATGCCAAAAGGTGCCACAGGAATATGTGATACTATGATGTATCAGGATATGAACGTTTATCTTCCGGACGACATCCTGGTCAAAGTAGATCGCGCAAGCATGGCGGTTGGTCTCGAGGTGCGTGTGCCTCTGCTCGATCATCGTATTGTCGAGTTCACATGGAGCCTTCCACTTCGCTTCAAGAGAGAAAGAAAACTTGGCAAGCGGATACTTCGAGAGGTGCTCTACCGTTATGTCCCTCCTCGTCTCGTGGATCGTCCGAAGCATGGATTCAGTGTACCTATTTCGGACTGGTTGCGCGGCCCATTGCGGGACTGGGTCGAAGCCTTGCTGGACGAATCTCGCTTGAGACAGGAAGGGTATTTTAAGCTGGAACCCATCCGGCAAAAGTGGCAAGAGCACCTCTCGGGCAAATCTAACTGGCAATACCACTTGTGGGATGTGTTAATGTTCCAGGCGTGGCTTGAGGCGCAACACACCTAGAACCTGTATCGAAATGACGATTTGAGAAAGTTCCAACAGATAAGCGAACATCCGATAGAGAGAAAAGCTTCATGTATTTCGGGCAAGCGCTCATATCGAATACGCAAACGGCGAAATCGGTGCAACCAAGAGAGCATCCTTTCGACCGCCCAGCGATATACACCCAAGCCACTGCCATGCTCGGTTCGCCGTTTGGCCAATACCGGAACGATACCACGGGCGCGGAGCTAAAGACGGTGCGGCTGGGAATCATGGCCACGATCACCCCGGATGCGATCAGGGCGGGGTCGGCTCACCTTACCTCTGACTTGTGCAATCGGATCAACCAATGGTATCAGTTGGGTAACGTCATGAGCGCCGGTCAGGATCGTAGCCGGTGGTATTCCTTGCCGGTCCGTGATAAGGTGATGTTTGCTCCCCAACTTCCGTCTATCCTTAGGATTGGGGCCCGTTTTGCCCGCACGGAAGAGCTGTCCACTACTGCCCTTGACCGATCGATCTTGTCGGCTTCCCTCAGCTCGGCTAATAAAAGTTTGTGTAACTTCACCCATACACCAGCCTTCTGCCACTGCCGCAACCTTCTCCGGTGCGCCAACCAGGACTTGGTAGAGATTAGGCGGCTAACTTTAGTTCGATTCGTGGAAGAGGTCTAATCAAGTCTAACCGATTATTCAG
>FWPU01002475.1_pt1 | contig 50897 bp, 50 predicted proteins | sample 2228361 | NCBI WGS metagenome assembly FWPU01 (sample SAMEA103939777, study PRJEB20133) | metagenome | reverse complement strand
CCTCCACGAGCCCCTCGGCGCCCGCCGCCACCCGGACACCGAGAGGGGCCAGGAGATCCCGGGCCCGGCCCGCCGCCTCCTCGTCCAAAAGCGCTACCACGTCCGGGCGCACGGCAAGGGCCTGCTCGACCAGGAGGTCGCTGTTCCGTCGCGCGGCCATGGCCACCACCCGCCAGCGCCCGGCCAGACGGAGCACCACGTCCAGGGTCTGGCGGCCGATGGAGCCCGTCGAGCCCAGGACGGCGAGCCCGCGCGGCTCAGGCGGCACGGGTCGTCTCCTCTCCGCCCCCGTCGCCGGGCGACGAGGGGAGAAGACCGGCGGCCATGGCGGCCTTGAGCACGATGGCCATGAGGGGGCCGTAGACGAGGCCGGCCGGCCCAAAGGCGCGAAAGCCGAGGTAGAGGGCCACGAGCACCGTGAGGGGATGAAGCCCCAACCGTTCGCCGATGACGTAGGGTTGGGCGACACCCCGGATCAGGGCCACCGCCCCGTACAGGGCGAGAAGGAAAACGGCCAGTCCCACCTCACCGTTGAGCAACGCCCAGCCGGACCAGGGGATGAAGATGAGGGCCGGCCCCAGGACCGGCAGCACGTCCAGGAAGGCGCTCAGCACCGACAGGGTCAGGGCGTAGGGGGTGCCAAGCCAGGTGAGCCCGGCCAGGATGACGAGGAAGGTGAGGAGGACGAGGACGAACTGGGCCTTGATGAGCCCCACGGTGGAGACCGTCAGGTCCGATTTGACGGTCAGGACACCCCCCCGCCAGGCGGGCGGCGTCCACTGGAGGAGGAACCGGCTCAAAAGTCTTTTGTCGCGGCTGGCCAGGTAGGTGGCAATGCCCGTGATGAGAAAGATCATGAGAAGCCCCGGCAGGCTGGCCAGAACCGTCTGGAGCCAGGCCAGGAGGGCCTGGACCAGACCCTGGGCCGAATTGACGATACCCGCCGTCTGGCGGTCAAGGGCGTCGCGCAGGACGGGCGGCAGCCCGGCCGACACCCGACCCATGAACTCGGCGGCCCGGCCGGCCGCCTCCGTGAGCCGTTCGTAAACGGTCGGAAGGCTGGCCGAGAGGTTGAGGAGTTCCGCCCCCAGCCGCGAGAGGCCCACCACCGTCAGCACCGTGAGGACCGTGAGGAGCACCAGGATGACCAGGGCCGCCCCCAGGGAGCGGGGCAGGCGCCACCTGGCCTCCATGGCCGAGACGGCCGGGTCTATCAGGACCGCCAGGAAGGCGGCCAGCACGAAGGGGAGGAGGAAGGGCATCGCGTACTTGAGAAAGAGGAAGGCCAGGACGAAGTAAGCCGCCAGTCCCGCGTACACCCGCACCGCTCCCACCTCCAGGTGATGATGGGGCATCGGGGGGCGGGGGTCAACGCCGCCTCCGTCAGCGCACCTGCACCACGAGTTCCAGGAGGCGGAGGAGCCAGTAGAGGACGGGGGCGGCGAAGGCCAGGCTGTCGAAACGGTCCAGGACGCCGCCGTGGCCGGGGATGAGGCGGCCGGCATCCTTGCGCCCGGCGGCCCGCTTGAGGAGGGACTCGAAGAGATCGCCGGTCAGACCGGCCAGCCCTGCCACCAGCCCGAGGGCGGCGCCGGCGGTCGGGAGGCCGGCGCCGGGCGGACAGGCCAAGCAGAGGGGACGGAGCGGGAGGATGAGAGCCGCGCCCGCGCCCAGCCCGGCCAGCAGCCCCGCCCACGTGCCCGCCACCGTCTTGCCGGGGCTCACCGCGGCGAAGGGGCGGCCGGCGCCCAAGCCTGCCCGGGCGGCCAGGTGACCGGCGAAATAGGCCGCGGTGTCGGAAGCCCACACCACCAAGAGGACGTACCAGGTGCCCCGCCACCCGTGGGCCTCGTCCAGGAGGAGGAGGGTGGCCAGGAGGAAGCCCGGATAGAGAGCGGCCAGGAGCCCCCAGGCGGCCCTTGCCGCGTCCTCCCCCGGGGAGCGGCCGTCACCCCTCCGCCCCGTGGCCCGCCAGGTCTCGCCCAGCAGGACGGCCAGGAGCCCCATGCCGCCGGCGGCCACCAGGGCCTCCGGGCCGGCCAGGGCGGCCACGGGGTAGAGCGCGTTGGCCACGAGGGCGGCCGGAGGCACGCCGAAGGGAAGGAGCCCGTCCAGCTCGCGGGCGGCCGCCAAACCCACGGCCGCCAGGAGGAGGGCCAGGGGCCAGCCGCCCAGGTACGTTGCGCCGAGGAGCAGGGGAATGCCGAGGGCGGCGCTGAGGAGGCGCCACCTCAGCAAGGGACGTCTCCGCCGGCGCCCGGCGCGGCGAGGCCGCCAAAGCGCCTCTCCCGCGCCTGGTAGTCCCTGAGGGCCTGCACCAGCGTGTCAAAGCCGAAATCGGGCCACAGGACGGGCGTCACCCAGATCTCGGCATAGGCCGTCTGCCAAAGGAGGAAATTGCTGATGCGCATCTCCCCGCTCGGCCGGATGAGGAGGTCGGGATCGGGAAGATCGGCCGTGTACAGAAAACGCCGGAAGGCATCCTCGTCCAGGTCCTCGGGCCGCAGGGTGCCGGCGGCCGCCAGCCGCATGAGGGAGCGGGCCGCCTCGAGGATCTCGCGCCGGCCGCCGTAGTTGATAGCGAAGGTGAGCTGGAGCCCGCCGTTGTCGGCCGTTACGGTGAGCGCCTCCTCCACGGCGGCGCGCGCCTGGGGAGGCAGCCCCTCCAGTTCGCCGATCACCCGCACCCGCACGTCCTTCTCGTCCAGCTCGCGCAGGTAGCGCCGCATGGCCTCCACCAGGAGCCCCATGAGAGAGGTGACCTCGGCCTGGGGTCGGCGCCAGTTTTCCGTGGAGAAAGCGTAGAGGGTCAGATACCGGATCCCCAGCCGGGAGGAGGCTTCCACCACCCGGCGGACCGCCTCCACGCCCGCCCGGTGCCCCGCGGGGCGGGGCAGCCCTCGCCGCCTGGCCCACCGGCCGTTGCCGTCCATGATGATGGCCACGTGGCGGGGCAGGCGCCGGGCGTCCAGCCCCAGCCTGGCGAGGAGCCCGACCTCCGCCCCCGGCCGGTCCGCCACGGCCGCCCCGGCTCCGCGGCCCGGCGTCGGCACGGGAGCCGGCGGTGCCTGACCGCCCGTCGTCCCCTCAGCCATGGGGCTGCCCCTCCTCCGCCGAGGCATCCCGGCCGACGGCACGCCGCCCCCCGGCTCCCGCCGCGGGCCGCACCTCTCCCGGTGCCCAGGGGCCGCCCGGGTGGGCGGCGAGAGTCAGGTGGACGACGCCCTCCTCCCACCGTTGGCGCACCACGAACCGCTCCCCCGCCTCCCCGTCCCCGGGCGCCGCGCCGCGCGGCGCCCGCGTAAGGGCCGTCCGCACGGCGGTCCAACCGGCCTGCCGGAGGAGATGCAGCGCCTCCTCGGCCGGGAGGGCCACCACCAAGGGGGGTTCCCCCTCGGGCCGCCCTGCCGGCGATCCGCCGGGTTCCCCGCCAACCAGGGCCTCCATGCCGCTATACCTCCCGGATCTCCCGCTCCTTGGCCTCCAGAAGGGAGTCCACTTCCCCGACGAAACGCTCCGTCAGCCTCTGCACCTGGTCCTGGGCGCGCCGGCTCTCGTCCTCCGACACCTCGCCCTCCTTCTCCAGAGAGCGTATGACGTCAATGGCGTCGCGCCGCACGTTGCGGACGGCCACCCGCTCCTCCTCCGCCCGCCGCCGCACCTGGCGCACCACCTCTTCGCGCCGCTCCTCGGTGAGGCGCGGCAGGGCCACGCGGATCACCGTCCCGTCGCTGGCCGGGTTCACCCCCAGGTCGGATCTGGCGATGGCCCGCTCGATGAGGGGCAAGGCCCCCTTGTCCCAGGGCTGCACCACCAGGAGGTTGGGCTCCGGCGCCGTCACCGTGGCGAGCTGGGTGACGGGCAGGGGCGTGCCGTAGTAGTCCACCGTCACCCTCTCCAGCAGGGAGGGCGTGGCCCGGCCCGCCCTCACCCCGGCCAGGTCGCGCCGGAAGACCTCCAGGCTCTTGCGCATCCGCTCCTCGCAGTCCTTGAGGATCTCCTCAACCATGGCTCGTCACCCTCGTGCCCACCGGTTCGCCGAGGACGGCGCGCCGGATGTTGCCCCGCTCCCGAATGTTGAAGACGACGATGGGAATGCCGTTGTCCATGCAGAGGGAGGTGGCGGTGGAGTCCATCACCGCCAGCCCCCGCTGGAGAACCTCCAGGTGGGAGAGGGACGTGAGCAGCCGGGCCCCCGGGTTCACGCGGGGGTCGGCGTCGTAGATGCCCGGCTCCTTGGTGGCCTTGAGCACCACCTCGGCCTCCACCTCAGCTGCCCGCAGGGCGGCCGCCGTGTCGGTGGAGAAAAAGGGGTTGCCCGTCCCCCCGGCAAAGATGACGACCCGCCCCTTCTCCAGATGGCGGATGGCCCGCCGCCGGATGTACGGCTCGGCCACCGCCCGCATCTCGATGGCCGTCTGCACCCGCGTGGTCACACCCCGTTTTTCCAAAGCGTCCTGGAGGGCCAGGGCGTTGATGACGGTGGCCAGCATGCCCATATAGTCGGCCGTGGCCCGGTCCATGCCCAGCTGGCTCCCAGCCGTGCCCCGCCAGAAGTTGCCGCCTCCCACTACCACCGCCACCTGAACCCCGAGGGACGCCACCTCGTCCACCTGCGCGGCGATGTCCCCCACCACGAGCGGGTCCAAGCCGAAGCCCTGCTCCCCCGCCAGGGCCTCCCCGCTCAGCTTGAGGACCACGCGCCGGTACCGGGGACCCGTGCCGGCCATGGTCTCCGGCGGAGCCGTCGGCCCCGGGCGGAATGACTCGGATTCGGCCGCGGCCCCCGTCAGCACGCCTCTCCGTCGCCCGGCCTCGCCACCGTCTCCCCCAGCTCGAAACGCGCGAAACGCCTGACGACCACGTTCTCCCCCAGGCGGGCGATGGTCTCCTGGACGAGCCGGCCTACTGTCACGTCCGGATTCTTGATAAAGGGCTGCTCCAGCAGGCAGACCTGGGCGAAGAACTGCTTTTCCAGGCGGCCCTCCACAATGCGGTCCACCACCTGCGGCGGCTTGCCCTCCTCCAGGGTGCGGGCCCGCAGGATCCGCCGCTCCCCCTCCACCTCCTCGGGCGGGACGTCCTCCCGCGCCACGTAGCGTGGCGCGGCCGCGGCCACCTGAAGGGCCACGTCGTGGGCGAAGCTGCGGAACTCCTCCGTCCGGGCCACGAAGTCGGTCTCGCAGTTGACCTCGACCAGCACCCCGATGCGCCCGCCCGCGTGGATGTAGGCATGAACCAGGCCCTCGGCGGCCACCCGCCCGGCCTTTTTGGCAGCGGTCGCCAACCCTTTTTCGCGCAGCCACACCACGGCCCGCTCCATGTCCCCGCCCGTTTCATCCAGAGCCCGCTTGCAATCCATCATGCCGGCGCCCGTGCGAGCGCGCAGCTCCTTCACCAGCTCAGCCGAGATGACCGCCACGCCCGACCCTCCTCACGCTGTCTCCTGGACGCCCTCCCGTCCCTCCAGGACGGCGTCGGCCATGCGGCCGGCTATCAGCCGGACCGCCCGGATGGCGTCGTCGTTGCCGGGAATCACGTAGTCCACGACGTCGGGATCGCAGTTGGTGTCCACGATGGCCACAATGGGAATCTCCAGCCGGTTGGCCTCCTGCACCGCGATGGCCTCATGGCGTGGATCCACCACGAAGAGGGCGTCCGGCAGGGCTTTGAGGCCGCGGATGCCCCCCAGGTACTTGTCCAGCTTGCTCTTCTCCCGCTGGATCAGTATGACCTCTTTCTTGGGAAGGCGGGCCAGGTGACCCGTCTGCTCCCAGGACTCGATCTGCTCCAGCCGCTCGACCCGGCTCCTGATGGTGGTGAAGTTGGTCAGGAGGCCGCCCAGCCAGCGCTGGTTGACGTAGAACATGCCGCAGCGCCTGGCCTCCTCGGCCACCGCCTCCTGGGCTTGCTTTTTGGTGCCGACGAAGAGCAGCGTGCCGCCGCGGGAAGCCACGTCCCGCACGAACTGGTACGCCTCCTCGATGAGACGCACCGTCTTTTGCAGGTCTATGATGTAGATGCCGTTGCGCTCGGTATAGATGTAGCGTTGCATCTTGGGGTTCCAGCGGCGGGTGGGATGGCCGAAGTGGACGCCGGCCTCGAGCAGTTGCTTCATGCTCACCACGGACACGGCGCGCTCACCCCCTTCCGGTTTGGCCTCCGCCCCCTCATCCCGGCTCGACCACGCGCCCTGGGCGCGCACCGGCGGCCGGTCCGGCGGCGTGCGTGATGGGGCGCCGGCGGGCCGGCGCCAGGCGTTAGTATAGCACACGCCCGGCGGCGGCCGCGGCTATCATTGCCGCTCAGCCCCGCGGCAACCTATAATGAGCCGATCCACCATGCGGGAGCGCCTGGGTCGGACCGCTCTGATGGCGACACTGGCTCTGGCCCTGTCCCTGGCGGCCGGGGCGTGCGGCCGCGATGCGAGCGGCGGACCGGGCTCGCCCGGGGAGTGGCATGGTTCTCTCTTCGAGCCCCCGGTGCCGGCCCCGGATTTCACGCTGGCCGACGCGGCGGGAGGCACCTTCCGGCTCAGCGAGCAGCGGGGAAGGGCCGTGCTCCTCTTCTTCGGCTACACGAGCTGCCCGGACATCTGCCCCACCGAGCTGGGCAACTGGCGGCGCGTCCGGACCATCCTGGGCGCCGACGCCGAGCGGGTGCGCTTCGTCTTCGTCACGGTGGATCCCGAGCGCGACACACCCGCCAAGGTGGCCAAGTTCGTCCGCTCGGCGGGCCACCCGAGCTTCGCCGCCCTCACCGGCGACCGCGAGACGCTGGAGCGGATCTGGCGCGACTACGGGGTGTCGGTGCGGCGCGAGCCGCCGGAAAAGCCGGGCGGCTTTTACGCCGTAAGTCATAGCACCCTTTCCTACCTGATCTCGCCGGAGGGAAACCTCTTCGCCGTTTTCAGCTTCGGCACCAAGGCCGAGGATGTGGCCGCCGACGTGCGGCGTCTGCTCTCCCTGAAAGGCGCCTGACGGCGGAACGGCTCCGCCCCCAGGACGACGAGGGTCTCCTCCCCCAGAAGGGCCCGCCGCAGGGCGAGACCGTACTCCTGCTCCCCCACCTGCACCCGCCGGCCCCGGAGGAGGGCGTCCACCAGGAAGGGGTCCAGGCGTCCCACCTCGCGCCCCACCAGCTCCTCCAAAAGAGGTCGCACCGCCTCCTCCAACCGCACGCGCAGGGCTTCGTCCGCCACGTCGGGGAAGCGCACCGTCACCCTCCGCACCACCGGCGTCCAGGAAGCGCCCTGGCTCCGCAGGCGGGCCAGGTCCTGCTCCGCCTCGCCGAGCCGCAGGGCCAGCTGCCGGCAGGCCACGGCCAGCCGCTCCACCTCGCGCCCCCCGACCGGCACCATGGCCAGGCTCCCAGCCACCAAGCCGAGCAGAAAGGCGCCCGCCAGCCGCCCCCCGCCCAACGCCATCACCGCCCCCGCACCCGCCGGAAGCCCGCCGTCCGACGCGGCCCCCCATCCGCCGGCCGCCCAGCGGGATCACCCGCGACTGCCGCTTCACCGGCGGGCTCACTTGCCGGCCGCGAGCCGCACCAGGAACTCGCCCAGGTGCGCGCCGGCGAAGGCCGTGCCGATGAGGACCACCTGGCGCAGGGTTTCGCGGGTCTCGCCCGTCACGCCCGACTCCAGGGTGCGGAAGGCCACCAGGGCACCCCCCACCCCGGCCACCACGGCCCACAGCTTAAGTCTCCTGGACATGTCCGCCATGGTGTCCAAGGGCAGGCCGCCCGTCACGAGCGCCGCCGCGCCCGTGGCCAGGGACCCCCCCACCACCATGCCCAGGGCCCCGGCGAAGGCAAGGGCCAGTTCCTGGAGGAAGCCCGCCACCGGCTGTCACCCGGACCACTCTTATGCCGCGCGCGGCGCCGGCCGCACCGCCCCGGCCGGCCGCACCATCGCGGGCGGCTTCACCATCGTGGGCGGCCTCACCGCGCGGCGGTCGGCAGGAGAGGCCCCGACACCGGCGAATGTAACCTCATGCCAATGAGCCCGGGTCAGGCCATCGTCATGGGGATAGCGCAGGGCATGTCCGAGTTCCTCCCCATATCCAGTTCGGCCCACCTGATCCTGGTCCCCTGGCTCCTGGGCTGGCCCGATCCGGGCCTCACCTACGACGTGGCCCTCCACCTGGGCACGCTGGCCGCCATCCTGGCCTGCTTCTGGCGCGACTGGTGGGAATACCTGCGCCACGGTCTCCTGGGCGGGCGCGAGCCGCAGAGGCGGCTCTTCTGGTCCCTGGCCGCGGCCACCGCGCCGGCCGCCGTGGCCGGCCTCCTCCTCCAGGACCTGGCGGAGACGGCCTTCCGCGCCCCGGTCCTCATCGCGGCCAACCTCATGGTCATGGGCCTCCTGTTGGGCCTGGCCGACCGCCTGCGGGTGCGGCGCCCCGGGCGTCGCCTGGAGTCCTTCGGCCTGGCAGCCGGCCTCCTGGTGGGGGTGAGCCAGGCCCTGGCCCTGGTGCCGGGCGTATCCCGCTCCGGTGTCACCATCACGACGGCCCTGCTCTTGGGCTTCTCCCGCGAGGCGGCGGCCCGCTTTTCCTTCCTCCTCTCCGCGCCCATCATCGCCGGCGCCGCTCTTCTTCAGCTCCAAGACCTCCCGGTGGCAGCGGCGGTAGATCCCGCCTTTGCCACCGGCGTGCTGGCCTCAGCCCTTGCGGGCTTTCTCAGCATCCGCGTCCTCCTGCGCCTGCTGCGCGGAGGCGACTACCTGCCCTTCGTCTGGTACCGGCTGGCCCTGGGAGCCCTGGTCCTGGCCGTGGCGGCAAGCCGCTAGAAAGCGCTCCCCTCGTCACACCTCCAGGATCATGGGGATGATCATGGGGCGCCGGTGCGTCCGCTCGAAGATCAGCTCCGCCAGGGCCTGGCGCACGGCCGCCTTGAGGGAGGGCCAGTCGGTGGCCCCGCGCTCCTGGCAGCGCGTCATGGCCTCCAGGGAACGGGCGCGCACCTCCTCCAGGAGCGCCTCGGCTTCCTTCATGTAGACGAAGCCGCGGGAGACCACGTCCGGCCCCGAGACGATGGCGCCGGTCTGCTTGTCCGTGGCGGCCACCACCAGGAGAATCCCGTCCTGGGCCAGCTGCTTGCGATCGCGCAGGACCACGCTCCCCACGTCGCCCACGCCCAGCCCGTCCACCATGACGGCGCCGGCGGGCAGGCGTCCGGCGATGCGGGCGCCTTCCTCGGTGACCTCGAAGATCGTTCCATTCTCGCCGACGAGGACGTTCTCCCTCGGTATGCCGGCCGCCACCGCCAGCTCGGCGTGGCGCCGCAGGTGCCGGTACTGGCCGTGGATGGGGATCAGGTAGCGCGGCCGCGTCAGGTTGAGCATGAGCTTCATCTCCTCCTGGGCGGCGTGGCCGGAGACGTGGACGCCCGACTCCCGGCCGTGGATGACCTCGGCACCCAGCCGGAAGAGGTTGTCCACGGTGCGATAGACCAGGGACTCATTGCCGGGGACCGGCGTGGCGGCGATGATGACGGTGTCCCCCGGGACGATCTCGACCCAGCGGTGATCCCCGGTGGCCATGCGGGCCAGGGCCGACATGGGCTCGCCCTGGGTGCCCGTGGTGAGGATGACGAGCTTCGTCGGGGGGTGGCGGCGGATCTCCTCCACGCCCACGAGAAGACCGTCTGGCACCTGCAGGTAACCCAGTTCCAGGGCCACCTGCACGGTGTTCTCGATGCTGCGGCCCACCACCGCCACCCGGCGGCCGTGGCGGTGGGCCGAGTCCATGACCTGCTGGATCCGGTGGACGTTGGAGGCGAAGGTGGCCACCAGGACCCGCCCCGCCGCGCCGGCGATGATCTCGTCTATGGTCTGTCCCACCGTTCGCTCCGAGGGGGTGTAGCCGGGTCGGTCGGCGTTGGTGCTGTCGGCCAGGAGGACGGCCACCCCCTCCCGCCCCAGTTGGGCCAGCTTGTGCAGGTCGGCCACGCGGCCGTCCACGGGCGTCTGGTCGAACTTGTAATCGCCCGTGTGCACCACCGTCCCGACGGGCGTGCGGACGGCGAGCCCCACGGCGTCGGCGATGCTGTGGTTCACGAGGAAGGGTTCCACCGTGAAGCAGTTGATCTGGACGCTGTCGCCGGGCCGGTACGCCCGCGAGCCGGGGGGCAGCTCGAGGCCGTGCTCGGAGAGCTTTTCCTTGACGAGGCCCAGGACCAGGGGCGTGGCCAGGACGGGCACCTCGAGCTGCTTGAGGAGATAGGGTATGGCCCCCGTGTGGTCCTCGTGTCCGTGCGTGAGCGCCAGGGCGCGCACCTTGCGGCGGTTCTCCAGGAGATAGGAGAAGTCGGGGATCACGATGTCCACGCCGAACATCTCCGCCTCGGGAAAGGCCAGCCCCGCGTCTATAACAAGGATGTGCTCCCCGTATTCCAGCACGAACATGTTCTTGCCGATCTCGCCCACCCCGCCGAGGGGGATGATGAGCAGCCGTTTTCTCCCGTTGGGGCGGCGCGTCGCCTGTCTGCTTATTATCTCTTCACCTCCGCGGGACAGGCCGAAGGGACGCGGGGCGCCCCCAAGTCCCGACGACCCGTCGCTCAACCTATGGCAACCGTCTCTGGCCTCGCCAGGAGTCCCAGCCCCGCCAGGGCCTCCCGCACCGCCCGCTCCTCGGCCGGCGTCGGCTCCACCAGCGGCAAACGGTATCCCCCCACGGGGAACCCGGCCAGCCGGAGAGCCGCCTTGACGGGTATGGGGTTGGTGGTCACGAAGAGGGCCTTGCAGAGGGGCAGGAGCCGCAGGTGCCACCGCCGCGCCTCAGCCACGTCTCCCGCCAGGAAGGCGTCCACCATCCGCCCGATCTCCCGCCCGGCCACGTGGGCCGCCACGCTCACCACACCCGCCCCGCCCACGGCCAGGATGGGCAGGGTCAGGCTATCGTCGCCGCTATAGATGACAAAATCCTCCCGCGTTAGGGCGCGGATCTGCGAGACCTGGTCCAGACTGCCGCTGGCCTCCTTTATAGCCACCACGTTGGGCAGCTCCGCCAGCCGCGCCACCGTCTCCGGCGCGATGTTGCAGGCTGTGCGCCCCGGCACGTTGTAGAGCATGACGGGCAGCCGGGTGGCGGCGGCCACGGCCCGGAAGTGCTCGTAGAGACCCTGCTGGGGAGGCTTGTTATAGTACGGGGTGACCACGAGGATGCCGTCAACACCCGCCTCCTCCGCCCGCCGCGTCAGCTCGACGCTGCGCCGCGTGTCGTTGCTGCCCGTTCCCGCCCAGACGAAAACCCGGTCGCCCACGGCCTCTACCACGGTGCGGAAGAGGGAGACCTTTTCCTCGTCGGTGAGGACGGGGGACTCGGCAGTCGTGCCGCCCACCAGGATGCCGTCGCAGCCCTTCTCCTCCACGAGGAAGCGCGCCAGCTCCGCCGCGCGCCGGAAGTCCACGCGCCCCTCGCTGTCGAAGGGAGTGACCATCGCGGGGATCACACGCCCGAAGGGCTTGACCGCCACGGTCCCCACCCCCCTTGAGCCATCGCCGCTTCATTCTACCATAGTGATGGGCGCGGCATGCCGCGCCCATCCGACCCGCGCGGCGCGCGTCCCTGCTTGCGGGCCGGGTTCGCAAAGGCTCGGCGAAAGGAGGTGCAGCCACGGGACAGGTCCACCTGGTCACGGGGCCGGTGCGGAGCGGCAAGAGCGCCTTCGCCCGTCGGCTGGCGGAAGCCGGGCCACCGCCGGTCACCTTTCTCGCCACGCTGGCCCCCTCCGATCCCGAGATGGCGGCCCGCGTGGCCAGGCACCGCGCCGAGCGCCCGGAGCACTGGCGCACCGTGGAGCCGCCGGCCGACATCGCCGCGGCGGCGGCGGCCCTGGCCGCGCGCCCCGGCACCCTCCTCCTCGACAGCCTGGGCGGCCTCGTGGCGGCGCGCGTCACGGCCGCCTTCGCGGCCCAGGCACCGCCCGACCCCTCGGGTTCCCCGCCGGTCGCGGCCTCAGCCCCGGGGGCGCAGCACCACCTGGACCAAGGTGCCGCCGTCCTGGACCCGGCGCTGGCCTCCCGCGTGGAGGGCGAGCTCCTCCACGACCTGGACGCGCTCCTGGCCGCCGTCGCCGCCAGCCCGGCCACCCTCATCGTGGTGGCGGAGCAGGTGGGCTGGGACGTGGTGCCGCCCTCGCCGGCCGCGCGGCTCTTCCGCGACCTTGGCGGCCTCGCCGCCCAGCGCGTGGCGGCGGCCGCCGCCACCGCCTGGCTCCTGGTGGCGGGCCGCGCCCTGCCGCTCCCGCCCGGCCACGGCGGCGAGGCTCCGCGCTCCACGGCCTGACCGCGCGGCGTCCACCGTCTCCGGCGTGCGGACGCCCCGCGTGCTACCATGGAGCGCGGAGGCGGCTGGATTTGAACCTGATGATGCCCGGCCACGGCGGGCCGCTTCACCACATGAACTTCGAAGCCGGAGAACGGCGCCCCCTGGACTGGTCGCTCCTGGCACGCGTGCTCCGCTACTTCCGCCCCTACTGGCCCCACGCCCTGGCCACGGTGGCCATCATCGCCCTCAACGCCGCCGTGGGCCTGGTGCCGCCCCTCCTCGTCCGCGACCTCCTGGACCGGGCCGTGCCGGGCCGGGACAGCCTCCTTCTGGCCGAACTGCTCCTCGGCATGGTGGCCGCCGCGCTGGTCGGCGGCTTCCTGGGCGTGGCGCAAAACTACCTGAGCACCGTGGTGGGGCAGCGGGTCATGTACGACCTCCGCAACCAGATGTATGCCCACCTCCAGCGCCTCTCCCTTCGCTTCTTCACCGACCACCGCACGGGGGAGATCATCTCCCGCGTCACCAACGACGTGGGCGGCGTCCAGCAGGTGGTCACCACCACCCTCGTCAGCACCGTCACCAACCTGGCCGTGGTGGGCAGCACCGCGGCCCTCATCTTCGCCCTGGACTGGCGCTTGGCCCTGGTGGCGGTGGGGGTTCTCCCCCTCTTCATCCTGCCCACCCGGCGGGTGGGGCGCGCCCGGCAACGGCTGGCGGGGCAGGTCCAGGCGGCCCTGGCTGAGATGAACCACCACATGCACGAGACCCTGAACGTGAGCGGCGCCCTCCTGGTCAGGGTCTTCGGCCGCCGCGAGGAGGAGACGGAGCGCTTCCGCCGCCGCAACGCTGAGCTCATGCGGCTCAACGTGCGCCAGTCCCTGGTAGGCCGGTGGTTCTTCATGTGGATCGGCCTCTTTGGCTCCCTGGGGCCGGCCGTCATCTACGGCTTCGGCGGCTGGCTGGCCATCCGCGGCCAGATCTCCGTGGGGACCGTCGTGGCCTTTGTCGCCCTCCTGGGGCGCCTCTACGGTCCTCTCTCCATGCTCCTCAACGTCCATGTGGAGCTCTACGCCTCTCTGGCCCTCTTCCGGCGCATCTTCGAATACCTGGACCTGGAGCCGGAGGTGCGGGGTCGCCCGGGCGCCCGTCCCCTGACCGCCGTGCGGGGGCGCGTGGCCTTCGAGGACGTCACCTTCTCCTACCGCCCGGGGGCGCCGGCCCTGCGCGACCTCTCCTTCACCGTGGAACCCGGCCGGCTCTGCGCCCTCGTGGGACCGAGCGGCGCCGGCAAGACGACGGTCACCTACCTCCTCCTCCGCCTCTACGACCCCGATGCGGGGCGCGTCACCCTGGACGGTGTGGACCTGCGCGACGTGACCCTGGCTTCCTTGGCCGAGCAGGTGGGCGTCGTGACCCAGGAACCCTACCTCTTTTATGGTACCGTGCGGGAGAATCTCCTGTACGCCCGTCCGGGGGCCACCCAGGATGAGTTGGAGGAAGCCTGCCGCGCCGCCCAGGTGCACGAGGTGGTGGCGGCCCTCCCCCAGGGCTACGATACCGTCATCGGCGAGCGCGGGTACCGCCTCTCGGGAGGCGAAAAGCAGCGGCTGGCCATCGCCCGCGTCGTCCTCAAGGATCCACGCCTCCTCATCCTGGACGAGGCCACCTCGAGCCTGGACAGCCACTCGGAGCGCTTGGTGCAGCAGGCCCTGGACCACCTCCTGCGGGGCCGCACCAGCATCGTCATCGCCCACCGCCTCTCCACCGTGCTGCAGGCCGACAAGATCCTGGTCCTGGACGGGGGAAGGCTGGTGGAGGAGGGCACCCACGCCGAACTCCTGGCGCGGGGCGGCCTGTACAGCCTCCTCTATCGGGAACAATTCGCGGCCCTGGCCGGCCAGCCGGCCGAGCTGGGCTATAATTAGGCGCGCGCGGCCGTGCGGGCCGCCGTCCGTGCCTGGCAGCGGCACTGCCACCGTCGCCGCCGCGGTGGCGGGCAATCTCGCCTCTACTTCCGCCGTGGCACCGGACGCCGTGGCCGCGGCGGCGGTGAGCAATGTTGCCGCGAGGTTAGGAGGGAGCCGTGTGGCGCGTCCCATACGGATCGTCATGGCCGGCATCACGGGCAAGACGGGCAGCGAGGTGGCCCGCGCCCTGGTGGGCGAGGACGACCTGGAGCTAGTGGGAGCCGTGGCGCGCGGCGCCGCCGGGCAGGATGCCGGCCAGGCGCTGGGGGTGGGGCCCCTCGGGGTCCGCGTCAGCGAGACCCTGCGGGAAGCCCTCGACAGGTCTCAGGCCGACGTCCTGGTGGACTTCACCCACCCATCGGTGGCCGGCCACCACGCCCTCCTGGCTGTGGAACGGGGCGTTCGGCCGGTCGTCGGCACCACCGGCATCCCGGCCGATCTGCTGGCGGAGCTGGAGGAGGCGTGCGCCCGCCGCGGCCTCGGAGCCTGCGTGATACCCAACTTTTCTTTCGGCGTCATGCTCCTCCTGCGCTTCGTCGCCCAGGCGGCCGAGATCTATCCGCGCGTCGAGATCGTGGAGAAGCACCACCACACCAAGGTGGACGCACCCTCCGGCACCGCCCTGCGCCTGGCCCGCCGCCTCCAGGAGGCCGGGACCGGCCAGGTCCCCATCCACAGCGTGCGCCTGCCCGGCCACGTGGCCCACCACGAGGTCATCTTCGGCGGCACGGGCGAAGTCCTCACCCTCAAGCACGACACCATCAGCCGCGCCTCCTTCGGCCCCGGCGTCATCCTGGCCGTGCGCCGTGTCCTGAGCCTCGACCGCGTCGTCTACGATCTGGGAGAACTGCTCTAGCTCCGGCCGGGGCACGGCTTTCAGCACCCACGGCAGGCGACCCGGCCAGCGCCCGGCCTTCAACGGCATCCCCGGCGGGCGACCCGGCCGGCGCCCGGCGCCTGACCGCCAACCGGTAGCGACGGCTCACGGATTCGAGGAAAGCGATAAGGTGAGCCCGGCCTGTCAAATCGCGCCGGGGGAGGAGGGAACCGATCTTCCGCCCCATGGCGGCCAGGGTGAGGTCCTGGGGATGGACCACCACCAACCTGATGCCCCTGCTTACGCATATCCCCAGTTTCATGAGGTCCCGTGCCCGCTGCCGGGCGGCGTCCTCCTCGCTGAACTGATCTGTGGCACCGTAGTGCTGAGGTCCGTTGAATTCGAAGGCCACGTCGGGCGGGTAGAACCGATCCAGCTGCATCCTTTCCCCCGTCAACGGGTTGACCAAAAAGCCTGGGGCAGCGTCATCCTCGAAATCTTCCGCGGCAACGAGAAGAGACAGGTATTCGCGCATAAGGGCCTCCCCGAGAAAGGGGGCCCGCTCCAGACGCCGGCCCACCGCCTCCACCTCCCCCCGCGCCCCTTCGTAAAACGGATCCCGGAGAGAGAACCGCACCGGCGCTCGCCGATGAGACCGGCTCACCTGCAGCCAGCCGGCCCCGGCCAATTCGGTAACGGCCCGCTTGACAGTTCTCAGGTTCTGCCTCGTGAGGATACAGAGGCTTGTATATGTGAATTCGCCAGAGGGATGGCGGAAGCCGTCTAGCATCTGTAGGTGGCCGTAAAGGATCCGCCCCCGCGCACCCACCCGCCTGTCCGCCACCAGATCGGTCGGAAAACCGATCCACGCCTCGCTTGCCGATGCGCCAGTCGCCGCACCGCTCCCAGACGCCCAGCGAAACCAATCCCCAGCCCTCAAGGCAGCCAGGGATCTAAGAACGGTCTTCCGCGAAAAGCCCGTGCAACTCTCCAACCAACTCAACTTCACCTCCTTGCCGAAACCGCCGCGGGCGAGAGCAAGCCAAACAACCTTTGCCACGGACGAAAGGGTTGCATCCCGCAGCAAGTCAACCGGCATTTGCACCAGCGACGGGGCAAGCACTCCGTGCCACCATCCCTTGCCATCCCATTATATTACTGTCGTTTTCACCGTCCACTGCCATGCCCCCCGGCTCGCCGGACGGATCGACTAGACCTCTCGAGTCTTTAGGTGTAAAAATTCCACCCCGGCCGCGACGGTTGGAGGTGGAATTTTTGCATAAACGAGCCCCCACTGGCCCTCCCAGCCCCGCCGACCCCCCCTTCATAGCCTGCAAATCACCCCTGCCAGCCGGGAAAACCACCAGTTCACACCAATCCCACCATGTCCTTCCGCTCCCTCCCCCTTCTTTCCGGCAAGTTTTCCACCACTCTCCCCGTCAGGGGCGGTGGAAAAAATGCATGAAAGGGATGGTCGGTCCCTCAGGCGGGTCATGGGCATTGTCTTGCGTACGCCCAGCACGGCATCAGGTATCACCCGCAGTCATCCCGCTCTCGGCACCCTACCCCATCGGCTCGCGCCGCACGGCCCCAAGGCGCCGGCAATATACTGCTAGCGGGTCGGGTCGGCGCATCCTCGCAGCCAAAAGCCGCGCCGTGGCAGCGCAAAGCCGGGCCGTGGCGGAGCTAAGCCGGGCGGTGGCGGAGCCAAGCCGGGCCGCGGCAGCCGAATACCGGCCGCGGCAGCGGGACGCCCGCGGGAGGCGGCGGGACATGGGCCGCGGCAGCGAGAGCCCGGACACATAGGCAAGGCCGGCGCACCGGAAAGGGGTAGTACATATGCCGTCGAGACTGACCGTCGCCGTCGTGGGCGGCGACCGGCGGGAGTCCTTTGCCGCCGCTCACCTGCTGGAACAAGGGGCCGAGGTGCGCGTCTTCGGCCAGCCCTGGCTGCCGGAGCTGGAGGGGGCGCTCCCGGCCGCCAACCTGCGGGAGGCGGTGGCGGGTGCCGACGTGGTGGTGGGCCCCGTCCGCGGTCTCGACAGCGACAACCGCCTTTACGGGCAGCCGGGTTCCCCCGGGCTCTGGCTCACCGACTCCATCCTCGAGGCCGTGCCCCCGGGGGCTCTCTTCTGCATCGGCTGGGCCAACCGCTGGCTCCGCGAAGCCGCGCGCCGGTACGGCTTCCGTCTGGAGGAACTCCTGGAGCGCGACGACTTCTCCGTCTACAACTCCATCCCCACAGCCGAAGGCGCCGTCCAGCGCGCCATGGAGGAATCGGACCTCACCATCTTCGGCAGCGTCTGCCTCGTGCTGGGCTACGGACGCACGGGCCAGACCCTAGCCCGCACCCTGGGCGGGCTAGGCGCCCGGGTGCGCGTGGCAGCGCGGGATCCGGCGGCGCTGGCGCGGGCGCTAGCGGAACGGTGCGATCCCGTCCCCTTCGAGCTGACGGCCGAGGCCCTGGCCGAGGCGGACTTCGTCTTCAACACCGTGCCGAGCCTGGTCCTGACCGAGGCGCTCCTGGCCAGGACCAAGCCCGGTGTGGTCATCGTGGACATCGCCACCGCCCCGGGCGGCACCGACTTCAAGGCGGCCGAACGCCTGGGCCGACGGGCGGTCCTGACGCCCGGCCTGCCGGGCCGGGTGGCGCCGCGCTCGGCCGGGCGCTTCTACGCCCAGGTTGTGTGGAGCCTGGCCCAGGAGGTGGCGGCCGCCGCCCCCGCCCGCCCCTGAGGCCGGGGAGGCGACGCCGCAGAGAAAGGGGTGACGCCAGTGCTGCTGGCTGGCAGAAATATCGGTTTCGCCCTGGCCGCGTCCCACTGTACCCTGGAGCAGGTCTTCGCCCCCATCCGCGACCTGAGGGCCGAGGGGGCCGAGGTGGTGCCCATCGTCTCCCACTCCGTCAACACCGTGGAGACGCGCTTTGGCACGCCCGAGCAATGGCGGTCCATGTTGAGGGAAGCCACGGGTCGCGAGCCGCTCAAGACCCTGCCCGAGGTGGAACCCCTGGGGCCGTCGCGGCTCCTCGACGCGCTGGTGGTGGCGCCGTGCACCGGCAACACCTTGGCGCGGCTGGCCAACGCCGTCACGGATTCCACCGTCACCATGGCGGCCAAGGCCACCCTGCGCAACGGCCGACCCGTCGTGCTGGCCCTGAGCACCAACGACGGCCTGGGTCTCAACGCTCTCAACTGGGCTTTGCTGATGAATGCCAAGAACGTATACTTTGTACCGTTCGGGCAGGACAATCCGGAGCACAAGCCCAACTCGCTGGTGGCGCACCTGGAGCTCCTGGTGCCCACGGTGGCGGCGGCTCTGGCGGGGCGGCAGCTTCAGCCGGTGCTGGTGAGCTGGAGCGAGGAGGCCGTCCGCGGAGCCATGCTCCGGCGCTACAGCCGCTCCGCCCTGCCCGAGGCCGAGGCGGTGGGTTCGTGAAGCCCGGCGCGCGGGGCGGCGGCCGGCGGGGGTGCGGCCGGGTGCGGCCGGCCGCGGGCGGCCCCGGCCCGCGGCGGGGCGGCGGGGGAGGTGCCGATGTTGGCGGGACCCAGGGTGGCCGTGGTGGGGGCGGCGGGGGCCGTCGGCTCGCAGGTGGTGCGGCTCCTGGAGGACAGGCGGTTTCCCCTGAGCTCCCTGCGGCTCTTTGCCACCAAGCGTTCGGCCGGCAGCCGGGTCTCCTTCGCGGGGGAGGAGCTGACCGTGGAAGAAACGGACCCCGCGGCCGTGGCCGAGGCGGACCTGGCCTTCCTGGCCGTGGGGACGGAGGTGAGCCGCGAGCTGGCGCCCGAGCTGGCGCGGCGCGGCCGCACCGTCATAGACAAGAGCAACGCCTTCCGGATGGACCCGGCCGTGCCCCTCGTGGTGCCCGCCGTCAATCCGGATTCCGTGGAGAACCACCGCGGCATCTTGGCCAGCCCCAATTGCTCCACCATCCAGCTCGTGGTGGCCCTCAATCCCATCCGCCGGCGGGCTGGCCTGCGCCGGGTGCACGTGGCCAGCTACCAGTCGGTCTCCGGCACGGGCCTGGAGGCCATGCAGGAGCTGCGGGAGCAGACGCGCCGCCACCTGGACGGCCTGCCCCTGGAGCCGCGGGTCTACCCGCACCCCATCGCCTTCAACCTGCTGCCCCACATAGACTCCTTCGACGCGGCGGGCTACAGCCAGGAGGAGATGAAGCTCGTGCGGGAGACGCGGCGGATTTTCGGCGAGCCCGACCTCCCCATCGGCGCCACCTGCGTCCGGGTTCCCGTCTTTGTGGGCCACGCCGAGGTGGTGACGGTCCAGACGGAGCGCCCCCTCGGGCGGCGCGCGGCCCAGGAGGCCCTGCGCGGGGCCCCGGGGGTGGTGCTGCAGGACGACCCGGACCGGGCCGTCTACCCCCTGCCGGCGGAGGTGGCGGGGCGGGACGAGGTGTACGTGGGCCGGGTCCGTGAGGACCTGTCGCAGGAGAACGGGCTCACCATGTGGGTGGTGGCCGACAACCTGCGCCGGGGGGCCGCCACCAACGCCCTGGAGATCGCCGAGCTTCTCCTGGAAAAGGGAATGCTGTAGTAGGGCGCCCCGGTCCCCCGGCCGCCGCTGGGCGCCGGGGAGGGCGGGGCGCGGTGCGGTGCGTCATCCAAAAGTTCGGCGGCACGTCGGTGGCGAACCCCGACGCGCGCGAGGCCGTCGTGGCCCGCATCAAGGAGGCGCGGGCAGCCGGGTTCACACCTGTCGTGGTGGTCTCCGCCATGGGGCGGGCTGGCGACCCCTATGCCACCGACACCCTGGTTTCCCTGGCGCGCCAGGCGGACCCCGATCCCTCCCCCCGGGAGCTCGACCTCCTCATGTCCTGCGGCGAGGTCATCGCCGCCGTCATCCTGGTGTGCACCCTGCGGCGGGCCGGCCTCCGGCAGACGGTGGCCCTGACGGGCTGGCAGGCCGGCCTCGTCACCGACCGGCGCTTCGGCGACGCCCGGATCCTCCGCGTGGAGCCCGACCACGTGCGCCGGCACCTGGAGCGGGGGGACCTGGTGGTGGTCACGGGCTTCCAGGGCATCTCGGACACGGGCGACGTGACCACCCTGGGCCGGGGCGGCAGCGACACCACGGCCGTGGCCCTGGGCGTGGCCCTGCGCGCCGAGGCGGCCGAGATCTTCACCGACGTGGACGGCGTCATGACGGCCGACCCGGACATCGTTCCCGAGGCGAAGCCGCTGCGCGTCGTCTCCTACGAGGAGGTGCTCCAGATGGCGGCCGAGGGCGCCCGCGTCATCCATCCCCGCGCCGTGGAGCTGGCCATGCGGGCCGGCCTGCCCCTGCGGGTGCGCCACACCTTCTCCTCCTCTCCCGGCACCCTCGTCACCCACGCCTACGAGGCGGCCGGGGACCAGCCGGCGTGGCGCGAGGGCGACGTGGTGACGGCCGTCACCCAGCGGCCGGCCGTCACCCAGGTGACCGTCTTCCCGGCCGGGGACGACGGGCCGGCCACCGACGTGCACGTCTTCCGCCCCTTGGCGGAAGCCGGCGTCAGCGTGGACCTCATCAACGTGTCGCCCGAGCGCAGGTCCTTCACCGTGGCCGACGCCGACGCGGAACGGGCGCGTCGCTGCCTGGAGGAGCAGGGCTTTCGCGTGGAGTTGCGACCGGGCTGCGCCAAGGTTTCGGTGGTAGGCCACGGCATGCGCGGCGTGCCCGGGGTCATGGCCGCCGTGGTGGAAGCCCTCTACCAGGCGGGCGTCCCCATCCTTCAGACGGCCGACTCCCACATGACCATCTCCTGCCTCGTTCCCGGCGAAAGCATGGAGCGGGCCGTCCGCGCCCTCCACGCCCGCTTCCGGCCCGGCCCGGCCCGCGCCTGACGGACCCGCTCCGGCCCGGGACGACCCCGCGCCCGCTCCGCGCCATGCCCGTCTCCCCGGCGTCCCCTCGGTGCATCCGAAGTTTCCGATGCGCGTCTTAGGTTTCGCCATCTGTGATTTGTCAACTTCAAGAACGATTACAGGTTACAGGCCGCGAGCGTGGGGGTGACCTCTGTGGGCGAGGGGAGAGCAGCCGGCGACCGTTCCCGCCACCGTCTCCTGCCCCGATGGCCATGGAAACGCGGGCAGGCTGTCAGGCGGCAGCTGGAGGCCCTTGCCGGCGGCGACCTGGCCCGGGCCATCGCCGTCGGCGGCAACGGCCAGGCACCGCCCGGCGACACGGCCCGCCACGTGGCGGCGGGTCTGGCGAGGCTCGAGCAGATTCTGCGGCTCCTGGCCCAGGCGGCCTCCTCCTTCGACGAGGCGGCCGCCCTCCTGGCCGCCCGCGTGAGCGACGTCCACCAAGGTCTGGACCGCACGGAGGGAGACCTGGGGCGGCTTGAGGCGGCCACCGACGAGGTGCGGGCCATCCTTGTCGAAACCCTTGACGGCCAGAAGGGGCTGGAGCAGGCGGCGGCCCAGGTGGCCGAGGGAGCCGAGGCCCTGGCCAAGGACGCCGAGTCCCTGGCCGAATCGGCGCCCCGCCTGGAGGGCGCGGCCACCCGCCTGGCCGAGGCCGTGACCCTCCTGCGCAGGGCGGTGGGCCGCGTGGAGGAACGGCTGCGTGAGGCGGCCGCCCGCCTGGAGGAGCAGGAGCGCGGCTACCGGGACCTGGAGGCCGAGCTGAGCCGCGTCTCCTCCACCTGGGAGGCGGTCGCGGCGCGCCTGGAGCAGGTCACCGGCCTGGCTGAAACCATCCACGACGTGGCGGAGCAGACGAACCTCCTGGCCCTCAACGCCGCCATCGAGTCGGCGCGGGCCGGGGAGGCCGGGCGGGGCTTCGCCGTGGTGGCGGAGGAGGTGAGCCGGCTGGCGGACCGCACCGGCCGCTCGGCCACCGAGGTGGGCGCCATGATCCGGGGCATCGCCGAGCAGAGCGCCGCCATGGCCGAGGCCCTGGACCGGGCCGGCAGCCGGGCGAGGGAGGGCATGGCCCTCCGCGGCCAGCTCCACGCCGGTCTGGCGGAGCTGACCCAGGCCGTGGGCGAGGCCACCCGAGCCGTCCTCGAGGTGCAGGAGATCGGCGGGCAGGTGGCCCGGGAGGCCGACGGGGCCTCCCGCCTGGCCCAGAACCTTTCGGCCCTGGCCGAGGAGAACACGGCCGTGGCCTCGGAGATGCGCGGCCGCTTCGAGCACCTGGAGAAACGGGCCGAGGAGGCGGGCAGCCACACCGCCCACATGTTCGCAACGGTACGGGATCTGATCGCCGGCGTCGGGCGAGGGGTCGAGACAGTGCGCTCCCTCTTTCCCCTGGTGGAACGCGTGACCGCTCTCAAGGCCGGGTTGGGGCGCATCAAGGCCGTAAGGCTGCGCGGCGACCTGCCGGCCGAATTCATGCCCTGGACCGAGGACTACCGGACGGGCGTCCCGGAGATGGACGCCGAGCACCGGGAACTGGTCCGGCTGGTGAACGAAACCTATGCGGCCCTGGTCTCCGGCGCGGCCGGGGAGCGCCTGGACGAGATCCTGGCGGAGCTCCTGCGATACGCGGAAACCCACCTGGCCCACGAGGAGGCGCTCCTCCACGCCCGGCGCTATCCCGGTTTCGAGCGCCACAAGGCCATCCACGACCGCCTCAAGGAGCAGGCCGCCCAGCTCCATGCCCGCTGGTCCGCCGGCGGCCCGGGACGAACGCTGGTGGCCGCCGAGCTCCTCTCCTTCCTGCAGGAGTGGCTCGACGGCCACATTCTCCACGAGGACCGGAAGTACGGGGCCTATTTGGCGGACTCACCGCGCGTTGCGAAACGATGAAACCGCCGCCCCTCGCCCGACCGCCGGTGCGCCTCGCGGGGGCCGGTGCCCCTCGCCCGACCGCCAGTGCGCTTCCGGGGGGCTTGCGCTTGCCCCGCACCCCCTGTGGCGCCGGCCGCCGGCCTCAGCGCTGGTGGCTCTCCACCTCGCGCGCCCCGTTCTTGCGCAGGACGTCGCTGGCCTGGGCCGTCTTGCCGTCGGCCTCCACCAGGGCCACGTACTTCCCCTCGCGCACCCGCTGCTCGATCTCGCGCCCCCGCTGCTCGGGGATGCCCCAGTCCACCAGGGCTCCCGCCACGCCGCCCGTGGCGGCGCCTCCCAGGGCCGCGGCCAGCGGTCCGGCGGCGATGAGGGGTCCGAGCCCCGGCACCGTGATGGCGCCCGCCGTCGCCAGAAGCCCGGCCGCCGCTCCCAGACCAGCTCCCCAGGTGGCGCCCCGGCCCACGCCTCCCTCGCCGCCGCCGTCACCCCCGTCGCCTTTGCCCACCACAGAGATATCCGCCTTCTGGAAACCCTGCTTTTGAAGCTCGTCCACCGCCTTCTCCGCCTGCTGGCGCTCGTCGAAGACGCCGATGACCGTCGTCCTGGCCACGCGCCTCACCTCCGGAACCTTATTGTCCCGGCCCCGGCGCCGCCTTATGAGCCGCGAGCCCGGCATCATGCCCGCCGGCCAGTGTCACGCCCGCCGGCCGGCTTTTACGAGCCGCCGGCGCGCCTCGTCGGCTGGCTTTGGTTGGTTACGCGCCGGCTACGAGCTCGACGGGCCCCACGGCGGGGACAAGGCCAAGGGCGGCACCGCGGGCCAGGAAAACCTCTATGGCCCGCCGTCCCTCCTCCCCCATGTCCAAGGTGCGGCCGTTCACGTACATGCCGACGAAGCGGTCGGCCAGTTCCCGCGGCAGCCCGCGGGCGTAACGGAGGGCGTGGGCCAGGGCCTCCTCCCGGTGAGCCAGCCCGTACTCGATGCTCTCCCGCAGGGCCGAGGCCGCGGCGGCCGCCGCGGCCGGCGGCAGGTCGCGCCGCACGGCGTTCACGCCCAGCGGCAGCGGCAGCCCCGTCTCCTCCCCCCACCAGCGGCCTAGGTCCGCCACCAGGTGCAGCCCCTCCCCCTGAAAGGTGAGCTGGCCCTCGTGGATGAGGAGCCCCGCCGCCACGCGGCCGGCGCGCACCTCCTCGCCCACGCGGTCGAAGGGCACCTCCACCAGCACGGCGCGCGGCCCGCGCCGTCCGGCCTCGCCCCGCCCCGCGCCGGCAGCGAACCCGGCTTCCCCGGCGGGCGCCGCCTCGCCGCAATCGGCTTCCCCCGGGCGCGCGGCGTCGCCGAACCCGGCTGCCACACCGAGCCCCGCCAGGAAGAGGCGCAGGGCCAGGGTGGCGCTGGTGAGCCGCCCAGGCACCGCCACCCGCCGCCCCGCCAGACCCTCCGCCGCCAGGGGCGCGCCCGCCACCAGCACAGGACCGTAACCCTCCCCCATGCTGGCGCCGCAGGCGGTGATGGCGTACCGTCCGGCCACGTAGGGGTAGGCGTGCACCGACACCGCCGTCACCTCCAGCTCGCCGGCCAGGGCCCAGCGGTTGAGGGTCTCGATGTCGCGCAGAAGGTGGACGAACTCGTAACCCGGCCGGGCGACGCGGCCCGCCGCCAGTCCGTAGAACATGAAGGCGTCGTCGGCGTCCGGGCTGTGGCCGATCCTGATCTTCACCGGGCCCGCGCCTCCGCCGGTCCTGCCGGGCGCCGCGCCGTCGGGGGTGCCGGGCGCTGCGCCGCCGGGGGTGCCGGGCACCGTGCCGCCGAGTGTGCCTGGCGCACCGTGCTTCCCTCCGCCGGCGCCGGGTCGCAGACCTCCAGAATGCGGTAAGCCGTGTCCCGCCGCGCCGGGGTGAAGCCCGCCGCCGCTATGAGCCGGATCATTTCCTCCCGAGATAGGCGGAAGGAGGCGCCCGCCTGGCGAACCACATTCTCCTCCATCATGGTGCCGCCCATGTCGTCGCAGCCGCAGGCCAGGGCGAGTTGGCCCACCCGCGGCCCCTGGGTAACCCAGGAAGCCTGCAGGTGAGGCACGTTGTCCAGGTAGAGGCGGCTCGTCGCCACCAGGCGCAGGTACTCATAGGCCGTCGCCGGCCGCACGTGGGCCAGCCGCGTGTTGAAGGGCTGAAAGCTCCAGGGGATGAAGGCCCGGAAGACCCCCTCGCCCGGCGCCGCCGGGTCGCAGCCGGCCGTCCGGTCTTGGATGGCCCGCACCCGGTCGAGGTGAAGGATCCGCTCCGCCGGCGTCTCCAGGTGCCCGAACATCATGGTGGCCGTGGCGCGCAGGCCCACCTCCGCCGCCGCCTCCATCACCTCGGCCCACTGGCGCCACCCTATCTTGCCGGGACTTACGGCGCGCCGCACCCGGTCCACCAGCACCTCCGCCCCGCCGCCCGGAAGGGACGCCAGACCGGCCGCGCGCAGTTCCTCGAGCACCCGCCGCACGGAGAACCCGTAGAGGCGGGCGAAATGCTGGATCTCGGGCGGGGAGAAGGAGTGCACGTCCACGCCGGGAAAGGTTTCGCGGATGGAGCGTACCAGGTCCAGGTAATAATCGAAGGGCAGGGCCGGATGGAGGCCGCCCTGCATCAGCACCTGGGTGCCCCCCGCCTCCACCAGCTCGCGGACCTTGGCCACCACCTCCTCGCGGGTGAGCACGTAGGCGTCCGGATCCCGGCGCCGGCGGTAGAAGGCGCAGAAACGGCAGCCGGCCGTGCAGATGTTGGAGTAATTGATGTTGCGGTCCACCACGAACGTGATGACCCCCGCCCGCCCCGCGGCCTCGGCCAGTCGGCGCGCCCGCGCCGCGGCGGCCCGACCCAGCTCAAAGAAGTCGGCCTCCTCCAGGAGAGCCAGCCCCTCTTCGGGGGTGATACGCTCCCCCGCCTCGGCCCGCGCCAGGGCCCGCTGCCAGTCAGACACCGGCCCGCACCGCCCGCCGCCCGCACCCGCTGCAACTGCCGGCGCCGCCGTCCCCCGTTGGGGTCGCGCCGCTCCGCGCCGCGCCGTTCTGCGCCGCGTGGGGCCCGCCCGGCACCAGGGGGCCGCCGGCGACACCCCCGCCGGCCACGCGCCGCGCCAGGCGCACAAAGAGGAAGAGCCCCTTGCGGTGCTCCGGCCCATGGCCGAAGTCGAGGCAGGCGTCGTAGTAGTGGCGCAGCGCCGCCACCGGCAGTCCGCGCCGCCGGGCCAGTTCGGCGAGCTCCGCTGGGTTCTCCCGCAGGGCGGCCAGGCCCCGCGCTGCCGCCGCCCGCAGGAGCCGCCCCGCCCACCGCGCGACGGCCGCCGGCAGGCCGCGCCGGCCCAGCCAGAGGGAAAAGACCATAGGGTGGCCGGTCCAAGTCCACCATTCCAGCCCGAGATCCACCCGGCGCAGTCCGGGGAAGAGGATGCCGGCCCTGAGGGCTTCGTCACCGATGACGAGCACGCCGTCGGCCTCCCGCCCCAGGGAGCGCGCCACCTCCTCGGCCCGCGGCGGCGGGCCGGCCCAGGGAGCAAACTCCGGTCTGACCCCCCATCGGTACGCCGCCAGGACGCGCAGGAGGGCCACCGAAGTGGCCGAGTTGGCGGGCAGGAGAACCCTCCTCCCGGCCAATTCCTCCGGCGCGCAGGCGGTGAAGAGGAGGACGCTCCCCACCGGTCCGCGCGCGCTCACGGTGGGGCCGGGTAGGACGGACAGGTCGGGTTCCGCCACCAAAAGGGCGGAAGAGGACGGCGCCGCGTCCAGGCGCCCCCCGGCCAGCAGGCCGTTCAGGCGCACGGGGTCCGGCCCGCACGGCACCGGCTCCAGCCGGCCGTCGGCAAGCCCCAGCAACTCCAGGCCCCGGTACACGGGGTACACGTTGAGGAAGTCCAGATGACCGATCCGCAGCCTCATGCGGCGCCGCCCCCCGCGTCCCAGCGGCGCACCACGCCGTAGAGCCCGTCCCGCTCCACGGGCACCCGCCCCACCTGCCCGATGAGACGGACGAGCTCCGCCACGTCTTGCTCCATGGGCGAGGAGGTCCCCACGGCGTGATAGATGCGCTCCTCCCGCACCGTGCCGTCCAGATCGTTGGCCCCAAAGAGAAGGGCGAGCTGGGCGATCTTCGGAGTCAGGGTGACCCAGTAGGCCTTGACGTAGCGGAAGTTGTCCAGGAGGAGCCGGGCCACCGCCATCACCCGCAGGTCGTCCCAGCCCGTGGGACCGGGCACCCCGGGGAGCCGCGTGTTCTCGGGGTGGTAGGCCAGGGGCACAAAGCAGAGAAACCCGCCCGTCTCGTCCTGCAGCTCGCGCAGGGCCAGGAGGTGGTCCACCCGCTCCTCCGCCGTCTCCACGTGGCCGTAGAGCATGGTGGCGTTGGAGGGAATCCCCAGCCGGTGGGCGGCGCGGTGCACCTCGAGCCACCGGGCGCCAGCGATCTTGGGCCGGCAGAGGATGCGCCTGGCCCGCGGGGCGAATATCTCCGCCCCCCCGCCCGGCAGGGAAGCCAGACCGGCCGCGCGCAGCCGGACCAGCACCTCCTCCACGGAGAGGCCGGCCAGCCGCGCGAAATGGTCCACCTCCACGGCGGTGAAGGCCTTGAGGTGCACGCCGGGCAGCCGCGCCCGCAGGCGCGCCAGCATCTCCTCGTAGAAGGAAAGGGGGAGGTCGGGGTGGAGCCCCCCCACCAGGTGCAGCTCCCGTGCACCGAGGGCCGCGAAGCGCGCCGCCCTTTCCTCGATCTCCTTAAGGGTCATGGTGTAGGCCCCGTCCCGCCCGGCCCGCCGCGCGAAGCCGCAGAACCGGCAGCTCAGGACGCAGACGTTGGTGTAGTTGATGTGGGCGTTGTTGACGAAGTACACCTCATCGCCGTGCCGTCGCCGAGCCAGGTCCGCCAGCCGCCCCACGGCCAGGAGGTCGGGTTCCGTCATCAGGCGCAGGCCGTCCCGCCGGTCCAGCCGCCGGCCCGCCAGCACCTTTTCCTCTATATCGGCCAGGTCCCCCGGCCGCCTGCGCCGCCAAAGCCCGTCGCCGAAAGACTCGCCCTGCGCCGCTTCCATGGCGTATCCCGTCGCCTCCCCGCCGGGCATCCCTCGGGCCCCCACCGGCAACCTCTAGCGCCAGAGGGAGCGCAGGTAGGCGGCCAGCGCCTCCTTTTGCCGCTCCAGGAGATTGCCCACCGGGCAGGGTGGCATCCCCTTGGCCGGGTCGCCCTCCTCCACACGGCGGATGAGGGCCTCATCGGTGGGGTACTTTTGCGCCAGCTCCGGCCTGGCGAGAGAAGCCGCGGTGCCCCCGCGCGCCCCCTCCCCGTGACAGCCCGCGCACATGTTGTTGAAGAGCTGCTCCCCGTACCGCACGGGATCGTAGTCCGTCCCTACGGTGCCTTCCGTCCCGCGGTCGCCGCCGCCCGCGCCGCGCTCCCCGCCGCCCGGACCGCGTTCCTCAGCGGCGCCGCCCGGGCCGCGGTCCCCGCCCCCGCAGCCGCCCGCAGCCAGGACCACCGCCAAAAAGAGCGCCAGTGCCGGTGCCTTCACCCGACCGCCTCCGCCGCCGCGTAGCCGTCCCGCGCAGAGAGGCCGCGCTGGCGCCGGAAGTTCTCCTCGTTTTTGGCCAGGTAAGCCTCGTAGATCTCCCGGGCCGAGAAGCCGCACTTAAGGCAGGCGCTCACGAAAAAATGGAGGATGTCCGCCAGCTCCTCCCTGACGGCCTCCCTGTTGACGGGACGCGCATTCTTCCACCACTTGAAGTTAACCTCGTCCAGGAGCTCGCCCAGCTCGGCGACGAGGGCCAGGACCTCCTTCTGCACCCAGGTCGCCATGTCGTAGTCGAGGCCGCGCAGACGCGCCAGCTCCGCATCGAAGCGCGCCTGCCGGGCAAAGATGTCCTCCAGCATATCCTGCGGCGCCGTTCCCGGCGAAACCGCGCGCGAACCCGGCGGCGCCTCCGCCACCGCCGCGCCGTCACCCGCCACGCCGCGGGTTCCCTGCCCCTCGCCGTCCATGCCACCACCCCGCCCCATTGTGCCAGAAGCCACCGCCCGCCGCCAGCGGCTCACGCCGGCTCCTGCTTTTTCAGCCGTGGCGAGGTTCAGGGTAGAACGCCGCCGATCAATCGGGTAGCATTTAGATCGGTCTTCCATGGGGCGAACCGCGGCAGAGCTAACACCTCAAGAGGTTGAGCGCTACCGCCAAGCGTGGCGGGCCAGGCAGGCCTCCAACGAGGCAGCCCTCGAGCGGAGAAGGGCCGACGCCGTCGCCTTGGCGCGTGAGGCCGCCCGTATCCTGAAAAGCGATTTTCACGCGCGGCGAGTATGGCTATTCGGCTCGCTGGCCAGGAGTACCTTCGGCTGGGCATCCGACATCGATCTGGCTGTGGAGGGAGTACCGGAAGAAGTGTTCTTCCAGGCGGTAGGCAGGCTCCTCGGCCTCCACCCTGGTATAGCAGTCGATCTCGTGGATGTGCAGAACGCCAAGCCGGCTCTTCGCGAAGCGATAGAAAGGGAAGGGATCCCCCTGTGACCGGAGGCACCGCGGCTCTCGCAGGCCGCATCCGGGAGGAATTGGAAGAGGTCGGCCGAACTGCGGACCGGGCCCGCCGCCTGGCAGACAAAGCGGTGGCCTCCGGTGACGACGGTTTCTGGGATGGTGTGGCGCTCAACCTCCACGCCTTCTACACAGGGATAGAGCGGATAATAGAGGCGATCGCCCGCGAGGTGGACGGCTGCCTACCCACGGGCCCGGGATGGCACCGGGATTTGCTGGTGCAGATGACGGCTGAACTCCCGAACGTTCGCCCGGCCGTATTATCGCATGAAACGAAAAACTACCTGTATGAGTACCGCGGTTTTCGGCATGTCGTCCGCAATCTGTATGCTTTCAACCTGCGGCCGGCACGCTTGCGCCAAATGGTAGAGGACCTTCCTGCTTGCTGTGCGGCTCTGCGCCGGGATTTAGATGCTTTTCTTGCCTTCCTGGGAAACTCGCGCTAGCGTAAGGCCACGGCTCGTCGGTCCGCATTGCTTTTGGTGCTACCAAATGCAATCTTAGTGGCATGTGGTACAACAGGACGTATTGGGTGGAGCTGATCCGCAGGCGCTGGCAAAGGCGCAGCGTGTTGTGGCTGGCGGGTGTGCGCCGGGCGGGCAAGAGATGAAACCCATCGTCTCCCCGATCCGTCCGGCGTGCTCAAAATCGCGGCGGACCATTATCCCGACATCCGGGTGCTGGCCACAGGCTCCTCCACGTTGGCGGCCTCGCGCAAGTTCCGCGACACCCTGGCGGGAAGGCGGGAACAGGTGTGGCTCACGCCCATGATTCACCATGACCTGGCGGACTTCCAAAGCCGGGAACTAGACCGTCGTCTGCTGCGGGGAGGGCTGCCACCTTTCTTCCTCGGCGAGGACGTTACCGAGCGCGACTTCCAGGATTGGCTTGATGCCTACTGGGCCAAGGATCTCGAGGAACTCTTCCGGCTGGAGCGGCGTGATTCCTTTCTCCACTTCACCGAGCTGCTCCTTGCCCGGAGCGGGGGCATCTTCGAGGCCTCCGGCTACGCATCCGAGTGCGGCGTCAGCCACACCACTATCCGCAACTACCTGGCCGTGTTGGAGGAAACCTTCGTGGCTCACAGCCTGCGACCTTTTTCGCGGCGGGCCGCCACCGAGCTCGTGCGGGCGCCCAAGGTCTACGGCTTCGACACAGGCTTTGTATGCCTGGCCCGCCACTGGCGGGACCTGGGTGAGCAGGAGACGGGGATTCTCTGGGAGCATTACGTGCTCAACGAGATCCACGGGCGGCTGCAGACCCGCCGCCTTCACTACTGGCGGGATAAGAGGGGGCATGAGGTGGACCTGGTGTTCCCTCTCCCGGACGGGCGCGTGACGGCCGTTGAGTGCAAGGTCTCGGCAGACCGCTGCGACGTTGGCCCTCTCCGGGCCTTCCGGCGGCGGCATCCGGCGGGCGACAACCTGGTGGTGGCGCCCGACGTGCGCCGCGGCTGGGCCGAGCGCCACGGAGATCTCCTCGTACGCTACGCGTCCTTGGAGGAAATGATCCAAGAGCTGCAAGGCACCCTCGGCGAGGCCGCCGTCCAACGCTAGCCGGGCCGCGAGACAACGTAGGGACATCCCAGGGCGCGGCCGTCGGGGTCAGGGGGCGGCCGGGCGGCAGCCGGCGCCGGCCGCGGTCAAGGGTTGAAACCGGGCGGGCCCACCCAGGCCATGCCCAGGCGGTCATCCTGGAGGAGCCCGGCCGCCTCCTCCCGCAGCGCGGCGACGGTGACGGCATCCAGGAGCGCCGCCTCCTCGGCGGGCGTGCGCACCCGGCTGAGGAGGAGGAGGCTCCGCCCCAGCCAGGACATGCGCGCGGTGGTGCTCTCCAAGGAGATGAGGAGCCCCGATTTGAGGTGCTGGCGCGCCCGTTCCAGCTCGGCCGCCTCCACGCCCTCCTCCCGCACCTGGGCCAGGATGCGCCGGCAGAGCTCCAGGGCGTCCCTGGCCGCGGCCGGGCTGGCCGCCAGGTACACGCTGAAGAAGCCCGTGTCATGGAAGGGGTGATGGGAGGCGTGGACCGCGTAGGCCAGGCCCCTCTCCTCCCTCACCTCCTGGAAGAGGCGCGAACTCGTTCCCCCGCCCACCACCGTGGCCAGGAGCCCCAAGGCCGGCAGCTGGTCGTCGGCCAGCCCCACGCCCTCGGCCCCCAGGCATAGGTGCACCTGCTCGATGTCCTTCTCGCGCCCCGCCCGGCCGGGCCGGGCCGGGGGGCGTTCCCCCGGTGAAACCCGGCTGCCCGCCTCCACGCCGGCCACGGCTTCCCCCAAAATGGACAGCACCCGCTCGTGCTCCACGGCGCCGGCCACGGCCACCACCATGTTGGCCGGCCGGTAGAAGCGCCGGTAGTAGTCGAGCACCTGGCGGCGGGAGAAGCCCCGCACCGAGGCGACCTCGCCCTGGATGGGGCGGCCGAGAGGGTGCTCCGGCCAGATGACCTGGGTCAGGAGGTCGTGGACCAGCTCGTCCGGGGAATCCTCGTACATGAGGATCTCCTCCACCACGACGCCCTTTTCCCGCTCCAGATCCTCCTCGGCGAAGCGCGGGCGGAAGACCATGTCCGTCAGCAGGTCCACGGCGGCCGGGAACTGCTCGTCCAGGACCCGGGCGTAAAAACTGGTCACCTCCCGGCCGGTGAAGGCGTTCACCTGCCCGCCCAGGGTGTCCATGGCTTCGGCGATCTCGCGCGCCGACCGCGACGCCGTGCCCTTGAAGACCATGTGCTCGATGAAATGGGTGATGCCCCGCTCCGCGTCCGCCTCGTGCCGCGAGCCGGCCCCCACCCAGAAACCGACGGAGACGGAGCGCACGTGGGGCACCGTCTCCGTTACCACCCGCAGGCCCCCCGGCAGTTCCGCCTCCCGCCACCTCAGCACGGCGGCGCACCTCGCCTTCCCGGCGGCGCTCCGCGCCCACCGACCCTCATCGGCGCACCGCCCGCCGCTTTCACCGGGGACGGCGGGCGCCCACGGGCCCGCCCACCGGACGCCCCGGTCGGCCGGGAGGACCGCCAGGACGCCTCATCCCGCCCGACCCGCCGGGAACCCCGGGGCCGCGCCGGTCGTTGCCGGCGGCCCGGAGGTCGCGCCGTTGAGCGGCCGGTTTGGGGTTGCGCTTCTCCTCCATGACGGCGTCCGGGTTCTCCAGGAGCACCGCGCGCCGCGAAAGGTTGACGCGCCCCAGGTCGTCTATCTCGATGACCTTCACCATGATGGTGTCACCCACGCTGCAGCATTCCTCCACCGTGCCCAGCCGTTCCGTGGAAAGTTCCCCTATGCGGACCAGACCCTCCTTGCCCGGCAGCACCTCCACAAAGGCGCCGAAGCTCTGGATGCGCGTGACACGGCCCCGGTAGACCTGGCCCACCGTCACCTCGCGGGTGATCTCCTCGATCATGGCGCGCGCCCGCTGGCAGCCCTCCACCGGCCCGGCGATGTAGACCTTGCCGTCGTCCTCGACGTCGATATCCACGCCGCATTCGGCGCAGAGGCGGTTGATGGTCTTGCCGCCGGGGCCGATGACCTCGCGGATCTGATCCGGCTTGACCTGCAGGACCACGATGCGCGGCGCGTAGGGGGAGAGATCCTGGCGCGGCGCGGGGATGACGGCCAGCATCTTCTCCAGAATGTGGAGGCGGCCCTCTCGGGCCTGGGCCAGCGCCCGCTCCAGCACCGCCCGGTCCACCCCCGCGATCTTGATGTCCATCTGCATGGCCGTGACGCCGTTGCGCGTGCCGGCCACCTTAAAGTCCATATCGCCCAGGAAGTCCTCGATCCCCTGGATGTCGGAGAGGACCGCCACGCGGTCGCCCTCCTTTATGAGGCCCATGGCGATGCCGGCCACCGGCTCGCGGATGGGCACCCCGGCGTCCATGAGGGCCAGGGTGCTGCCGCAGACCGAGGCCATGGAGGTGGAACCGTTGGACTCCAGCACCTCCGACACCAGGCGGATGGTGTAGGGAAACTCCTCCTCGGGGGGCAGCATGCGCACCAGGGCCCGCTCCGCCAGAGCCCCGTGGCCGATCTCCCGGCGCCCCGGCGCCCGCAGCGGTTTCACCTCGCCCGTGCTGTAGGGCGGCATGTTGTAGTGGTGCATATACCGCTTGAACTCCAGGATCTCGCCCACGGCGTCTATTTCCTGACGGTCGCCCACCGAGCCCAGGGCGGCCACCGTCAGCACCTGGGTCGAGCCGCGCGTGAAGAGGCCCGAGCCGTGGGTGCGGGGCAGCAACCCCACCCGGCAGTAGATGGGCCTGATGTCGGCGGGGCCGCGGCCGTCCACGCGCCGCCCCTCCTCCAGGATGCTGCGGCGCATCTCCTCCTTCTCCACGGCCTCCGTCAGCTTGGCGACCTGGGCCGCCACCTCCGGCGGCAGGGGGGCGACAACGTCGCCCTCGGCCTGCCCGCCGCCCGCGGCGGCCGCCGGCTGCCCGGCCCCGCCGCCGTCCGCAGCCAGGCGGGCCGCCACCCGGCTCCGCACCTCTTCCCGCGCCTCCCGCAGGCGGGTCTCCCGCTCCTGCTTGTCGGCCACGAAGAGAGCCTCCCGCAGAAGGGGCGGAGCCACCTCCCGCACCAAGCGCTCCAGCTCCGGAGCGACGGCGGGCGGGACAAAGGGCATCTTGGGCCGGCCCATCTCCGCCACCATGGCCTCTTGCCAGGCCACTATCCGCCTGATGGCGGCATGGGCGAACTCGATGGCGTCCAGCACCCGCTCCTCGGGCACCTCGTCCATCTCGGCCTCCACCATGATGATGGCGTCCTTCGTCCCCGCCACCATGAGCTCCATGCGGCTCTTGAGGAGCTGCTCGGCCGTCGGGTTCAGCACGAACTCGTCGTCCACCAGCCCCACCATGACGCCGCCGATGGGCCCCTCAAAGGGGATGTCCGACAGCGAGAGGGCCGCCGAGGCGCCGATGACGCCGCAGATCTCGGGGAAGTTGTTACCGTCGAAGGAGAGGACCGTGGCGATCACCTGCACGTCGTGGCGGAACCCTTTGGGGAAAAGGGGGCGGATGGGCCGGTCAATGAGGCGCCCGCAGAGAATGGCGCGCTCGGAGGGGCGCCCCTCCCGCCGGAAGAAGCCGCCCGGTATCCGACCCTGGGCGTACTGACGCTCCTCGAAGTCAACGCGCAGGGGCAGGAAATCAATATCCGCCCGCGCCTCGGGCGAGGCGGTGGCCGTCACCAGCACCGTGGTCTCGCCGTAGTGCACCAGAACCGAACCGTTGGCCTGCTTGGCCACCTCGCCCGTCTCCAGCGTCAGGGGGCGCCCGGCCAGGTCCATGCTGAAAACCCTTTTGTCGAACAATTCCCTTACCTCCTCACTGACGGAGCAACACTGCGGGGGGCAGCTGGCGCCGCGCGGCCAGTCCGGCCGGCGGCTCACCGCGCCCTCCCCCCGGCAAGGACAAGGCGGCAGCGCCGGAAAACGAAAGGGCGGGCGCCCGTGCCCGCCTCACCTGGACCTGAGCCCAAGCCCCTCCACCAGGCGCTGGTATCTTGTCTCATCCACCCGCCGCAGGTAATTGAGCAGGCGCCGCCGACGGCCCACCATCCTCATCAGTCCGACCCGGGAATGGAAGTCCTGCCGGTGAACCCGCAGGTGGTCGGATACCTGTTTGATCCGCTCGGTGAGGATGGCCACCTGCACCTCGGGCGAACCCGTGTCGCCCTCGTGCTGACGGTGCGCGGCGATCAGCTCCTGTTTCCTCTCCCTGCCGAGCAACGGCTGCACCCCCGTCATTGACCCCCAGGATTTTAACACGCTCCCCCGCCCCGCTCAACGGCTCGCGGCGGCCCAGGCCCCCGCCTCCAAAAGCTCGGCCGCCAGGCCGGCGTCGGCGGCGATCTGCTCCCGCAGGACGCCGGGGCCGGTGAATGTCCGCTCTTCCCGGAGCCGGGTCACGAACCCCACCTCGACCTGGCAGCCCCGCAGGTCTCCCGTCCAGTCGAGGAGATGGACCTCCAGGACGGGTGGCAGGGCGCCCGAGGCTGCGCCGTCCGCCGGCACTGCGGCCGCCGCAGCCGGGTGGGCCGCAAAGGTTGGCCGCCGACCCAGGTTGGCCACTCCGGGCCGCCAGCTGGGTTCATCCGCCACACGGGCCAGGACGGCGTAAACCCCCGCGAGCGGGAGGCAGAGGCCGGGCGGCACCTCCAGATTGGCGGTGGGGAATCCCAACCCCGCCCCCCTGCCCGCCCCCTCCCGCACCGGTCCCGCCACGGCGTAAGGCCTCCCCAGGACGGCCGCCGCGCCGGCGGCGTCGCCCGCCGCCAGCCGTTCCCGCACCAGGCTCGACGACAGCACCTGCCCGCCCAGGCTGACGGGTGGCAGCACGTGCACCTCGCCCCCGTGCCGGCGGCAAAGGTCGCGCAGCACCGCCGCGTCGCCGGCGCCCCCCCGGCCGAAGCGGAAGTTAAACCCCACGAAAACCGCCTGCGGTCGGAAACGAGGCTGGAGGACCGTCGTCACGAACTCCTCCGGAGCGAGAGCGGCCAGACCGCGATCGAAAGCCAGCACGGCCACGTCATCCACCCCCGTCGTCCGCAGGGTGGCCAGGCGCGCCCCCAACTCCTGGAGAAGGCAGGGGGCCCCATCGGGGCGCAGCACCCGCTCGGGATGAGGCCAGAAGGTGACGGCCACCGCCCGGCCGCCCCGGGCGCGGGCCCACGCGACGGCCGCCTCCAGGAGGGCCCGGTGGCCCAGGTGGACCCCGTCGAAGATGCCCATGGCCACCGCCACCGGCGCGCCCGTCACCGGCCCAGCACCTTTTCCAGCCGGAAGGCCACCGCGTCGCCGCCGCCCGGCTGGGGATAGAGACGCGCCAGACCCACCAGCTCCCCTCGCTCCAGCAGGCGCACCAGCCTGCCCGCCACGCCGCCTCGCGCCCGTGCCAGCTCGGGATCCAGGCGGGACAGGCGGCGGGGCAGGGGCGGCATCCCGTTCCTGACCCGCTCTGCCTCCTCGGGTCTCAGCTCCACCGCGGGGAGGAAATCCAGGGCGCCGGCCGGAGGCAGGAGGTGCCTGGCCGCCGCCCCCTCCTGCATCGCCGCCGTCAATTCCTCCAGCGTGACGGCGGTCGCCTGGGAAAAAGGGCCGTGCCGCGTCCGCACCAGGAAATGGAGGTAGCCCCCAACGCCCAGGGCTGCGCCGATGTCGTGGCAGAGGGTACGGACGTAAGTACCCTTGGAGCAGGTCAGGTCGAGGACGGCGCGGGCGCGCCGGCCCGGCCAAAAGCGGACCAATTCCAGCCGGTAGACCGTTACCGCCCGCGAGGGCCGCTCCACATCCACCCCCTCCCGTGCCAGCTCGTAAAGACGCTGGCCCAGATGACGCGCCGCCGAGACCATGGGCGGCACCTGGCGGATGGTGCCGCGAAACTGGTCGAGCACCTCCTCCAGGGCCTCCGCGGTGACGGCGGAGGCATCCCCCTCCGCCAGGACCGTGCCTTGCGCGTCCTGGGTGTCGGTGCTGGCCCCCAGCACCAGCAGAGCCCGATACTCCTTGTCGCTCCCCAGGAGATACTCGCTGATGCGGGTGGCCCGGCCCAGGCACAGGGGCAGGACGCCGGCGGCGCCGGGGTCCAGCGTGCCGGCGTGGCCCACCCGTCGCAGCCCGAACAGCCGCCGGACCTCGTCCACCACGTCGTGGGAGGTCATGCCGGGCGGCTTGAGCACGTTGAGGACCCCGTTCCAGCGGCCGTCCTCCTCCCGCCGCCGCGTCCGCACCCCTCCCGGCACCGTCAACTCCCCTCGGGACCCGCCGCCAGCGCCTGCCGGCAGGCGGCCAGCACCCGCTCGCGCACCTCCGCCAACCCGCCGGCCACCGTACAGCCGGCAGCCCGCGCATGTCCGCCCCCGCCGAAGAGGGCGGCTATGCGGCTCACATCCACCCACCGGTTGGACCTCAGGCTCACCTTAACCTCGCCCGGATTCCCTTCCTTCTCCTCGATGAAGAGAACGGCCAGCTCCACGCCGCGGATCTGGCGCGGATAGTTGACCACACCCTCGCTCTCCCACCGCTCCGCCCCGGCGCGGCGAAAGGCGTCCACCGAGAGCTCCGCCCAGGCCAGGCGACCGTCAGCGTCCAGGGTGAGGGTGGCCAGCCCTTCGCCCAGGAGTCGCAGCGAACTGAGGGGCCGCTCCTCCCAGATCCGGCGGCCGGCCTCGGCCGGGTCCACCCCCAGCTCGATGAGCTCGGCCGCCAGCCGGTGGGTGGCGGCCTTCGTGTTCTCATAATTGAAGGAACCTGTATCGGTGACGATGGAAGCGTAGATGGCGGCGGCCATGTCGGCGTCCACCTGCACGCCCAGGTCCAACAGCAGGCGGTACGCCATCTCCCCCGTGGCGGCGGCTTCTGGCTCGATCCAGTTGACGTGGCCGAACCGGGTATTGGAGAGGTGATGGTCCACGTTGACGACGACGGTGGCGTCCGAAAGGAGCCTCCGCGCGTCGCCCACCCGCTTGACATCCCCGCAGTCCAGGAAGACGGCCGCGTCAAAGGGTCCCTCCACCTCGCTCCAGAGCCGGAAGTCCTCGCTGCCCCGCAGAAAGCGCATGTTGGCGGGCAGCTCATCGGAACGCACGAGCTCCACCTCCTTGCCCAACCGCCGCAGGCCGAGGCCCAGAGCCAGGCTGGAGCCTATGCTGTCCCCGTCCGGGCGCTGGTGCAGCATGATGACCACCCGCCGCGCCGCCTTGAGTGCCTCCACCGCCCGCCTCCTGTCACCCGCCGCGCCGTCTCCCCGCTCGCCCACCAGGCGGATGAGCCGCGTCACCCGCTCCGCGTGCGCCAGGGAGCGGTCGGCGGCAAAGACGATCTCGGGCGCCGCCCGCAGACCCAGCCGCCGCGCCACCTGGGCCTTGACGAGCCCCCGGGCGCTCTCCAGGCCGGCCAGGGTCCGTTCCAGGTCGCCCTCCCCCCCCAGTACGCTTACGAGAATCCGCGCATGACGCAGGTCCTCCGACACCTCGACCCGCGTTACCGACACGAAGCCGATGCGGGGATCGCGCAGCTCCCGCTGCACGAACTCCGCCACCTCCTCGCGGATGGCTTCCTCCACCCGGCGCGCCCTGAGCCGGGACATGACCGTCACGCCTCCCCCGTCCCGCCGGCGCCGACAGGCTCCGGCTGGACCTCCCTCTCGGTGAAGCACTCGATGACATCGCCCACCTTGATGTCCTGGAACCGCGCCAGGCCCATGCCGCACTCGTATCCTTCCGCCACCTCGCGCACGTCTTCCTTGAAGCGCCGCAGCGAGGCCACCTCTCCCTCGTGGACCACGGTGCCGTCCCGGACCACCCGGACCCGGGCATTGCGCTGCACCTTGCCCTCCAGCACATAGAGCCCGGCCACCGTCCCGGCCCCCGGCACGCGGAAGGTGGCCCGCACCTCGGCCCGGCCGAGGAACGCCTCTTCCCGCCTGGGCGCCAGGAGACCCGTCAGCACGGCCCGCACATCGTCCACGACCTCGTAGATGACACGATACGTCTTGATCTCCACGCCCTCCTGCTGGGCCAGGTCGCGGGCCCGGGCGTCGGGACGCACGTTGAACCCGATGACCACCGCGCCCGCGGCGGCAGCCAGCATCACGTCCGACTCACTGATACCGCCCACGGCGCCGTGCACGACGTTCACCCTCACCTCGGGGTGCTCTATCTTGTCCAGGGCCGCCCGCAGCGCCTCGAGAGACCCCTGCACGTCGGCCTTGAGAACGATCTTGAGCTCCTTCACGGCGCCCTCGGCCAATTTCTGTTGCATCTCGGCCAGACTCACCACGGGCCGCACCGCCACGCTCTCCTCCTCGCGGCGGCGAGCCCGCCTGGCCTCGGCCAGTTCGCGCGCCTGGCGCTCGTCGGCCATGACCCGCAGTACGTCACCCGCTTCGGGAAGCTCGGCCAAGCCGAGAACCTCCACGGGCGTGGAGGGGCCGGCCTCGCGGAGAGACTCGCCCCGGTCGCTCATGAGGGCCCGCACCTTGCCGTAACAGGTCCCCGCCACAAAGGCGTCGCCCACCCGCAGGGTGCCGGCCTGCACCAGCACCGTCGCCACGGGCCCCCGTCCGCGGTCCAGCCGCGCCTCGATGACGGTGCCCACGGCGGAACGGTCCGGGTTGGCCCGCAGGCCCTGGACGTCGGCCACCAGGAGAATCATCTCCAGCAACTGGTCAATCCCCTCGCGTCGGAGCGCCGACACCGGCACGAAGATGGTGTCGCCACCCCACTGCTCGGGTATCAGTCCGTGTTCGGCCAGTTGCTGCATCACTCGCTCCGGGTTCGCGCCCGGTTTATCCATCTTGTTGACGGCCACGACGATGGGAACCCCCGCGTCGCGCGCGTGGTTCAAGGCTTCCACCGTCTGCGGCATGACACCGTCGTCGGCCGCCACCACCAGCACCGCCACGTCGGTGACGCGGGCGCCGCGGGCCCGCATGGCCGTGAAGGCCTCGTGACCGGGGGTGTCCAGGAAGACGATCCGCCGCCCGTCCTTGACCACCGTGGAGGCACCGATGTGCTGGGTGATCCCCCCCGCCTCCTCGGCCGCCACCCGCGTCTCGCGGATGGCGTCGAGCAGGGTGGTCTTGCCGTGGTCCACGTGGCCCATGACGGTGACCACCGGCGCGCGGGGGCGCAGGAGGGACTCGTCCTCCTCCTCGGCGAGACGGCGAAGGATCTCCTCGTCGCTCGGCTCCTCCTCCGGCTGCCGCACATGGACGCGGGCGCCCATCTCCTCGGCCACGATGGCGGCCGTGTCCACGTCCAGTTGCTGATTGATGGTGGCCATGACCCCCAGGGCCATGAGCCGGCCTATGACCTCGCCCGCCTTGACCTTGAGCTCGCGGGCCAGTTCGCCCACCGTGAGCGGCCCCTCCAGGGTCACCTCTGCGTCCACCAACGTGGTGCCGGCCGTCCGCCCGCCCCGCCTGATCTTTTGGAGGAAGGTTTCCTCCTCGCTGCGCCGTTCCACGGGCGCCCGGTCCCGGCCTTTTGCCCCCCGCCCGGCGCGCAAGGCCGTCGGCTGACCGGGACCTGGTCGCTGACCCGGGCGCCCCGGCTGGCCGGGACGCCCCACCACGGCGGACGGCGGCTTGGGTATGGTGAGGCGGGGCGCCCTCGGCCCCCGCCCGGCACCCGGGCCGCCAAAGCCGCCACCCGGCCCGCCGGGCCGGCCACCGTAGGCACCGCCCGGCCGGCCGCCATAACCCCCGCCCGGCCGACCAGCGAAACCTCCCCCCGGCCGGCCGCCATAACCCCCGCCCGGCCTGCCGCCACCGTAACCGCCGCCGTACCCGCCGCCCCGCGGCGCACCCGCGCCATCAGGCGCACCCGCACGCCCACCGCAACCGCCGCCGGGCCGATCCCCGTACCCGCCCGGCCGACCAGCAAAACCGCCTCCCGGCCGACCGCCATAACCCCCGCCCGGCCTGCCGCCACCGTAACCGCCACCGTACCCGCCGCCCCGCGGCGCACCCGCGCCGCCCGGCGCACCCACACGCCCGCCGTAACCGCCGCCCCGGCTCTCCTCCCGCCGTGCTCCTCCAGGGGCGGCCGGGCGCTGTCCGGCCTCCTGCCCCGCCTGCCGGACCGTCGCCGGGCCCGCGCCCGCGTCGGTGCGGGCGACGGGCGCCTCCGCCTCGCGGGCGGCCGCGGGCGCGGCTGCCCCCACCGCCCCATCGGCACCCTCCCGGGGTGCCTGGGGCAGCACCGTCTCAGGAGCAGTTCGCCCGGCCTTGGCGCCCCCGGCCGCCGGCTTGGGCTCGACCGCCGCCTCGCCCTTGATGAAAACCCTGATCTTGGCCGCCACCCGGTCGTTGATGGCCGCCATGTGATTATTGAGATCTATGTTCATGCGTTCGCGGAGGAGGCGCAAAATCTCCTTGGACTCCACGTCGAGCTCCCGCGCCAGTTGGTAGATCCGTATCGGTCTCGCCATCCCCGCTCACCCCTCTCCGCCCTGAACCCGTACCATCGTCCCGCGCACCTGCCGGCCCTCACCCGGCCGCGGCCCGCCCCCTCTGCCGGCGACCCGCGGCCGCTCCCGTGGCAGGGGACCGTCCGCCTCACCCCCGCCTCTGCCCCGGTGCCTTGGCGCCGGGGCCGAGGCGTCCTCCTTGGTCCGGGACAGCTGCCCCAACAGCTCGGCCCGTGCCACCAGATGGGTAAGGTCCGCCTCCAGGCGCGCCTTGTCCGCGGCCGTCACCTGGGTGCGCAGCGCCTTGGCGAGCCGGTCTCCCCGGAGAGCCTCCCGCACGCAGGCGGCTACGGGGTGCACGTAAGCCCCCCGTCCCGAACGCTTGCCCGTGCGGTCCACCAGCAGCTCCCCCTCCGGGGTGCGCACCACCCGGCAGAATCCCCGCTTACCGCCGCTCTGCCGGCAGGCGATACACGTCCTCTCCGGAACGCGCCTGATCACGCTTCCTCCTCATCCTCCCAGCGCCGCTCGCTCTCCCCGTCCTGCCCGGCTTCCTCGCGGGTGAAACGCCCGGCGCGCCGGCGCAAGGCCTCCTGCCAAGCCTGCTCCCACACGTCGGAGACCCGTCCCGCCGGCCGCCGCTGGAACCACGCCAGCAGCGGGCCCTCCCCGCCGGTTTCACCCGTCAGGGCCGCCCGCATGGCCTCCTCCGTCACCTGGCCCTCGCTCCTTATGTCAACCTTCCACCCCGTCAGGCGGGCCGCCAGGCGCGCGTTCTGCCCGGCGCGCCCGATGGCCAGGGAGAGCTGATGATCGGGTACCACCACCCGCGCCACCCTCTCCTCACCCGTCTCCTCCAGATCCACCTGGGTCACCTTGGCGGGGCTAAGGGCGTTGGCTATGAACTCGGCCGGCTCCTCGGACCAGCGGATGATGTCAACCTTTTCTCCGTGCAATTCGTTGACGACTGCCTGGACCCGCATGCCCCGCTGGCCGACACAGGCGCCCACCGGGTCCACGTTGGGATCGCGGGAACGCACGGCGATCTTGGTCCTCGCCCCCGCCTCGCGGGCTATGCCCACGATCTCTACCACGCCGTCGTGGATCTCCGGCACCTCCAGCTCGAAGAGCCTCTTGACCAGATCGGGATGGCTGCGGGAGATGACGATCTGCGGACCCCGGGGCGTTCTCTTGACCTCCACCAAAAGCACCTTGATCCTCTCACCGGGTCGGTAATACTCGCCGGGAATCAGGTCGGCCGGCCCCATCACCGCCTCGGTGCGCCCGAGCTCCACAAAGACGTGCCGTCCCTGGACCAGCTCCACCGTGGCCGTGATGATGTCGCCCTCCCTCTGGAGGAACTCGTCGTAAATCATGTCGCGCTCGGCCTCGCGCAGGCGCTGCAGCACAACCTGCTTGGCCGTCTGGGCCGCGATCCGCCCGAAGAGGGACGTGTCCACTTCCCGTTCCACCACGTCCCCCACCTCGTAACCCGGATGCAATTCGCGGGCCTCGGCCAGCGCTATTTCGCCGTCGGGATCCTCCACCTGCTCCACAACCCGCTTTTGGACAAAGAGGCGAAATTGGCCCCGGTCCTTGTCCAGCCGGGCCACCACGTTCTCCGACGTCCCGTAGTGCCGGCGGTAGGCGGCCACAAGGGCCTGCTCCACGGCGGAGAGCAGGACCCCCTTTTCTATCCCGCGCTCCCGCTCGATGTCCTCCAGCGCATGGACCAGATCGTACTGAACCCCCGCCACCAGTCATCCCTCCCGACGGCGACTCCTCCCGCCACCGGTCCCGTCGGCTCGGCGTGGCCGGGCCGACGCACGACCGCCGCGCGTGTCTCCCGCCGCACCTCCGCCCCTTGCTGCCCGTCCGCGGAGTGGATTGATCTGACAAAGCGACAGCCGGGCCGGGCGATAAAAAAGTGGGTCCACTGAACCCACTGGCGAGAAGAAGGTCGCAGACAACGGCCTGTCAGCGGGACCTGCTCACATCGCCTGCACTATAGCACAGCAACCCCCTGCCCGCAAGAAGAACTACCGCCTGACCAGCAGGCTCACGATGCTCGCCGTGGCCGCCACCTGCCCGATCCAAAAGACGAACATCCACTTGATGATGTCCGCCCTCGTCTCAGCCAAACGCTGCTCTATCCTCGCCTCCAACTGGACCATGCGTGCCTCGAGCTCCGCCTTGACCTCGGTAATGCGCCGCTCGAGCTCGACCTTGACCGCGGCGATCTGGCGCTCAAGCTCTGCCTTGACCTCGGTAATGCGGCGCTCAAGCTCCACCTTGACCTCCGTCAGCCGCCGCTCGAAGTGCTCTCCCAGGACCTCGACCGTCCGCTGGCGCTGGTTGCGCCCGGCCACGTTGAAAAGCTCGGCCAGGTCCCTGGCCCCGTCGTCGCCAAGCTTGGCGCGCAGACTCTCCGGCAACACGACCACGTACATTTCTTCCTCCACGACCTCACCTCCAGTATAAACTGCGGGGAGACTCGTGACTGCCAAAGCGGCTCCGACACCGCCGGCGCCCGCCGTCCGGGCCCGTCCGCCGGCGCGCCCTACCGCAACTCAGGTACCAACTCCGCCCGCGCCACGTCCCGGAGAGCCACCTCCCACTGGCGTCCGTCGTCGTCGCGAACCCTCACCGCGCCTCCCACCAGGCCGATCAACTCGCCCTCCACCATGCGGCGCGCTTGACCTGCGACGCCCGGCGCATCCCCCCCGCCGCCCATCCCAGCAGAGGCCGTCGCCTCGCCTAGGGCGCCAGCCGCGGCGGCCACCGGCACCAGGCGGCCTCCCTCCGCCGCCCGCACCCGCACGCGCCGACCCCGAAAGTGCTCAAACTCCCGCTCCCTCCGCAGGACCCGATCCAGGCCGGGCGAGGCCACCTCCAGCACATAGCTCCCCCGCACCGGGTCCTCCACATCCAGGAGAACGCTCAAACGCCGGCTCAGGGCCTCGCATTCCGCCAGCGTCACCCCGCCCCGTGCCGCCGTCTCCTCGCGCTGGCCGCCCGCTCTCGCCGCCGCGGGCGCCTCCTCCCTCCTCTCCCCGCCCGGCTCCGGAGGAGGGGAGTCGGCGTCCCCGCGAGCTCGGTCCACGCAGACCTCCAGCACCCCTCGCCCCGCCCGCCGGCCATACCGCACGTCCACCACCGCCAACCCCAGGGAGGCGGCCAGGGGCTCCGCCAGCCGCAACACCCTCTCCTCCAGCTCCGAACCCGCGCCAGCCAACTGGTCTCCACCCCCATGTCTCAACAAGGGCCCGACGCCCAGCGACACCGCGAACCCAGCCACGCCGACGGCCACCGTCCCCGCCCAAGCTTATCATGCCTCTCCCGCCTCCCCTCGCACCGGAACCGCGTCCTCTCCCACGAAGCGATCGCGCCCGTGCCCGTCCGGGAGCGTCTCCGCATCCCGCGGGACCAGCGAGTACCGCCCATCCTCGTCCACCGTCACCACGCCCCGCACCACGAGGCCCAGGAGCACCGACCTGATCCGACCGGCCGGCCAACCAAGCTCCGCCCCCAGCTCGGCCGCCGTCGCCGACTCCTCCCGCAGCCTCTCGTAGAGGAGAAATTGATCCCTGCTCCATGAGGGATGAAGCCCCTCCGCGCCACCGGCCGGCAACGCCCGCACCACCAGCGCGTCCCCGGTCTGCTGCACGCTGAGGAACACTCCCGCCGACCACCCAAGCCGCCTCCGCATCCGCACCGGAATGACGATCTCCCCCCGCGGCCGCAACTTGACCACCTTTCGCCTCCCCAGCAACGGCACCACCTCCTGGCTGGTCCCAACTGCTGGTATAACCATATCATGGGTAATTTGATATGTCAATAGCATCCTGAGATAACTTTTCCGGGCGCCCACCCCATGGCAGCGCGCCTCAGCCGGCAGCGTGGGGAGCGCGCCCCGCGGGACCCCCGTCAGCGGGCCCGCACCGGCACCAGGTAGGTGGCGTCTCCTCCGATGGGAGCGTCCCAGCGCAGATGGAAGACCAGCACCCATTCCCCCGGGGGAAGCCCGTCGGCCTCCCATTCCAGCCACGTGCCGCTGCGGTCCACGCGCAACTGGCGGACCGCGTCGAAGGAGATGTCCGTGATCGGTTCCGGGGCCCTCCGCGGAGGGGCGCCGCCGACGTAGTGGAAACGGGGGACCACCTGGAGTCTGGCCTCCGACGGGCGGAAGGTGACGCCGGGGACGCGCAGGCGCACCGTTTCACCCGCAAAGAGGCGGGCGGCCGGGGGGAGGGGAGGCGGCCAGCCCACGTCGGCCATGACGGTGCGGTTGGGATCCTCAGGCCAGGTCCAGGCCGCCAGCAACCCTGCCAGGGGACGCTCCCCCGCGGATACCTCCGGCGCCGGCGGGCGGCCGAAGGGGAAGCCCTCGCCGCGCAGCGGCGGAACGGGCGGGCCGACCTCGAAATACGAAGGAGGGACCGTCGGCACGGATTCCCTGCCGGCGCACCCGCCGGCCAACGCCATAGCCACCAGGACCGAGACGACAGAGGCGGGCAAACCGACCACGCTCGCCCCCAGGGCACGGCGAAGAAAAAGGGCAGCCCCCCTCATCAGCGCCAGGGCCATCCGCACCGACCGGCCAGGCGTCCGCCCCACAGGCGCGGGCTCACCCCGCCCCCGTCAGTAGCCCCACACGGAGATGCGGTTGTTCTCGCGGTCCGCCACGTACAGGCGGCCGTCGGGACCGATGGCGATGGTGTTGGGGAAGTTGAACTGCCCCTCCTCCACGCCCCGCTCCCCAAAGGTGAAGAGCTGCCGCCCCTCCTGGTTCATAACGAAGACCTTGTGCTGGAACGCGTCCACCACGTACACGCGCCCCAGGTCGTCCACGGCGATGCCGCGCGGCAGCACGAGGCCGGCGAAGGTCATCTGGAAACGACCCTGCCCATCGTAGAGCTGCACGCGGCCGTTGTTGGCGTCGGCCACCCACACCCGGCCCTGATCGTCCACGGCGGCCGAGTACGGGTACTCCAGCTCGCCCGGCCCCTGGCCCGGCCGCCCGATGCGCCGCACCAGGTTGTCGTTGCGGTCGAAGACCAGGACCTCATGGCCCAGGGTCGCCACGTACATGTTGCCCTGCGCGTCGGCGCCGAAGTTGAGCGGACCCACCTCGAGGCCCTTGTGCTTGGTCGGGTCGGGGATCTGCCCGAGATACTTTCCGTCGAGGGTGAAAATTTGGATGCGGCTGTTCAGGTTGTCGGCCACGTACACCCTGTTGTTGCGGACGATGATCCCGGTGGGCTGCCAGAACTCGCCCTGCCCGCGGCCGAGCTTCCCCCACTTCATGATCCACTTGCCATCCCGGTCAAAGACCTGTACCTGGTTGTTGTCCGTGTCAGCCACGTAGACGCGGCCGTTGGGCGCCACCCAGACCGCCAGGGGCGCCCGCAGGGGCGAGCTAGGCGGCCCGTAGATGTTGCGGAGGTTGGCCGGCGGCTGATTCAGGTTCCGCCGCACCTGAGCAAGAGGCGCCTCCACGGGCGCCGGCGGCTGGCGCCGCAGGTAGAAGTAGCCGAAGACCACCACAAGCACCAAAGCCAGGGCCAGTCCGATGTTGAGCAAAGTTGAAAGCTTGACCTTCCTCTTCACGCCTCTCCCTCCACGAACTCACCGGGCAGCGTCACGCCGCTCCGTCCCAAAGCCTCTCCGCCGCCTCCACCGGCCTCACCGGCCGCCTCCCCCGGTCTCACGCGCCCCTCACGGTGAAGCCCCCGCGCTCCCGCCTGCGGCGCCCGACCCGCCGCCCGCCGGCGCGCCGCCACCCGTATCCGGGTGCCCCGGCAGCACCGGCATGCCAGCCACCGCCGCCGGATCATCGGGCTTCACCGGCACGATTTGCCCGCCTGCCGGGGTGACGCTGGGCATGGCCGGCAGGTCCTTGTCCTTGAAGCCGAGCCTGTGCGCCGCGTCGCGGGCCGGCTGGTAGGACGGGTCGTAGCGCAGGGCCTGGAGGAAGCTCTCAGCCGCCTCCTTCTTGCGGCGCAACCCCTCCAAGGCCACGCCCTTCACGTAGTGCACCTCGACCAGGGTCGGATCTATCTTGGTGAGGATCCAGTCGGCCTCCTTGAGCGCCTCGCCAAACTTCTTCTGCGCCACAAGCGCCTCCGCCAGCGCGTGGTGAGGGAGAGGATTGCCCGGCGCGATCTCCGCCACCTGCCGGAAGAGCTTCTCCGCCTCGGCGTACTGGCGCTGCTGCATTTTGACCTGCCCGAGGAAGTAACCGATCTCCTTGGCCTTGGGGGCCAGCTGCTGCGCCTTGCGGTAGGCCTGCTCGGCCTCCTTGAGCATGCCCTTGTTGAAGTATGCCTGACCTAGGGAGACCCAGCCGTCCACGTCCTTGGGGTCTTTCTTCAACGCCAGCTCCCAGCGGGCGATCTGCGTGTCCCACACCCGCGGCCCCTGGTACTGGCCCCAGAAGAACCTGTAGCCGATGGCCACGCCGCCCACGCCCAGCACCAGCAGCAGCACCACGACGACGATCACCGCCACCGCCAGCGGCACCCCGCGTTCCTCGGCCTCAAGCCCCGGCACCGTCTCCGTCACCGGCCTCACCGGCTCGCTCACGACCCGCCTACCCCCTGCCCGTCTCTCTCCGGCGGCCATCCCCGGCCGCCCCCGGCGCCAAGATTGCCCACCAGCGTCCCGCCGGCGCTACTCGTACCGCGCGATGCGGGCTCGCCTCTCCAGCTCCGCCGTGAAGTCCTGAAACAGCTTTTGCCGCCTGTTGTCCAGCACCTGCTGCCGCAGCTGGTCCTTGACCTCGTCGTAGGTGCGCTGCACACCCGGCACGAACTCCTCCACCCGCACGATGTGCAGGGCCACGTGGCTCTGGATGGGCCCTGTGATGGTGTGAGGTTTCGCCGTCCTTTTGGTGAAGATGGCCTCCTCCAGCTCGGGCAGCATGCCCGTGCCCGGTTGCATCCAGCCGTTGAAGCCGCCCGTCCGCTTGGCCAGCGGGTCCATGGAGTATTCCCGCGCCACATCGGCGAAGGAACGGCCCTTTCTCAGCTCATCCAGCACCTTGTCGGCCGCGGCGCGGGAGTCCACCCGGATCTCCCACACCTTGGCCCGGTCGGGCTCCTTGAACTGGGCCTTGTTTTCCTCGTAGATCCTCCTGAGCTCGGCATCGCTCAGGGTCACCCGCGACGTGACCTGCCGGAAGAGGAGTTCGCCCGTCAACTGCCGTGTCACGTACTCCCGCAGGTAGGCGTCGCTGATTCCCGCCAATTTCATGCCGTCCCGCAGCTTCTTCTCGGAGCCGCCGTAGGCCCGCTGCTTGAGATAGTTGCGCACCCGCCGGTACTCCTGCTCCACTTCCTCCGGTTTGGGCGTGACGCGGCGGCGCCGCGCCTCCTGGAGCACTACCTCCTCCTCGATCATCATGTCGAGGAGCTGACCGCGCATCCGGGCGTACTCCGACCCGGCCAGCTTGTGCCCGTACGCCGCCTCAAAAAAGGCCACCCGCCGGTCCAGGTCCTGGCTCGTCACCGGCTGGCGGTTTACCCGGGCCGCCACGCCCTTGCCCCCGCAGCCGCCGACCGCCACGGCCAACGCCGCCAGGACCACCCCCGTCCAGACCGCCATCCGGTTCCTCAGCGCATCAGCCAAGTCCTTCTCTCCTCAGCGAACCCGGCCGGACCGGCCACGCCGATCCCCTGTCACCGTGGCGCCTGACCACCGGGCATTAGTCCTCTGGTACTAGGCACCGCCGCCTACCATCATCGGACAGGCCGGCCGCGCGTGTCAAGGTAAGGATTCTCCTACTTGCCTGCCTTCACCGTTATCGGCAGCAGCCACGTGGCGTTGCCACCGATGGGGTTGTCCCACACCACGGAAACCGCCAGCACCCAGTCGCCGGGCGGCACCTTTTCCGACACGGTGTAGGACGCCTCCAGCCCCTTCTCGCTGAGTTTCACATCCTTGGTCCGGTCGAGCTCCACCTGGTCGGCCGGCTCGAAGTCCCCGCCCGGCGTCGGCCGCGTGTAGGCCGCCAGGGGGTTGACCCGGATCGTCCAGCCGCTGGGCCGGAAAAGCATCTCCGGCAGCCGGAGCGGTATCTTCTCCCCCTGCTTCACCGTGGCCCTGGCCGGCAGCTTGGGGGGCCAGCCCACGTTGCCGCAGTCAATGTTGCCGCCCGTCTGGGGCCAGCACCAACTGGCCAGGAGCGTCCCAACCCCCGTGCCCCCCGTGTCGAAGGCCTGAGGCGGTTTGCCGTAGCGGTATTTTCCCTCGCCCTCCAGAGGAGGCGGGGGCTCCACCCTGCCCTGGTAATATTCCTGCCCGCCCTTCCCTGTCCTGACCGGCGGTCCGCCGCATCCTGCCAGGGTCACGGCCGCCAGCATCACCGCCACGAACCCCAGCATCCGCCGCAGATCTCCCATGGCTCGCCTCCTCACCTCCACGGCCCGCATCCATTCGACAAAAAACGCCCGATTCCTTTGGCACCGCCTGCCTGTCCGCCGCCGCATCGCTCCCCCATGCCGGCGTGGAAACCACGTCGCCCACCGGCGACCCACGGGCCGCCTCCGCACCCCTCACCGGCCCCGGGCGCCGGCAAAGACGATGGGGGAGGGTTTCCCCTCCCCCATCGCACGCTGCCGAGCTGCGATCAGTAGCTGATGATGGCCGCGTTGGGCGTGGTGCTGTGGCACCGGTAGCAGACGCTGGCGAACGGGTTGAACCGGGCGAGCTCGGAGCTGAAGCCGTACTGCGTCCAGTAGGGCGAGTCGTTGGGCAGGAAGAGGTCCGGACGCTGGTCGCCAAGCTCCGTCCGCGCAAGGCCGCCCCGTCCCGGCGAGCTGAACGAGCTGCCGCTGGGATCGGTCCGCTGGGTGTAGGTCGGGCCGTCGCCGGACGTGATCGCGCGGTTCCACAGGTAGCCGGTGATGGAGTCGCGGGTCGCGTTGGTGGTGTCGTTCAGGTCGTTGTTCTTGTAGGCCACCTCGTTCCGCTCGGAGCCGGAGCCATGGGACACGTGGCAGGTCACGCACATGAGGATGTTCTCGGGATAGCCCGCCCCGTTGACCGCATCCCACTTGCCGGACTCGGTTCCCTCCAGCGGCACGATGGGCTCCACCAGGCGGCCCTGGCCCACGTTGTCGCACTCGGACCCGTAGCCGGCATCGCCGTCGCCGGACACCGCCGGATCGCCCATGTGCCCCGCGGCGCAGGTATCGCCTATGCTGGCGAGCACCCCGTCCACCAGCCGGCCCTCCTCATAGGCGTGGGCCGCGGGGAGTGAGATCGGGTGCTTGTGCTGGCCCAGGCTGTTGGTGAGGCTGGCGCCGTTGCCGGCCACGAGGTCGCCGTTGGTCATGCTGGCGCCCAGAGCGTTCGGGCAGTTGGCATTGGGCCCGCCCATCCCGTCATAGCACTGGCCGGAACCCCGCGGATCCAGATAGGGATCCTTGGCCTGCCAGGCCTCCATCCACATGAACGTGCGGTGGCACGCCGTGCAGAAGGAGGTCGCGCCGCCCAGGTCGCGCGATACGCGACAGCGGTAGCCGCTGGGCGTAGACTGGCCCGTCAGGAAATCGGGGTTCTGCGGCGTATTCGTCCCCGGATTGTAGCTCGGGTGCAAGTCATACCAGCCCGTCTCGACGGCGCAGAAGTCGGC
>FWPU01002474.1_pt1 | contig 50905 bp, 37 predicted proteins | sample 2228361 | NCBI WGS metagenome assembly FWPU01 (sample SAMEA103939777, study PRJEB20133) | metagenome | reverse complement strand
TACCTGCACGACGGTCTTACGATGGGGAGTGCGATAACGACATTGCGAATTGCGGATTGCGAATTGCGAATTGGGACTATGCAACGGAGAAACGGAGGGTCGGGGGGACGGAGGAACGGGGAAGAACGACATTGCGGATTGCGGATTGCGAATTGCGAATTGGGACTATGCAACGGAGAAACGGGGCGTCGGGGGAACGATACGGGCAGCGAAAACGAATAACCAAACGAATTCCAATATTTTTTATTAAGCAGGAGTAGGGAATTTATTCCCGTGAACAATATAACCCTGATATTCTGGTATCCTGATACCCCAGCCTATCCCCCTCACCCCTGTATCAAGTATGGGGCAAGCTCTTACCCGCTCCCCAGAGGGGCGAGGGAGTCCGGGCATTTACCCTGAATTGCCTTCATTTACCCTATCTGAATATCTCAAACCCCAGGTTCTTTTTCACTGCCCAATGTCTAAAATCGTTACAAAACCCTGGCTTGTTGAACCAAAGACCTCAGGTGCATACATCTCTTCTGCCTTTGTTGCCGGTGAGAAAAACTTCCCTGAAGTACCTGCCCTGACATAATAGACTTGAGTATGCTCACCCGGGAATAACTCCTGGGCAAAGAACAGAACCCGGTCATCATATCGCTCTTCATGATCAAAACTGCCCCACCAGTGTCCCTTCTCCTCGTACTCATCTTCCCAGTATGCTTCCTGGATTCTGCGTGATTCTGTGGCAAAAGAGGTCTGAACCGGTTCAAATCCCGCAGGCAATGGATCTTCCACAACTGCAAATATCCTGGTCTCGGGCACAACAATATGGAGCACTATTTTGTAAACCTCTCCCCTTTTGAATTGTTTTGCTGCTTTGTTATCAAGTGTCAGAATCTCTTTCCATACATAAAACCCTGCATCAAATGCGATTGGATTTTCTTTGAATGCATAACTCATTCTCAAGGTGTAGTATAATCTACCGGTGCCCTGTTTGTAGATCCTTACAGGCAGAAGTTGATTCTTAACAATCTCCTTCAGTGAGAATAAATGCCTTGCAGGTGGCTCATTGGTTCTACCCTTGAATGTCTGTTTTAGCAATTCCTTTTCACCAAGCAGTATCCGGGCAACAAAATCTGGTTCTTCCCTTTCGTATTTTTTGTAGTATGTCTGGAAGGCATCAAAGACAAAGGCATTTTCATGTGTGGTCGGCTTTGTCTTCTTACCACGCTCCTGGACAAGCCAGCGGATTACCTGGTCTTTGTAGGGAAATTCAATATCAAGTTCTGTGAATGTCTGAATCACATAGCCTGTAACCTTTGCTGGTGAAGGAAATGTCCAACCTCTTAGTTCATCTTCCGCAAAATGGGCTGTTGTTGGACTCAGTTTAATCTTGTTTGTGATACTACGCACAAGTTCGTTCTCAAACCTTGAGCCAAGTCCAAAATTCCTGCCTGCCTTTAACAGAAGTGTCTTGCCAAATACTGAAATCTGCTCCCTGCGCTCAAAGAGTCTTGATGCGTAACCGGCTTCAGAATTTTCACCCCAGATGCTCAGCGAATAAAGACAAAATGCCTTTGTGGTCAGTTTTGCATAGCGATCATAAGGATATGTCCAGTCCACATCTTCCCAGCGTAGAACCGATTTCAGAAATTCCTTACCCTTTTCAATCATTTTATTATCAACCCTGTATCCGGCATTCTGTGCCCTCTTCAAAACATACATTGTGTATGCAGAAAGATAGGGACAGGGATAGCTACTCTCCTTGAAATACAAAAACCCACCGTTATATGTCTGGTATTGTGGAACTTCATCAAGGACTGCCTGAACCGTATCTCTTAATGGCTGACCAGTAACCGGTGCAAGTTTGAACTGGTTAATAATTTCTTCACCCACGATTAAAGGCAGGATTCTTGATAGTCGCTGTTCAAGACAACCATAGGGATAGTCAAGCAAATGCTCAATACCCCGTTTCATTCCGGCTAATACACTTGAAGACAATAAGATCTCAAGACCGCCAAGGTCTTCATAGATATTCTCCGGCACAATTATCCCTTCCAGCGCGGAATCAATTGTAGAAGAAAATGTAGCAACCGCCTCAATAAATGGTGGTGACTTAACAGGGATTGTGAGTTGCAAGGCATCCTTTTCATTGCCCGCGCGCGCATTAAATTTGAATACTGCTTTACCAATTTTTTCCGCAGTAAAATCAAACAATACCTCTTTGCTTGTATTTGGTTCTAATACTACACTCTTTTTGCTTTCACCTGTTAGTTTCAGACCTGCTACATTACATTCCACAAAGGCAGTATTTTTATTGCCTGTGCGATTGTGCAATACTACTCCAGCCTTGAATAAATCACCTACCCGGCAGAAACGGGGGACTGAACCCGAGACAATAAACGGCAAATTCACCACAAATGTAGATTCTGCAGAACCGAATTCACTCTTCTTTGTCTGGGCAACGAGCATGATCCTGAATTTCGTAAGATTGTCAGGTAAAACAAACCTAACCCTGCCTTTTCCGGTTGCATCGGTCTTCAGGTCACCCTTGTAAAAGACTGTGGCAATAAATTTTTCACGGTATGGTATTCCTTCACCAGCACCGCTTCCACCCCGTTCTTCACCCTTCTCGCCATAACTGCGCTCACCTATAATATTGAGCCTTGATTCAATCGTTTTTACTGATAATGGTCTTGAACCATAGAAATAGTCAAATGGCTCTGGTGTTTTGAAGTCTATGAGGTTAAGAACACCCAGATCAACAACGAATAGACTCAATTCACAATCTTTTACCGGCTTATATTTGTAGTCCTTGACTTCGTAATAGACTGTGACACTATCTCTTGGTCTGTATTCCTTTTTATCCGAATGCGCATTCACTATCAGGTGTTTCTCCTTTGCATCCACCTTTAGATTCACATAACCAATCTTGAATTGTGGTTTGCCAAGGTCTTCCTGTTTTTCTTCATTCCAGGATAAATCATCTACCCTGCCCCGCAAGAGCATAACACAGACATAGACATTGGGCAGGTCAATTGACTTGATAGGAATTTCAATATAATCCGCATTACCTATGATTTTCTTTGTAAACTTTCTCAAAATAAGCTCACGCTCTACAGTGACAAGTGCGTTTGCCGAGTCATAAGGAGACTTTATCAGAATCCTTGCAGTATCACCAACCTGATATAAATCCTTATCTGCCACGAGTTCAATAATATCATCATCCCGCATCTGCCAGCCGGCATATCCTCTACCACAGACATAGAAGTAAACCCTGTTCACTACAACGCGCTTCTTTTCGTCTTTTGTCTGTGCCTGGATGTAATAATAACCAGGCTGTTCGGGCTTGAATCCATAACCCGCTGAGTCAGTATTGCTTATTACCTGTGCCTTTTTTATTTCGGTCTCAGCATATTCCGAAACCCATTCATACCTGCCACCAAGTCTTGCCTTTTTGATGGATTTCCACTCTGCCTTTACGAGTTTCAGTTCGATCTTTTTATTGCCAATCTTTTCACCTGAGGGTCTTATTGTAATGAGACTCAAATTGGTTTCTTCGCCAAGAATGTATAGATATTTATCCGTCTTCATTCCCAGTAATATATTAGCAGGATATACAATCCAGTTCTGTCTGCCTGAGATAACCTGTTTGTTTGGTGCAGTAACCGTGCCTTCAAGCGAAATCCGCGAGGGCGTAACAAAATATTTCGGGAGCAAAGATGCCGAAACTTCCAGTATTCCCTGAGCATTCAATTTACCTTTACCTGAACCAATCACACCCCAATGTTCTTGGTCGGGCACATAAGCAAAATCATATCCCTTGTACTGTGGGTAACTAACATAGTAGTAATCTCTGTAAATGGTCCAGTTTGCTTCAGCATTTACCATCGGCATGCCGAATAAATACCGTCCTTCAATCCTGCCTTTGAATTGTTCGCCAGCAATGAATGTGTCCTTTTCAGCATAAGCCTTTGTTTCAAATTCAGCCGGCTTGTATGCCTCAACTCTGAATGAATGGTAAAAGGAGTATTCTCTGTTAGGCAGATACACATTTATTGAATATACACCAGTAGGCGCATCCTCTGTCAAATCAACATTGAGAAAGAAGGCACCAAACTGATTTACTGAAATGGTATCATTGACAACCACTTCATCTCTTGAATTGCGCACATTAAAGATCACCCTGCTCAAATCAGGCAAAATCCACTCACCCCTCTTCTTTTTTCGCAGCATTCCCTTAATGTGAACAGTCTCGCCACTCTTATAAAGACCCTTTTCTGTAAATACATAACAACCATACTCCTCTGCCCTTATGCTCCAGTTATAATCAATATTAAATCTCCATGGGTCTATACCAAAATTCCACTGATTTGAATAGACCGCCACATCGTTTTCTTCAGAGACTGTAATCCATAATTTTGGTTCATAATAATAACTGTAAGATTCCATTTCATACTCGTCTTCGTATTCATAAGTCTGTCTTTGCTGCGCCATTTTCAACTCTGCCCAACCAGGTAGTTCTACAAAACCCTGGGCATTGGTATAACCAGCACTCAGGACATTGTTGTTATTATCCCTGAACTGAACACGGGCATTGGCAATCGGTTTGGTATCATACAAAGAGGTAATCCAGATAAGATTGTTCTCAGGTGCATATTTCCAGGTTACACCAAGATCACCAACTTCACAGAATGCCTTGAGATGGCGATAGTTGGGGTTATTGCCGTACTGTCCAAGATTGTCAAACTGGATAAAAACAAATCCAGATTTTCTATCGCCCAACGCTTCTTTCAATTCAATCGGAAACCTAATTTTCGTGTTGCGATACTTTTTGTATGTGTCAACCCGCCAGAACCTTGAAACCCTGGCAAGATTTGGTGTCAGGAACTTCTGGTAAGTATCAAAAATCCCCTTCTGGTTTAAGAAAGGTATTGCTCTGTCAAGTTCAACCAATCCCATTTCCAGATATACGCTGTCAACATTCACAAATGTTGCGGGAAATCTTAAATCACTTAGCTTTTCCACAATATTAATGCCGGTTGGAATTTCCGCAAATGGCAAATAATCACCAACCTTGAATTCAAATTCATAATCTTTATCAGGGTTATTCCCGAATTTATCCTTCAGTGATTTTAGAATCTTGATACGATATTTAGTATTAGGCTTGAAGGGAAGGTAAAGATAAATGCTTGTTGATTGATAGGTCTCCGACTTGTAATGCTCCGGGATGGAATCAATTGCCGGATGAATGAGTAGATTTTTTACAATCTCACTTGCTGAAACGGGATTGGAAAAACACAGTTCAAGTGGAAATCCAGCCGGCACAGCTTCCGAAAAATTGACCAGTGCCAGAACATTGTAAGTGTTGAATGACAATATCCTTTCACCGGTTGTTCCGAGATTGCCCTTTCTGGCTGGCAGTCCCGGCTGGATATTAACTTCAATTCTTGCTTCAACAGGAAAAGAACGCTTTGGAACAAGCACCAATGTGTTTCTATTATTCCATTCACGTAATGGATAGTCCTTCTTCTCCTTGTCTTCAAGATATCTGACACTGAATGGAATTCTCTCTCTCAATGGAGGATAGGCAGGTGTTTTCTGCCCACAGTAGAAATATGAAGGTTCACCATAATTGGCATACATTTCAATTGCATTTCGCACCTTTTCTGGTGCCATTTCAATATTGAAATTGAGATAAACATTGGTTTGCAAATCAACAAAATTTGAACCCTGGTATGGATACGAGGAAATCAAAGTAGGTCTTACGGTTTCAAACCGCCAGGTTGTGTCTCTTTCCAAACGCATACCAGTCAACGATTGAATTTTGTCTTTCTTCAATGTCACGACAAATTCTGTGGCAGGCTGGAGTGTATCGGATGGCACAAAGGAAAGAGTTCTTGAACCAAGCCAGCGATATTTACCACTAATTGGGGGATTGAATTCAAGTGGTCCTGATTTCTCATCCCTTGGGATCGCCTGGAGTGGTGTCATTGTCTGGTTAAAACCAACAAGAATCTTGAATGTTTCAAGCTCGCCTTCTACAGAACCAACCGGTGAAATATGGGTCACCTTTAATGGAATCTTCTCTGCCTGAATAATCTGCTGAGTTGTAATATCAAAGTATTTCTTTGCCGGTTTACGACAGGCAATTACTGCTACAGAAATAATAAATGCGCAAACAAAAAATCTTCTCATCAATCCTCCTTCGGTTCAAAACATATCTTCTTGAAATAAGGCAATAACCCAAGATGCATGGTGCAACAATATGCGCTTATGCCTCAGCCTGACTACCTAATTTTACCTCTTTTATGGCACTGGCGACAACATAAATACGAATATTGTTGCTATCTGGATCGGCAGGAAAAATAAAGAACCCTTTACGATTTTTATTGTAGCCCATCGTTGCCCCGTAGATTACCTCGTTATCAAGAAAAGTCACCTTTATCTTCATTCCGCGGAATTTTATCGGGTCTATCTTTGCGAAACCCTTGGCTTCCTGGTAGTCTTTATTACCTTCGTAAGACTTTACGAAGAAGACCGCCTTGAGTAATTCGGTGTCAATCTCTTCTGTTTTGCCGTCCTGATGAACAAGATGAAATTTCGGTTTTTCCGGAACAAAGTCATGGGTTATGCCTTTTACAATATTACCGTTTTTGTAATGTACGACAATACGGTTTAATTCTATTGCTGTTTTATCTTCCATAACAGAATTATATGAATAATACCTAAGAAATCAAGTGTTTTATTCTGTCCGATAATTGTCTGAAAAACTCAATTGCCTCAGGGTCTTTTATCTTTGGTGTCCACAAATATTTTGCCAAACCTAACTGGCAGAGCGCATACCAGCCTAAGGCGAACTGACCAATAGCAACATAGCCTGTTGCGAACTGACCAAGACCAAAAATAATACCGACAGAAAACTGGGCAATTGTAATCAATCCCACCATAAACTGCCCCAAGCCAAAGAGTATGCCAACTCCGACCTGTGCAAAAGTAATCAACCCAATACCGAACTGCCCAATGGCAATAATACCCTTTGCCACCCTTAGTTTACCATTTTCGTTCTTACCAACTGCAATGTGAATCAATGGATAACCATAGAATGATAGTTTTGATTTCCATTCAAAACCTGTACCCATTCTGATGGCCGGTGAAGCAATACCGCAATAAGGGCAGAATTGCATCTCATCACTTAGTTCGCGTCCGCACTTCTTACACTGAATCATTGCCATAGCTACAGAATTATACATAGAGACAGGTCGCAGTCAAGATGAAAATCCAAATCGCGGCTGCAAACCGCTCTTGCAGAATTTGTTTATGGTTATCAGGCATAGCAGCCAGTACCATCTGGTTTTCTGGCGTCTTTAGTTTCTTTGGTTTCTTTAGTCTTTTTGGTCTGTTTGGTTTGTTTTTCTGTTTTGAATTTGGTATCTGGAATTTGTTGGGAATCTGGTGCTTGGAATTTGTGTTTAGCAAGCGTTCGTGCAAATCCGCTATTTTGTGAGGCGAACGATTCTGTACTTCCTGGTACTTCCTGCATATATTTGAATAATGTCTACCCACTCGCATTCAACCATTGACAATTCGGAAATTCTATATATAATTGGTGCGAAAGGAGATATTATGAAAAAATTACTCGTGTTAGTGCCTTTGGCGCTTCTTATTATTGGTTGTGGTGGTGGCGAGAAGAACTACTATCCGCTCAGTGAAGGCAATACCTGGAACTACAGAACAATCTCAACAATGACCATTGGTGATTCAACAATTGTTGACACTGGTAGTGTGACCACGACAATAACGGTAAAAACAAAACTAAATGATGGTACTGATGTCTATGAACAGATTACAAACAGTGAAGGTTATGCTGATACCTCTTATGTGCAGGAAACTGATAACTACATCCTGGGCTACGACGACAAGGCAGATGTATCACCTGATACAACAGTTACCCTGCCTGTTGAAGAAGGAAACACCTGGACCGTATTCAGTGACAGCGAGTATACTGAAACAGGTAAGGTAATGGGTAAAGAGAATGTGACTGTTCCTGCTGGTTCATTTGACGATTGCTGGAAGATTGCCTACATAACCGAATTTGATTCTGAGGTAGAAACTTCCTATGTCTATCTTGCACCTGATGTAGGTCTTGTTAAAGTTCAGCAATCAATCGTGATTGATACCCTTATGACCAACGACTACAAAATGGAATTGGAAACCTACACCGTGAAATAAGAAGCAAAATATGAAAAAAAGGGGGCTGAATCAGCCCCCTTTTTTGTTTTCTATGGAACTATTGACCCATGATAATGCTTCGGCTATAATACTTATATGAGCATATTCGCCCGGATTCTTGGCAAGATGTTGATAAAGCAAAAATTAACCCTGAGCATATGTGAATCATGCACAGGCGGCATGCTGGCAAGTATTATCACAGGCATACCTGGTAGTTCAAAATATTTCAAAGGCGGAGTGATCGCCTATGCCAATGATATCAAAACGCGTGTTATCGGCGTAAAAGAGCAGACCCTAAAGAAATTTGGCGCAGTGAGTAAGCAAACCGCATGCGAAATGGCAGCAGGTGTGCGCAGTATCACAAAATCAGATATTGGCCTGTCAATCACAGGTATTGCCGGCCCTGGTGGTGGCACAAAGGACAAACCCGTTGGGCTTGTGTTTATCGGCATTGCTACGAGTAATCAGGATATGGTCTTCAAATTCAATTTCAAGGGCAATCGGGAGCAAATAAGGAAAAAAGCCAGTGCGAATGCATTGAGATTGACAATAAACTTTATGAAAGAAATCAAATGAGAACATTTATTGCCGTAGAAATCCCAGACAATCAAAAAAATATTATCTGGAATTCAATCCAGGAATTCAAAAAATTAGGGCTGCCTGTAAAATGGGTTGAATTTGCAAATCTTCACATCACCCTAAAATTTATTGGTGAAATTGACGAGAAAAAACTTGATAGGATTCTAACTACCCTATCATCAGTCAGTATCCGAATAAAACCATTTACAGTGCAACTGGAAAACGCAGGTTGTTTTCCGGGCATAAGAAATCCAAGGGTATTATGGATTGGAGTAAGTCAGGGCAGTAATGAACTGATCTCACTCGCAGCGGATATTGAAAATGAGCTTTCAAAATATGGTTTTAGAAAAGAAAACAAAAAGTTTCATCCCCATCTGACATTTGGCAGGATAAAAACGCCTTGCAGAGTTGATGAAATTTTGAACAAAACAATCAAAACCGAGCCATTTGATATGAGCGAATTTGCCCTTTTTAAATCTACCTTATTACCTTCTGGACCGGTCTATGAAAAGATAAAGATATTCCCTCTCGCAAAATAGATCAAATAACCGCTTTCAACAAATTAATCTTCTGGCTTTTCGGGAACAACCCTTATTCCCCGTTTTGAACCGGGCGTGTTGTCAAAGACTTCCACTATGTAGAAGAGTAGTAGCGGAAATGTGCGCGGAAATTTTCCGTGCATGTATTCATGGGCAAGGTTAACAAACTCTAATAACTTTCTTTCATGGGGTAGTGCGGTCTGATCCTCAGGATGAACAATTCTGGCAATAGATCTCAATTCATATGTTGGGATATCCATAAACACTATTGTCGCCACTGGATTTTCCATGATGTTCAAAAATGTATGTGTTTCAAAATCTTTGGTAGTGTAAAGTTCAAGCGAAGTCTGCTTACGCCAGTCAAAGAAATCAGAATGCTCATACATTGATTTTAGCACATCCATCTTTTCGGGCATGGTTTTGTCAAAAGTCGTTTTGAGCAATTCAATCGCCTCATCAAGTTTCTCATCTTTTGGTGCAAGTCCGGTTCCCTTTACCGCATTATTCAAAGAAAATTTTGAATCAAACCTCTGCAATCCATAAGTAGCGACCACACCTGAATGTGGTCCTCCGAGTTCAGGCATCTTGCCTGCCTTTATACTTTCAATGAATTCCACGCGCCTCTTTGCATTCCATGCAATGAAATCCTTACCCGGCTCAACAATTGTAAAAGTCTGCCACTTTCCATCAATATGTGCCCGGATCTTGTTGGCACCATACTGTGACATATCCACGGTCTTCTGGATAAAGTTACCATTTGACCAGAAATCCTTTTTTGAATGTTCCCATTTTCCTGCCCACAATAATCTCGGTAGATTCTTTATGGAAACAATCAAAGTTGTGACAAGTCCCAATGATTGTAAGAATTTTCTTCTCGTCATGGTTTTTTCTCCTTTTTCTTTTCGCTCCGCATCATCTTAATAAATTCCCTGGCAATCCCGGGATCAAGCCTTGTTCTGGAAAAAGACTCAATTGTTTGTAGTGCTCCTTCCTTTGAAAAAGGTTTGCGATATGATCGTATTGTAGTCATTGCGTCAAAAACATCACAAACAGCAAGGACTCTTGATTCCAGAGGTATTTCCTCAGCTTTCAAGCCGTCAGGATAGCCTGTTCCATCAAAATTTTCATGGTGGTGTTTAATGATAGGCACTATCTCTTTCAACCCCTCTATCTGCCCAAGCAAGCGGGCACCTTCAACAGGATGCTTCTTAATCTCCGCAAATTCAAATTCATCCAGCTGCCCGGGCTTATTCAGAATTGACTCACTGATACCAATCTTACCTATATCATGCAAAAGTCCCGCATAATAAAGGACCTTTTTTCTGCCATCTGTTATGCCAATTCTCTCGGCCAGTCTTATGGCAAGTTCAGTAACTCTCTCAGAATGTCCCTTGGTGTATGAATCCTTGGCTTCTATTGCCAGAACGAGTGCCCTGATCGTATCAGTGAAGTTCTTTTCAATTTTCTCATAAAGTATTGCGTTCTCAAGAAATGCCGCAATACGATGGGCAATATCATCAAGTAGATCTATAGTCATCAAATCAAATCGCCCAAGTTGCCTGCTTTGAAAATCAATAACACCGAGTATCTTCGTACCAGCCATAAGTGGTATCGCCATCTCAGATTTTACGCCTTCAATAGCAGCTACATAATGTTCATCTTTCTCAACATCAGGCACATAAACACTTTTCTTTCGTTTCATTGCCTCCCCAACAATGCCACGACCCAATGGCACAGTTTCATAGCCTTGTTTCACAGCAATATCAGTGCTCATTGCCTTTATCACAAGTTTTTCATTATTATCATCAGGTAAAAGAATTGTCGTAATAAGATTTCCGAGCGCACCGTCTATTAGACTAACTGCCGTCTTAAGCAATGTGTCAATACTGAGAATGCTACTAATATGATATTCAATTTGATGTAATAATGTAAGATCGTTAATCGCCCTGTTCAGTTGTTCAAATAACCGTGCATTATATATCGCAATTGCTGATTGATTAGCCATAAGTGTGAGTAAACGGACTTTCTGTCTGGTCAGGATATTATTCTTTTTCCTATCCCAGCACATCATCACGCCAAGAAAATTATCCCGAACAACCAGTGGCAAGGCAATGAATGAAGCCACTTTCATAGCCGGGTTCCAGGCAACCCGCTTAGCTTTCCTCAGTAGACCCAGATATTCTGAAGTAAGCATAACCTTTCGTTTTCGATAGACCTCAGTAAAGATCACTGAATTCTCCAGATTAACACAAGGATGATCACTAACGTGTACTCCTTCACGGACAAAGAATACAGGCTTCAGATGATGATCATCAGAATCTAATAGATCGATCCTCAGATTCTTAACCCTCACTAACCTTCCAACCTGATCATACATCTTTTGATACAGGCGCTCAGAGCTCAATTCAGTCGAGACTAATCTGTTTATGTCATCCACAACTTTTAAGCCAGTGATCTCTTCCGACATTGACCTTAGAATATCAAAACCATAAAGACAGACACCAATCAATCGTGCCTCGTTCTGGAGTTTGCGCTTGACTTCCTCCGACAATTGCGCTCTTGAAAAATGGAGTAGTAATACTCCACATAAATGTTTGTTTGCATAAATCGGTGTCACGAATAACGAACCCGGCAATTTGCTAAAATATCTAAATTTTCCACTGGGTGGTAGCTGAAATGGTAATTTTCTTGTGGCAATCGATAATGGTATCTCTCTTCCCAAAATCAGCACATGCCGTGCACCACCCCGTCCTGTTTTAGTTAGAAGTCTGAACAGATTCTTTTGCCGGTCAAAGGCATATATCGAGACGGAATAAACTTGATAGTTGTTGAATATCAAATGGGCGATATCGTTAAGGTAATGAAGTGTGCTCTTCAATGTTGCCCGCTGATTATTCATTTTGCTGTTGCTATTATATTTAAGTCTTTGCTTTTGTCAATGCTCCAAAGCGCTTGACAAACCAGAGAAATTATAGATAATTGAAGCATGATTATCAACCATTCATCACCGCTGATCACAGGTCATTCATTCAATAGTAAATCAGAGACCAATAGAGTAGTAAACAGAGGAACCGTGCAATGAAAAAACAAAAGCCCAGGCGAATCAAAGTGAGAACAAATAGTACAACTTCTAAAGACATGGGACAGGAAGGCATAGTCAAGGGCACTACACCGCCAGCACAGGAAAGAGGATTTGCCATATTTGCGGTTGGTAATGAATGGTATGGTGTCGATATGGACTCAATATTTGAAATACTTCACGATTATGAAATAACCCCCATATCCCACCTCCCTATTTTCTATGAAGGTTCCATAAAATTCCGGGGGGAAACGATCCCGGTGATTAAGCTCCGCGAACTTCTTAATCTTGAGCCAGGAAATTCGGATTCTCAAGTCTGTGTCATATGTGAATCAAATGGTGCGAAGACCGGCATTTTGATTGATTCAGAAATTGAGTTTGTGAAATCTTCTGATATCCGCTTTTTTGCATTGCCCGATTGTTACAACCCCGATGAGGAGAAATTCTTGGAGGGTATCATCGCACATGATAAAAGGCTCATCGGTATTCTAAGAATTGACCAGGTATCCAAAGTACTATTTGAACGGAGGTCTAACCATGAAGATAAATAGAAGTTCACTCGCTTTTCTGGCATTTTTCATGCAGGCGTTTCTTTTTCTGCCCGTAGCACACAAATTGCATTTAACCCAGACCAATTATATTGCCTACCTGACTATTATTGTAGCCGTACTTATCTATAATTTAATCAGTGGTATCAGACGTGGGCTCAAAACGGTCTTTGTTCTTTCTCTTCTGTTAACACTTGCTGCTTTTATTATCTCGGGATTGATTCAACAAGATAACAGTGAAACACTTCTTGGGCTGCTGGTTTTCGGGCTGGTCACAGGGCTGCTCGTTGCAATTGTATTGTATCAAATAAGAAGGATGGTGATAATGGAATCTGGCGAGCATGGATTTCATATTGGTATAGAGATTGCGCTTTCATTCTTTGCACTTTCCTCGTACTCAACTGCAATCATCCTTGCTTTTCCAGTTACTACAACAATTTGGCTCAGTTTAATCTTGCTGCCTGTATCGCTGGTGATTGGTTTTGTGACATCAGCTGTGATTGCTTCCATACTGCGGCGTCTACTCACAACAATCAGTGAAAAATCACCTGAGACAAAATATTTGCATAGTATCCCATTATTGCAGAACATCTTCCACCTTTGTGCGGATTATTTCACAAGAACCGGCGGTTCCCTTGTAGAAATTGAAACGTTGGGAAACGAAATTCGAAATTCCGCTGAAGACCTTTCATCAGCGTCAGAGGAGATGAATGCATCCCTGCAGGAAGTTTCCTCAACAGTTCAACACATTGCCAAAGGAGCGCAGGACCAATCCGAAGCGATTACACAAATTGCACACTCTATAGAAGAGCTGGATAATCTTACGACCTCAATTTCTTCCCAGGTCAAGATGGCAAATGTTTCCTCCCGGCGAACTACTGATTCCGCAAAAAAAGGTATGGAATTCTCAGTTCAGCAGGCGAAGACACTGAAGGAAATCTTTGAACAGACAAAATTTATTGAGGAAAAAATGACGGAACTATCCACCCAGGCAACCGAGATCAAGAAAATCGTAGCTATCATCCAGGGAATTACCGAACAGACAGACCTGCTCGCACTGAATGCCGCGATTGAAGCTGCGAGGGTTGGAGAACAGGGCAAAGGATTTGCAGTAGTTGCTGATGAAATTCGGAATCTTGCCAACGAAACACAACGTTCTTCAACTACCGTTGAGAATCTAATAATGGAAATAAATAAGACAACCCGTGAACTCAGTAATCTTCTTAATCTTGAACGAGAGAAAATTGATGAAGCCAATTTGTCAGCAACTCAAACTGAAGAAGAATTCACGGGCATTGTGAAAGCAGTCGGACTGGTTACTGATATGGTTGGGAGAATAAATGAGGCAGCCGGAAATCAACTCAGCAATACCAAAGAGTTGGTTAAGAAAGTTGAACAGGTTGCCCAGGTTGCTGCTGATACTGCAGCAGCAACTGAACAAGTATCTGCAGCAGTTGAAGAACAGACTGCCTCCATGGAGCAATTCACTTCCACTGCTCAGATGCTTTCGCAGATTGTCACAAAATTAAATGAAATAGTGAAAGATCTGAAGAGATGAATTATTATATCCACTATCGAATTGGCACCATCAAGTTTGCCAGTCCAATTGACGAAGTCAAAGAGATTACGCGGACAAAAAAACTTACTACTGCGGAGAGCCTGCCTAAGAACATTGTGGGGTTTTTTGAACTAAGGGGTAAACGAATATGCTTGTTTAACTTACCTTCATTTTTGGGTATTGAAACAGGCGCAGAATTTGAGGTGATTCTGACCGAGACAAATGATACAAGCGTAGGATTCAGGGTTGAAAAGGTCTATGGTATTGTTTATGCAGAAAAAACAATCCCATATCCGCATATTGTCCCAAAAAAGGATTTCTTGACTGGTGTGATCAAACATGAAAGCGAAATTTTGCAGGTTTTGTCATTTACCCGGATTTTATCTGGCACGCGTTTGAAAGCGATTCAGAAAATATTATGAGAATTGGCTTTGTCCAATTCAGTCCTATTTTCGGCGACAAAGAAGCCAATTTTGAAAAGATTGAGCAGCTTTTGACAGGGATAGAAGCTGACCTTATACTCTTACCTGAACTGTTCAATACTGGTTATCTCTTTTTGAACAAAGATGAACTTGTAGCCCTGGCTGAACCTGCAGGACAGGGCGAAACTTATGCATTCATTCTCAAGTTGTGTCAGAAATTGGATTGTGCAATCGCCTATGGTTTTGCGGAAAGTTATGGAGATAAGATTTACAATTCTTCAGTCCTCATATCAAACACAGGTATTATCGGACATTACCGCAAGACCCACCTCTTCTTTGAGGAATGGTTTATCTTTACACCTGGCAATCTACCCTACCAGATCTGTGAATACAAAGGGGTGAAAATCGGAATGTTGATCTGTTTTGACTATATCTATCCAGAGGCCATGCGTACACTTTCACTCAAGGGAGCACAGATCGTTCTGTTGCCAGCAAATCTGGTTCTGCATTTCTGTCCGGATGCTATGATTACAAGATCCCTTGAAAATCGCATATTCACAGTACTCGCTGATAGAACCGGCTCTGATAATCGCGGCATAAAGAGTTTAAAGTTTATCGGCAAGAGTCAAATCGTTGCTCCAAACGGCGATATTCTGGCACGGGTGGGCGAAGAAGAATGCGTAAAAGTCGTGATGATTGATCCGACAATCGCTCTTGATAAGAAAGTCACCCCACACAATGATATTTTCAAACAAAGACGCGAGGATCTTTATTTCCGTTAGCAGACCGCTTGAAAATTGAGAAAACATGGATATAATAGTAAGTGAGATTCCAGCTATTTGAAGCGAAACCAATGAATCATAAGGAGATGTTCTCATGAGTGGTATTGTTGGCATTATTTCAAAACATGATATAAAGGAAAATCTCTTCTACGCAATAGATTACCATTCTCACCTGGGTACTGAATACGGAGGCATTGCCATTCTTGATGGCAAGAGAATATCAAAGAAGATTCACAGTATTACCAAGGCACAGTTCAAATCACGATTTTATGAAGATATTGACTTTATGAACATGAGAGGTAATGCGGGTATCGGTGTAATAAGTGATCGCGATACCCAACCTTTGATAATAAGACTCAAATTTGGCGAGTATGCAATCTGCGGTGCTGGCTACATAGACAATCAGACAGAACTTGCAATAAGGCTTATTGACGAAGGCACAACATTTTCTGAAATGTATGACGGCAAAGTCAATCAGATTGAGCTGGTCGCCGAATTAATCAACAAAGGTACCGACTTGATTGATGGTATTAGCTATATGTTCAGCCAGATAAAAGGTTCAATGTCGTTTCTTCTGTTGGGCAGAGAAGGGATTTATGCAGTGCGCGACAAATACGGAAGAACACCCCTTGTCCTGGCTGAAAAGAATGGCGAAAAGATAGTGGTATCCGAAACATGTGCCTATAAGAATCTGGGCTATAGAACAAAGAAGTTTTTGGGACCGGGTGAGATTATTCTCCTGACAGAAACAGAGGCAAAACAACTTAAGAAACCACATAATGACCTCAGACTCTGTGCCTTTTTGTTTGTCTATACCGGCTTCCCGGCTTCGGAATATGAAGGTAAAAATGTGGAAGAATTCAGGGAGGAATCTGGCAGAATAATTGCCCGGCGTGATAATGTCAAAATTGATATGGTTGCTGGCATTGCGGATTCCGGCACGGCGTATGCCCACGGCTATTCTTATGAGTCAGGCGTACCAGTGAGAATACCCCTGCTAAAATATACACCGGGCTGGGCACGGAGTTATGTTCCACCAAGTCAGCAAATGAGAGATCTTGTTGCACAGATGAAACAGATTACTGCTGACTCTATTATAAGAAACCAGAGAATAGCCATCACTGAGGACTCTATTGTCAGAGGAACCCAGCTCAAGAATTATCTCCTGGTGAAACTGTGGCATTCTGGTGCAAAAGAAATTCATGTGAGACCAGCCTGTCCGGCACTCATGTTCCCTTGCAAGTTTTTGTTTTCAACCCGTACCCTTGATGAACTATTTGCAAGAAGGATTCTGAAGCAAATGTTCGGGAAACATCCAAGTGATGTAACAGCATTCCTTGATCCCGATTCAAAAGCATACAAGAGAATGCTATGCCAGATGGAAAAAGACCTGAATATAACAACCCTGAGGTATCAGAGACTCGAGGACATGCTTTCAGCAACAGGACTACCAGCAGAAAATCTCTGCACATATTGCTGGATAGAAAAGGAGAAAATAAGTAGTAAGTAGTGAGTGGATAATGAAAATAATTGATTTGAGAAGTGATACCGTTACATTACCAACTACAAAAATGCGTGAGGCAATATTTAATGCAGAACTCGGCGACGATGTTTTCGGCGATGACCCGACTGTTAACAGCTTTGAAAAAGCAGCAGCAGACCTTGTCGGCAAAGAAGCAGGTTTGCTTGTTTCAAGTGGGACACAGGGAAATCTTGTCAGTATTCTTACCCACTGTCAGAGGGGTGATGAAGTCATTCTTGGTAATCTCTCACATACCTTTCTGAATGAAGTAGGAGCAATATCAGCACTGGGTGGTATTCATCCCCATACAGTTGCAAATCAGGAAGATGGCACCATGAACATTGAGGATATTGAGTCAGCGATTAGAAGTGATAATATCCACTATCCACGAACAAAACTAATCTGCATTGAGAATACCCATAATCGTTGTTTTGGTGCTCCACTGACAATAGAATATACGAATGTGGTTTGCGAACTGGCTCACAAACGCAATCTAAAAGTCCATCTTGATGGCGCGCGCATATTTAATGCTGCAGTAGCACTAAACGAAGACGTGAAAGACCTTGTACGAAATGTTGATTCTCTAAGCTTCTGTCTATCCAAAGGATTATCCGCACCCATTGGCTCGGTTATCTGTGGCACAAGAGAATTCATTGCAGAAGCAAGAAGATACCGAAAAATGCTCGGCGGCGGTATGCGTCAGGCAGGGATAATTGCTGCGGCTGGCGCTGTTGCCATTAAAGAAATGGTTGAACGACTTAAACAAGACCATGAAAATGCAAGAATCCTCGCCGAAGGCATAAGTAAGATAGAAGGACTGACAATTGACCTGGACAAAGTAAGGACGAATATCATTTATTTTGACCTTAAGAGCAACAAGACATCACAAAACGAATTATTACAGAGAATGGCAACCAGCGGTATACGATTTTTAAGCACTGAACCGAACCGATTTAGAATGGTCACCCATTATGGTATAACCGAAGATGAAATAAAATACACCATCAAAGTCCTTGAAAGTATCATGGTTTGATCGCAATTTTAGATTCCTGGTTTCCTGAAAAAAGCATTGACAACTACCAGAATTTAGCTATGATAATAAGGACTGGCAATCTTATTTTGGATTCGCGCAAATCAATTTTATTACGAAGAAGAGATTGTGTGTGAATAGCCAGATAACAAAGAGCTAAAAGGAGGCAAAATGAAAAAGCTCTTACTGCCACTAATCGTGGTATCACTGATGTTCATTGGCTGTCCTTCTGAAACCGCGGTGGACCATGTCACGGTCACACCTGAGACAGCAACCATAGGCACGGGTGAAACACAGCAGTTTACTGCCCGGGCTTATGATGCTGACAATAATGAGGTCTCAGATGTTGACTTCACCTGGACATCAACCAGTACTGCTGTTGCAACAGTCAATAGCAGTGGTCTTGCAACAGGTGTTGCCGCCGGTAACTGTCTGATCATTGCTGACGCAGGCGATGTAGCAGACACGGCAACACTTACAGTCACAAGTGGTCCTACCCATCACAGTGGTGCGATTACCGCTGATGAAACCTGGTACCCGGCCGAGAATCCTCACATAATTGATGGCGATGTGTATGTGGAAAATAATGCCACGCTGACCATAAGACCTGGGTGTATCATCAGATTTGAGACCAACACTGAACTACATGCGGGCTATTCCAGTACTGCTGGTGCGATTATTGCCAATGGTACTGCTGATTCAACTATTCTCTTTACTTCCAATGTTGCCAGCCCTTCACCAGGTGATTGGTATAATGTTGGTCTCTATGACAATGCAATGAATACCTCAAGCTTCAGTTACTGTATATTTGAGTATGGTGGTGGAAACACAAGCTTTCCTGGTGGATTTTATGCCCAGGGCATTACGCATGTGAAACTCTCCAACTGCACTATTAGAAATAGCGGCAATTATGGTGTTTATCTTGCCGAAGATGCTGGTTTCAACACCTTTACGAATAACACGATCACGAGTTGTGCTACCTATCCGCTACGCATTGATGCCGAATATGTGCGCACCATTGGTTCAGGTAATACATTCACCGGCAACACAATTGATGCAATCCACGTGTGTTGCAGTAATGGCATTCATACAACTGGTACCTGGATAAATCCTGGTGTTCCCTATGTTATTGAAGAAGATGTCTATATTGAAGACAATGCCACAAGTCCGGTCATTACCATTGCAGCGGGCAATACCATAAAGTTCCAGCCTGATGTTGAAATGTATGCCGGTTGGAATGCTGCTGGTGGTTTGATCGCAGATGGTACAAGCGGCAGAATCAGATTTACCAGTAATGTTGCCACGCCAAATCCTGGAGACTGGTACAGTATCGGTTTTTACGATTATGCAATTGATGCCTCATGCAGATTGATCAACTGCACAATTGAATATGGTGGTGGTAACACAAGCTGGCCCGGAAATATCTGCATTGAAGATGCAGTTCCAACAGTGAGTGGCGATTCCATCGGGCACAGCTTAAACTGGGGGATTTACCTTGAGGGCACACAATATCCCAATCCCAATGACCTGCTTAATAACAACACATTCTATGATTGTCCGAGCGGAAATGTTAGAGTTCCATAGCAGACTATAGAACATGAAAAAAGGGGCGGCAGAGCCGCCCCTTTTTTTACAGCAAATTTCAATCAGCTATTTCCCAAGTTTTGCCTTTTCTATATCAAAATCTATGAAATCGCAATGATGAATCAATACTGCCTCTGGTGAACGACTTACTTTTTCTCCTTCTTCTGAATGGGCAGCAACAATGTGCGCAATCTCAAGTGGCAAGCCCGCCTCAAGTGCTACATAGTATCCTGAAACAGGATGCCGTATTCTTTTACCATATTCGCTCTTCACATATTTACCATGTTTGTACTCATATTCCAGCAATTTTCCCACATCGTGAACCAGACCGCCCGCAACAACAAAATCCCAATTCAGGTCACTGCGCAATCTGGCGATTGCCATTGCCATACCAGTCACAGCGCGGGTATGCTCAACAAGGGTTTTTCTGGTCTGAACAAGCAGGGTAAAAGGAATATTATCAAGCTTTTTCCACTTGCCTTTTTGCATACTGATAAGCCATGCTTGCATCACTCCTTGTGCCAGTTTACTTTCTTTTATTAACTTTATCTCAGGAAAAGTGCGCACTATATAGTCATTTTTCATCCCCTACTCCCTGATTTTTGATTAGAGTTCAGCAATTTAAGATATGGCAGAAGACCACCAGCATTCAAGATATCCTTTTCCAGTTCTGATACAGGCTGGGCAAGGAAATTTCTGTTCTGGGTGATATTTTTGATTTCACCAGTGCCAATGCTAACTTCAATAACATCTCCATCCCTGATTTCTTTTGCTTCTTGTAGTTCAAGCACGGGCAAGGCAGTATTAATACAATTTCTGTGAAAAATCCTGGCAAATGATTCTGCTATTACCACTGACACACCTGCACCCTTAATCGCGATTGCAGCGTGTTCTCTTGAAGAACCACAGCCGAAATTTTTACCCGCAACAATGATATCTCCAGGTCTCACCTCTTTCCGAAATACCTCTCCCCTTTCTGTACCTTCCATAGCGTGCCTTGCCATTTCTAACTTATCTGTGAGCGGTAGATACTTTCCTGGATATATCTGGTCTGTATCAATATCATCACCAAACAACCAGACCCTTCCACAAATTTTTATGGAAAACAAATCCACCATAAACAATCTCCTATAATGGTGCGGGTGCTGTTATTTCTCCTTTAATTGCGCTTGTCGCAGCAGTTGCTGGAGAAGCAAGATAAACTTCTGCACCCTTTCCCAGCTTACCGACAAAATTGCGGTTTGAGGTAGAAATCATGACTTCACCCGGTGCAAGAATACCTGGATGGCCGGTGGTGCACAATGAACAACCAGGATTAACAACAACTGCACCACTCTCCAGGAAGATTTTATAAAACCCGGCCCTTTCTGCTTCCTGGGCAACTTCCATTGTTGCCGGAACAATAATCAGACGTACATGATTATTGATTCTTTTACCATCAAGAATTCTTGCCGCAATCTTCAGGTCTTCAAACCTGCCATTTGTGCAGGAACCTATGAATGCCTGATCAATCTTTTTACCAGCAACCTCAGAAACATTTTTCACATTGTCTGGAGAATGAGGGCACGCAATCTGGGGTCTTAAATTTGTGATGTCAAATTCATACACCCGTTCATAGACCGTACCATCATCTGCTCTTACCGGTTCAATATCATTGGTATTGTAAACAAAAAAAAACTCATATACGGTTTCATCAGGTTCAATAAAGCCAATATCACCAGACATTTCAGTAACCATGCTTGTAAAGGTAATCCGTTCGCTTAAGTTCGTCATGATTATAGCATCACCATAAAACTCTATTGCCCGATTCAAAGCACCACTTGTGCCGAGATTTTTCAGAATATAGAGAATAACATCCTTTGCTGTCAACGGATATTTCAAAATACCGTTCACCACAACCTTAATAGTTCTGGGAACTTTGAACCAGAGCTTACCTTTATACATTGCACCTGCAATATCTGTTGTACCCATACCAAACCCGGCAGAACACACTGCGCCCAGAAGATTCATATGGCTATCAGTGCCGACAACGATAGTCCCTGGTCTGACCAGCCCATTCTCCATTAGTATATGCTGACCAATACCGGTATTAACATCAAATATTCTAATTCCCTGTTTTTGTGCAAATTGTCTTAAAATCTGCTGGTTCCTTGCAACTTTTTCATCCCTGGGTGGTATATGGAGGTCAAAAGTGATTGCGATTTTGCTATTATCAAATACCGATGCCTCTTCAAAATTTTCCTGATATTCCTGTACGACATTGGGACCTCCAAAATCACGCATTGCCACCAGATCAATATTAGCCCAAATGTACTCATCAGGGTTCACTGTTTTTCCACTGGCACGGCTGAAAATTTTTTCAATAATTGTCATAAAAATCTTGTTAATTTCCAGTTACATAAATTCATAGTTTTTCAGCGATTGCCTGAGCCATCTGGAGTGTTGTTGAACTACCACCCATGTCATAGGTCTTTACTTTTCCTTCTTTGATAACCATGGCAATTGCATTCTCAAGATTTCCTGCCAGGGCAATTTCACCGAGCCACTCAAGCATCATTTTTGCGGCAAGAATCGTAGCAATCGGGTTAACTTTATACAACCCGGCATATTTTGGTGCCGAACCATGTGTCGGTTCAAAAACAGCAAGTTTTTCACCAATATTACCTGAACAACCAAAACCAAGACCACCCACCATCTGGGCGCACAGGTCTGATACTATATCACCATAGAGATTTGGTGCAACCAGCACATCATAGTTGTGAGGATTCTTTAATAACCACATCATAATTGCATCCACATTGGCATCATCAAATTGAATTTCAGGAAATTCCCTGGCAAGTTCCTTGGCGGTTTCAAAAAACAATCCATCTGTTACCCTCACAACATTTGCTTTGTGTATCACTGTTACTTTTTTTCTATTGTGTTTTCTTGCATATTCAAAAGCTGCGCGGATAATCTTTTCTGAACCCCTGCGTGTGTTTATCTTACAGGAAATCGCCAGTGCATCTGCCCCAAGATTCTTAAATGAGGCATAGTTCTTTGCAAGACTGGACAATACCTTTGCTAACTCATCTGGTACTGGATAGAATTCAACTCCTGAATAAAGGTCTTCGGTATTTTCCCTGAATACTACAAGGTCAATATTCTCCTTGTAGTTTAGTACATTCCCCGGATAAGATTTACATGGTCTCAAACATATATATAGGTCAAATAACTGACGCATACGAACAATGGGTGAACGATAAACAAAACCTTTGCCTTTCAAATCAGGAGCAAGCTCAGCCTCTGCTTGCTTGACGGGTTTGGAGGTAATCGCTCCAAACATTGCCGCGTCAACATTATTCAATAACTCAATCGTGCGCTGTGGCAGAGGATCGCCTTCCCGGCACCAGAACTCCCAGCCTATGTCACCGTGTACATATTCTGCATCAAGATTCAATTTATCAAGTACAATCTTTGCGGCATCAAGCACATCCTTGCCAATTCCATCACCGGGCAACCAGGCAATTCTATATTTTGCCATCAAACCTCCTTAGCTAGCTACTTTTTAAGGATTTTACCGACCATCCCATTATCATAGTGATATTCTACATAAAAAAACTATTCAGTCAATATGACATTTAGCAGGTAAACGATATAAAAGCACTTGCAATATGGTAAGAAGAAACAGACTAAGAATATAAAAGCCAGGAAGCATTTGAAAATATTCAAGATTGGGCTTGACATGATTAATTTTTTGCTTATGCTTATTAATGATAAGGAGGCAGAATGGAAAAAAAGTTCACGGCATTACGCATCGTGTCAGTAATTTTTAAGGTGCTTGCCTGGGTCGTTGCTGTATTCACAATAATTGGTTTTATCGCCATGCTCGTTGGTGGTGCAGCAATGTCGTCAATGATGAATAGAGGATATGGCGGATATGGAGGTTATGGTGGTATGGGAGCACTCGGTGCATTCGGCGGCATTGGTATGGCTTTCTTCATACTGATATACGGTGCTTTTATGTTTGTTAGTCTTCTCGCGGCTGCTGAAATGATTCTCGTGATTCTCGCTATTGAAGAAAATACCCGCGCCCTCAAACCAACACAAACCGGCAGTTAAGAAAATAAAGAGATTTTCAGGGGCAGAACCTTCTGCCCCTTTTTTTTATTTTGTAAACAAGAAATGGCAGGCAATTGAGAAGAGCAGCATGGTCACGGTGAGCCGCAAATAGGTCAGAGCAGCCAAGCCCATTAGAACCTTATCCGGCATGAAAAGACGGGCAATCATGGCGATCACGAAAGTAATAATACTCAGTATGAAGGCAATGTATTTGAGATATTTCATTTCATCCCCCTTATCTCATGAAAATTGTATATGAATTTCCAAAGTTGTCAATATGTGTCGTTCTAATAGCCAGAAACTACGCTAATTTTAACGTGCGATTATTAATTTTTCTATCTTCTTGTCAGGTCCTGCAATGCCTGTAGCCGAAACATGAACAAGATAAACACCATTACTGAGTGTATTACCGAATTCATCAAGACCATCCCAGAATCGCTGATTATAACCAGGATTACAATGAATATCAGGGATTACTTTGACCAGACGACCGGCGACCGTATAAATCTTTATTGTCACCCTGGCACTCTGAGAAAGTGTAAAAGTCACCCACAAGCCATTATTATCCCTTACTGGATTAGGATAAACAAGCAAATTCTCAATAGAAAGCCGGGCATTCAAATCTGTTCTTAACAATATTTTCTTGATTGTCTGGTTGTATACATTATCACTGACATAGATGGTAATTGAATCTTGAGGATTCTCAAGATTGATTTCGGTTCGGAACTCCCCTTTAGAGTAAGAATTTTTTTCATAGATGAAGTTGTTTCTGAGATCAACACGATTGGATACATTATCTTCACCAAGATAAAGGAAGAATCCCCGCGCATCCTCTTTTGAATTTAGTAGATTCACACCACTCTCATCTGTTACCACACCGGTGAGCATGAATTTGCTATCAACCCAGTCGCCATCATTGAGTTTCCTCGCTCCATCATACAGGACAACTTCAGGACCACTCTGGTCAGTAGAAGGCACAGCATTTCCGTAGATTGCTACTGGTTTTGAGTAACCACTTAATTGTTCCTTGTATCCACTCAACTTAATTACTGGTTCATTATTCGTTGGTATCTGTGGTGTAACAATTTGTGCAGTATCTCCACTCCAGAATCCCTGATATATCTCTTTACCTTCAACTGCGTAGTCAAATACTACTGTATCACCAGCGCCAGAATTGTAACGGACAGTTCTTCTGATATGTCCACTGATTCTGTTCGCGGTATTGGCATCAATCCAGCGAATATGTGTTGTATCCTTGACATAGGCTGTCAGATAATAGGGCTTTTTCGCTGATACTATTTTGAGTTTTTCAAGAGGTCTTATTGAATCAACTGTCGCATGCAAGTCAAATATTTGTTTTACTTTCCTAATTTTTGTTGCTGGCTCGCCAAGCATTAGATATATTGGAATACCGCCGTGGGCATGTTTTGCGATATGATAGACTTCGCCCATTGTCAGGGAAGTATCCTGACTCGTGAACAGTTGGAACAAAGTTCTACCTAAGGGTTCGTTGACACTCGTATTTGAACCAGCATGTGCTCCCATTGTCCCAATGGCGCCGTATTTCATTCTCACAAACTCCTCAGCAAGGCATTCGTAATCCGAGTCGTCAAAACGGCCAACTGTACATGAGGCAAAATAGAAGAAAAATGGCCTTCTGCCATTGTTGATCAACGGTATATCCGTGAAGTAAAAAAGTTTTTCATGGGCAAGCTGGTGCGTATTGCCATGTCCAAAAAAACAACCAATCAGCGCACCCTTATTTAATTCTTTGATAAAGTCTGCTGTGGCTAAGGGTTTTGTAGTCCCGGTTTCGTGCGGTGGAAAAGGTAAATAACTCAATTCATAGATCTTCGCCCGATCATAGAGTGAATCAGTAACGATATAACTCACTGCCTCGCACGCTGAGGCGTGCTCGGTTCCTTCCCAGTGAGTCGCATATTCATCATCTGCGGTAAGAATAATGCGTTTATTCCAGATGCCATCTATATCACTTTGTTCATAGGCAAACAGTTTATCAAGAAAATCGCGCACTTCACTGTTATTGCGAACTGTGATTCTACCCAGCACCATTGCCTCGGTTCCGAAGAAATTGACATACTCCCCTTCATAGATATAATTGGGCGGTATCCCCGGGTTCCCTGATAATGTTGTCCCTGCTTCGTACATCGGTATGAAATTCGGCGGGTTATCTTTACCCAAATTATTTTTGTAATCATATGTCGCATCACCGATAAGAAAAACGAATTTAGGAACTGTTACCCAGTGATTGTAAGTATGATACAAAAAGTGTTTTATTGCCAGGGGGTCATATTTGCCGTACGAGAAATCATCAAATATTGGGTCTACCACAACGACCCTGGTCGTGTAGTCTTTTCTGCGATAGTTTACCAGAGGCATTATGGAATTATAAAAATTACGATGGGTTATGAAGAGGTATTCACAGCCATTATCAGCCACCCTCAATTTGCCAGGATTTGCGGGTATCAGTCTCGCACTGATTGCCGAGTTCAGCTGAGCAAGATAAAGAAGCTGAATAGAATCACAATGATTGCTGAAAACTGCTCTTTTGTCTTCAACTGAAAATCCGTCAAACAGGCGGGGAAATCTGATATCTGAAATATCAAGTATAAAAGGCTTTGAATTCACCCTGTAACACCGAATGGAATAGTCCCTGGGTCCTGTAAAATACGCATGAAATGGCTCAGTCATGTCAGTCAGACGTTGGTATTCCAGATCAAGGCAATTGAGGTAGGCGACGAGTTCCGCAGTTGTTCCTGCTGGCCTGCGTAACCTGAATTCAAATGTTGAAGAATCGCCATTCAAGGTTCCATAACCCGTGAGTTTTACCGCAGGCAGAGACATGGTCTGGGGTAAAACCATTGTATCATTAAAGAATAATTGACCATCCAGCCCGAATCTAACCCAGAAAGGTTGACCTGTTGGCGACATTGAGTCAAATACTGAAATAACCAATTTGGTCTGACCATTAGCCTTAGGATTTTTGATAGCAAGCCACACTGCTGTGCTTTCAAGCTTGCCCAGAGACATATCCTGCCAGTACCAGTTGATTCCTGAACGCGTGGGATTTGACAAATCCTGTTCCAGATGGAGAATATTAGTCACCGTTGTCTCAGGTTCAGTACTGTTCCAGGTAGCATTTACCCGCTCCATTCTCTTACCATAACTGCTGCCAAAAGTGAACCAGTAGACATTTTTTCTCGCATAACCATTCTCAAACCAATACACAGCTGTATCACGAATATAGAAATGACTTGCGGGAAATCCGTAAAAGAGCAAATAATCACCCTTGTCAAAACTATGATCATCCTCTCCTTCAACAAAAACCGGAATCTCAAGGAGTGAATCAGCAAACTGCTGAATAACATTCTTTGGCAGAAGTTCAAATGCTGCAGTATAAATCTTCATTGTTTTCGGATCAAACTGTTTCGGTTCAATGCCTGCATTTCTTATTTCATCATAACCGATTTTGTAGATTCCTTCTTCACCAACCTCAATCTTGAACCAGGTTCCAGTCGTAAATGGATTGTTAATAGGTTGTCTTCTTGTTTCTCTACGCCAGTATTTGCATTGCTCGTAGTTCAATATGGTGTGTTTATATATATTCTCAAAGTTCTCATTTGTAATCATTCTGGTTACAGGAGCACCTTCGAAATTCACGCGAAGCTTGATTCTTTTTGCAACAACTAACTCTTTTCTGGCAGGATTATACCGTGCTGGATTTAATCGGATATTTACGACATTGATATCACGATAATACCCAGGTGGAGAAAACTTGATAATTTCAGAAGGGAAATACCTGTCCTGTTTGTAAATCTCAAGGGAAAGGTCATTGGTATCCTGGATATTTCCCTCAAGAATTGCCAGCGGAACAACAGGTTTCACATTCACACCGCGATAGACTTCTTCCCTGGCATCAATAATCCTTACATCAATATTCCCATCTTGAGGCACACCAATAATCAAGTCAATGGTGGGGGTCTCAGGTTCACCTGGCTGTGCAACACAGGTTGCACCATCAAAAAACAAATTCTCGGGACTCAGGTTATCTTCTGTGAATTCAATTTCAAGTCCACGATTACCCAGTGGATTGATATTGATACCACAGAAAAATACCAGCATAAACATTGAAAACATTTTGCACCTCGCCCAATACTAATCTATTTTTCGCGCTTCCTCAATAAGCATTATCGGAATGTCGTCCTTAATTGCGTAAGCAAGTTTACATTTATGACAGGCCAATTCCTGTTTTTCTTTATCGTATTCAAGTTCACCCTTGCACTTGGGGCAAACAAGAATATCTAAAAGTGCTCTTTTGAGCATAAAACCTCCTCCTGTCTCATGGCCAGCAATTTTCCCTTTATAGAATTGAAGCCAAGCTTCAAAAATCCATAACTGTATGCGCATAAAAATGGAACAATAATATACTGAGCATTAAACAAAGCATAGCAGAGTACAATAACCATATACACACCGAAAAGTAATTCAAATGCAGGAATCAGTGACCTCTCTTCAAAAACATAGTGCAACATCGTACCACCTGATTTGGGTGTCCTCACAAAAACATTTCTTCTATGCAGTAGCGCTTCGATGATTGCCCAGGTATTGGAAACCGAAAGTCCCATACTGTAGGCAATTACGCTTGCGATGTAAGGGATACGTCTTTTGTAGTCTGTGTAACTCAACTTCTGGGAAAAGAAATAAAGCAATGGATAACCAAAAGCACCAACTGTGAAGCAAGACGCAAAAATAAAATAACCATCAGCCACTATATTTTCAACTTTGAAAAAGATTATTGGAAAAGAAAATAGCCCAAGCAAAAGCATCGCAACAAAGTTTATATGACAGGTCAAATGAACAAAAGCTTCATACTTGGTGAGTAATCCAAGTTCACTCCTTAAGACACACCCGAGCAACTTCTTCGCTACTTGAAATGTTCCCTTTGCCCAGCGGTTCTGCTGTAAACGAAAACTATCAACATTATCGGGCAACTCACCAGGAACAAGCACATCGCCCCGGTATTTTATCCGCCAGCCCTTTAATTGCACTCTATACGAGAGATCAAGATCTTCAGCAAGTGTGTCACCTGACCAACCTCCGGCGTCAATTATTGCTGATTTACGCCAGACTCCACATGTTCCATTAAAACTGATGAAGCAACCAGCCCTGTTGCGCAACCCCTGTTCATTGATGAAATGATTGTCAAGACTAATCGCCTGGCTCATTGTCAGTATGGAATCCCGGTCATTAATATGACCCCATCGTGCCTGAACCGCTCCGATATTAGGAGTCGCGAATTCAACGATCATATTTTTCAGAAAGTCTCTGGGGGGCACAAAATCAGCGTCAAATACCGCGATGAACTCACCTTTTGCCTGTTCTAAACCGAACTGAAGGGCACCGGCTTTAAAACCCGTTCTCGCCTCACGCCTGATATGTTTGATATCAAAAAATCTGTTACCTTTGTTCTTGATAACTTCCTTGACGATTGCTGTGGTTACATCCGTAGAATCATCAAGAATCTGTATTTCAAGTTTGTCCTGAGGATAATCAAGCATCAACACACTGTTGATCAATCGCCTGACTACATTCTTTTCATTATAGATAGGAAGTTGAACTGTCACGAAAGGAAAATCTTGCGGGTAGTGAAAAACTGGTTTAGCATACGTCCCTGTTTTCTTCGTCTTTCTGAATTTCAAATGGAAGAAAAGCAAGACATAAGGATGTAAAGAATAGAAAAAAAGAGTAAGTAGAACAACTGTATAAATGAAAAGTATTAATCCAATCAATCAAACCTCTTGCTGGCGGGCACTACTTCAATATTGACAAGGGGCTGACTTAGGTATGACCTTATTCTTTTTGCCTCAAGATACCGCATATTTAAAGGTATGTTAATTATATCCATTTTCGTATTCCTGTCAAGGACGGCATGCACGACAATGTCATTATCAATTTCCAGTGCAATCTCCTCGGGCAGTTCTATCTTCTCTTTCATCTTTACCAGCAGATACAATCTATTTATCCGATCATATTTAATCGCGACATCCTTTATCATCTCAGCACCAATCTGCCAATCTGTCAGATAAATCGCTTGTTTCGGGTCATTCTGAAGAAAGGCGATTCTATCAGCCCTTAGTCTGTCCTTGGTAACACCACGGAGCAAAGAAATGCCGGGTGCCAGTGCTTCTTTTACCTGATTGAGGCTATATACTGACGGTACCTTAAGCAGTAATGAATTGCCCTGCTTCATAACCTTCCAATTCAAACCCAGCAGTTCAATCCGTCGCTTTATCTTGTCAATGAACCTACCCTGAGTAATTGAAGTATCAATACTGAGCTCGTAGTCATTAAACCTGATATATGGCGGTTCAATCCGATTTGATTTATTATAACCAGTAATCCTGACCTGCCAGAAAACTGATGAATCAGGAAGCCCAATCCAGATGAATGTTGGCAGGTAGTCTTTTCGTGAAATCTTGAGATATGAAACAATGTCCCGCCACCTGTCAGGTGCCAGAAAAGGCAAAGTTGCATTAAAACGATAATAGTAATCAGAATCAACACTCAGGAGTTCAAACTTCTCAAATTCCAGGACACGCTCTATCTGAGCAAGGACATTTGACTCCTCTCCCCTTGCTGACTCGCCCCATTCTCGACCTTTCCTTGCCCACTCATAGTCATTTACACCAATATATTCAAAGTCTACAAGTGTATCTCCATAATCCCATATCCCTTTTACATGCTCTGCCCAACCAATAATGCAATCGCCTCGGGCAGAAACGTTTGAGGCAGGAGTTTTCAATTCGTATTCGTAACTAAAAGACTTCTGACAGAGGAAATTGCTAAACCATTGTTTTATTTCGTTATGGGGATCCGGATTATAGACAAATTTTGGACCACAAGCAATTAGCAATAAAACTGTCAGTGCGATTTTCTTCTGCGTCATATATTATTATACCATTATAGCAAGAAACTGCCAAATATCAAGAGGCAATGCCATATTTTGACTATCTCGGAAGAGATTTCTTTGTTTGCTAACTGAAATCCCCTTTACAAATACCCCATTTTTGGATATAATACAAGTTATGAATTTTAAACCTGTTCCACGAGAATTGAATTTTCCTGAGCTTGAGCATAGAATATTGGAATTCTGGGAAAAGAATAGCGTTTTTTCCCTTTATAAAAATAGAAATAAGGGGCATAAGAAATGGTCATTTCAGGATGGTCCAATTACTGCTAATAACCCCATGGGCGTTCATCATGCCTGGGGAAGAACCTACAAGGACATATTCCAGCGATACAAAACAATGAAAGGCTTTGAACAGAGATACCAAAACGGGTTTGATTGTCAGGGTTTATGGGTTGAAGTGGAAGTGGAAAGGGAACTCGGATTTTCCTCAAAACGGGACATTGAAAAATATGGAATTGATAAATTTATCAAGAAGTGTCAGGAGCGTGTTCATAAATATTCAATTGTCCAGACCCAGCAATCAATCAGACTCGGCATGTGGATGGACTGGGGCGATTGGAATACAAAACCTGATGACAGGGACTGGCTTATCAAGAGCCATTCTTATTATACAATGAGTGAGGTAAACAATTATACAATCTGGTATTTTCTTAAGAAATGTTATGAACGCGGATTCATTTACAAAGGAACTGATGTACTACCCTGGTGTTTGCGGTGTGGCACCGCAATCAGTGATATGGAGATTGCAACAGAAGGGTATAAAGAACTGACGCACAAAGCAGTATTTGTCAGATTTCCACTGAAGGAAAAAAATAATGAATTCCTTCTGGTCTGGACAACAACCCCATGGACGCTTACCTCAAATACTGGTGTTGCAGTTCACCCTGACTTGATCTATGTTAAGATAAGAAACAATGGTGCAATCTATTACCTTGCAAAAAACCTGCTCAAGGTCATAAAAGGAGACAGCGAGATCCTCGCAGAAATGTCGGGCAAAGAGCTGCTGAATCTGACATATGAAGGACCATTTGATTATTTGCCTGCGCAACAAGGAGTCATCCATAGGGTCATCCCCTGGAACGAAATTAGCGAAAGTGAGGGCACCGGACTGGTACATATAGCACCCGGCTGTGGCAAAGAAGATTTTGCTCTGGGTAAGGAGTACGGGCTGAGCACCATAGCACCCCTGGATGAACTCGGCTATTATCTTGAAGGTTTTGGCTGGCTTTCGGGCAGAAATGTTGAGGACATTACAGATGATATCTTGAATGATTTACAGAAACGGAACATGCTGTACAAGGTCGAAGATTACTCACACCGGTATCCAGTATGCTGGCGCTGTGATAGTGAATTGATATTCAGACTTGTTGATGAATGGTATATTTCAATGGACACGCTAAGATACGAAATTGCCGAAGTTGCAAAAAAAGTAGAAAGATGGATTCCTGAGTGGGGGCTGGAACGAGAACTTGACTGGCTAAAGAACATGGCTGATTGGTGTATTTCAAAGAAGCGCTACTGGGGTCTGGCATTACCCATCTGGGAATGTAGATGTGGACATTTTACCGTAATCGGTTCAAAAGATGAATTGAAGGAAAAAGCTGCTGCCGGCTGGGAGACTTTTGATGGACATACACCGCATCGACCATGGGTTGATAGTGTAAGAATCAAATGTGACAAGTGCGGTGAGATAATGTCGCGCATCCCTGATGTGGGTAATCCCTGGCTTGATGCGGGGATTGTTCCCTATTCAACAATGAAACCGCCTGAGGACATGCACAATCTTTATAATGGCTACCCATACGAAAAATCCTACTGGCAGGAGTGGTTTCCCGCGGATTTTATTACCGAATGTTTTCCCGGACAATTCCGCAATTGGTTCTACGCAATATTGACGATGAGTACAGTGCTTGAGAATAGACCGCCCTTTAAAGTACTCTTAGGACATGCACTTGTTCGTGATGAACACGGTGAGGAAATGCATAAGAGCAAAGGTAATGCAATATGGTTTGATGACGCTGCAGAAAGAATGGGTGCCGATGTCATGCGCTGGATGTTTGCAAAACACAATCCAGTTCAAAATCTGAATTTTGGATATGGACCCGCTGATGAGATTAAGAGGACATTGCTTACCCTGTGGAATGTTTACTCTTTCTTTGTCAGTTATGCAATCATTGATCATTTTGATCCAAAAGGAAAGCGTATTGCTCCGGAAAATTTGACCAAACTCGATAGCTGGATATTGTCCCGAACAAATTCTCTGGCAAAGAAGTGCGATAAGTGCTACAGCAACTACGATGTCGCCTCAGTAGTCAAGGAAGCAGAAGCATATTTTGATGAATTATCCAACTGGTATTTGAGAAGAAACAGACGGCGTTTCTGGAAATCAGAGAATGATACTGACAAAGAAACCGCCTACCTGGTGCTATACGATTGTCTCCTTACCCTGACTAAAATTATTGCACCAATAATGCCTTTTTTTGCCGAGGAACTATATCAAAACCTTGTTAGAAGCATTGATGACGAAACACCAATAAGTATCCATCTTTGTGACTTTCCACAAGTAGTCGAATCGCTGATTGACGCCAATCTGGAAGAGGAAACAAGCCGACTACAGAAAATTGTCTCGTTGGGAAGATCTGCAAGGAACAAAGCTAATATCAAGGTTCGTCAACCACTTGCCGAAATCATTATCAAGTTGCCTGAAGGAGAAATGCCACTTGATGAGCCAGCCATAAATATCATTCTTGATGAACTAAATATCAAAAAAGCAAGTATTGTTAAAACCACTGAAGCCCTTTATACATATACTCTTGTCCCAAGATTTGACAGACTCGGCCCCAAATTCGGTCCTCTGTCAAAGAAGATTGCCGACGGGATCAAAGAACTTGATGAACAGCAAATAAAAACATTCATAGCAACAAAAGTTTTGACATATAAATATGATGACAGGGTGATTGAAGTCACAAATGAAGAATTAGAAGTGAAAAAACATGAAAAACAGGGCTGGGTAATGGTGGAAGAAGATAACTACTCCATTGGAATATTGATTGAAATTACACCTGAACTGGAGGCTGAAGGAATGGTCAGAGAACTGATACACAAAATTCAGCTACTGCGCAAAGAAGCCAATTTCAATCTAACTGACCGAATCAGAATCTATCACCAGTCAACAGCAAAACTGGCGTCTGCGGTAAAAAATAACCTTGATTATCTTAAAGCCGAGACACTCGCCCTGGCGGTGATAGAAGGCGAAAAACCTGGTGAAATCAGAAGAAATCTTGAGATTAATAACGAAAGAACCACCATTGCACTTGAAAGAATAAACCAGGTGTAAGATTCATCATTTGATTTCTCCATACAAACGTGAAATCAATGAATCCGCCAATACCAGGGGCAGATTATTGCGGATTGAAATAACCTCTTTCTCAAAATAATCTCTGAATTCATGTTCTGCTTCAAATCGGGCGTATGAGTCAGGATAACGATAAATTATATCAAAAAACAGCACGGACATAGCAGGATACAAACGCCAGTATCCATCCCATAATCTTGCTGTTTTTTCAAGAACTGCCAGTTTGATGTAGTCATTCACCTTTATATCAATAGTCTTTCGCGGAGAAAAAATGAGCTTTTTATATAATCTAAATAGTTCCATTACTAACCCTTCGCTATAGTTTTTTTCAAGAACGAGCTGTATGTTCCTGACGCTCAATAGCCATTCATCGGGTTTTACCTCTTCAAATTTGAATTCTACGGGCAGATTAACCCATATCTTAATTGGTTTATCTCCCCTGTATGCTGGTGAAAAAACAAAAGTCCGGGCGGTCTCCAATGCTGCAGAATCAAGAATTGAGCTGGCTGAAGACTTGATAATCCTCGCCTGTTCAACTTTACCATTCTGATCTACCAGCACTCCGAGATAGACTTTACCTTCAAGACCCATCTGCCTTGCCTCATCAGGATAGATAATTTTGTATTCCAATAGCGCCGGTGCAAAAAAATCCCGTTTTGCCGGACAGGATAATAGCACAATCAACAACCCAGCAATGAAAAACCAACGCACCCTTTTGAAGAACACTTATAACCTCGGTCTGAATCCGTGTCCGAGAACTTCAAAGACATCAGTCAGAATAACAAAGGCATCCTTATCAATCTCCTTGACCAGATTCTTAATATGCTGTGTCTCTCGCTTTGTTATCACACACATTACTACTGGTTTTCTCGCCTTGGTATATGGAGAAAAACCATCAAGCACAGTAACACCCCTTTTCAGTTGCTCGTAGACACCTCCAATAATCTCTTCGTTCTTATCGCTAACAATGAACACAGCACGGGCATAATCAAACCCCTCAAGTATAAGGTCAACAACCCTGGTAGATAGAAAAAGCGCAAGGTAGCCAAGAAGTGCGAGTTCTATTGAATGTGTAACAAAACCAGCAATGGTGATAATAATAGTATCAACGATTAGCATCCAAAGTCCGACGGAGAAATTTGAAAAACGATTACAGATTTGTGCTATGATATCGGTGCCACCGGTATTAGCACCACCACGAAATATCAAACCGAGACCAATACCCAACAGGACGCCACCATAGACAGTTGCCAGGATAATATTATCTGTTGGTGAGGGGATCTTGATTGAATATGTCAAAAAATCTATCAGCAGATTTGTAGCAATAATCGTTCCCAGTGACTTGGCACCCAGCGAGAAACCCAGAATCCGTATTGCGAGAACAAACAATGGGATATTGAGCAGTAATGTTACAATCCCAACCGGTGTGTGAAAAAGAATGTGTAGAACCATAGCAAGCCCGGTTATGCCCCCAGGGACAATATTGTGTGGGATAAGAAAAACTGAATATCCCAAAGAGTAGAAAATGATTCCCACGACAAGAAATAAAATTGCCATTTTTTCTATTTACAAAGTTTTTCTCAAAAGGAAATCTCTTGTCTTTTACCACCCTCTTTTTGCTTTGGTGGTTGTGTCTCCCTCAGACGTGCTATAAAAATTTTAATCTTTTCCAATTCCTTCGTCTTTTCTGCAATCTCCTTATCAAGTTCCTCTTTCTGCGACTTCAAACTGACAATTGATTTTTTGAATTCTTCGGCTTTAGCGATAATAATTGAGGCTTCCTTTTTCTTGGCATCAAGGTCTTTGATTTCAGCCCTGCATTCTTCAAGTTTTTTGAGTTCAACTTCACATTCTTTTTTGATCTGAAGCTTGTTATTATCAATTTCCTGGTTGATTGTCATCAACTCCTCACGCCTTTTTTCAATCTTTGCCAGCATATTTGCCTCAACAGCCTTCGCTTTTTCGACCTTCCCTTCCGTTTCAGAGAATAAAATCTTGAGATCCCCTATTTTATCTTCAATCTCCTTTTTGTGTCCTGATAGTTTTTCAATCTCGTCCTTGTATTTATCTCTTTCTCTAAGAAGTTCTTTGGTCTCTTTGTTCAATTCCTCCACCGCCTTTGCTTCCTCCTTTTTCAAAAGTCCTAATTTTTCGCTTACAGCTGAAAGCTCTTTTCGCTGATCGTCAATCTTATCTTCAACCATTGACAACTCTTTCTTTCTCGTTTCCAAAAGCTGTTTGATCTTTTCGTTCTCTTCAAGTGCCAGTTGCATCTCTTCGTATTCGTCCCTCATTCGCGGCAATTCGCTATTCATTTTTTCGTAATCGTCCTCAATACGCTTGATTTTTTCTTCGCTTTTGCGCAGCTGTGACTCTAACTTCTCCAGCTCTTCTATCTTTGTTCTGTATTTCTTGTCTATTGACTCGTATTCTGCCACCTCAGGCTCCAGCTCAGCTATCTTCTTCTTTGCAAGTTCAATGGACTTACCCAGTTCCTGAGCTTCTTCTTTGAGTTTGGCGTGCTCTTCCTTCACTCTTCTATACTCGGGCTCAAGTTTTCTCAACTCCTTTTCCTGATTCTTTAGTTCTGCCACCTCCGGTCCAAGTTTCTCAAATTCCTTTCTCAACTTTTCAACAGTCTTATTCAATTCCTCCTGCTCTTTGGTTAGTTGCTTAATAGCTTTTTGCAATTCAGATTCTTCTTTTTTCTCTGATTTATACTTTGAATCAAGTTCATTGAATGATGCTTCCAGCGTAGAATATTCAAGTTGGTAATTTGAGATATTTGATACCAGCTCAGCCTCTTCTTTCCCCAGGTCTTCAACTTTCTTGGCAAGTATATCATGTTCCTTCTTGAGCTGCGTAAGTTCCGCATTTTCCTTATGCAGTTTTTCTTTGGTATCACTCAGTTCCGCCACTTCTTTCTGCAGTTTCTCCATTTCAGCACTCTCAACCTCAAAATTGTGCCTGAGTTCCTTCAATTTCTCGGTCAATTCCTTGTCTTCAATACGGCATTGTTCAATCGTCTTCTGCAACCTATCTTTTTCAGCGGTCAAAGATTCAACCTCTTCCAATATCTTCTGATGTCGGGCGCTATCTTTTTCCAGGGTTTTCTTAAGTGTTCCCAGTTCTTTGTTCAATGCATTACGTTCTTCGTTCATCACCTTCAGGTCTTTCTCTGTTGCCCTCAAATCAGAGAGCGCAGCCCTTAATGTCTGTTCCACGCTCTGGTATTCATTCTTCAACTCCTCAGTTTTCAATTTTACTTCATTATAGGATTTTTCCTTTGCCTTATATTCCCTTTCTTCTTCGGTAAACTTAGCATCAAGATCATCACATTTCTTTGTCAACTCATTCTGCTTTGCTTTCAATTTTTCAACAAGATCTTCAAGCCTGCCTTTCTCACTGTTCAATTTTTCGCATTCGTGTCTTAATTCTTTGATCTTTGCTTCTGTTTTATCTTTTTCACCAGCGAGCCTGTTCAAATCAGTCAACATTGCATCAAGTTTCTGACCATCTTTTTCCTTTGATTTTAGAATATCCCTATAACCCTTCTCTTCCTTCTTTAATTCCTGTACCGATTTCTTCAATTCCTCGAGCTCATTGCTCAATTCCATCTGGGTTGCGTATGTTTCTGCCAGCTTGTCCTCGACTGATTTCAGTTCTTTGGTCTTGGTCGCAATATCCTTTTCGACCTTTTCAAGCTGACCAAGTTTCTCTTCCAGATCAGCCAAAATATCTATATCTTCTTCTTTCTTTGCCATAACACCCCCTCTATACGGTTGCTAACTGAGGTTTGCCATTTCTTGAAAAAATATCATCGCCAAGAAACACATCAATATTGGATTGCATATATTTTGCCCTGATAATGCTAAGTGGATTTGGTTTGAAACCACGCACACCCTTGCGTACCACAAGATTCTTAAGAGTATGAAAAAGAAATGCACCCGGTGCTTCATCCAGTATCCTCTCTTCAATTTGCCGATAGTAATTCCACCTTTGCTTAATATTACGGATCTGTCTTGCCTGCTCAATCATTTCATCAATCTCACGATTTGAAAAGAAGAAAGTATTCCCCGCATAACCAAAAGAATTAGTATGAAATAATGGATAAAGGAAATTGTCTGGATCACCGCTATCACTGATCCAGCCCTGGAGACAAAGCAGAAAATTACCGTGATAGGTTTTCTCCAAAAAATCGTGCCAGGGTAGCGGATTTATTTCAATTCTAATACCAATTTCACTGAGGCTGTCACGAACAAATTCTGCCCTTCTAACAGATGCTGGAGTATTACTCACATCCATAATACAGGTATCAGGCAAACCTTTTTCAAAACCCGCCTGCGAGAGCAACTCACGACTCCTTGCAAGATCATACCGATAGCCAGCAAGTCTTTTGTTGTAGACCGGCATTGAAGGTGGAAAAACGCCACGAGCTGGTATTGCCATCCCCGCAAGCAAATCATTAACGAACTTTTCAGTATTGATTGCGTGGCAAATTGCCTTGCGGACAAGTTTATTATTGAATGGCGGAACCTGACAATTAAGGCAAAGAAATTGCACTGACAGCTCAGGAGTAGTAATCAACTGGTCAAACATTTCTTCTCTGATTTTGTGCAGTGATTTATGACCTGGCTGATAGATTGCCAATTCGCCTTTCGTATACAATTCGTATGCGATCTCCTCGTCCGGTGTAATAAGGAATTGCAGCATATCAAATGCCGGTCTGCCTTCAAAGTAGGAATCATTAGCCACAAGCTTTAAGTCTATATTATGATTCCATTCCACAAGCCTAAACGGTCCCGTGCCGACGGGAAGTTCTCCGTCCAAATAAGGGTCAGCGATATTTGTTGCAAGGTTTGCTTGAAACGGCAGATAGGGATATTGAAGTCTTATATGCAACCTGTGCGGATCAATGATTTTTACAGAAAGGACATCTGGGTTTTTTGATTTCAAAAATGCGTCTCCGCCGGCAATCATTTCCAAAAGATTATGGTTGGGACCACACAAACCTCTAATAATGCCATTTTTGATATCCTCAATGTGCAGTTTTTTACCGTTGGCATATTTCAGGTCTTCGCGAATATGCAAAATGTATTCTCTGCCGTCTGGTGAGATTGTGTATTCGTCACACAATCCGAAAATTACATTTGTCCCAAAACCAAACTGAAATAAACCAACTGAATAATTCACAATCACCTGCTGCGATGTAGCATCAGTTTTCAAATCGGGCTTCAAGGTCACTGGTTCATTAAGCAGATTTATTCTAATTGTTTTACGTTCCTTGACAACCTCCGGCGCGGTGATATCTTCACTCAGCAGCTGCTGCAATGAAGCCTGGAAATTAGCCGTGCTCTTCATGGACTGCTCATAGATGTTCCAGTGTTGCGTAAGTAAAAACTCATCTTTATTCAACATTTCAGCAAGACCCTTCAGCTGTTGGGCATTACCGACACAATTTTCAAAAACCCGGAGCGCATCATCAAAGAAAATCTTGATTTTCGAAAAATCTGGAACCGGCAATTGAATAAACTCCCTTCTTTGATGAACCCCTTCCAGAGTACCCAGAATCTGTCTCAAACTGTAAATATCAGTATCCAGACACATAAAAATGCTGTTCAACTTTTCTGAAAGATTTATGAATTCTTCAACAATTGGTGTTATCAAAGTTTTAAAATTCGAGCTGCGACTTTGTTCAAGGCGAGAAAATACTGAAAGGGTTTTTATCTTGGCAATTATTTTTGACCCAACAGCAATCAGATTTTCCATGAAGTCCAACTGGTCCTTTAATACAACTCTAAATTCCCCGATCTTCTCTGCAATAATCCTCTCGCTTGAGAAAAACTCGTTTATGTTCAGTCTAATGTCTGCAATTTTATCAATCACTCCACTCAGGTTATCAACCTCAATGCAGGCACTCTTAAGGGTTTCGTATATTCTATTAGTTTGACAGACAATATTGCCCAACTCACCTGCCAGTTCCTGAGATGATAGCGATGGTGGCACACCCATTTCCAATCTCTTGAGCAAATTGATATTTTCCTTTAGTAGATGCCGATATTGCTGATATGAATAGTAGGTACTTTGAGTGCAGTTTGAAAGACCAACAATGTTGCTGAGTTCGTTGAGGATATTTGAAAGACTATGTATTTCCGAACCACGTGTGGAGATTTCATCGATCATCATTAGAGCATCCGATAATTGGGATTTAATTTCCTGCAGCCGCTCTTTGATTGCGATCTCAAGTTCTGAAAAAATCTTTCCACCCTCCTCCATAGCCATAATGAATTTCTTAAGCACTTCCATTGATTCGCCCATTGCCTTGAATGATGACAAAAACTCCATAAGCGCATTCAATGAGACTGCCGCATCTTTGATCGTGGTATTGAAATTCTCCAGAAGTGGCTCAATATTCTTTCTGATGACTTCAAGGAATTCATCAAAATGCTGGAACGGCACCTGAGAGGATCGAGCAAGCCTGAAAACTTCTTCAGCGATGACCGCCAAACCCCTACCCTCTTCCTTTGATTGATGAGCTTTTACCTGAATATTCTCGGCAAGATAGGCAATCATCCGTGCAGATTTTATGAAATTGTTGGCGTTCTCTTCTATGCGTGATGTTATTTCACGGGTATTTCGCATTACGACTTCCATTTTTGATAGACCCTCTTGATAGCTACCAATCCTGCGCCTGCTTTCGACAAGTGCTTCACCAAAGTCTGCTATTTGGGCTTCAAAAGATTTGGAATAGTTCTTCAAAAAGGTTATCAAATTGTTCCCTCTCTTGAGTAGTTCGAAGATCTCTTCGAGTTTAGTTGCCAATTCATTCAAACACAGGCTACTGTCATTCAAAAGATCCGTAAGATTCTCCACTTTCTTATTGAAATTGTTTGTTTCCGCAAGATATTCTTTAATTGCTGTCATAACTTACATAGCGGCGAAGGGAGTCGAACCCCTGACACAGAGATTATGATTCTCCTGCTCTACCAACTGAGCTACGCCGCCATAAAAACACATTTTATTATAACCGAAATGCAAAATATGTCAAGAATTATTAACAACATCAATATGTAGTAGAAAGCATGCCCTTCAGGAAATCTTCAATTTCTTGACTTTAGCTGGCATCTTCATATAATTGCTTGATGGAAAGGTGTTTGCTTCTTATTAATCCTACGAACCAATTGTTTCGCCGAAATCGCATCGGTCTCACATCCAACCAGGCGACAAAATTTCAACCATTAGGACTCGGGATAATCGCTTCATTGACACCGGCTAACTGGCATGTAAAACTGTTTGATGAAAACTTCGCTGATTTCCAATACGAAGATGCTGATCTGGTTGGTATTACTGCATTTACTGCGACAGCCCGTCGCGCCTATGAAATTTCCACAACTTACCGCACTAATAAAATTCCCGTGGTGATCGGTGGTTTTCATGCAACAATACGTCCCGAGGAAGCTTTGAACTTTGCAGATAGTATTGTAATCGGTGAGGCAGAAAATGTCTGGGAGTCTTTGATCTTTGATTTTGAAAAGGGTGCTTTAAAAAAAACCTACCAGGGAACACCCGCGGACCTTAACAAACTACCAAATCCAAATAGAACACTTTTTTCAAGAGAATATATCTTCGGTTCAATTGAAACAAGCAGGGGTTGTCCAATGGGCTGTAACTTTTGCTCAGTGAGTGCATTCTACGGCAGGGTTCAGCGTTTTCGACCCGTTGATCAGATAATAAAAGAACTCAAAGCTATACCACAAAAAAAGGTTTTCTTTGTTGATGATAACATCATTGGTCATACTATAAAATCCAGAGAAAGATTGAAAGATTTCTGCCGGGCAATGATAGAGCAAAATATTAATAAAGCATGGTGGTGCCAGACCACACTTTCCTTTGGAGAAGATGAAGAATTACTTAATCTGGCGTCAAAAAGTGGGTGCAAACTCGTCTTCATTGGCGTCGAGGCTGTAGATGAACCAGCATTGAATACTATTAATAAAAGACTGAACTTAAAAACCGGTACACGAAGGATGGAAAAGATATTCCGAAAGATAAATGAACACGGCATTGGAGTAATAGGCGCATTTATGTTTGGTATGGATACCGATACCACGAGTATGATAAAGGAGCGAACCGACTATATCCTCAAGACTGATGCCAATGCGATTCAAATAACCTATCTCACGCCACTTCCTGGGACAAAGTTTTTTCAAAAGTTAATGGCTGAAGGTCGGCTTATTTATACCCAATTCCCAGAAGACTGGGAACACTACACATTTGCTGAGGTCACTTACCATCCGATCTCAATTACTGCACAAGAGCTTGATGAAATACGAACTTATGTAGTGAAAAAAATCTACCGATGGGAATCAGTTTTGAAGAAATTTCTAAAAACAATTCTAAATACAAAGAGTATCGTGGTAAGTTTATGGTGCCATGCCTTCCATATTTTCCTAAGACAGGCAACGATAAGGAGTTACCGATTGGGTATAAGACAAAAAATCACCAGATTAAAGCCATAACTCCCGCTGAAAAACCACTCGCCCCACCAACCAACAAGACCCGCATTCCAGGTTTCAACTTTCCTTGTTCAAGTGCCCGGCAAACTGCAACAGGGATACTTGCTGCTCCAGTATTCCCAAAACGGTCAACTGTAACGACTGTTTTTTCAAAAGGTATATCCACACTCTTAAGAATGTCCCGCATAATCTTGATTGTAACCTGATGCCCAATGACAAGGTCAACATCCTCTGGTTTCCAGCCAACCTTTGCCATTACCTTTTTCATCACCGGCGGTATCTTTTCAAGAGCGAGACTAAGAATTTTTTCACTATCCGATAAAAAATAAGTAACATCTAAGTCTGAATTTTCCGGGCACCTGGGATACTTCGTTCCACCCGCCATAACTGTGGCAATTTTCCAGTGCTCGCCATAAGTCTCAAACATGCTTGCAAGTATACCACTGCTGTCTGAATTGCTTACTCCGATAATTGCGGCGGCACCGCCATCACCGAGAGTCAAGCCCGCTGCCTTATATTTAAGCTCTTCTTTGGAGCGTATGTTATAGCACACCCAGTTGGTTATCACCTCACCTGTCGTAACAAGCGCAATTTTCGCCTTTCCTGCCTTAATCATTGCATCAGCAATATCTAAGCCATTGATAAAAGAATTACAGGCATTTTTCACATCAAATGCGGAGATACCTTTTAAACCCAATTTTTCTGCTACCACATTTACCGTTGCCGGCTCAACAATATCATGGTCACAGGCACAGAACAGCACCAAATCAATATCTTCAGGATTGATATCTGCCTGTTTTATTGCTTTCTGCGCCGCATAGAAGGCAAGGTCAGAAGCCTCCATTTTACCTCTTGCTTCGCGATGTTCTATGCAACCGGTCATTTTCGTCACGATACCGTAAGGCATACCAAAACGTTCTTTGAACTGAAGTTTCTTTTCAATGTCAATGGTCTTTACAATATCTTCTGGAACATAGTAAGCGATCGATAAAATTCTATTCAAACACTTCAATGTATAACTCCTTTCAGTCTGAAGAATCCCGGTACCCCATGGTTAGTATTCGCTCTTTGTTCAAAAATATTCTCAACCAATTCAAATCGTATTGGTAGCTTACCCCGATAAAATTTTAGAAACTCACTACGATATTCTTTCAAAAGGCAATGGCTACATGGTTTACCAAAATACTTGAATAATCTATTCTTAACAATCTCTGGTTCTTTAAGAATGTTCCCCAGAGAAACGGGTAGAAAATTGCAGGGCCAGAGGTTACCCGTGGTATCAATATAGATATGTTCAATCCCTGCCCCACACCCATATTTTAGTGGGTCCTCAATATGACTTGACACCGTGACTTTTGTCATATTCGCATTACAGCCACGACTGTGAAACAACTTAAGCTTCTCAATCTCTTTTTCACTCAGCAAGTTACTGTTTGGATTATTGAATAGCCGACCTGTGCAAAGCGGCTCAAGAAGAAATAGCTCATCCGCACCCAGCTTGCTAATAAAATCAACAAAATGCCATAGGTTATCACCATCAATTAGTTCGCGTGAAACAACTGTCTGAACAACTGTATATAAACCCATCTGTTTTGCATTTTTGACTGCCTCAAGAGAAATTTCAAATGCACCAGGCACTCCCCTTGATTTATCATTCATCTCTTTTTCATAATGGTCAAGGCTTATTGATACTGCAAATAATCCAGCTTCTTTCAACTTCTTTGCCCTTCTATTATCCAGACCATATCCTGAAGTCAAAATAACAAATGTGAGTTCATTTGCATATTTTGATATCATTTGATCTATGTCACTTCTTAGTAAAGGTTCGCCACCGGTGAAGACGATGGTGCTTGCTCCCCAGCTCATAAGCAATTTGATAATCTCATCTATTTCATTCAGCACTAATTCGTTATCGGGAGTATCGTATGAACTACAATACCAGCAATTAAAAGGACATTTGCGATTCACTGCAATGAATGCCTGTCCTACGAAGTTACGATTGTTGTTCAAAATAAATCTATCAGTATACATTCTAAGATGGCGACTGAATCCGGGTGAAGGTATCGGTGGTATAAGGAAGAATATGACAGCTTTGCTGTCATATTCAATGATATGTTCACTCTTCAAAGCCTTCCTTAATAACTTGAAATATGGGATGGTATAGCTTATTCCTCCCTTTTTAAGTAGATGAAAAAATTCGGCGCATAGAATAGAAGCACCTTTTTGGAATAATCGCAGTGGACTGACGGATTTTGTCATTGATTTTGAAAGAGGGGGTAAATTTTTCCCCCCTCTTTCACTTTGCTCTATCTTAGCATTATCACCTTCTGGACTGCATTTGTCTGTTCGGTCTCAAATCTGACAAAGTAGACACCCGCACCCAGTTTTCTACCGAGCTGGTCATCACCTGACCACCGTACTGTATAAGCACCTTTCTCCTGAACTGCATCAACCAGATTACGAACCAGTCTGCCCGTATTGTCATATATGTTGAGATTCACCCTGGTTTTAACAGGAATATGGTATTCCAGATTGGCAATATTACGGAATGGATTATTGATTGCAACAAAAGAGAATCCCAGTGTTTGCTGTGCTGGTTTTTCTTCAACAACCACCAGTGGATTATGTGTCACAACCCAGAGACGGACATAGTTGCTGTATAGCGAGTGCGGACCAAAAGGTATGCCCAGTGATGCAAGGTGTAATGGCCATTCGCCAGCTTTTTCATCTAACGGCACTTTTTCAAGGTTCTTATGCGGCAAGAGTTTTGCATAATAAGCAGGATAATGACCATCTACTCGCCGCGTGTTCCAGGCCTGGCAGTATTCAGTGAGTTCGGCAGGGTATTTATTATGGAGATTACCTGTAATATGACTCTTAATCAAGGCAAGCGCATCACCGATAGAAAACGGATAACCCCAGACGAACTTTGCATAAATTCTACCCAGCAACGAACCAAAAAGACCTGGTGCCGGGTCATAAGGGTAGTAGCCCACACCATTTGCCGAAAGGTCTGAGCGCATACCAAAGAATGGCAATGGATCAACCGAATAGGCATAGGCACGACCAGGTCTGATTGCCTTGTAGAATCCCTTTGCTGCAAATACGAAATCACGTTTCCATCCTGCAGGCAGTTCAGGCAGACTTCCTGCATCAAACTCAAGTTTAATCTCATCTCCGGATTTCATTACTACAAATTTATTATCACCATCCTGGAGCAATGGCAACACATCACCATAGCGTGTGTAGTATCCTGCAGCCGCTGCATAATCAACAGGTATTCTCTGGGTATAGTCAAATTCACCAGGAAATTTTCCGTCAACCGAGACATAAGCACAGTTACCATAATAGTGCAGGTCAGCAGTAGTCGGATTGAGTTCGGTAATCCTGTAAGCATCTTTCTGGTGAATGCTTACCCAGGCTTTATCAAGGTAAACCTCATGGTAGAAGGTGATTCTTAGTTTATGTTCCTTACCTTTAAATATTGATTTGCCATTCTCATTAAAGAGCGGATAGGTGACAATCTTATTATGTCCTGCTGGCATACCACATGATTTTATTCTCTGCCAGCTGCCATTGTTGTATACCTCTACCACAGGATTCTGCACTTTCATATCTTTTTGATAGGCTTGATAGATGTCACTTACCTGTTTGACCTCACCCGCATCTGGAAAACGAATACTGCCATAGAAACAGAGTACTGCTTTATCTGGTCGTTCTAATGTTCCAAGGTCAAAGGTAATCGTGAATGGCTTTGCAAATCCTACATAGCCTGTGGGCTCAAACGGAGCAAAGTTTCTGTCAATATCACGCAAATATTCAGTTAGATCTTTTCCCTGCTCATTTGTTGCCCTGACAATCGGTTGTTCTATACCGCTGTAGACATTGAATCCTTGATCACCAGGCCAGAGCAATGCCTCGTGCGGGTAGATTTCACAATCTGCAGGATGATCTACAACATACAATTGAGCCAGATCCAGATATGTTATTTCCTGTAGCATCTCATTTATACTGAGATGGTATTTTCCGTTTATCGCTGTCAGTTTGTCGCTATCAATCTTGACATACTCATCATAATCAGGTGGTGCATAGAGATTCACGCCCATGACACGACCTATCCAGGTTCCAATATCACCACCCGTGACAATATCTCCAATGAAATGACTCTTGTTCTTCGTGTGTGTAAACAGTAATGGGCAGGAAGACTTTATGTAAACATCCGCTCCCACACAGGTATATAAAAAACCATCATTGCCAACATAGGCTTCTGCAGAATCATCACTGACATATATACTGAACAGCTGGTCATCCGTGATATTTGTCTGAGTAAGCTTCAAGGCATAAGTACTGGTCAATGTATTCCAGAGTCTGAACTTGAGCTGGTTGTGCATTGTGCTACCGTGATGTCCCCACCACTCAAGACTCATTTCTTCAATCGCAGTATCAGGAATACCAGTAAGTTTGAATCCATAGAGTTGCAAATCCTGGTGGGCAGTATCCTGGGCACCACCGGTAACCCACCACTGATTATCCAGTGTGGAAATCTGTTGTTTTTCAGTTGTTGTCGCAACAACCCAGACAGGATTTGTCGGCGCTGGTGGTGTGCCTGAATCCGCATTGGCAACCTTCCAGGCATTGCAGTCAGGTGTTACAACCTCATAAACCCTGGCTGCAACAAAATTTTTCTTCAATGTATCATCGTATTTTATCGTATCTGTTCCGAGATTCGCAATTCCAATTGCCTGATAATGATTTCCACAACTACCGAGAGTAAAATTATCAAAAGTAATCACCGTATCTTTATTCTGAAGCAAAGACGCAATTGTGCGATTACTTGTATAAACAGTTGAAGTTCCACGTTTTACCTGGCAAACAACCGGAATATTATTCTCATCATAAGTGCCAGCATTCTTGAACCGAACCTGAGGTTGAATCGTTGTATATTCCCTTTCTCTTGTTCCGGGCACCACGATTGTCTGCACCCTGATATTGTGGTGAGGCGTTGGCGGTGGTGTTTGCTGTAATGCCCGATAGAGATTGATTCTACCCCAGCCATAGTTGTTATTGGGATAAGGCGCTCCAGAAGAAGGCTGATCACAGGTTGTATAAAAGATGTCGTAGAGCTGATTTACACTGAGAGTTCCATTCTTCTCCAGAAGAATCGCAGTTCCGCCGGTCACATGGGGCGATGCCATTGATGTGCCTTGCATAGATGTATAACCACCATTGTTGTAAGAAGAACGCACTGCCACACCAGGTGCTGAGACATCGGGTTTCAAAAGATTCCAGGTTGAATAGTACCAGTATTGTGGATCTGTCCATGGATTCTGATTTGGTGCTGGTCCCCTTGAAGAGAAACTTGCAATTGCATCAAGTGAATCAGTTGCACCAACACCCATTGATAATGGATAACTTGCTGGTGATCCAACCGTACCTGCATTGGGCCCGCTATTGCCATTAGAAAAAACGGGAAACACATCCAGATTTTTCCAGGTCAAAACCGCATCCCAGAAATGCAGATCTGTTCCACTGCCACCCCAGGAATTGCCGATCACCCTGATGTCAACACCACCGGCTTTCAAATTCGCAAGATATTGCATACAGGTATCAATCCAGGCATATTGACCAGAACCACCTGAATCAAATGCCTTGGTCGGGATATAAGTGGCATTGTATGCGACACCAACATCATTGGCAAATGAACCAGGACCATCACCACCCAGAATCGTGCCTATGGTATGGGTTCCATGCCCATGGTCGTCGTAGGGCGATGATTGATTATTTACACCATCGCGCCAGTATGGTGAAAGCCACTTACCGGTTAGTGCCTCGTGCGTAGTCAATACCCCGGTATCAATTTGACCGATGATAATACCTGAGCCACTATATCCGTCAACCCAGCAGGAATCAGCCTTTATTTTCTTGATATTCCACTCTGGAGCCCTGGCTGTAACATCAGCATCAGCAATAACTTCAGCATCCAGTTGAATAATTCCATTATGGCAGATAAACCAGACCTCTTCGCGTTTTGCAAGTTCATAGATAATCGGCTTTGTTGCCTTCAAATGAAATCCATTAAAAATCCAGAACTGTCCTCCAACTTCAGCAAATTCATCAGGCAATGATTTCAGATATTCAACAATCTGCCGCTGGGAATTCATTGCGATATCCTGAAATACTACACACTTTTCCTGAGGGTTCATACCACGCAGTTGTTCAAAAGGGTATTCAGTTGCCATATGCACAATCACGAGTATTTTCTCATTATCTGATGCATTTTGCAGTATCTGTAATAACTCCGGAGTCATTTTCCCGGGTATTACTGGTCTAAAAGCCAGCAAAAAACTGAGCATCAAGCCAAACATCTTAACCTCCTTTCAAGGATTTCTTTCCATACATAAGCGTTCAATTTTTCTCTATCTATAATATCACCTCCTTTTTTATCTTACAATTATATATTCCATACCAAAAAAGTCAATAGGTAATTTCATTTCAAAGACTGGTGAGCTGTATCTTGATCTTGCCAAGGCATCATGTTCTATTTCTATCGGTATCTATTCTTCTATCCAGAAGTTGTCATAAAAAGAATCAATCAGGGAACACAAACCTATCTACCAAAATCAATCTTGAAACTGCCCCTATTCAATGCTCAGGCGATAGTATACAGTATAAATCTTTTGGGCAAAATTATTGTTTTTAGAAACCAGAAATATACAATAACAAAGTTAATACCCAAGGATTCAGGGCTTTTGGTCCATTTAAGTTTGAGAATACCAAATCCAGAAACTAAGCTCAACACCAATGAAATCATCAATAATTTCTGGCAGAAAAATCCTGATGCAAATAGAATCTTATCCCATGCCCTTTTGCGTTTGAAAAAAGAATTGAAGATACCGGGTCATTTGCTGGAAATTTCACGGCGCCATGGTGAATCAGTCTTAGTAAACGAGGGTCTCTATTTTACGACTGATTATCAGGAGTTTGAGCAAACTTTAGCCCGGGCAAAGGCATTGGAGCGGGCAGGTGAATGGGGTTTTTGCAAAGAGGGAATATTTAAGGGCATTCAAACTATTCCGCGGCGAGCCATTTAAGAAGAACTTTGATGAGTGGTCGCTGAATATGAGGTTCAAGATTTTGACCCAGCTTGAAACCGAGGCAGTAAACTCTGCAAAGAGTTGCCTTGAACATGGGGATAAGACAACGGCAAAAAAGATTCTACAGAAAGTATCAAAGATAATCCCGTATTCGGAAGAGTTGGCACAGACAATTGCTAATCTTTAATTCAGTAAATTCTTAAAAGATAATTATACGGCTTGACTCATTTTAATATTTAGATATAATAAGATTAAAAGGAGAAAAATGGAAGTGAAAAAATATATTGGCAAAGTTTTGGAAGATGGACATCTCTCATTACCCAAAGAGACGGCTAAGGAAAAAGGTAAAGTTTACGAAGTCATTCTTTTACCTGTAACCGAGCCCGAAATCTACAGTTATGCCGAAGAATTAGCTAAAGAAAAAGGATTTACTCATCTCACTGAAGAAGATTTGGAAAAAATTATTCACGAGTCACGAAATATTAAGTGCTCCGTATAGTCCTCGATACGAACATTTTGATCTCTGCGTTTTTCTGGGATGGTTGTCCAAGAAAAGTTTACAATTTGGCCAAAGATAATAAAGTCACAATCTTATGCAGTCGAGAAATAGAGATAGAGTTGATTAGGGTTTTGAGTTGTCAAAAATTTGGATTAAATGCATCGGAAATTTTTCCATTGATTATCAATTTGCGACGGCATTCAACTCTGATTGAAGTTAGGAGTCATATCAGTGTTATTAAAGAAGACCCAACCGATAATGTTTTTATAGAATGCGCAATTGATGGTAATGCTAATTATATTATCTCTGGTGACCATCATCTTTTAGACTTGAAGTCCCACAATAATATTCAAATTATGCGTGCCAAAGATTTTCTCAAAAAGGAAAAATTTATTTAAGCTACCTATTAAAATTTCGAATTGATATATACGGCATCGGATTTTGACACAATTAGAGACCGAAGCAATCAATTTTGCAAAAAGCTGTATA
>FWPU01002473.1_pt1 | contig 50919 bp, 35 predicted proteins | sample 2228361 | NCBI WGS metagenome assembly FWPU01 (sample SAMEA103939777, study PRJEB20133) | metagenome | reverse complement strand
CGCTTGCTCAGCCGGGCCAAACTCGTCCGGCAGGTCTGCACAAGCGAGGACGCCTGTGCCACCGTACGCTTACGCTACGGCTCGGTCGAGCAAGCATCCCCGCTTGCTCGGGCGCACTTGCACGGCTATACAGCGGTACACTATTAACCAGCACCTTGCCGCAGAGCTGCCCATGCACGCGCTGTCGATTATCGTCCCTGCAATTGACGAAGAGCCGATCATTGCCGCAGCCGTAAAGCGCGCCTGGGCATTGGGGCCGCTCGAGGTGCTGGTCGTAGACGGCGGCAGCCGCGATCGCACGGCAGAGCTGGCAGAGGCTGCCGGTGCCGTGGTGCTGCATTCCGCGCGTGGCCGGGGCGTGCAGCAGAACGCCGGTGCCCGCCATGCGCGGGGCACGACGCTGCTATTCCTGCATGCCGACACGTGGCTTGCACCTCAAGCGGCTGGCCAGCTTGAGCAGGCGTTGCTGGGCCCAGGGGTCGTGTGGGGAGCATTTCGGCAGCAGATCGAGGCTGGGGGCAGGCTGTACCGCTGGCTGGAGTGGGGCAACGCCTGGCGAGCGGGGGTCTGGGGCCGGCCTTACGGAGACCAAGGTATCTTCGTGCGGCGCGCGGCTTTTGAAGCAGTGGGTGGTTTTCCGGAGGTGCAGCTTCTGGAGGATGTGATTCTCGGGCGGGCACTAAGGCGGCTGGCAAGGCCGGTCTTGCTGCCAGGGCCGATTCACGTGAGCGCGCGCCGCTGGCAGCGGCGCGGCGTCCTGCGTCAGACACTGCTCAACTGGGGGCTGCTGACCCTCGCATCGTTCGGTGTGCCGCCCGACCGCCTGGCGCAGTGGTACCGGTAGGGACAAGGTCCGCTTGGCGCAGCACCGGCGCAGTCTTGCGGCCGTACCTATCTCAAAGCTGCAAATGCCATTGGAGGTTACGCGCCCAGGAATCGCACGGGGCCGCGTGGCCAGCAGGCAAACTGAGAAGCGGCCATACGTGATTCGCAGGCCCCTACAACTAGGGTCAAATCAGGATCAGCGTCCGCAATGTGCTTCCCGTTGGTCCAACTTCCGTCAGTAAATCACCGAGCCGCTCGAAAAACGCAACGAGCCACCGTGAGCCGCAACGCGCCGCCGGCTTGATGCCGGCGGGACGTGCGGTGGTCGCCCGGCGGGGTGAAACCGCGCTGCTCGTAACCGCGTATGAGGGGTATGGTGCGGGGCGCCGTTTCTACTTGCCCGCAACGCTTTGGCGGCGGACGTGAAGCATCACGGGCGGCGAAGACTGCCCGCCCTGTTGCTGCTCGACCATCTGGAACGGCCGGCTCAGGTCGGAGAGCCATCGCGAGGCGGTCAGGAAGATCGTCCGCTCGGTCTCACCTGCTCGTATCAAGACGCCGTTCAGCCCGATGTTGTCCACAATCACCCCGTGGGGCAGATTGTCTGCCTCGAAGGTGACGAGATCGTCGTACCCGTTGCGTTCGATCTTCAACTGAGCGGTGATGGTTGTGCCTGGCTCGATGACTAGCTCCGTCGGCTCGATGCGTACGATCACCTTGGGCTTAGGAGCGAGCGTCACCTGACCCAGGCTGCCGACGTTCTGGACAATTTCTTGTCCGTCGATCCAGGCGCGGGCTGTCACGCTCACAGACTGCCACGCCTCTGGCGGCTGGGGCTGGGCGTCTTCGGCCGCGGTGAGCACCGCGCGGCATTCGATGTGTCCCTCTTGAATAGAGAGCGGCGCAGAGACTGCATACCCCGCCGGCAAGTTGGAGACCTCGAGTGCGATCTCGCCTTCAAAGCCGTCGATGCGTTCTGCGACGAAGCTCAGCCGCCGCCCGCTGCCGGCGTTTACAGTAGGATTGGCGTTGGCCAGCGACACGCGGAAGCCGGGCTGCGGCTTGCGCACCGTTAGCCGGTAGGCGAACCGACTGCCGCCGAAACCTCGCACGTCGGTCACGCGTACCAGGTAATCTCCATCGGCGGGAGCCGTGAACGTCAGCCGCGAATCACGTCCCAAGCGCCGCTCGCCATCGTCGTCGTTGGCGTAATAGAGCGTGAAAACCGGCAGGCCGTTGGGAACCAGCGCCGTACCTGGGGAATAGGGCTGCACGGTGTAGAGCGGCTCGTCCAGGGGATGAGCCGTGGCGCTGGTGTCGAAGTAGCACCGTCGGCGTCCGTTGCGGCTGTAAAACACGATTTCCGAATCCGGTCCCTGCGGCAGGCGGAAGATCTTCACAACCTCGCCCTGCAAATACAGGTACTCGTTCAGCTCCATTTCTTCCCAGTTCTTTGGCCGCATGCCAAGCTGATTGGAGTCGACGGGGCGGAACTCGACCCAGGAGTCGCGCACCGCCTGCAACAGCAGCCGCTCCACAGGGCGGCCGTCGGCGTGCAGCACCTCGATCCGCGTGTCCAGCGGCGAGCCGCGCCGCTCTGCTTCTGTCTCGATGATCCAAGACTCACCCTGTCGGGCCGCAAAGCGGTACAGATCCACGTCTGCTCCTGAAGCGGCGGCAATTCGACCGCTGGCGGCCCCAGGCACCGCAAGCGGCGTGGCCTGCTCCGGGCGTTCGTTCGGCTCGCTCTCGAGCACGTCGGAAACGGCCGTGGCAAGCACGCTGAACTCGCGTGCCGAGCGGTAGAGCGCGCGGTCCAACGGCACATGACGCTCGCCGGGAGGACCGGGCTCAATTGGCACCGTCGCGTCGGGCGGCAGATTGTACCCCACAAGCTGCACGGCGGCCGGTTCGCCCGCCGGTACTGCCAGCGGATAAACACCCGTCACAAACGGCAGGGCCCCAACCGTCAGCCGATAGAAGTGCTGCTCCGAGCCAGAGGCAGACAGGTCGCCCACCCGCACGACGTACCGCCCGTCTGCCGAAAGCTTCCACGCCAGCACCGGGTCCTCCATGCCGTCAAAGTCGTTGTTGGCAGCCAACACGCGGCCCCTCGCATCGAGCAGCGCCAGGCTCCCATTCGCCTGCCCGCCCAGGCGCCGCGAGGCCAACTCGCAGACGATCGTCTGCCCGGCCGATCCTTCAAAGATGTAATGATCCACGTCGCCGCGCGCAGAGAGCACGCCCCACACCGAAGCGGGCGCAGCGATCGCCTGGGCCTGCGGCACCGAGTCGTTCGATTCTTGCTCGACAAGCTGAGGCAGCACATCGACCTCAAAGGCAAGCTCGTTGCTGGAGCCACCGGCGGTGAGCAGCGCGATGCGGCGGGTGCCGAGCGGAAGATCGTCAGAGAGCAGGACATCGAGCGTAAGCTGCTCTGCGGACTGCGGCACATCGGCCGGCAGCGATATGGCAAGCTCGCGCGATTCCAGAATTACCGCCTGCGGCTCGGCAAGGTTCTTGCCCTTGAAGACGAGGCGTGCACGGACACCCCTCTGGGCGCCGCGCGGCGAGATGCCGGCCAGTTCGGGTTTGGGAGGTAGAAGCCGCGAACCGTTCGAGAGGTCGTAAAACGCGAGCGAACCATCGAGGCGTCCGGCAGCCAGCGTGCGGTTATCGCTGGCAACATCGAGCGCCGGCACCCAGTCGGGCTGCCGCTCGAGTTCCAGCCGCTGCACGTACCCCGACGTGTCCCACACGGTCACGGTACGGTCTTCGGCCGCAGAGACGAGCGTGGCGCCGTCCGGAGAGTAGACGAGCCGTATGATCGCACCCTCGTGCGCAAACCGCGTGAGGAGCAGGGGGTTGGTGCCTTCTTGCGCCGTCTCGCTCAACTGCCAGACGCGAATGCGGTTGTCCACTCCGCCGCCTGCCACGTAGCGCCCGTCCGGGCTGAACGCCACGGCGTATTGCTCCTTGAGCGGCTGCCCGAAGGTTTCTAACCTCGCGCCGCTGGCCACATCCCAGAGCTTGATGGTGCGGTCGCCGCTGGCAGTGGCCAGTATGCCCCGGCGAGGATGAAAGGCCAGGTCGAACACGGCGCCGTTGTGGCCCTTGATGGTGCGCAGGGCTTGCCCCGAGACAACGTCCCAAATGATCACGGTCTGGTCGTAGCTTCCCGTAGCCGCCAAGGTGCCGTCTGGGCTCAAGGCGGCGCAGTTGAGGCTGTCCGTATGTCCCAGAAAGCGTGCCGCTACCGTGCCGTCTGCGACGTGCCACAGCACGGCCTCGCCGAAGAGCCCCGGCTCGCCCGCCGCGGCCAACAGGTGGTTGCCATCGGCAGAGAACGAAACTTCGGTGACGTTGCCGCGGATGCCTTCCAGCCGCCGCAGCGTGGCCCGGCTCTCTGCCGAAACCAGCCGCACCCCGTTGTACTCGGCCACGGCCAGCAGCTTCCCATCTGGACTGAATGCCACAGAATTGATCACTCGCCGTACCGGCGCCAGCAAGGGAACGTGCGGCGTCACCAGCAGCGTGCGGTCGGGCACTTCTCCGGTTGGACCCGGTGCACCGGCCTCGATCCAGGCTCTAAGCAGCGCAATCTCGTCGGGCGTGGGTGCTTCGTTCCCTTCGGGCGGCATGGAGGGTTGCAGCTTGCCTTCTACCATCAAGAGCAGACGGCTGTTATCTGGCTCCCCCGGCAGGACCACGGCGCCGCTCTTGCCGCCGGCCAGTATGCCCTCGTAGGTCTCGAGAACCAGATCGTGTTCGGGCTCTTGGGCGCTGTGGCAGCCCGCGCAGTACTGGCGCAAGACAGCTTGCACCCGGTTGAACTCCGGCGCCGCAGATCCTTCGTCTGCATGCGACACAGCCCCGATCATGCACACGACGGCCAAGACTGCGAAGAAGTAGTGCCCTAGCAGGCGCAACTGCCTGCCCGAGCCGGCGTACGGCACCGAACGCTTGCTCGCCCCGCCTTTGCTGTTCACTCCGCTTACCTCACGTGTTGATGTTGGTTGTGGGCCCTGCATTTCCCTCCTCCCGGCTCGCCTGCTAGTGATTGAACAAGAACTCGCGGCTGCTCAGGATCCCCCAATAAAGGTCTTCCAGCAGCAGCCGCCATTCTTGCGGCGGCGTAGCAGAAAAGATCTCCAGGATGGAGGCCTGTTCTTCCGCCGTGGGGCGGCGGGCTAGGGCCGCCAGATAGGCCTCTTCCACCAACCGCTCTGGCGGCCAGCCGGCAGCAAGCTGCTGTTCTAGGCGATTGCCCGCCGCCTGAAGCTTCTCGTTCAACGATCTGCCGTTGGCCAGATGCAACACCTGGACCATCGAGGGGTCGCTGGTGCGTTCGCACTCGCAAGTGATCACGCGGTCCGGCCGGCCGAATGTCTTGAGAAAGTACGACTCGACATTCGAGTCTGGAAGCTGAAGCGCGCGCCAGCCGAGCGGGTAATCGCCGAGCTGCGTGGGTACGCCCGTCACCTGGCTCATGGCGTCCAGCAGCACCTCGGCCATCAGCCGCCGCGGGTAGTAGTGCGAGTAGAATCGCTCATCGGCCGCGTTTTCCGGCAGAGGCTGGCTGGTGCGCTGGTATGTGCTCGATTGCAGAATCAGCCGCATCAATGCCTTCAGGTCGAAGCCCTGCTCCACCAGATACGAGGAGAGGGCTTCGAGCAGCTCTGGATTGCTGGGCGGGTTGGTCAGCCGCATGTCGTCGACAGGCTCGACCAGCCCCGGCCCCATGAAGTTGGCCCAGACGCGGTTGACAATGGCGCGGCTGAAGTAGGGGTTCTGGGGAGAGGTGAGCCACTGTGCAAGATGTTGGCGGCGGTCGCCCGGGTCATGGGGGTCGAGCGGCGTGCCGTCCAAGGGCGTGGGCGGACGAACCTGGCCCGTGTTGGGCTGGATCAGATCTCCCTGCGGCGCTACAAACACCTGCGCGGCCCCATTGGGCAGCGACTTGAGCCGCACGCGCGCGAAGTGATTCGCCAGGCCGTAGTATTGGTTGTTCGTCCACTTTTCCAGGGGATGGTTATGGCAGCGCGCACAATTGACAGACATTCCCAGAAACGCCACGGTGGTCGTCTCGGTCATGTCTAGCGGGTCCTGGTGTAACAGATAGAAGCACGCGGCCCCATTCTCGAGAGTGCTGCCCTGGGCGGTGATGATTTCTCGCACCATCGCGTCCCACGGGGTATTGGCCTGCACGTGGTTGCGAATCCAGGTGTAGAACGACCACATGGCCGACTGCGGCAGCCGCTCGCTGTTGACCAGGAGCAATTCAGACCACTTGTACGCCCAATAATCGACGAACTCGGGGCGGGCCAGCAGGCTCTCGATCAGACGGTCTCGCTTGTCGGGGGAGGGATCGTCGAGAAACGCGCGGGCCTCGTCCGCCGTGGGCAACAGGCCGATGGTATCGACGTACGCACGCCGCAGAAACTCATGGTCCGACGCCGTTGGAGAAGGGGGTAGCTGCAACGCTCGCAGCCGCTTGAGCACCAGATCGTCGATGACGTTGCGCGCGGGCAACACGGCATAGGCATCGGCCGGTACCGGCTGGGCGTAAGGTACGCTCACCGTGCCCGTGACCACCTGGCTGGCATACCAGGCCGTAATGGCACCCTCGCCATGGCCGACCACGCTCACCCGCCCATCGTCGCTCACCATGGCCACAGATTCGTTGGCCGAGGTGTATTTTGCCCAGCGCGTCACGTCTTCTACGTGGCCGTCTGTAAAGTGCGCCAACACCAAAAACTGCTGCCGTGCCCCCAAAGATAACACAACCGCAGAAGGTACGACCTCGAGGCGATCTAAGCGAGGATCGTCTGCCTGCGGCGGCGGCGTGCCTGCGGCGATCCACTCCGCGATTACCTGGTACTCGCGCGAGCCGGGCTTGAAGCGCAGCCCTCCGCGGTGCGGCACCGCTCCCGAAGGCTTGGTCAACAGCAGGCTCCGTCCCGGATCGCTTGGCACCACGCGGCGGCCGCGCGCCTGCCGCGTGATAGCCAAGTAGTCCGCCTCCGGATCATAACCCCGCAACGACAGGCGGAAGCCATTCTTGCCCGCTTGTGCGCCGTGGCACGCGCCCGAGCTGCATCCTGCCTTGGCCAGCACGCTCTCTACGTGGTTGCGAAAGCTCCACGCAAACGGCCGGTCGTAACCTGTAACCGACACGCGGGCATGCCCCTCGCGCTCGCCAAGCCGGGCCGTGATCACGGCTTCTCCGTTGCCGCGTGGCTCGGCGATGCCGTCCACTACCTCGACCACGCTTGGGTCGCTGGTTTGCCATTGAACGTCTCCGACGGCCTCGCCCACAAACCGGCCGTCCCGTCGCAGCTCCAGCACGAGCTGCTGCCGAGCCAGCGGAAATGTCATGGCAAACTCCGCGGGCAGCAAGACAAGCTCTACGGGGCTGCCGCTGGCCGCATCGGCTGGCGGCTGGGGTGCGGCCGCCTCGGCCGTTGGTACTCGATCGTCTGCCCAGGCGCACGCAAGCTCCTGCCCCAGGCTGGCCCAAAGAACCAAGCAACCGGCCAATGCCAGAAAAACCGCTCTGGCGCACCACGCCGTGGGCAGCGGATGCAGCCGTGGTCGCGCCTGTGGGTGCCGCATCTTGGCGGCCAAGCGAATGCACGGCGGCAGAGCTGTCGGCGGGTGCGCCACACCACGGCCCTGCCGGCCAAGCGCTGTCTCCGTTGCACGGCTATTGCAAGTGGCACGGATCATTACTTACTTCCTGTGCGGTGGGACAAACTGCCCGCCGCGCAGATTCGCACGTTTTCATGCCATGAAGGCGCGTGGCGTGCAATGCGCGGCGAGGTCTTTTGCGGCAGCCCATGGCGTGCCCAGTACGATGGGACTGCCAAAGCGGCGGGTAGGAAATGCAAAAAAGGCTGTTCCGAGGACTGTTGTTGCCAGGTGTACAGCGCGGTAGACCAGGCGGTGGGTGGGGGATGCAATAGACGTGGCTTGTGAACGGCATGCGAATTTGCGGGCCGTACACGTAGGAGCCCGCCTTTTAGAACAACTCCTTGATTTCGTGCTTGCCGGTATCGACCAGCGGGAAGGGGCGCTGCTGCGGGCCGGGGAGCGTGGTCTCGAGATCCAGCCCCAAGCTGTGGTAAATGGTGGCCACGACCTCGGCAGGTTCGACCGGCCGTTCTGCCGGCACGGCACCGATGGGGTCGCTGCGGCCCACCACGCGGCCTCCCTTCACGCCGCCGCCGGCGAAGTAGACCGTCCAACACTGGGGCCAATGGTCGCGGCCGCCAGCGGGGTTCACGCGCGGCGTGCGGCCAAACTCAGCCAGGTTGCACACCAAGGTCGACTCTAACAAGCCGCGGGCCGAGAGGTCTTCCAACAGCGCCGTATAGCCCTGGTCGTACATGGGGGCCACGATGTCTCGCATCCCCTCGATCGAAGTGAAGGGCTTTGAGCCGTGAATGTCCCACGTGATCTCGTCGAACACGGTGATGAACGTGTTGACGGTGACAAATCGCACTCCCGCCTCGATCAGCCGACGCGCCAGCAGGCAGCACTGGCCGAAGCGTGTCATCCCGTAGCGCTCGCGCACCTCTGGCGGCTCGCGGGCAAGATCGAACGCCTCGCGTGCCTGCGTACTCGTCATCAGACGGAAGGCGGCCTGAAAGTTCTCGTCCAGCAGCTCCGCACTGTTGCTGGACTCGAAGCTCTTGACCGTTTGGTCCACGATCTCGCGCAGCCGACGGCGGCGGTCGAGCCGCACCTCGCCGATTTGCGGCGGGGGCAACAGGTCGGGCACCTGGAAGTTGGGCTGCGAAGGGTCGGCCATCAGTACGAACGGGTCGTATGCCTTGCCCAGGAATCCCGCGTCCTGTCCGTGGGGCAGATTGCCTCCGGTGCGCCCCATAGGCTCGGGCAAGATGACGTGGGGCGGCAGATCGGATTTGCGGCCGCGCAGGTAGGCCAGTGCGCATCCTACGTGGGGGCTGTTGATGCCGCCGGTGAACAGCCGCCCGGTCTGCATCATCTGGTGTCCCGTGTCGTGCACCGCCGCTGCCGTGTGGTAGCAGCTCCGCACGAGCGAGTACTTATCGGCATGCTGGGCCATGCGCGGGAAGATCTCGGAGATCTGGATATCCGGAGCATTGGTCTGCACGGCCTTGAATGGCCCGCGGATCTCGACGGGGGCCTCAGGCTTGGGGTCCCACGTATCGAGCTGGCTCGGGGCGCCCAAGTTGAAGATCATGATCACCGACCGATCGTCATGGCCCTCGGCGATCTTGCCCAGTGCTTTGGCGGCCATCAGGTCGGTGAGGGTCAGGCCCAAGGCGCCTAGGGCACCGGCCTGGAGGAAGTCTCTGCGCGAGATGCCGTCGCAAGTATGGCCTGAACCGGGTCCCGTCAGGTGCAACATGGCAGAATCTCCTTGTGGCTCGGCGGCGTCTGGCAGGCAGCCGGCGGCGATTCGTACCGGAGGCTGTTGCTAGCCTACCGGCCATAGCACCCCCGATGCTACCGCGCGAGCCGCCCGATATCAACCGGCAGAGCAGGACCTGGCGTGCGTGCACTGGCGGCCCGCTGGCGTAAAGCCAGCGGCTCGTTGAGGCCCGTTGCTGCCCGTGGAGCCGTCCTCGTGTTGCACGTGTCGCTTTGCTGACCCGTCGGGCACTCTTGCAAATCTCGCCGACTTTGCTACGTTGACAGTACATGCCAGCGTTGTGGTCGCGTGGCGTGCGTGTTGCGTCCCGCCCGTAACCCGACACGGCATTGGCCGTGCATCCCGAAAGGGCGCTGGCTGGTACCAACACCTGGCAATGCGTGACGAAGTCCCAGCCCGGGGAGACGTCTGTTGAGCGCCCTGGGGCGTTCCAGTGTGGCTGCCGCGAAACTCGCCCCATTTCGCATGCAGCCGCCCCGGTGCCGCGGCGACGTAGCCCGACGTGCCGCATGCGAGCGGAACCTCTGCCCCAAGGTTCTGCTCCAGCCCGTGCCGTTACGTGCGGGGCTGTGTATCATGCTGCCACGGCGCGCCACGCGCGGGGCGAAAGTGGAGAGGTTCGCCCCAGCCGGTGTTGATGTACGCCGCCTCCCCGTCCCCGCCGGGGAGGCGGTTTTTTGCGCTTCAACAGAGAGAGAAGGGCCAGGCACGCATGACACACAGCCTGTTGATTGCGGCAATGTTGCTGGCGGCTGAGCCGTCTGAGGCGTTTCGCGCCGTGTTGGTCGGGCCGGGGGTGGATCCCCAACCCGGTTGGCATGCCACGGCCCGCGAGATCACTCCAGACTGCCCGGTGCCGTGGCGCGTGCGGCGGCTGATGTTGCATGGCGGCAAGCAAGATGGGGTGGTGCTGGTGTTGATCGAGAATGGGGCGATGAAGATTACATTGGCGCCGACGCGGGGGATGGGCATCCTGCGCGTGGAGGCGGGCGACGTGCGTTTGGGTTGGGATTCTCCGGTGAAGGAGGTGGTTCATCCGGCGTTCATCGACTTGGGCAGCCGGGGCGGACTGGGGTGGATCGAGGGGTTCAACGAGTGGCTGTGCCGCTGCGGGCTGGAGAGCAATGGCCAGCCCGGGCCTGACCGCTTTATCAACAACCTGGGAGACGAGGCGGTCATGGAGCTGACGCTGCACGGGCGGATCGCGAATTTGCCCGCGCAGCAAGTCATGCTAGAGGTGGAACGCGTGCCGCCGTATCGGCTGACGGTGCGCGGGCAAGTGGACGAGCGGATGTTGTTCGGCCCGAAGCTGGAGCTGGTGAGCGAGCTGACGACGGAGCCGGGTTCGCTGGCGATGCGCATCACAGACCGTGTTGCCAACCGCGCCGGGCAGGCACAGGAGTTCGAGCTGTTGTACCACATCAACTTCGGCTCGCCGTTGCTGGAGGAGGGGGCGCATCTAGCGGCACCGGCGGCCGTGGTCCGCCCGTTCAATCGGCGTGCGGCCGAGGGCCTTCAGACATTCGCAGAGTACGCCGGCCCTACGCCGGGATATGTCGAGCAGGTGTATTTTTTGGAGCTGCGCGCCGATGCGCAGCGGCGGACTCAAGTGGTGTTGCATAATCGCGCGGCTGACCGAGGCGCGCGGCTGGCTTGGTCCCTGGACGAGCTGCCGTACTTCACCCTATGGAAGAACACGGCGGCCGAGGCAGATGGATACGTAACGGGCCTGGAGCCTGGGACCAACTATCCGCAGCATCGCAGCGTGGAGCGGCGGCATGGCCGCGTGCCAGTACTGCAACCTGGAGAGTGCCGCAGCTTTACACTCGAGTGCGAGGTCCTGCCTACGTCGCAGGCCGTGGGGCAGGCGTTGGCGGTTGTCGCCACACTACAGGGCGAAGAGCCGGCCGTGCTGGAGCCCCAGCCAGTGCAAGAGCCCATTGCCGCGCACGAGAGTGCGGCGGCCGAAGGTCCCTAGAACCCTGACGAGAGTGCAATTGTGGCCAAGCATTCACCCCGGTTTCTGGCACTTGTTCAAGAGGCGCTCAAGCAGGTGCGGGAGGTGTCGGTACAGAGCGTGTATGAGCGGTTAGCGCGGGGCGACGCGTTCTATCTGATCGACGTGCGCGAGGAGAGCGAGTGGCAGACGGGCCACATTCCCCAGGCCGTGCACATGGGCCGCGGCGTGTTGGAGCGCGACATCGAGGTCCGCATTCCCGACACCGGTGCCGAGATTGTGCTGTATTGCGGCGGAGGGTATCGGTCTGCTCTGGCCGCTGAGAGCTTGCAAAAGATGGGCTATACCAACGTCTGGTCGATGGCGGGAGGCTTTCGCGGCTGGCGAGAGGCGGGTCTGCCTGTCGCCAGGTAGGCAGGGGCGCGTGCCCGCGGCGAGGGGCACGTCCGGGCAGTCGTCACCGGGGGACTGGCTTGATGGTACCTGAGGAACGTGATGAGGCATCATCCGGCTGGCGGCTGATTCGTACGCTGGGGCCGGAGAGGTACGCAAACAGGTCTGCAATCTCTTGCAGAGTCAAGTTGTTGAGCAGCCCCTCCGGCATGGCCGAGGTGCGATGGGGCTCGATCGACTCGATCTGATCCCGCGGAAGAGTCACCTTCTCCGCCGTAGGCAGGAGGATGGAGATGTGGCCTTCACCGGCGGGGGCAACGATGCCTGCGAAGGTCTTGCCGTCCTTCGTGACCACGGACTGGCTGGCATACTGGTCGGAGATCACGTGGGAGGGGAACAGAAGCGCCTCCAGGATTTCTTTCCTGTGGAACCGTTGGGCCACGGTCGTCAGTTCTGGACCGCCTGGTTCCCCACGGTGGCCGAAACGATGGCACTTGGCACAACGAGCTTTTTCGTAGATCAGGGCGCCGCGTGCGGCATCTCCCTCTCCGGCGGCGCTGTTCAGGTAGCCCAGCAGTTCGTCGTACGACCAGGCAGACTCCGGCGTTTCTTCCGGCAGCTCTGCGGGGGGGGCGGCAGGGTAGGTCTGAGCGTACCAATCCTGCCATGCTGCTAGGGAGGCGGCCGTATCTGGGGCCTCGGCATCCGGCTGTGCGTCGGTCCAATGGCGGAGGAGTTGCGTGGCCAGGGGGGCGTACTCCGGGTCGAGCCGCAGGCCGCACAAGATGAGCTGGCGCACGGCTTCGGCGTCTGCGGGCTTGCGGTCTACGGTGGCAAGCTGAGAGAGCACTTCGGCCGCGGCAACGCCTTCCAGCAACGGCAGGGCCCGCAGCAAGAATGGCCAGTTTTCGCCGCCGGGCTGCTGCGCGAGGCCCATGGCCAGTTCTGGCCGCCGGCTGGGATATCTTTCGAACGCTTCTCGGAGGTACGCCATGGCGGCCGCATCCTTGCTGCGGGCCAGCACGGCGACAATGCCGGTTTGGAGCCTCTCGGCTTCAGCAGAGGAGAAATGGGCCAACTCTCCATCGAGCGCCATCAACTCCCCCAACAGCTTGTTCCCTGGCTGCTCAGGCAGCATGGTGAGGGCATGCAGGGCGGCGGCGGGCATCCGGCCGCCTGAGCGAATCAAGTGCTCGCGCTCCGTAGGGTCGAATCCGGCCACAAAGTCGCGGCAGATATTGTCGAAATAGAGTGGCAAGCTGTATCCTCCCTGGATCTTGCGGGCCTGCTCCAGGAATTCGACCAGCTCCAGACGCTGCGGCAGCGTCCAGCCCTTCTTCAAGAATCGCAAGTGCGCAGCCACGTGCAGCTTCTCTGCCTGAGGAGCTGCGCCGCGCAGTTCGGCCAGCATGCGTTCCAGCGCAGAACCAGCCTGGAGGTATGCCACGAGGCGCACCAGTTCGCGGTTGATCCGCGGCTCGGTGGCGGGGTACTCCTCAGCAATCTGTTCGCGCAGCTCCGGTACGTCGTCTCCCGTCAAACCGCTGCGTATCAAAGCGAGTTGTGTGACCCGCAACAGGTCTACGAAATCGTCATCAGGGATGCTGTCTACCGGCAGCTTGAGCATCTGCTGGATACGAGCCAGTACAGACTCTGCCGTTTCTGCATCCGGCTGGCAGCGCAGCAAGGCCAGAGCACCCCGCAGCGCAATACGCGGGGAGGAGGAAGCGAGCACAAGCTCCCTCCAGTTTTCCGCCGGCACCTGTTCCAATGCCAGCCGGGCTGCCCAGGCTACATGCCGGTCTTGGTCTTCTAACGAAGGCAGCAAGACTTGAGGGGGGGCAAGGTATCCGCCCCGCAGCAAGGCCTCGCAAGCATGCCGCCGCACCAGCGGCGAGGCGTCTCGCAGCAATGCCAACAGGCGGTCGCCGGCGGTCTCATCGCCGTGAATTCCCATCAGCCAAGCCGCTCTTGCACGCAGTTCCGGCTGGCGATCGAACGATAGTTTGAACAGCGCCCCTGGCGTGGGAAATGGCCCGAGAAGCTGCATCAGGTCCAATGCACGCAGCCGATCTGCCGCAGCAAGCTCCGTGTTGTTCACAGCCGCCGCAAGCTGCTTGTCCCACTGTGGGCCCATCTGCTCCTTCAGGGTCGCGAGAAACTGGCGGCTCCAGGCGCTATTCAATTGAGGTTGACGCAGCGCCCGCATGATCCCCTTATAGCGCGGTTGCGGCGGCACCCGGCCCGTCCAAACCACGCGGTACAGGCCGCCCTCGGAACCCCGCCCCCCCGTGCAAAAATAGAGCCACCCATCGGGCCCGACCGCCAGGTCGGTGGCGTTGAGCGGCCGGCCCTCCAAGAACACCTCGGCCTGAGCGCGAAAGCTGGATCCCTGCGGCCGGATGCGCATGGCAAGGATCCGTCCCTGCGACCAGTCGCAGGCGAACAGGGCGTTGTGAAAACGCACCGGAAACATGAAATGGTTGTAGAACTCCAGCCCCGTGGGCGACCCGCGGCCGACGTGCAGTGCCGCGGGCAAGCTGTCGAGGTAGTACTCTGGCCACTTCGACCAGCCGCTGCGCCAACCGAACTCGGCCCCGCTCACCACGTGCAGGATGCGCGTGGGGCGATACCAGGGCAGCTCGACGTCCCACTCCATGTCCGAGTCGTACGTGAATAGTTCGCCCTGGGCGCTGAACGCTGCATCGTACGCATTCCGCAGGCCGCCGGCCACAACCTGGACGGCGCTGCCATCGATATTCAGTCGCAAAATGGTGCCGCCGGGCGCCTTGATGCCAACTGCGTGTCCGCCGGCGTCTTCGTACTTGGGCTGCACCAGATCGCCCTCCATTTCGTGCTGGTAGGGGCTGGCTGCGTCTCGCGTCCCTTCGAATTGCGAATGGTTGCCCACCACCACGTACAAGAAGCCGTCCGGGCCCAGCAAGACGGCATGTGGACCGTGCTCGCCACCCTTGCCGGTGAACGAGACGAGGTGCTCCACGGTGTCGATTGCCTGGTCTTGATCTGTGTCCTCGAGCACGTAAAGCCCCGGCCCTTCCGGCCCATCGCCGGTGACATAGACCTTGCCGTTGAGCGGCAGGATGCCCTGGCAGTTCTTGACGGCGTCGCAGTAAGAGATCACGGTTTCGTGGGCGCCGTCTTCGTCTTCGTCTGTAAGCAGCAGCAGCCCGGCTCCTTCGACAGCGGCGACGATCTCGCCCCATTCGTTGAAGGCCATCGTGAGCAGCGAGCCTGTGCGTTCTCCGGAGATCACGCGCTCCACGCGGAATTCGGGCTGCACGACAAACCGGCTGGCGCCGCTGGCGGCGACCGCTGCTACCTGGCCTGTCCAGGGGAGCGTACTGCCGAAGGGACCGAAGCTCTGCGCGGCCACCCAGCGGCTGTCGTCAAAATCTGGGGCGTACCAGCCCTCGGCTTGCTTGAGACTGGTGCGCCAGGCCGTATCGGTGCCATAGATGGTCTCTTGACCGCCCGTCTCGACCACCAACCGCAAAACAAGGCCGGCGGAGCCAGGCTCGACATTGCGTGCCTCGACCGCCAGCACGTTTCTGCCGGGTCGTAGCGAGGACTTGACATCGTAGGTTCGCAGCAGCCGCCAATTCTCGTCGGCGGCCACCTGCTGCCCATTGACATACAGCGTAAAGGCGTCGTCACAAGTAATCTGCACTTGGGCAGACTCGCAGGCCGGCAACTCGTAGGTGCGGCGGAAAAAGCACGTCGCTGCCGGCACCTGGTCCTTGCTGTGCGCCGGCGACCAGATCCAATGCGCCGCATCTGGCTCGGCCGGAGTAGCCTCCCCCGTCCGATCGCGTGCGGCAGACTCTGCACGCTGCGCTGCCTGGGGCCGCGCGCCCTGCTGAGCCTGCTTGAGATTGCGGCCCTGGGGAGGTCGCGGTTGCTTGGAACCTGCTTGCGTCTCGCGCCCCTGCCGGGCCGCCGTGCGCCCGCCCGGCAACTGCCGTGGACGCGTGCCATGCACGTGCATGCCGCCCGCCGATTGGGCCGGCGCAAGCTGCGACCTGCTCCGGCCGGCCTCACTCTGATCGGGTACTGCCCCCGCGGCAAGTAACGCGGTGGCGAGTGCCGCCGCCGCAGGTAGTTTGCTCCAGATGCCGGCCTTCCTGAGCCAGGCAGATAGCGCGTCCATGGCTACCTCGCAAGCTGCAACATGTGAACGAGGGCCGGTCTGCGGCTTCGGCCCTATTGCGATGAAGGCGGTAGAGTACACTTGCGTCACAAATGGAGCAATGCGAAGTGCCGCAAACTGGGGGAGGAGCCTGATGGCTTGTCTGGGCGCAGGCTGTCCGACTGGGGGGCGCAAGTTCGGCAAGAGCCGGCATTGGGCCATGCAAGCACGGAGGTGGCAAAGCGGCCGGACGCCGCCTCTACAGGGGGCTGTGTCCCCTGGCACCCAGACCAAGGTTCGTTCGGCCTCCGCAGAGCGGCAAAACGCCGCTAGCACGACAAGAAGCGGGGCAGCGGCCGGCAGCAAGCCGCTACTGCTGCTGCTCTCTTTCGCCGGCCCGAGGCACAGAAGGCAATAGGCCGGCAAGCTGGGAGCACACGGCGGCCACGGAAGAAAAGTCCTCGCCGCGGCGGCCCAGGTTCATGGCAGCAGTGTACTGTTGAACCACTGCCGCCGTGACCGGCAGCGGGACGTTCCATCCTGCCGCCAGGTCCAGTGCGAGCAGCAGATCCTTACACATCAGTTCGGTGGTAAAGGCCGGCGGAAACGCATTTCGCAACACGTAGTTGCGTGCCCGGCTCTCAAAAAGCGTCGAGTTACCGCTGGAGCAGCGAATGACGTCGACCATCTGTTCCAGATCGATTCTGGCCGCTCTTGCAAGCGCGAATGCCTCGCCAATCAAGGCCATGATGCCGCCGCCGAGGAGCTGGTTGATCAGCTTGACCGTCTGTCCGGCTCCCACAGGCCCCACATGGAAGATGTTCTTGCCCAGGCAGGCGAGCACTGCCCGCGCCGCGGCAAAGTCAGGCTCGCTGCCGCCGGCCATGATCGTGAGCGATGCGGCTTCCGCTCCCGCCGGACCGCCGGAAACGGGAGCATCCAGCATTCCCATGCCGCGTTGGGCTAGCACAGCCGCAATGTCACGGGCCGTAGCCGGTGCAATTGTGCTCATCTCCAGAAGCCGCTTGCCTGGTGCGGCGGCCTCGAAAATGCCGCCTGTGCCCAGCACGATCTCGCGCACGGCGGCATCGGCAGTGACCATGGTAATGACGAACTCGCTGGCACGTGCCACCATGGCAGGTGTGGCGGCGCGCAACCCGCCCAGCGCTACAAACTCGTCCGCCACGTCGGCACGCCGGGAGAAGAAGTACAGCTCGTGCCCCGCACGCAAGAGGTTGCGCGCCATATGCCGGCCCATCGTCCCCAGCCCGATAAAACCGATCTTACTCATAGCCCTGAACATACCGGCCCCACCACGGCGGGACAAGTAACCGGCGGGGGGCGGATTCGCGGTGCGAGCAGCTCCCGCTGTGGCCGCCGCAGGTTGTATGCTAGACTTCCACGGTTTCGTTCCTTCCTCGGGGGGTTCCAGGGCAGTCATGCCCGAAGTACTAGTCACCGGAGCCAGCGGATTCATTGGGCAACACCTCGTCAGGGTGCTGCTCGAGCGGGGAGACCGCGTACGGGCGCTGGTGCGCTCTCGGGTTCGTGGCGAGCCGCTTACAAGGCTAGGGGCGTCGCTTGTCCTGGGAGACATCACGCAGCCGGAGAGCGTGCGCGCGGCGGTTTGCGGTTGCGAGGTCGTATTCCACCTGGCAGGATTGATTGCGTCGCCCCACTTAAGGGGTTTCCTTGCTGTGAACGAAGCCGGCACGCGCCACGTGACGGCGGCCTGTGCGGCCCAGGAGCAGCCCCCGCGGGTGGTAGTCGTTTCGTCACTGGCCGCAGCAGGTCCGGCATCGTGTGGCGGACTGCGGCGCGAAGCCGAGCCGCCACAGCCTGTCTCGCTCTACGGGCGCAGCAAGCTGGCCGGCGAACAGGCCGCCGCCGAGTACGCCGATCGGGTACCCGTGAGCATCGTGCGGCCGCCCATCGTCTTTGGCCCGGCCGACCAGGCCACCCTAATCTTTTTCAGGCCGATTGCGCGGCACGGCCTCCAGCCCTTGTTCGGCGGAAGAAACCCGCGCTACTCGCTGATCCACGTCGACGACCTTTGCACCGGCCTGGTTCAGGTAGCCCTTCGCGGCCAGTGCCTACCAGGTGGGGAGAACCCGCACGCACAGGGCGTGTATTACTTGGCGGATCCGCGGCCCTACAACCTGGTCGAGCTTGGCCAAGAGATCGCTCAAGCCGCAGGAAGACCAGCTCCAAGGCGGGTGCACGTGCCGCGCTGGCTGGTGTGGGGCGTGGCTGCATGCGGGCAGGCAGCGGGCAGGCTGCGCGGGCGGATGGGGCACATCAATGTCGACAAGGCCCGCGAGGCCCTGGCAGGAGATTGGACATGTTCGACTGAGCGTGCTCAGAGCGAATTGGGCTTCGCCCCCGCAGCCAGTATGTCTCAGCGGCTGCACGCCACGGTGCTGTGGTATCGGGAACGCGGCTGGCTTTAATGTCGGTGCAGCAGTACCAGGAGGGTAGCCAGGCATCGTGAGCCGTTGTGTCGGCCAAGCGGTGCGCCACGCGGGCGCCGGCGAGCCGAGTTTTTCAGCAGGCAATGGGTGCGGTCTTTCGCGCACCCTACCCCAACCGGCCAGGGCTTCACGAACGGGTGCAGGACGGTATTGCGCGCCGCGCATCAGGCGGGAAAGCCTGAAGTACGACCCGGCACCGAAGTGCTAGTGGCCCTCTTCGGCCGCGGAGGGCTCCAGGATCTGAGCGTACGCCGTCAGTTCGCGCGTGCTGCCGCCGGCCAGGTCGGTAGTCACGCGGATCGTGTAGGTGACCTTGCCCGTTTGGTCGGGGGCGGTGTAGGTCACGCCCACAAGCTGCACTGGCCTGGCGGCACCATTAGGAAGCTGGAACTCGAATACCCCGCTGTCGGCTTCCACAGCGATGACACGCACGGGACTGCGTGCCTGAACGACGAGCTTCTTGCTGACGGTCTGCCCGGGATGCAGCACGCCAAGAAAAAGCGTGGCGGGACTGACTGTCAGTTCGGCGACCACGCGGCCCTCGACATCCACGAGCACTTCGGGCGTGCGGCGATCGTTGGTCACGAGCGTGAGCTGCTCGCGGATGTACCCGACCGGGGCATCAGGCGAGAGGGTGACCGAGAGGGCATAAGCGACTTCGCCGCCGCCACGGCTGGTTTCTTTGACGGCTGCGGCGAGATGCGGGTTGGGAGAACGAATCTCGACGATCTGCCAGTCGTTGCGGCCAGCGTAGCGTACGTCGACTGTGGCAGTGGCGGGCACACCCTGATCTACGGAGCCGAACTGCACCGCGCCGGGGTCGATCACGATGTCGCCGCGAATATAGCCCGTGACACGGAGCTGGGTCTGGGCGAAGAACGGCTTATCGAAGGTCACTGTGAGCGTTGCCCGGCGCTGCCCCAGAAAGGCTCGCGTGTCGAAGGCTGCAACGATGTAGCCCTTCTCCCAGGTCTTGAGCGTGTCGTTCTCGATGCGCGGCTTGGTGCAGCCGCAGCTTGAGCGCACACTCAAGATGTGCACGTCCTCTTTGTAAAGGTTGGTAATCGTAAAGCGGAACTCGGCCTTGGCACCGCGGGCCACGGTCCCAAAGTCGTGGGAGGTGGTGTCGAACATCTTTCGCGCCCACTCCTGACCCGGGGCCGGAAGCGCCCACCATAACACGCATGCGGCTGCCCAAGCGACACTCTTGTGTTTCAAGCTGATCTCCCAACCGGCTTGCCTGGCCAGGCTAAATCCCCCCTCGGCAAACTCTAGAGGCATTGCGGCAAACTGTCAACCACACGTGCAGGTCCGTGACGGCACAGGCTAGATTCTCGGCGGTTGAGCGGGGTATTCTGTAACTCGCTTTACGAGCCCGCCTTACGTCGCATCCACGGCGCTCGTGGCACTTCTTGCAGCTTGGCGACAATCGGCAGTTTGCGCGCTGCTTGCGGCACTGCGCTGAGTTGGGCTATAAAGTCCCCGTGGGGGCGGCGGGCCAGCCGCCCTGCGTTGCTGTTTTAACCCGATTATGGGAGTCATACCGGCCATGAGCCCGGCCCTTTTTCTTGGCTCGCCGCCGCCGAACCAAAGGACGCGCACTTCCGACACCTTCCCTACTTTCGGAGCACTGGCAATCTCGGCAAGCGCCTCCGGCAGCGCGAGAAGAAGAAGCCGGCCCAGCCGCCGGGCGATCCTTCGAGGAGGCCTGAGCGGGTTGGGACTTGTGCTGGGCGGCGGCCTGGCGTGGCAATCAGGACGAGAAAGGCTGTTTGCACGCGGTGCGTTTGCCGAGGAACTGACGCTCACTCCCCGCCAGACCGAGGGACCCTTCTACCCCACCGATCTGCCGCTAGACACTGACAACGACCTGCTGATTGTCAACGACAATCTCACGCCTGCCGTGGGAGAAGTGACGCACCTCTCCGGCCGGATCCTGGACGCACGCGGCGAGCCGATCCGCAATGCACTGGTCGAAATCTGGCAGGTCGATAGCGCGGGTGCCTACCTGCATGAAGGCAGTGCCAATCGCGACCAGCGCGATTCGAACTTCCAGGGCTTCGGCCGCTTCCTTACGGGTTCGACCGGTGAGTACTACTTTCGCACGATCAAGCCGGTTGCGTATCCAGGCCGAACGCCCCATATTCACTTTGCAGTCAAGCTCCGCGGCCGAGAGAAGTGGACAACGCAGTGCTACATCGCCGGTGAGCCGTTGAACAAGCGAGACGCCATTTACCGCAGCATCCGCGATCCCAAGCAGCGCGCCGCCGTGACGGTACCCTTTGAGCCGCTAGAAAACTCGAAAACCGGCGAACTTACGGCACGGTTCGATATCGTAATGGGCTTCACGCCCGAGATGTGATTGGTAGGCACGTCGTAGGCCTGTGCCTCTCGCCAACGGGGGACACAGGTAATGGCCGGCCCTCTTTCTGGTATGTACGGCCTGCACAAGTGCACCTGCCTTGGCCTGGCGATGGTTCGGGTGCCGCCGTCCGGCAGAATTGCTGCGCCGGTAGATGCGGGTCAGGTTTCTGCTCCCTCGGCTCATGCTCCCTCGAGCGTTTTTTCCGCCTGACGTCGCTCGGCGGCTAGCCCGTGCTCACTGGCCGCCTGTCGCGCTCCCGCTGTACCCGACCTCTGCCGCACCCCAGGGCGGGCCATAGAGCCCACCCTGAGGGCGGCTTACGTTGGACTCGTTACGTGTGCGATTTGCAAACGCGTGCTTAGCACTTGCCGGCAGAAGTGTGGCACCGCAGCACCACCGCGGCCAGCAGGGCGAACTCGGGCGGTGCATAATACAACGCTTGGTACACGCGGTCGGCCGTGTGCTGGTCGGCAAAGATCTGCACCAGGGCCTCTCGCTCCTTGGGACCGAACAACCCGGCCGCCAGTTCATGCAGCATGTGGGGCGGAAGTGGGCCGCCACCAGGCCCCGCGTATCCATCCTCATGGGGAAGTCCGTGGCGCAGATGCGGCGGAACATGCCGCAGATGGTGAGGAACTGGGCCGTGATGCGGCAGGGGCGGTTCCGGCGGAGGGTGATGATCGTGCAAGTGAGGAGGCAGCTCATGGGGCAGCGAATGCCCGTGCAGGGGCCTATGCGGCCCCGACGGCGGCGGGGGACGGTGTGCGTGGCGTGGCATTTCGAGACTCCTGTTTGGCGAGAACATCCACAAGCACCGTGGGCTCGTGGTACACCCAATACGCCTCGCGCCCCCGCCCGTGACGCGCCTTGCTGCTGCCCGGTGTGGCGGGCCTTCCACTGGTCAAGCGTTTCATGCATAATGGGGAGTTGATACGTTTGCCCGCCTTGAACCTCTTGAGCGTGCCCCCGCGGCCCGCTCACCCGCCTTGAGGTTGCATAACATGTTGCAACAGCCCCACGGCTCTCGGCCAGGAATCAGCCTTGCCCTGTTTCTTGTGCTTGTGTTGGCGAGTCGAATGGCGGCGGCCCAAACCTTTCGGGTGACGCCGCCCGCGGTGCAGCTTGAAGGGAATTTCGCTCGCGCGCAGTTGCTCGTCTCGGAAGTGCCGCCGGAGGGTATGCCATCCGAACGGGCAGCCGACCTGACTCATGCCGCCGCCTATTCGAGCAGCGATCCATCGGTGGTGAGGGCAAATGCCCAGGGCCAGCTTCTGGCCGTGGGGAACGGAGAGGCCAGCGTGACGGTGACCGTGGGGGGCGCAGTTGTGGCGGTTCCGGTGCGTGTGGCCGGGGTCGAGCCGGAACCGAAGGTGGGTTTTGTACGGGAAGTGCTGCCGATTCTGAGCAAGGCGGGTTGCAACGCAGGGGCCTGCCATGCCGCTCAATACGGCAAGGGAGGCTTTAAGCTCACTGTGTTTGCCTTTGCCCCGGCAGAGGACCACGCGGCGATAGTACGAGATCGCTGGGGGAGGCGGATCAATCGGCAGGATCCGGCGCGCAGCCTGTTTTTAATGAAGCCTACACTTGCGGTTCCCCATGGCGGGAACCGGCGGTTGGATAGCGGCAGCACCGATTTCGACATGCTGGCGGCTTGGATCGCCAGCGGGGCGCCTGGCCCGGCCGGCAATGAGCCGGCGGTGGTTCGCCTGACCGTGGAGCCGAGCCGCCGGGTAGGCCCGCCAGGGTACAGCCAGCAACTTCGGGCGTGGGCGGAGTATGCCGATGGCGTGGTGCGAGACGTGACCCATTGGGCCCGCTTTGACAGCATGGACGACAGCGTGGTGACGGTAACGCCAACGGGCCACGCGACTGCCATAGGCCGCGGCCAAGGCCCAGTGATGGTGCGTTTCGAGGGTCAGGCGGCGGTGGCGATGTTCGTCGTCCCGTTTGCGGAGAATGTCGAGCTGGCCGGGTGGAGCGAGAACAACTTCGTAGACCGGCTGGCTGGAGACAAGTTCCGCGAGATCGGCATCCGGCCTTCGGGTTTGTGCGATGATGCGACGTTTGTCCGCCGTGTTTACCTCGATCTTTTGGGCACGCTGCCTACGCCGGAAGAGGCCCAGGCATTTCTCGACGCGCAAGAGCCGGACAAGCGCCAGAGGCTGATCGATCGTTTGCTGGGTTTCGCAGGCGACGCGGCGCAGGGGGGGTACAACGATCAGTATGCCGCCTGGTGGGCGCTCAAGTGGGCCGATTTATTGCGGTCGAGTTCGGCGACGATCGGCGAGCAGTCGATGTGGGCGCTGCACAACTGGCTGCTGGCTTCGTTCCGCGAGAATAAGCCTTTCGACCAGTTTGTGCGCGAGCTGATTACGGCGCAGGGTTCGGTGTACAGCAACGGGCCAGCCAACTATTTCCGTGTGTCGAACGGCCCTGGTGCCTTGGCCGAAACCACGGCGCAGGTTTTTCTGGGCGTGCGCTTGCAGTGCGCGCAGTGCCACCACCATCCGTTCGAGAAGTATGGGCAGGACGATTATTACGGCTTTGCTGCCTTCTTTGCCCGCGTGGGGGTGAAAGGCAGCCAGGAGTTTGGGCTGTTCGGCGGGGAGACAATAGTGGTCGTGAACTCGGGCGGGGAGGTCACGCAGCCTCGGTCTGGCAAGGTGATGAAGCCAACGCCCCTGGAGGGCGAACCGGCGCCGGAAGTGCTCGACCGGCGGACGGCGTTGGCAGACTGGCTGGTGAAAAAGGACAACCCCTTCCTGGCACGCAACGTGGCCAACCGCTATGTGGCGTATTTGCTAGGACGGGGGCTGGTCGAGCCTGTCGACGACATGCGGGCCACGAACCCAGCCAGCAACGAGGCCCTATTGCAGGCCCTGGCAGACGATTTTGTCGCCAGCGGTTTCAATCTCAAGCACCTGCTGCGGACCATCGTCTCTAGCCGGCTGTACCAGCTCGATTCGCAACCCACGCCTGAAAACGCCTCAGACATGCGCTTTTACAGCCATTACCTGGTGAAGCGACTGCCGGCCGAGGCCCTGCTGGATGCAGTGGACCAGGCCACCGGATCTCGCACCAAGTTCCGCAACCTGCCGCTGGGGACGCGGGCCGTCGAACTGCCGGACGCCGACTACCCGGACTACTTTCTGCGGACGTTCGGCAAGCCCAAGCGCGCCAGCGCTTGCGAGTGCGAGCGTGTCAAAGAGATCAACCTCTCGCAGGTCCTGCATACGCTTAACGGAGAGACCATCGCCGCCAAATTGGCAGACGGCCAGGGGCGGGTGGCACGCCTAGCCACTTCGGACAAGCCCTGGCAAGAGGGTGCAACCGAGCTGTACCTGGCTACCCTCTCCCGCCGCCCCACACCAGAAGAACTGGCCGCCTGGGCACCATTTAAGGAACAATGCCCCGACCTGAAGACCTTTTATGAAGACCTGCTGTGGGCACTGCTCAACTCGAAGCAATTCCTCTATGTACACTAGCCTCCGCATGCTTGCGTTTGCCTGGCTGGCTTGCGGGCTGGCCGCTTCTGCCATGGGACAGGCATCGTACCCGATGCTGATGAGTCTGAACCCCGTTGCCGTGCAGCTAGGGGCCAGCACAGAATGCCAGCTCACGGCCGTGCACAATCTGTACGGTGCTACCCAGGTGCTGATCACCGGGGCAGGCGTAACGGGAGAAGTGGTACCGCCTGAAGGGGCCGCGAGCCAGCCGCCGCCTGAGCAGAAGCCGAACGTGCCTCAGATCAAGCTGCGCTTCACCGCGGCGCCGGACGCCTTGCCCGGCGTGCGCGGCTTTCGCGTGATCACGCCGCAAGGACCCAGCACCTACGGACAGCTCGTAGTCGTTCGTGAACCTATTGTGACCGAGGCCCCCAACAATAGCACGCGCGAAACTGCCCAGGCGGTAACGCTTCCGGCTACACTGTGTGGGGCCATCGAGGGAGCGGAGGATGTCGATTGTTACCGCTTCACCGCTACGGCAGGAAGCGCATGGACGTTTCACGTGCTGTGCGGACGGCTGCAAGACAAAATTCACGATCTTCAAACGCACGCCGACCCAATTCTCACCCTGCGGAACGCCTCCGGCAGCGTGTTGGCTGCAAGCGACAATTACTTTGCCGCAGATCCGCTGCTGCACTACCGCTTCGCCGCAGACGGCGACTATTTTCTCGAGATTCGCGACGTGCGATTCCAGGGAAATCCCCATTGGCAATATGCCATCGAGGCGACGCAGCGGCCCTTTGTCACCACACTCCACCCCAACCGCTTGCTGCCCGCAGCGGCCGTTCGGGTAGAGCTGGCAGGGTTCAATCTGCCGGCGGAGGCCTGGGCTGAGGTCTCGCTCGCTGCGGATGCGGCGGAGGGAATCCATTGGGTTGTCCCCACGCTGCCGGAAGGGTCCGTGAACGCCGTACCGGTGATGTGCAGCCGGGTAGCAGAGGCCGTTGAACTAGCCATGGACAACGATGTGCCGGCGAACGCACAGCCGCTACCGGTGCCTGGCGGTGTTTGCGGGCGGATCGAAGGCGTGGGCGATCGCGACTGCTATGTGTTCGAGGCGCGGCAGGGAGAGAAGTGGAACTTCGAAGTAGTAGCGCGGCGTGTGCAGTCTGCCATGGATCCCAAACTGCGTCTGTTGAATGCGGACGCCGCCGCGCTCGCCGAATCGGACGACATGCGGATCGGCCGTTTTCAGAATGCAGACTCGCTCATCGAAAACTGGACGGCACCTGCCGACGGCCGCTATGTGCTGGAAATCTCCGACCTGCACCAGCGAGGTGGGCCACCTTATACATACTTCCTCCAAGCCACAGCCGCCGTGCCCGATTTCTACCTCGAGACCGATACGGACAAGACCCCCCTCGCCCCAGGAACCAACGGCGTCATCTACGTGCGCGTTTACCGCAAGAACGGTTTCAGCGGGCCCGTGCAGCTTGCCATCGATGGCCTCCCACCAGGCGTGAGCGCCGCGTGCGGCCGGATTCTGCCAGACGGCAACGATGGTTGTATCGTGCTATCTGCCGCCCCAGACGCTCCCGTGGGTGCCGAAAATGTGCGGATCACCGGCACCGGGACGCACATGGCCGACGGCGGCGCCGCGATGGAGATCGTTCGCCAGGCCGTCCCCCTGCAAGAGACCTATCTGCCTGGCGGTGCACGTGGCCACTGGCCGGTAGAGATGCACACCGTGGCTGTGGGAGACCAGCGCGATATTTTGGCAGTGACACTCTCCACGACAGAAGTCGTGCTGCGGCCCGGTGGTTCGCAGCGGATCGATGTCACCCTCACGCGGCGGCCTGGGTTTACTGGCAATGTTACGCTGGACGCCATCTACCAGCACCTCGAGCAACCCTATGGGATGAGCCTGCCGCCGGGCGTGAAGGTCGATGCCAAAAACAGCCAAACCCTGTTGACGGCCGACCAGTCTCAGGGCTTTATCACGCTCACGGCTGCCGCAGATGCCAAACCCGTGGAACGCCAGCTCGTGCCGATCATGGCACACGTCTCGATCAATTTCGTCATGAAGGCCACCTATTGCGGGCCGCCGCTGTGGGTGAGCGTGGTCCCCGACGAGTCTCCGCCACCCGAGACGGCCGCCAGCCAGTAATGGCCGCAGATTGTCGCAACGATTTGCAGCTTCCTCGAGACGCCTGCGGGTACCAACGCGGCTTCCCGCGGTGTGCCACTGCTTGACGCACAGCGTCAAGCAGTGTGCGTGCCAACGCGGTTCCCCCCCGTGTGCCACTGCTTGACGCGCCGCGTCAAGCAGTGCGAGCTGCCGAGGACGTTTCGGCTTTCAGGAGCACTGCTTGAATGCGGCCGAGCCGAGTCGATCGGTTTACAACAAGCGCTACATCGGCCGCATTCAAGAGAGTGGCACACCGTTGACGCACAGCGTCAAGCAGTGTGCGTGCCAACGCGGTTCCCCCCCGTGTGCCACTGCTTGACGCGCCGCGTCAAGCAGGGCGAGCTGCCGAGGACGTTTCGGCTTTCAGGAGCACTGCTTGAATGCGGCCGAGCCGAGTCGATCGGTTTACAACAAGCTCTACACCGGCCGCATTCAAGAGAGTGGCACACCGTTGACGCGCAGCGTCAAGAAGTGTGCGTGCCTACGCGGTTCCCCCGTGTGCCACTGCTTGACGCACAGCGTCAAGCAGTGCGAGCTGCCGAGGACGTTTCGGCTTTCAGGAGCACTGCTTGTATGCGGCCGTGGTGCACCGTGTCTGTTCCCGCAAGCTCACCCGCGGCCGCATTCAAGAGAGTGGCACACCGTTGACGCGCAGCGTCAATAAGTGTGCGTGCCTACGCGGTTCCCCCGTGTGCCACTGCTTGACTCGCCGCGTCAAGCAGTGCGAGCTGCCGAGGACGTTTCGGCCTTCAGGAGCACTGCTTGAATGCGGCCGAGCCGAGTCGATCGGTTTACAACAAGCTCTACACCGGCCGCATTCAAGAGAGTGGCACACGCTTGACGCACAGCGTCAAGCAGCGCCATCACGCCGAACCACCTATGTATCTTTCGTCAGGTCAGCCTCCTGCTTGCAGGCCTGTAGCTTGGTGCGGTCTGACCTTCGAACCAGATTGTACCTTCACGCTGCCAGGAGAAGTAGTTACCCCGTCCCCTACGTGGCGTACGTACGAGCCGAGGGGTGTCCTAAACCACCAGGTTCTTCAGTGCACCGCATTCGTCCGACTCAAGCAGCCTGCGGATTCGCAGTCCCACCTGCCACATCCCGGCACCCAGGGGGCTGACGTGCCGCACTTGCGTGTGCAGCCACCACATCTGGCCTTCCCAGCTCATGCCCACCAGGGCCTCGTCAAAAGAAACGGGCTCGCCTACCGCCACGGCGATGCCGCGCGTGGCTACCTCTTTTGTCACGCAGGCAAAGGCGAGATCGACGTGCGGCTGGCCCCCAGCGTACGGAACGACGTACACCCCCATGGTGAGGGGCACCCGAAGTTCTTCCCGGGGGCCTTCGTAAAGCCAAGTCACCTGGCTGCAATGGTGGTTGGCGATCTTGGTCAGCAGGGCTTGTGCCCGCTGTTCGTCGCGGCGAGAGTTGAACATCAACAAGGGTCGGGCTCCTGAACGGGCCGTCGGGCGGGATCAGCAGCGAGCTTGCTGGGTGCCCCGAGTCATCGGGGGGCATGGGGGGAAGGCTCTACCGAACCATAGCATGCACTAACCCGCAGAGTTCAAGGCGTTCCTCAACCCTCCAGGGGTGCTCCGGAGTTCTCTCGGGCTGCGGCGGCCGGCCCTCGTCGTGCGGGTGGTGCGGGCTATACTACCTGTGCATACAGGTGGTGATGCATGGCCGGCATGCGCGGTAACGGCGAAGAACGAACATGAGTCATCAGCGGCAAACGACGGGGGTGCGGGGGCTCGACGAGCTGTTGGGCGGCGGGCTGATTCCCGGTACGTTGACGGTCGTGCTGGGTGCCACTGGCATCGGCAAGACGCAGCTTGGCGTGCAGTATGCCCATGCGGGATTGGCTCAGGAGGGCTGCCGCGGCGTGTTGTTCGACATGAGCAGCCGCGGAGATTCCCAGGGCCATGCAGCCTACGCCAGGCGTATCTGCCAGTGGGAATTGCAGCCGGCAGACGGTCTGCCGCAAGGTGCCGACCTCTATGCAGCCGACGTGCACCTGGGCGACTACTTGCACGTGTTCGACTACACGGGCCGGCGGGTGACGCGAGGAGATCTGGACGCTGAATCCTGGCATGCCTGGCAGGTGGAGTTGGTCCGCAAACTGAACAAGGCGCTGGCATTCTTGTACGGCAATCTGGTGCGCGGCGCACGCCGAGTTGTGGTCGACGGGGTGGAGCCTAGCACCCGGGCCGGGGACTCGGCCCAGCTCGAGCTGTTCGAGTACATCTATCACCAGGTGCTCCGCAAGGAGGCGGCGTGGGTGGCGCGAGATGTTCTTCGCGAGCAATATCGCCAACATGCAGCACTGGCGGACGCACATGCGTACGCGCACCAAGAGGTGGGATGTCTCCTACTGTACACAGCGGCCGAGACCATGCTTGACGAGCTATTGGCACGCCGCCTTGACGAGGGGGATGTGCTTACCAACGCCAACACGATCATCGTCATGGGGCGCATTCGTACGGGGTCAGGTCTGGGCCGCGCGCTCTGCGTGGCCAAGCATCGCGGCAGTTGGGCGTCGGATAAGATCGTTCGCTTTTCGATCGACGAGGGCGGACTGCGGGTCGATGCCCGAGGCAGCTAGGAGGCAGCCGGCACGGTGCAAGCAGACGTCGCAATAACGCCATGACCAAGCCTGTGGTGGTGATCGACGTCGTGGGCCTCACGCCGGCCCACTTGGGCCCACACACGCCAAACATTACTGGGCTTGCCAGAGAGGGCTTCGCGTGCCCGCTAGGAACGGTCCTGCCGGCAGTAACCTGTACCGCCCAGAGCACCCTGCTTACCGGCCTGCTGCCCCGCGAGCACGGCATTGTGGCCAACGGCTGGTACCTGCGAGACCTGGCCGAGGTCATCTTCTGGAAGCAGTCTAACCGCCTGGTACAGGGGGAGCGCGTCTACCAAGCCGCGCGCCGCCGGGACCCGGGCTATACCACCGCCAAGCTCTTCTGGTGGTTCAACATGTACGCGCCGGTGCAGTGGTCGATCACGCCGCGGCCCAGCTATCCGGCGGACGGCCGCAAGATATTCGACGTCTACACGCAGCCCGAAACGCTGCGCGACGAAATCCAGAGCCATCTTGGTGTTTTCCCGCTACAGCACTTCTGGGGACCGGCCGCCAACATCCGCAGCACGCGCTGGATTGTGGAGGCCGCATTGGAGGTGCAGCGCCGCTTTCGGCCCACGCTGATGCTCGTGTACCTGCCGCATTTGGACTATAACTTGCAGCGCTACGGACCAGACTTTGCCGGCCTCAGCCGCGACCTGAGGTTGGTCGATGCCGAGGCCGGTAAGCTGATCTCGGCCGCCCGCGAACGGGGCGCCGAGGTGGTCGTGCACTCCGAGTACGCGATCACGGCGGTTACGCGGCCCGTGCATATCAACCGCATGCTCAGGGAGCAGGGGCTGTTGCGGGTGCGCCGCGAACCGCTGGGCTGGGAGACGCTCGATGCCGGCGCTTCGCGGGCGTTTGCCGTGGCCGACCATCAGGTGGCCCATGTTTACGTGGCCGATCCAGCAGATGTCGAGCACGTCGCCGAGTTGCTGGCGAAGTTGCCGGGCGTGGAGCGTGTGCTGGACCGCGCGGACCAGGCCGAAGTGGGGCTCGATCATCCGCGCTCGGGCGACCTAGTGGCCGTGGCTGCTGCCGACGCCTGGTTCACCTATTACTTTTGGCTGGACGACGCTTTGGCGCCCGACTATGCCCGCACCGTGGACATCCACCGCAAACCAGGCTACGACCCAGCGGAACTTTGCTTCGATCCAGCCCTGCGCTGGCCGCGGCTGCGCATGGTGCGACGGCTGGTGCAGAAGAAGCTTGGCTTTCGGTATTACATGGACGTGATTGGTGTTGATGCCTCGATGGTGCGGGGGAGCCATGGGCGGTTGCCCGAGAGGGGCCGCGAACAGACGGATGGTCCCGTGCTGGTCTGCTCCTCGCCGCGCGCCGCGCGCGATGCGATGGCGATGGTGGAATTCAAAGATTTTCTGTTATCGCTGCACGCGTTCGATTGAGCGTGCGACGCAATTCGCACGCTGCGCGTCGAGGATGCACGAGGCGTGCTAGCATGCGTGAGGGGAGTGCTAGCACGCGCAGCATCTAGGAAACGACGGGGGTGGTTGACATTGGGTGCGCCCTTCGATAAAGTCCTCGCTTTCGACGAACTCATCCACCTCGACGGCCGATTGCGGAGAGTCGATCTGCTAGAAGCGCGAGGGGGTTTTCATGCAGCATGCACAAAAGTGCGCGGGCTGCGCGGCGAGAGCAGTCTGAGGAGATGCTTTGCGCCTGTCCGCATGTTCGGTGCGTGGTGCCAGGAGTGCCCAGATTCGGTTGGACTTGCAGCAGGAGGAGCGCAACAGATGAAACGCATTGACGCCATGCTCGCACCGGCAGCGGGGCAAGCAGCTCAGCCGGCTGCGGCCAAGGGGCGCGCATCTGCGCGCGTGTTCACCAGCGAGGCCGGCGCCGCGCGTGCCGCGCTGTTCACGCCGCTGCATTACGAAGAGAACTACGCCTATCCGCTGTTCATCTGGCTTCACGGTCCGGGGGAGAACGAGTTGCAGCTTCGCCGCGTGATGCCCCTCATGAGCCTGCGTAATTACGTGGGGCTTGGGCTGTGCGGGACGATGCGAGACGCACACGCAGGGCAGCCTGGGGCATACACGTGGAGCCAGCAGCCCACGCATGTTTCTCAGGCAGCCGAACGGCTGGCCGCTGGGATCGCCCTGGCGTGCCATCGATTCAACATCCATGCCCAGCGCATTTTTCTGGCCGGTTTTGGCGCGGGAGGCACCATGGCCTACCGCCTGGCATTGCTGCAGCCGGATCGTTTCGCCGGCGTACTCTCACTATGCGGCGAGTTTCCTCGCGGGCAGGGCGCGTTGCGGCGATTTCACGCTGCGCGGCGTTTGGCGGTATTTGTGGGCTGCGGGCGCTACAGCGCAGCGTATAGCGATGCCATGGCAGCGGAGGATCTGCGGTTGCTGTATGCGGCTGGCATGCAGGTCGAGCTGCGCCAATACCCTTGCGGTCAAGAACTCTGCCCTGTCATGCTCGGGGATATGGATCGCTGGATCATGGCGCATGTTACGGGCGAGGCGGCAGCCGGCGCCACACCCCGTCGGCGGCAGGCTTAGGCAGTGGCAAGGTTGCGAAGCGTGCAAGGCTGCTTCAGACGCGTTTTGTGCGAAGCCGCCAGCGCGCGTGCATGGGCTGAGAGCAACATCTGCTGTGACGGATGCACGGCGACAAACGCTGGTGCGAATTGCTGCTTGACCCTGCCCGAAAATGCTGCATACACTTGTCTTGGGGCAGCCGATAATGCCCTTAGGGGAAGGCCCCTACAACCGGCTTTGCCCGGGCTAACGGCGCAGCCCAGCCAGCCTTCTTTTCCGGCCCACGCCAGTTGTGCGGGCCCGCGTGCACGCAACAGGGCCGGAACAAGAGCGGTGGACGGCAAACCGTGGCGGATGCGGCTCGCCTCGCGTGAGCGGGGCGGCCGCCGCGCGGAGGTCGACGATGGACACCCAGCGCACGCAACTTCCACTCTTTCGCTTCTTTTCCGGGCTCACAGAGTACGTGTTTCAAACCCGGCTGGGAGTTGCCGATCCTCCGCTCTTAACCTACTTGGCGGAGATGCTCACCCGCTTCGTACACGTCGACTCGATCTACCGCATTCGCAACCTGGCGGGCCGCCGGCTCCATGAGGTGGCAGACATGCTGGCCGAGGCCCAGGCCCGCGAGGGCGCACCGCAGCGCGAAATCCACCGGCATATCGGCGATTTTACGCTCTTCTGGACCGGCATCTATCCAGAGGCGCTGCGGCACCTGCGCCGCCGGGCCGAGCGTGACTGGTTCATCGACTATTGCCAACAGGGCAAGCGCTCCTACTACATCGCCAGCACGCTCCGCACAGCGGAGAATAGCCAGGAGTGTGACGTGTTGGAGCGGCTCAGCCACGACTTTGAGCTTTGCAGTTTCGGCCTGCGGCAAGTACGCGAAGAGTGGGAACGTCAAGATCCCGACGAGCCGCAGCGCCCCAGGCCCCTGCTACTGCAGTAGCTTGGCACGTTTGCGCTTTAGCCAAGCCACGCGGCGCAGCGCCGCACACAGCGCAGCCTACCTCACATTGCTCGGCCGACACTCGGCTGCGACGCAATCCCTCCCCTCCGCACACCGCCACGACCGATCTGAGCGACGTGCCTGCTTACGGTCAGGGCCCGCCTTCGTGTGTCGTCTGCGCACGGCCGCCATCCATCTACGCGGTGCGCTGCGCGGCCGCTAGAACCACCGAACGTCCCCGGTCTTATCGCATGAGCGGCGAGAGCAGCCACACCAGCACCACAATCACGGCGATGCCGACCACGTCCAGCAGCATGCCATAGCGCACCATCCGTGCAAGAGGGATGTAGCCGGAGCCGTAAACGATCGCGTTGCAGGGGGTCGAGACGGGCAGCATGAAGCCCAGGCTTGCGCCCAAGGTGGCTCCCAAGGCCGGCGGCAACGGATCGGCCCCCGTGGCCCGCGCATACGCGATGACCATCGGCACCACCATCGTGGCCGACGCCGTATTGCTGGTAAGCTCCGACACCAGCACGGCAATGGCAACCGAACCCACCAGCACCCCCAAGCTGCCTCGCAGGGGAAGATGGCCTAGGGCCCGGCCCACAGCCTCCTCCAAGCCCGTCTGCGTTGCTAGGGACCCCAATGCCATGCCGCCGCCATACAGCAGCACGACGCCCCAGTCGATCTTAACAGCTTCCTGCCAAACCATCGCCCGCTGGCCTCCACCGGCGGGAAGCACAAACAGCAGCGACGCTCCTACCAGCGCCGCCACTGACTCGGGGATGTGAACCGTCCACCACTTGTATGCCGCCGCATTCTGTCCCCACACGGCCGCCAGAACGCCCGGTATCGTCCACAGCAGCACCGTAACCAGAAATGCCGCCAGTGCAGAGAATTGGCCAGCAGTCCACGGCCCCAAGCGGCGTCGCTCCTCTGCTATCGCTTGTTGGGCTCCCGCCACGCTGTGTACGCCCGAGCGGCAAAAGTAGCCGAGGTACAGCGCGAGTAACCCGTAAAGCAAGCAGACGACAGGCACCCCCAATAGCATCCAGTGCGCAAACGAGATCTGCGCATCCAGCCGCTCTCTGATGTGGCCCAGACCAATCAGGTTGGGAGGCGTCCCGATAGGCGTGGCCAGGCCCCCGATCGAGGCGGCGAACGATGTCATCAGCATCAGCCCCGTGGCGTAGCGCGGGTGAACACGCGCACCTTGCGCCGGATTCAGCAGCAAGCTCAGTAGAGACAGCCCAATGGCAAACATCATGGCAGTGGTGGCCGTGTTGGAAATCCAGCCAGACATGGCCGCCGTCACAGCGCCGAACGCAACCAGGATTCGCCCCGGCCGCCCGCCCACCCACCGCAGAGAGAGCGCTGCCAGCGCCAGCCGCCGGTCCAGCCCGTGCAAGAAGATGGCCCGTGCAAGAATGAACGACCCGATGAACAGGAACATGATCGGATCTGCAAACGGCTGGAAGACCTCGCGGGCCGGCGCTACGCCCCATAGCACGCAGCCGCACGCGCCGAGCAGGGCACTGACGGGCAAGGGCAGGGCCTCGGTGATCCACAGCACGACGACCGCCGCCATCACGGCGGCAAGACGATGTGCCCGCTCGCTCAGTCCGGCCAGCGGCGCAGCGCGTACCGCGAGCAGCACCGCGGGCGCGAGCACCAGGCCTCCGGCACGGCGCAACTGGTCGAAACGTTCCTCCCAATTGCTGGGGCGGTACTCGGGCTGCTGGCTGGGGCTGTGCATGATCGGGGGGAGATGGGCATGGCGCCGCCCCGCAGCCGCGGCCCATCGTAATGGAGCTGGTGCCTACTCGGCCAGCACGGCGGTGGACTCCTCAGCGGTTACCGGCTGGCTGAGCGTGCGGCTTTCGAGCCGTGCGCGCACACGTGCGGTCCCGGCCCGGCGTGCACGCACCTCGACGCGGTACGTGAGAGACTGGCCGGCGGCGAGCGTGGCCACCGGATCAAAGCGCACGGTATTCCCACGGATCTCGTAGCGGCCCGGTCCCACAGTCCCCACCATGAGCGGCTCAAGCTCCTGGGGCAACTCCAGCGATACCACCACTGCTTCCGCGGCTTGTGGACCCTCGTTGACCACGCGGATCTCGTACGCGGTCTGGCGGCCTACAGTCACCGGGTCTCGCACGTCGGAGAGCGTGGCGCTCAAGCCTTCCGGACCGCCTTCAATGGTCAGGCATACCTCGCCGTCGGCACGAACGCCCTCGCGGCAGGTGACCGTAACGCGGTTGCAGCTCTCCTGCGCGCGGGCTATGCAGCGGCAGTCGATTCGTATTCGCAGCCTGGCCCCCGGCTCCAGACGTGCGAAGTTCCACACCAGGTCGTCTCCTACGAATTCGTAGCCTTCGCGGGCCCGCACCGGATCGAGGCTCGCGTCATAGTGGTCTGCAACCCTCACGGCCGTGGCAGCGCCTGTGCCGGTGTTGGTGATTTCTATCACGAACGACGCGATCTCGCCCACGCGGCTCCGCTGCGGTCCGGTCTTGCGCACCGCCAGGCGCGGCTCGCCTGCCGGCGCTTGGGCAGGAACCACTTGCACGCAGACCTGATCGCTAGCCACGACCGTTTGCCCCTGAAACAACTCAAAAGAAACGCAGGCACGCTCTTGGCGGACGGCCGTGTATGTGATGGCCGCCCGGTGCGTGGTGCCGGCAGCAATTTCTGGCAGGGAGCGTTCCAACGTATCTTCGCCTGTCTCGTGCCGCAGTGCTGGTGTGCCGCGGGCGACCAGCACGAGGCCGCGCGCGGGGCTGCGCCCGCGATTGGTGATGGCGATTTGCAAAGAAACCTGCTCGCCCAGTTCAGCCGACTCGGGGCCGGTTGCATCGAGGACCAACGCGTCCTGCTCGGCGGGCGCCGCTCGTGGCGAGGGAGCGCCCGGTGCTGCTGGCGCAGGCGGCGCGGCGCCGGGCACGGGAGTTGCGGGCGGGCCAGCGGTCTCGGGCACCGTGGGGGGCGAAGTCCAGGTCATTTGTGTGGCTGCCGTGGCCAACACGAGATCGTCGGTTCCATCACCTCGTTCGGGGGGTTGGAGCACCTGGATGGAGATCAAGTTCGTGCCTGCGGCCGGTGCGGGCTGGAAAATTTCCACAGTGGCCTGCCCCAGGCTATCGGTCACGGCGACTGCACTGGCGGCACCTTCTGGGGCAAAGCCCGCATTCGGGCCGGCGGTGATCTGGTACTGCACGCGCCAGCCTGCAAGGGGCGTGCTGTCTGTCGCTCGCGTCACGGTGGTGGTGAATACCTGCCGGCTGCCGGCCGCACCGATGGCCGGGGGCGGAAACGCAAACTGGGCATCGACCCAATGAACGACCGCCGTCTCCTGCCGTTGGTCCCATGCATAAACGCTGGGTGCGAAGGCCGTTACGTACGACGTCCCTTCGACGGGCGACGTGATGCTTATCCAGGCCTGACCGCGGAGCACCGTCACATCGTCGTCGCGTCGGGGCGTGCCCCGCGTGAGAACCACAAAGCGAGACGAGGTGCTGCCTACCGCATACCTTGCATCTACCTTGTGTGGCGAACTACCCCAATTGAACAGCGCGTCGAGCACCGTGCGCTCATTGACCGCCACGAAATGCCCGACGCTCCCCTCGGCCAGCGACCACTCCACGCGCTGATTCGCGTACATGTATCCATCCGGCCCGCAAACGCTCGCCAGCACTACCACCTCGCTGCCCAGGGGGGCCACGACCTTGCGTGGAGAAACACGCACGGCCGCATTGTGGCAGTACTCAGGCAGCCCGGGCTGCGCCTCGAACTCCACCGCCGAAGGCGCAAAGATCCGCTCGCCCGTGGGATCGATGCGCGGCAATCGGCCGCTGGCACAGCCGGCATGCACTATCAGAAGCAGCAGAATCACCGCCGACACACGCAGGCGCCGTTGCAGAATCACGCCGGGCGGTCGAGAGCGGCGATCCGATCCGGGCGGCATATGCTCTGCCACTTCCAATACCGCACTGCTTGCTCGAGCCTCGCCCGGCCTACGCACCGCCATCCGCCTTTGCGAGAATCTCGTGCCCTTGCGCTTGGCACAGCACGGGGCCATTCTCCAGAGCACGGCAGTGCCCGAACGCAAGGCCATCGCCCCTTGCGGCACCACTGCCCATTGGCACGCCTTTGCCCATTGGCAGGCCATTGCGCAGCTCGCTGCTGCCGCCACGCGGTCGCAGCTCTGCTCGCAGCGGGCAAGGGTCGGCGGTCGGGCGGAGGCACGTGCCGGGGCCTGGTGGAGATTGCCACACATATCCAACCCTAGCACGCGGGGCGCGAAACTGTGGCGTTTTTTCAACCTGCGATGTGCCGGCTAAACACAAGACTGCTGCAAGTGGTACGACCCGCAGGCGAAAGCGTTCGGCCGGCGGGTGGTGCCGCGCCGGAGCCGCATGCGCAGTCGTCTTGGGCCGCGTGGGCAAGAAGCATATAATGGAAGCACAGGCCCCTCGGCAAAATCTCTACGGCCTGCACATTCGCTGCATTCGCTTATGGCCCGATGGGTTGCGCTTGCCGATGTCTCTGATTGCCCGCCCAACTCCGCCCGGGAGTTTGTGGTGGAGGATCGTGTCGTCGCGCTGTTCAACGTAGATGGCATGTACTACGCACTAGACGGGGTGTGCCCCCACCAGGGCGGTCCGCTGGGACAGGGCGAGCTGTGCGGCCACGTCGTCACCTGCCCCTGGCATGGCTGGCAGTTTGACGTGCGCAGCGGTCAACATCAACTCAACTCTCGCGTGCGGCAGCCGGTGCTTGCCGTACGCGTCGACGGCAGCCAGGTGTTCGTGGACCTGGAGAGCGGGCGTTGATCGTCTACCGGCCCTTTCGCAACAGCGATCCCCCCGCACTGGCAGAAATCTGGCGCACGCAGCCCCCTGAGCGGGGGCTGGCGCAGCCTATGTCGGCCTCGCTGATCGAGGCCCATGTGCTGGCCAAGCCGTACTTCGAGCGACGGTCTCTGATCGTGGCCGAGCAGGGGAGCGAGCTGGTGGGGTTTGTCCACGCGGCCTTCGGTCCGAATGCAGCGGGCACCGGCATCGACACACAGGTCGGCGTGACCTGCCTGGTGATGGTGCGTGCCAGCCACCAGCGCCAGGGCATCGGTGCACAACTGTTGGAACACAGTGAGCGGTACCTGTGCAGCCACGGGGCTCGAACATTGTTTGCGGGCGGCATTTCTCCCAACCACGGTTTCTATCTGGGGCTGTATGGTGGGAGCGGGCTGCCGGGCGTGCTTGCCAGCGCCCCTCGCGCCCAGAGCCTGTTTCGCTCCCACGGCTACCGCGAGCTGAAGCAGATCTGCGTGCTGCATCGCGACCTGGCCAATTTCCGCCCGGTAGTCGATCGCACGCACGTTCAGATTCGCCGCCGGACGCACATTCAGGTGGAGCGCGACCCTCGCCCCGCCACCTGGTGGGAGGCGTGTACCGAAGGGGTCTTTGAGCGAACCCGCTTCACTCTCCGCAGCCACGACGCGCAAACCCTGATGGCCTCCGCCACGTTTTGGGACATTCAGCCGCTCTCACAAAGCTGGGGCGTGCTCACGGCCGGCCTTTCGCACCTGCACGTCGACCCGGCGCTGCGGCGGCAGGGGCTGGCAAGCTTCTTGCTGGGCGAGGCGTTCCACTCGCTGGCACAGCAGGGTTTCGCCTTGGTTGAAGCCCAGCTTCCCGCCGACAACCCAGCACTGATCGCGCTCTTCAACCGGCTGGGCTTTGTGCAGGTCGATGTGGGGTTTGTCCTACAAAAGGAGGTTTAAAGGCCGCCGATGAGGCACGGCTCTACCGCGCGGGTATCGAAGCAGCACTCGCGGCCGAACCACGGCTGTGCGACAGCCCCTGCCCGGCCGCTATCCCTGCTTGTGATCCGAGGCATTGGCCGCAGGCCGCCTGCATGGCAGAGGCTGCTACTGCTGCTTACCCCGCGCAGCCCACCATGCCTACTGCTGGCGGCCAAACGCCTGAGGCGTCAACTGAGATCGAAGCTTGCGCGGCCCAGGCATCAAGAGCTGCTTGTCAAGCCCGACCCCATAGACCGCCTTGGGGAGCGTTAACGCACCGGCGAGCGCGGCCACCGGACGCGTGTCGCTACGGCCAAGCACGGCGTCGTCAGCACCGATCCCTGCTGCCATCATGCCCAGGCGGTTTAGGTAGATGTGGTCGCCCGTGGCATATTCGCAGCCAACCAGGTACATCACGTGCAAATCTTCGAACAGCACGTTCTGGCCGCAACCGTGATTGGCGCTCGCGCAACCCAAACTGTCTCCAGGTGCATCGGCCATAATGGGCACGCACGGCCGCCCGTCGTTGCGCAAGCAGCAGTACCTGCCGTTCTCGATGTACCCAAGCCCGTACGCGTAACCACCGCCCATCTGGCGATGCAGCTCCATCACCAGCTTCGGGGCCGCCCGCCGCAGCTCGGCTAGCGTTGGCACTCGCAGCCGCTCGTGCCCCTGAGCACAGCCCGGGCAAGCAAGCCAGCGCGGACTGTCTAGAAACCCCGTCTCCAGAAGCATGGGTCCATAGACGCCAGCAGCGCCCAGGTTGCCGACCAATGGTATCGCCGGAAAGCAGCCGTCGTACCTTTGGCTGTAGGAGCCCAACGCCTGCCCGATGACTCGTAGATTGTTCTGACATGCCGTGACGCGCGCGCGAAAACGGCTTTGCGCAACCGCCGGGAAGAAGAGCATGGAAGCAGCGGCAATGATGGCCGCAGCAACCATCAAATCCAACACGCGCCAGCGGGCAGGCACGACGCATCGGCGGTCTTCATGATACAAGGCGCGGCTACGCACCCAGTGACAGGTACGTTCGGCCAGGCCCGGCGGAGGCAAGAAGGCTGCACGGTCGCATTCGAGCAGGTCCAGAAATGCACGCAAACGTCGAAGATCTTGCTGCAACGCGGGGTTTTGGGCTAACAGTGCTTCGACCCTGGCCTGCTCGCTTGGCTCGAGGGCGTGCAGCAAATAACCGACCAAGTCTTCTTGCATAGAGTCAGGGCTCCCCTTCCCGATGCGCCGCCTTCCACGCCTCGTGTAGCTTCAGCAGGGCGGCGTGCAGGCGGCTCTTGATCGTGCCGACGGGAATCTTCAGAATCTCCGCGGCCTCTTTGTACTTCAGCCCCTGGTAATACACCAGGACGATGGCGCTACGGAGCAATTCCGGCAAGCTATCAACGGCGGCGCGAACCCAGCGGCGGCGTTCATCGGCCTCTAGCCGCCCCTCAGGGCCGATCTCCTCCCCGTCGAGCATGGCCAGCAGCGTGGTCAGCTCACCTTCTCCTTCGGGTGCGGAGTTAGGCTGATCGAGGCTCACCATCCTCTGCCGCTTGCTGCGCCGGAGTATATCGACGGCTTGATGCATGGCAATCGCGTAAAGCCAGGGCCGCACCTTGCGGCCGGCCTCAAACTGTTGGCACTTGGTATGAACCTGGAGGAAGGTCGCCTGGAACGCGTCTTCGGCCAGGGATGCATCTCCCAGGTAGCGGCGGAGGTAGCTGTACAGCTCACGCTCGTACCGCTGCACCAACTCTGCAAAGGCGTCTGCGTCTCCTGTCTGCTGGTAGGCCAGCATCAGCTCTTCGTCGCTTGCCGCGGCCCACCGCCGAGCCGGCAACCCGCCTGAATCTGCGCTACCAGCTCGCGGCATGTTGCTAATGCTTGCCATTTTTGTACGCCGGCGATCCGCCGGTGGTTCGCTCGACTGTGCCTTCCATGCGATGCAGGCGCCCGGCGGCTGCTCCCGCCTGCCGGTGTAGGCCCGTACCGTGCTCATTTGCGTTCCTCAGGCTGCCAATTTGACAGGTCCGGCGTCTCCCGCGTACACTCACGCGCCGCCTCCCCTACGAACCTCGCAAATGGCGCGCCCGTTGCAAACATCAACTGCCGATCGCTATCGCTGGGCCTCCTGGGGCGATCTCAACGCCTTTTTTGGCTTGATGTTGGATAACGTCGCCAATCTGGTGCTCACGGTGAGCTTGCTGGCCACAGTGTACAGATTTCCTCCAAATTTTGCACTGCACTACATGATACCAGGCACCGCGGCCGGCGTGCTTTTTGGCGATCTGATCTATACCTGGATGGCCTTCCGGCTGGCACGCCGTACCGGTCGCCAGGACGTGACGGCCATGCCCCTGGGACTAGACACCCCCAGCACCTTCGGCATGGTGTTCTTCGTGCTGGGACCGGCCTACCTCGATGCGCTCCGCCGCGACCTATCTTCGCAGCAAGCCGCACATTTTGCCTGGCAAATCGGCATCTGGGCCACCCTGACCAGCGGCGTGTTCAAGCTCTTCTGTGCCCTCGCGGCTGGCTGGATCCGCCGCGCCGTACCAAGGGCGGGACTGCTTGGCTCACTGGCGGCGATCGCACTGGTACTCATCAGCTTTTTGCCACTCTTAGAGATCTTGCGGCAACCGCTCGTTGGCCTGCTCTCGCTGGTCGTGATCCTCACCACCCTGGTGGCAAGAGTCGAGTTGCCGTGGCGGATACCAGGCGCCCTGGGAGCGCTGCTTGTGGGCGGAGGCCTGTACTACGGCCTGCGGCTGCTGGGCGCCGTAGAGGCCGAGCAGATGATCTTCTCTCCCCGAGAAGCGCTGCTGCCGGCCGGTTGGCTGGAGGCGTGGAGAGGCGGCTGGCTGGGGGCATTTGCAGAATCGCTGCGCTACCTGCCGGTCGTGCTCCCCTTTGCGCTGGGCACCGTGGTCGGCGGCATCGATTGCACAGAAAGTGCCGCCGCCGCCGGAGACGAGTACCATACCGGCAGGATCGTGGCCGTAGAGGGGCTGGCCACGGTGCTGGCAGCCTTGTGCGGCGGGGTGATACAGACCACGCCCTACATCGGCCATCCCGCGTACAAGGCGATGGGCGGCAGGGCTGCCTACACCCTGGCGACGGCCCTGTTTGTCGGCGGCGCCGGCATCCTGGGCTACTTTGCCTACATGTACCTGGCCATCCCCAAGGCGGCTATCTATCCCATGCTGGTGTTCATCGGGCTGGAGATCAGCTCGCAGAGCTTTCACGCCACGCCGCCAAGGCATTACGCGGCCGTGGCAATGGCAAGTGTGCCGGCGATGGCGTACCTGGTGGCGGCCTTTGCAGACCGCCTGTTGGCAGAGAGGAGGGTAGAGATCTCAGCACTTGCCGACAAGCTGCTAGCGCACGACCTCCAGACGGTGCGCATGCTGGCTGGCGGATTCATTATCACGAGCTTGCTGTGGAGTTCAGCCCTGGCGAGCCTGATCGACAGACGGCTGCTGGCGGCGGCCGGTTTTCTTCTGGCGGCCGGCGCTTGCAGCTTGGTGGGCATCATCCACTCGCCGTATCGTGGCAGCCCTTTGGCGTTGCCTTGGCGATTGCCCCAGTCGCTGCCGGCAGAGGCAGAAGCCCAGTCTCCCTGGATCCTTGCTGCCGCCTATGCCGCCATGGCCCTGCTGCTGCTCGCGTGGCACGTCTGGCTGGCAGCCAAAGGGGCACGCCCCAAGGCGTAAGAAAACGATCAAAACGGTCCTGCCATGCTCCCGCGCACGCTTGAACCCGAGGTAATGGACTCGTTCGAAGAGGCCCGTGACTATGACGCAATGGATCACGCGGCCGTCAATGCGCAGTTTGCCGCGGACCTGCTTGGCGCCGCCGCGCGATGGGGCGTGTTGCCCTGCGCCGAAGGCGACGCGTGGCTGGAATGTCTCGACCTTGGCACAGGAACGGCACAGATACCCATCGAGATATGCCGGCGGCATCCTCGCGTGCGGATCGTGGGCATCGATCTCGCGGTGCACATGCTCTACCTCGGCCGAGACAATGTGGAGTTGGCGGGGTTGCGGGACCGGATCCGCCTCGACTTGGCCGATGCCAAAGCCCTTCCTTACGGCGAGGGCTCGTTCGACGCCGTCATCAGCAACAGCATTGTGCATCACATCCCCGAGCCGCGGCTGGTGTTGTCCGAGGCGGTACGCGTGGTCCGGCGCGGAGGCTTGATATTCGTGCGAGACCTGCTGCGGCCTCAGAGCGAAGCGGACGTGCAACGATTGGTGGCGGCCTATGCTGCGGGTGCCAACGCACACCAGCAAGCCATGTTTGCTAATAGCCTGCGTGCCGCGCTCACCTTGGATGAAGTGCGCGCGCTGGTCAAGGCGATTGGGTTCGCTGCCGAGGGTGTGAACCAAACCAGCGACCGCCATTGGACCTGGTGCTGCGTGGTGGAATGATTCCAGTACACAGCAGACAGAAACGGCCGGCTGAAGAGCACGTTTTCTATCCGTGGCAGCCAGCGCGGTGCGGCTGCTAAGCATTCCGCTTCGCCTGTGGTGAGTTTGCGTGTGGGGCGTGTGACTCGGCTGCGCCTTCCGAGTTTGCGTCGAGGCTACGCTGGTGCGCCACCTCCGAGTAGCTGCCCAAGAGATCCGCATGGAAGGCACAGCCAGTCTCGCCTTGGGAGGCCGGGGGGGCGGCCGCGGCCGTTTGCGATCCGCTCAGCAAACGCGCTGCGGCTGCTGAACCGCCCAGGACTGCCGCAAATCCAAACAGCGCAGCAGGACCTGATGCGGGGCCGGGCCACCCCGGTATTTCTACCAGCAGGCCCCAGCAGGTGACGTGCACAAGTGCACCGCAGGCGGCCAGCATCAACGAAGGCACCTGGCGTGCTGCGCTGACGCGGCGCGATAGCGCCCGCACTACGAGCGTCAAAACCGCTACCAGAAGGGCTGTGCCCATGACGCCCTGCCAGCCCAGGTAGACTCCTATCCCAGCCATTCCGAGCACCAATTGGCCGCGCTGTGAGCGCTCGCTCCACCCTGGCGCCAGGCAGCCCCCCGCCAATGCCCCGGCAAACAGGCCTGCCAATACGCCCGCGGCAGCACGGGCTACGTCTGGCGCGTGCCACGAGCCCAGAATGCGAGCCGGCAAAAGGGGATGCAAGTCTGCCCAGGCCATGGGGGCTGCTATCCCCACAAGCAACCAAATCAACCAGAGCCTGCGTGGCGGCCTGAAGCCATCGGCTGCTATCAGTGCCAATCCGATCAGCAGGTAAAGTAGCAGGGCGTGGTACACGTACAGCCGCAACAAGGGCCAGTGCGGCTGCCACATCAACCAGAGCGCTCCCACGTGACGGGGCCGGGTGTATCCGGGAATGTTGGCTCCGCCGGAGAACAACTCGACCATGGCCAGCCCCATCCAGAGGATTCCGCACAGGGCCTCCACCAACGGATACCGGGGCGAGATGGGCAGGCGGCATGCGCGGCAACGGCCACGTAGCTTGATCCAGCCGAAGAGCGGAAGGTTGTCGGATAAGCGTATGGGCGTCTGGCACCAGGGGCAGCGGGAGGCTGGTTTCAAGAGTCCCATCCCTCGGGGCATTCTGTACACCACCACGTTCAAGAAGCTTCCCAGCGTGGCCCCGAAGGCAAAGAGATATACGTACGCTGCAATCTCGGCCAGCCACATCTGCAAGCGTTCGCGGCGCTCGATCGCCGCGGCGGCTTGCAGATCGAGTGGAGATGAACGCAGCCGGGGTTGCTGAAATACGGGCAGCGCATTGGCTGCCGGCTGGGGAAGATGCTGCGGCTCAGAGTTTGCGGTCACGCCACTGGGCGCGGCAGGCCGCTCGCCGTGTGGGTTGGCTGGTACACCGGCGGCCGCCGGCTGCGATGCCTCGCCCGATACACCCCCCTGGTTTTCGGCCGCGCGGCAAAGAGATGCCTGGCCCGCCGGCCACAACAGCACAAGCACGCACAGGCCCCGCAACACCTGCATGCCTGAACGCACAACCCTGGCCGTGCTCAAAGTGCCGGCTGGTTGGAATTCGCCGCCCGGATACCCGAGCCTATGCCAGCCTGTCTGGCACAACAAACGGCTCGCGGTAGTGGCGCGTAAGCAGCGATGCGGCCTGGGGATCGTCGACAATCGTTTCTGCCTGGGCGTCAATATGCAGGGTGCGGCCGAGCAGGTACGTCATTCCGTCGAGCTTCAAGCCATTGCCGCTCGCAAGGTGCTCTTCCATCCGCACAAGCGCTTCGTACGCGTCTTGGCTGTCTCCCAGGCTCCCTGTGCGCGGGTTGAAGGGCACACGCTCGCCCAGCCGCAAGGAAATATTGGCCAGGTGGCACAGCGCGCTGGAGTAGTGGCCTTCCAACACGTCGGCATTCAGATCCTCCTGGCGGCGGCTTCGCACGGCGGCGATGAAATTGCCAAAGTGGCCGTCTCCCGGGCCTCGCGGGGCGCTGGGGATGGTTTCGGGCCGTTCGCCCCCCTTAGGATAGAACTGATTGCCGATCACCATGCCCTCTTCGCAATGGAAAATGTTGCCGACACGCTGGCCGTGCAGAGCGTCTGTGGGCAGGCCGCGCACCTCGAAAATGAGTTGCGTCTCTCCATAATCGAAGAAAGCAAGCTGCGTGTTGGCTGTCTCGCCCTGGTCTTCGTAGCCGAAGCGGCCGCCCAAGCTGACGACCTTCCTTGGCAGCGTCGCACCGGGTATGCCCCAGCGGGCAATATCCATCTGGTGCACGCCCTGGTTGCCGATGTCTCCGTTTCCAGTCGCCCAGAACCAATGCCAGTTGTAGTGCACCAGGTTGCGGTGGAACGGCATCTCGGGCGCTGGCCCCAGCCATAGGTTAAAGTCGAGTTCCGGCGGCGGCGATTCGACGGCCCTGAAGCCGATGCTGGGCCTGCTCTTGTAGCACAGCCCGCGGGCAACGTGCAGTTTGCCGGCCTTGCCCGAGCGGATGAACTCGACGGCCCCTGCCCACTCTGCGCTGGAGCGGCTCTGGGTACCATGCTGCACAATGCGGTTGTAGCGTCGGGCCGCTTCGACCGCGACCCGCCCTTCGTGCACGTTGTGGCTGCTGGGCTTCTCGACGTATACGTCCTTACCCGCCTGGCACGCCCAAATGGTCATCAAGGCATGCCAGTGGTTGGGGGTGGCAATGGTCACGCAATCGACGTTGGGATCGTCGAGCGCCTCGCGAATGTCTTGCACCGTGCGGGGCGTGGGCTGCCCGGCGGCTTCGACGGCCTTCACCCGGTCTGCAAATGTGGTCACATCTGGATCGACCAGGTAGGTGATGTGTACGCCAGGGACCGAAAGCAGCTCGGCGACGTGCGACGCGCCGCGCCCGTGCAGCCCCGCCACCGCCACGCGCACGGCGTCGTTGGCACCCAATACGCGTGCGGAGGCGCGGGGAGAGGCCATCGCCCACGCACTCAAACCTACGGCCCCCAGCGAACGTTTCAGGAAAGCTCGACGCGATTGATGCGACATCGTAGCGTGCTCCAGTTGCAGGGGTGCCCCACGGTCAACACAACATCATACCGAAGTTGCTTGCAGTTGAGCAGATCCAGGCCAACGGCGGTCATCTCAGGCACGTATGCCGCGGCGGGCACGGCGCTCGGCTCGCAATCGAGCGCGGCGGCGCGTTTCGCTGGGTTTCTCGTAATACTCCTTGCGCCGCATCTCCTTCTTGATCCCGCTGCGCTCGACGAGCTTGCGAAAACGTCGCACGGCCTCTTGAATGGATTCCTTGTCACGGATGCTCAGTTTGACCACAGTCTCTCCTTGTACCAGGAACGTTACCAACCTGTGCACCGGCCTAGTTCGCCAGGCCGGGAACCTGGAAGTGTACCCTATCTAGGGTCGATCCGGCAACCGCGATTCGCGCCCCACGCCTGGCGGCACGTTGACGGACGCGACATGGGACCACAGAATCGCCGCTGGCGAGAAGTGTGCGAAAGGACGAAAATGATGGCCCGCCTCGCGTCGACAGTCGCAATACTTGGGCTGCTGGCAGCCACGGGGACGCGTTGGGCCGTTTGTGCCACGGCCGCCGATCCGACCCATGGTTCGGCACCCGCCGCCGCGCTGGCCGTGGGCACTTTCAGCGTCGAGGTCACCCCGCCCCTGGGAACGCCGCTGTGCGACGGGCTGGTCCAGCCAGCGGCAGAAATCGTCGACCCGTTGCTGGCCCGTGGCGTGGTGCTGTTAGTTTCCGATCAGCCGCCTATCGTGCTGTGTGCTGTCGACTGGGTCGGCATTGGCAACGGCGGCTATTCCGCCTGGCGTGCGAGTCTGGCCGAGGCCGCCGGCACGACGCCCGATCGCGTCGCTGTGCACACACTCCACCAGCACGATGCGCCCGGATGCGACTTCGATGCCGAGGCCATCCTCCAACAGGTCGGGCTAGGCGGAGCCGAATTCTCCCCCGCCTTTGCTCGCCAGGCCATCGAGCGTGTGGCGGCTGCCGTCGCCAAGGCCAAAGAACACGCGCAGCCTTGTACCCACATCGGCCTGGCAAGCGCGCGCGTCGAACGCGTGGCCTCCAATCGCCGTATCCTCGGCCCTGATGGCAAGGTCGCGATCGTTCGCTTCAGTTCCACGACCATTCCCGAAGCCATCGAAGCGCCCGAAGGCCTCATCGACCCCGACTTGCAGCTCGTTTGCTTCTATGACAAAGATCGCCCCTTGGCTTCGCTCACCTATTATGCCACGCACCCGCAAAGCTATTACGGCAGAGGAGGGGTGAGCGCTGACTTTCCCGGAATGGCACGCGCCCAACGCGATGCTGAGCTGCCTGGAGTGCTGCACGTACATTTCAATGGCGCCGGCGGCAATGTGGCGGCGGGCAAATACAACGACGGCTCTACTGCCAATCGGGCCCGCCTGGCCGATCGCATGGCAACAGCCATGCGCCAGGCGTGGGAGCAGCAACACCGGCGGCCGTTAGAACACACCGAGGTCGAATGGCGGGTTCGCGCCGTGGCATTGCCACCGAGTGCTGCCTTGGTCGAAGAGACGCTGTTGGCCGTGCTCCAGGACGACAACCAGCCGCGTGTGCAACGCATCCAGGCCGCCCGAGGCTTGGCGTGGCTGCGCCGCTGCCGCGCGGGCGACCGGATTGAACTTTCTGCACTGCGCCTGGGACCCGTTTGGCTTGTACACCTGCCGGGAGAGTTGTTCGTCGAGTATCAGCTTGCAGCCCGCGCGATGCGGCCCCAAGACCACGTGTGCGTGGCGGCGTATGGAGATTATGGACCTGGCTACATCGGTACGGCCATTGCATACGAACAGGGTGGTTACGAGACCGGTCCGGTCTCGCGCGTTGCCCCAGAAGTGGAGGGCGTATTGATGGAGGCTTTACGGGAGTTGCTGAAATGATCGGAGCCCAGGCGCGCCGGATAACTGTTGCCAACCGTGGCCCGCGCCAGACGCGCTCGGCAGGCCATGGGTTATGCGCCGCGATCCTTGCCGCGGGATCAGTGCTTATGCTGCACACCGCCGTGTTGGGCCAGCGGCCCCCAGCAGATGCGCCCCCCTCCAGGGATACCAGCCGCGGCGATGCTATGATCGCCGCCTACTTTGCCGCAGAGACCCAACGTCTGGCAGCGCAAGCGCTCGCAGATATCCAAACGAGCGAGGACTGGACTAGCCGCGCCTCCGAACTCCGCCGCCAGGCACAAGAGATGTTGGGGCTCGATCCGTGGCCGGAACGCGGGGAATTGCACGCCCAAACGACCGGCCGCATCGAGCGCGAAAATTTCGTGGTCGAAAAAGTGCACTTCCAGTCGCTGCCGGGCTTATACGTCACCGGCAACCTCTACCTCCCCAAGTCGCAAACCGGTCCCGCCCCGGCCGTGCTCTACGTCTGCGGCCACAGCCGCGTGAAACAAGGAGACACCAGCTACGGCAATAAGACGCACTACCAGTATCACGGCATTTGGTTCGCTAGAAACGGCTATGTGTGCCTGACCATCGACACCATCCAGCTCGGGGAGATCGAGGGTATTCACCACGGTACTTACAGCGAAGGCCACTGGTGGTGGAACTCGCGCGGCTATACGCCCGCAGGCGTCGAATGCTGGAACGGCATCCGCGCCCTAGATTACTTGCAGACCCGGCCCGAGGTCGATCCAGATCGCTTGGGCGTCACCGGCCGCTCTGGAGGCGGTGCCTACTCCTGGTGGATCGCGGCACTTGACGAACGCATCAAGGCAGCCGTGCCCGTGGCAGGGATCACAGACCTCACCAACCATGTGATCGATGGCTGCGTCGAGGGCCACTGCGATTGTATGTACCTCGTGAACACCTACCGCTGGGATTATGCCCAGCTTGCCGCCCTCGTGGCGCCCAGGCCGCTCTTGATCGCCAACACCGATAGCGACCCCATCTTTCCCCTGGATGGAGTCGAGCGCCTTCATGCCCAGGTGCGCCGAATCTACCGCCTGCTGGGGGCCGACGATCGTCTGGGGCTTTTCATCAGTCCCGGCCCACACCAAGATACCCAGGAATTGCAAGTGGCTGCCGGCCGATGGTTCAACCGGTTTCTCAAGGGAGAAGACTCCCCGGTCGAGCAGACTGGCATCTCGGCCTTCGAGCCGGCGGAACTGAAGGTGTTTGCCTCTCTGCCCGCCGACCAGATCAACACCAGCATTCACGAGTCTTTCGTGCCCCAAGCGCCGCAGCCGCAGCCGCCGGCCGACGCGGCTGGCTGGGAAGCCGACCGCGCGAGATGGACGGCCGTTCTGCGTGAGCGTGTATTTGGCGGCTGGCCAGACGATCCGGGCCCGCTCGACTGCCGTCCCATCTGCGATGCTGCCAGCCGCGGACTGCGGTTGGCCGTCTACGAGTACAACAGCCAACCGCACGTGCGGCTGCCGCTGTATGTTGTGCATCCACAGACCTTGCCGCCGGGTGCCGAGGTGGTTTTGCGCGTGGTGGATGATGCCCAATGGCTGGAGGTTGTCTGCGGCCTGCATGCGCTGTTTCCCGAGGCTTCGGAAATTGGGGCCGCTGTGCCGCGCGGCTGCGAGCCAGATACTGCATGGGCCGAGCGGCTTGGCAGCGAGTTGGAGATGCGGCCGCAAGTGCTGGTGTATGCCATGCCGCGCGGCGTGGGGCCTACCGCCTGGGACCAGTCTGAGCGAAAGCAGGTGCAATATCGGCGGAGGTTTATGCTGCTGGGCCAGACGCTTGCGGGCATGCAGGCCTGGGACGTGCTGCGTGCCGTGCAGGCGGTGCGCGAGGCTGCCGTGCTGGGGAATGTTCCGATCGTCGTTACCGCGCGCGGTGAGATGGTGGCGGTCGCCCTTTATGCCATGCCGTTTGCAGAAGGGGTGGCTTGTGCACGCTTGGCTGAGCTACCACGAAGTGGACGCGATGCACCCGACTTGCTGAACTTCTTGCGATGGCTGGACATGCCCCAACTGGTAGCGCTCGCGGCAGATCGGCTGCGGCCGCAGGACAGTTCTGCCCAGAAGCCGACCTTGGTCCTGGAAGGCGGCGCTGGCGGCTGGGAATACGTGCAGGCCCTGGCCAGACAACTGGGTTGGTCCCACGTGCAGTTCAGCGAGTGAGTATTTCCATGAGGCTGTCGAGCTTTCTTGCGTTCTTGCTCTTGGCTCTCCCGTGTGCGCTGTGCGGCGTGCCGGCAAGGGGCGGAGACGAGTTCCAGATCGACCAGACCGAGGACGAGATTCGCATCCGCGGCGCACTGCTGGAGGCTGTGGTACGCAAGCGCGGGTACGTTAGCGGCGTGGCCGGCGGCAGCCTGCTCGACCGCACCACGGGATTCCGAGACGTGGGATTCGGCCTCGACATCGTCGACTGGCTGATGGAACCCGGCAGCGACGAGGCGTATCGCGATCGGCTGGACCCCGAGCTGGTCTACGAATTCAACAACCTTGTCCACGGCAGGATCGCGAAACGGTCGCTGGAAGGTCCGCAGATCTGCACACAGGCCCGGCAACTCGAGCCACAGGTGCACCACGGCCGCGGCTTTATAGCCGTCACGCAGAGTTTTCGATATCGTACAGCCGCTCCCGGCCTGCGCACCGGCAGCCTATGGGAGCAGACACTGGTCTTTCCCGCACGTCAAAGATACTTCCTATCTTGCGATAAAATCACCACGGTGAACGACAGCGAGGCGATGTTTCTGCGTGTAGACATGCCGGGGCACATCAAGCATACCGAAGGGGACACATTCAGCGAGGTGTACTTGAGCTATCATGGCACCATCCCAGCGTCTGAGTTTGCGGCCGACTTTCCGCCGGACGAGCGCTATTTCTATCGGCGAGACGATAAACAGCTTCCCGAGCGGATCATACGCGCCTATAGGCTGCGCGACCCCAAGACCGGCAAGACTGGTCCGTGGCTCGCCGGCATGACGCTCGACCCAGCGGTGGTGAGCGAGGCCTGGTGCCACCAGCGCGGATACGTGTGCATGATCCAAGAGGTCGGCGGCAGGCCCATCAAGGCCGGCGAGTCGTTCAGTGCAGCATATGTGGTGGGCTTCTTCGACTCGATCGAAGAGATGCAGCAAGTATACGACCAGTACCGTGGCGCCCGCGAGATCGTGCTCGATAGAGACGCTTGGCGGCTGGCGCCGTAGCCGGTATCGCTGGTTTCTCGTACAGCAACCGCCGCCCCGTAGAGCAAGCGTCCCCGCCCCGTAGAGCAAGCGTCCCCGCTTGCTCCGGCAGGCCAAACCCGTCCGGCACATCTGCACAGGCGAGGACGCCTGTGCGACCGTACGCTTACGCTACCGCTCCGTAGAGCAAGCGTCCCCGCTTGCTCAGGCGGGCCAAACCCGTCCGGCACATCTGCACAGGCGAGGA
>FWPU01002471.1_pt1 | contig 50939 bp, 44 predicted proteins | sample 2228361 | NCBI WGS metagenome assembly FWPU01 (sample SAMEA103939777, study PRJEB20133) | metagenome | reverse complement strand
CCGTCCGCCGGCCCGGGGGTCGGGTGATGATGAACTCCGGCGCCCTCCACATATGGCCCGCAGCGGCGCGTGGGCGTGTCGTCGCCCGCCAGGATCATCCGGCCGTCCGGCCCCGGATCGAACTTCTTTACCACGGCAATCAGCAAGGTGAGTGCCAGCGACTCGCTGCGCTGCCCGATGCGGATGAGGCAATCGTAGAACCGGTCCCGTTCGTCCTGGACGCCGGCTGCGGCAAACCAGGCGGCCGCCACGCGGCGGTCTTCGGCCAGCATCATTCCGGCCATCACGATTGCCAGGCGAAAGGCCATGCGCGCGTCCAGCAACGCGACCATCGAGGAAGCCATCCCGGCCAAAGCACCGACCAAAGGCACCTTTGCCTGGACCGTTTTCCTGCGTCTGGGGTTGCGAACGTCCAGCCGCCGCAGTCTGTCGAACTGCGAGGCCCCCAGTTTCCGCTTGTGCCGAGCTGGCGGAGACTTCGAGGATTTCTTACGCTTGACCATCCGTGGCTCCTTCCATGTCGTAGAGAGTTGTTAAGCCCTACAGCATGGTCGAGAGCCACGTTTTCTGGAAATACCAGTTTCAGGCCGCGATGAGGTTTTCGCCTAAAGTGCAGCTCCAAACAGAACCTGCTTCATCCTCTATGGCATATCCGTATCGAAATACGACCCCATCTCTACTGCCACAAAACGCTTCAGTATCTTGGCGACCGCCGGCGTTGTGCCACTCGCTGCAAAGTAGTCCGGCACAACGTCGTCTTCTCGGGACGAGCTTCTATCGCTTGTCGCAACAACTGCTCGGGTTTCTGGGTGATTTCTGAGCCGCGCGGAGTGCATTCCGCCGCATGGCGCGTGATCTTGTCGAAGTGGAGGTCCTCATATTTATGGCAGTTCCATGTGTCCTGGATGTTGTAAGCGCCGTCCTTCTCGGTAAGCCCCGTCTTGGAGACGTTGTCATTTCCGTCCTTGAAGACCAACTTCTGGCCGAGAGGGCTCACCTCGACCAGCCCCTGTAGACCGCAACTATGCGGCCTAACGCGCGGCTGGCAACTCGCCATAAGCTGCATTGTAGCAATCGGTTGTCTCTTTTTCACGCGATGCCCGGCGTGATAGGCCGGCACTGCCTAACGCTCATCGGGCGGGCGGATCGGACTATCCGCCGGGCTGCTCAGGCCACGGCCGCCTCGGCTCAGAACATGGGTCTCGATCATCCCGGTGCGAACATCGTGGTGACCCAGACGTTCCAGCACCGTACGCAAATCATAGCCGTCGGTCAGCAGGCGCGTGGCGGCCAAGTGCAGAAAGGTATGGCGGGCGACGCGCTTGCTCAACCCGGCCCTTCCTACGGCCTGCGTAAAGGCCCCCAGCACGATTGATTCGCGAACGTGGTGCCGCCCCTGCTCAGCCGGTGCGCTGGTTCACCCAACGGTTTTGTTGCGGGAACAGCTAGTGCCAACTCCAGTCCCAGTTGGTATTCGGGTACTTTCGGGCCAGAGCGTGCGGCAGTTCCACTCGGCCGTAGCCGTCGGCCAGGTCGTGTTGGTGGATCGCCCGCACGCAACCCTTATGTTTGCGCAAAGGACGGATGACCGCCTTCGGCAGCATCGTCAGGCGGTCCTTGTCGCCCTCGCGCTCGCGGACGGAGATCTCGCCACGCTCAGGATCGAGATCCTTCACGCGCAGTCGGAGTGCTTCTAACAGCCGCAAGCCACCGCTGCATAGCAGCATCGCAATCAGCCACTTGTCGCTTTGAAGGTGCCCGATGACCTGAGCTGCTTCCACCACTGTCAGCACCAGGGGGAGCCGCTTCGGCCGACGGGCACGCACAACGCCTTCGATGCGGTCAAGCGGATGCTCCAGGACACCCTCACGCAGAATCAGGATGGCGCACAAAGCCTGGTTCTGGGGCGCTGCCGCCCCGTGTTCTTCGACGAGGCGATGGGGCAAGAACCGGTCGACGTCGGCTTTGGTCAACTGGCGGGTATGCCAACGCTCGTGCAACCGGATGAAGCGGCCAATCCAGTACACGTAGGCCTCTTCGGTGCGGCGGCTGTAATGGCGAGCCCGCAGGGCCACAGTTCCGCCAAACACCCCAGAATCGGAGATGCCCACCGAAGTCTGACTTTGCTGCGGTTGTCCCCGACGGATTCGCGGCGATTCCCCCCGCCTTGTGTGGATTTACCTAGCAGAGGCCCCCTTGCCCGCTAGGAGGGCGCATGATTGACAAAACCAAGACGTCGAAGAGCTACACGCTTTTGCCTGGGCGATGGTGGGCAAGATGAGCCGCCGTTGGAAGGGCAAGCAATGGCAGCAAGACGCCGTCCAGGAGCTAGGTCTCGAGGGCCTACAGCACTACCGCCAAACAGGGGATATCGGGCTGGCCAAGAACCGGCCAGCCGGCAGAAGAACCGGTTGCGGGACGATCGACTGGAGCGGAGGCACGAGCCGACGGCCAAGTCGGCCTTGCCAGTGCCCGGAAATCGGCAAGTCATGGCTGGTGCTCGACTTGGGCCTCGCGGCGGCCACGGGGTGGCCTTCGCTGGAGACCTTCGCATGCGAACCGGGTGACGTGCTGATCATCGACAACGAATTGCATTGGGAAACGACCGCCCACGCCATCCCGAGGGAGATGGAGGCCGGGGGCATTCCGCCGCAGGCCGTCGGCGAGCGGCGATTTGTGGCCAGCGTGCGTGGCCGAATTGCATCCCATCGCCAGGCCGCAAGTTGCATCTCGGCCTTGACGTGCGCGGCCCTGCACGTAACAGTTGATAGAGCTTGCCAGGCGGGCCGCGAACTGCCCTTCATGGCCTTCGGCCCCGACGGCGGCAAACAGGGGGCGATTAGCTCAGTTGGCTAGAGCACCAGCTCGACAAGCTGGGGGTCACAGGTTCGAGCCCTGTATCGCCCACAGGTAGGGTTTCAGCACTACTCGGCAAAAACTCGCAATAGCCCGCAACCCGTTGCAAACCAGCAGGTTGCGGGCTTTCTGTTTGCGCGCAGGCCATATTCCCATGGGGACGCAGGCAGCCGGTTTCCGCCGTCTACTGCTTTGGGTTCTGCGGTGCCCCGCAAAGCGCATTCGGCTTCAAAACGGCTTCCCGTGGGAACGCCCCCACTCTTTGATGGCCCCGTCAGAGACTCGCTCGAGCCTGTGGTAGCGCGGATGGCGTGATTCGACATATGGGTCGTTGCGGGCCGCGTTGTAGCAGCAAATCAACGACCAACGAGGGTAGCTCGAACGATTTTGGTCCGACCGATGTAGCAGGTTGCAGTGGAAAAACAAAGCGTCGCCCGGCTCCGCCTCGATGTACACCAGTTCTAGCCGCCCAAGCGCTGCGTTCACCCGCTCCAGATCTGCTCCCGCCTGGTCGCCTGTCTTGCCGTGGTCGATCCGCCCCATATGGTGCGACCCGCGGATCACTTGCAAGCAGCCGTTCTCTCGCGTGGCACGGTCCACCGCAATCAGGCAGCTTGCCAATAGCGGATAGAGGCAGCCGTTGTAGTACCAGTAGCCATAATCCTGGTGCCACTCCCACGCACCGCCCACGTGCGGTTCCTTGAGCATCATCTTCGTGTGCCAGTGGTACACCTCGCCGCCCAAGAGCTGCTCCATGCGGTTTACAATCCGCGGAGAGCGGGAGAACATGCTATACAGGTCGTCGCCGGCGTAGTTCCAGAGTGCCAGCCGCGTCTCCAGGCCGGTGGAGTCCTTGCGGCCGTACGCGCTGCCGGCCAGCGCCGGATCTTGACGCGCGTGCGCCAGCAGCAGTCCCATCTCTTCAGCATCAAACAAACGGCGCACCAGTACATAGCCATCCCGCTCGTAGGCGGCTAGCTCGTCGGGCGTGAAGACATGTTCGGTCATGTGCGTTCTGAATCAGTGTCTGCTTGGCTCACGGTACCATCATACCTTCAGCATAAGGTGCGCAAAGAGACAGCTAAGCGTAAGGGAGCAGCGGGCCTCTCGTGCGGCAGGCACTCGCAAGCCCAGGCTCGGCCGGTGGAGCTGCATGCACCCTAGACAGGCCGCGCAAGCCGGCTGTAGAACCACGTGCAGGCGCCTCCGGCCTATCGGCGGCCATCCTGCAACATCGAGAAGGCAACATGAAGATTGGCATTGTGGGCTACCAGGGTTCCGGCAAGACCACGCTCTTCTGCTGGTTGACGGGCGTAGCCCCAGACCCCGCTCTGGCCCACACGGCACAAAGCGCGATGGCCCCCATTCCCGACCCGCGGTTGGATGCCATCGCTCGCATCTACCACCCCAAGAAACTCACACACGCCTCCATGGAGCTGGTCGACACGCCCGGTTTAGCGCGCAGCCACGAGGGCAATGCGGCCAGGCTGGGCCTCATCCGCGAGGCAGATTGTCTGGCACTCGTAGTGGCAGCCTTCAATGGCCAGCGGCCCGCTGGCGCCGACCCCGCCGGCGATTTGTCGGCATTCCGCGACGATCTGCTGCTGGCCGATATGCAAATTGTCAGCGGCCGTATCGAGAAGCTCAAAGAGAGCGCCAAGAAGCCCCGGCCCGACCGCGAACAGCTTCTGCACGAGGCCGAAGCACTAGCAGGCGTGTTGGCCGCCCTGGAAGCCGGCAACCCGCTCAAACCGGACCAGATGAGCGAGGCCCAGCAACGGGCGACGCGCAGCTTCCGCCTCTTGGGAGAGAAGCCGATGCTCGTCGTCTTCAACGCCGCGGACGATGCCGATGAACCGAGCCTCTTGCAAGCGGCTCCCGCGGGCGTACCCGCAATCGTCGTCCGCGCCAGTTTAGAGCTGGAGTTGGCGCGGCTCTCGCCGCAGGAGCGGGTCGAATTCGAACGCGAGCTGGGTTTGGCCGGCTCGCGCCGCGATGATGTGCTGCGGGCAATGCTCGCCGCCTCGGGCTACCACCTCTACTTTACGGCCAGCGAGAAAGAGGTGCGTTCCTGGCTGCTGCGCAAGGGGGGAACGGCCTTGGAGGCAGCCGAGAACATCCACACCGACCTGGCACGCGGCTTTATTCGGGCCGAGACGATGCACTGCGAGGACCTCCTGCGCCTGGGCAGCGAACGCGAGGTGAAGGCCCAGCACCTATTGCGGCAGGAGCCGAAGGACTACGTGGTGCGCGATGGAGACATTCTGCACATCAAGTTCAGCGTGTGAAGCGCAAGACAAGCGGCGCGGCAGCACGAAGCGCCGGCAATCAGCGGTGTGCCCCTCATGACCCCGCTTTGCTCCCCTTGGAAAGTGTGGGATGCCACTGCGCGCGGATGCCGCCTATGGCACGAGTACGATCTTGCCGGCCAACGTGCCGGCTTTGTGCAGCGTGTTCTCTTCTTGCAGCCGATGGGCGGCTGCCGCCTCGGATAAAGGCAGCACGCGGTCGATGCGCGGCCGCAATTTGCCCTCGCTGAGCCAGCGGTTGATGTCTGCGGCGCAGGCCTGCTGCTCTTCGGGCGTAGAGTTGAACATGGCAAACCCATGCAGCGAACAGTCCTTCACGTAAAAAGGCCCTACGGGAAACACCGGCCGCGCCTCGCGCCCGGCCATCAGGATCATCCGACCGCGCAGGGCCAACAGCAGTACCACGCGATCGAAGTTCGGCTCCCGCGTCGTCTCCCACCAGACGTTTACACCCGTGGGGGCAAAGCGGCGCACGGCCTCGTCCACGTCCTCGGTCTTGTAGTTCACTGCGGCATCGGCGCCCATGGCCAGGCACGCGGCGCGCTTCTCTTCCGAGCCCGCTGTGGTGATCACGCGTGCCCCTAGGGCCTTGGCCATCTGCACGACGGTCGAGCCGACGCCTCCGGTGCCGCCATTGACGAACAATGTCTCTCCCTCGCGCAAGTGCGCGCAACGAACCAGGCCGATATGCGCCGTAATGCCCACCAGTGCCTGTGCAGCAGCTTGTTCGAACGTCACGCCTGCGGGCATGGGGTAGAGCCAATGTTCGTCGACGGCCGCCAGCTCGCAGAAGGTTCCCTGGCGGCCGAACAATCCCTGGTTGCTGCCCCACACGGCCTGGCCGGTTTGGAACCGCGTTGTGCCCGGGCCGCATCGCTCGACCACGCCTGCCAGGTCGCAACCCACCACGTAGGGCTGCGGCAGGTCCATCTTGATCATTCCGCCGCGAATGTAAGTATCAATGGGGTTGACCGCAACGGCCTTGACGCGCACCAGCACCTGGCCCGCTGTAAGGGTCGGGTCGGGCAAATCTCCGTACGTCAGAACCTCGGGCGGCCCGGGCTGAGTAATGTAGGCGGCTTTCATGGCATGGTTCCCAGGAGTTGGCTCCATGATTCAGGTTCTGCACGGTGCGTCAAGGGCCGCAGCGCTGTAGCCAGGCCGAGGTTTGGATGGGGCATGGCAGCGAGCAGCCCGCCGTAGCCGCGCTTGGTGTAGCTGCGGCATCCTGCCGCAGAACGCCGTAGTTGCACGCGTAGAGTGCGGGCCTGCGAGCCGATCGAGCATCTGTCGAGCTTCAACCCGCATGGTGGCCAAGGCGGCGATGGGGCACCCGTGTTCCGGCGAACCGCGGCTCAGCGGTGTTCATAAAAGCGAGCTTGCTGGCATGGCGGTGTACGCCGTTTCGAGGCCCCAGGCGGGGCAGTGCCGTCTCGCACCCGGTCTCAACCTCTCCAGTTTCTCTTGGTCTCGTGCCTGCCACATGGTACGCTGCGGCCGTGGGGCAGGAGAATCTGTGCGTGTGGGAACCGTTCGAGGGCACGGCATGAAGCCGCATTTCGACTGCTCGTGGCGTCGCGAGGCAGCCTGCGACCTGGACGTAGGCGTGATCTACCAAGACACTCCTGAGCTGATGGGCCCGCTGCTTCGCATGCTGCCTGCCGCGTCCGACGGCCTGCGCGTCCGGCTACTATTGCTGGACGACGCTTCAGACTCGGGCACGGCCGAGTGGGATGAGCTTCTGGAGCCGACCACCGTTCTGCGGAACCCTCGACGCCTAGGACTAGCCGAGAATCTGAACCGCCTATTGGCCGCAAGTACGGCGCCCTTCTTGGCAGTGGTGGATCCATGCTTGCAGTTGGATGCCAAGGAGCGCGTGCTGGCACGTCTGCTGAGGTTCATGGAATCTCAGCCGCGCTGCGGTGCCTGTACGTGCCGTGTTTACCGGCCGGACGGGAGCTATGCCTACCCGGCGCGGCGTTTTCCCACGCTGCGCGGGCTGGCCATACAGTGTCTGAGCTTGGGGTGGCCCTGCTCTGGGGTATTGGCGGAGCAGTGTTATTTAGACCGTCCCCGGGACGCCACATACGAGTGCGACTGGGTAGCATGCACGTGCATGGTGGTGCGCCGGCGTGCGGCATTGGACGTGGGCGGATTTGATGAGCACCTTTGCCCCGGCCTGGCCGAGGCGGAGTTTGGCCTACGGCTGGCCGCGGCACGATGGCAGGTGAAGTACCACGGGGGGCCGTGGTGCCAGATGCGGTCTCTGCCAGCGCACGCAGCGTGCACCTCGGCCTGGCAGCAGGTGGTGTCTGCGGTGCGATACGTGATTGGCCGGCAGGGCATGCGCTGGGCGCGGCGAGGCGTGCAGGCGCGTTTGGGCGCGAGAGGGGTGCACAGCCATGCGGGGGCCAGCCGGCATGCGGACGCGATGCGCCACTGAGTTGTGTTGGGTGCGCGGGTGTGCAGAGCGAGCAGGCGGGCAGATCGGCGTTTGTGCGGGGCTTCGCTGCCTGCGGCAGGCGAGTTTCAAGGGAGCGGGAGCTGCACGACGGGTGGTGCGTCGAGGCGTATGGGGCAAGGCTTGTTGAGACCCGAGCGCGCGTGGGTCGGTTCGTGCTGGAAAATGGTCGCGCCGATTTCGAGGAACCGTTCGAAGGTAGCCTCAAAGGCATCGACGATCGCCGGGTCGAAGTGTTTGCCCGATTCTTCGATGATCATGCGGCGGGCGACGTAGGGATCGTAGGCGTTCTTGTAGACGCGGGGAGAGGTGAGTGCGTCGTACACGTCGGCCAGGGCGACGATGCGGGCGGCCAGCGGGATTTGCTGCCCTGCCAGGCCGCGGGGGTAGCCAGTGCCGTCGAATCGTTCATGGTGATACCGTGCCACATCGGCAGCCATCAATAGAAACCCGGTGTAGCCGGAGTCTCGTGCGGCCTGCGCGAGGGCATCGGCACCGATATCCGTGTGCCGCTGCATGAGCGCGAATTCTTGCGGGGTCAGGCGGCCCGGTTTCAACAGCACGCTGTCTGGGATTCCCACCTTGCCAATGTCGTGCAATGGCGAACATCGATAGAGATCGGCCAGGAAGCGCTCGTCGATCTGGTCTTGGTAGGGACCATGTTGGCTGAGATGCTCGGCCAGCACCTGCGAGTAGGCGCGAATGCGTTCGATATGGCCGCCGATCTCGTTGTCTCTCGACTCGGCCAACTTGGCCAGCGCGAGCACGGCGGCATCGCGCGTGACGGTAAGTTCCGTGGCCAGACTGCGCACCAGCTTTCCCAGCTCGGAATTCTGGCGGCGGGCGAGTCCCTCGGCCTGCACCAACTCACGCTGTCTGCGCTCAAGAGACTCCAAAGCATGCCTGGTTTCCAGCAGCCGCCGTTGCTCGTCGCCATTAGCCGGCTCGCAATAATGGCGGCGCTGCCTGGCCGCGGCCAGAAGCAGCAGGCAAGCTTCGGCAACCGTCCAGGGACGCTTGTACGTATACACGTGCGGGGGACACCCCAGCCTCACCACGGCTTGAAACACGTCGCCATCCACGCTCTCTGTACAAAGCGCTACCGGAAGCTGAGGGGCATGCGTCCATATGCTCTCCACGGCTGGCAGCAGCCGGTCTGAGGGCATGACGCCTGTATCGATCAACAGCAGCAGAGACTGCTCGGAACTTGAGCCGCTCCACGCCGGCACCTCCGTGCCCGATGGCATTTCGACCGGCACTACCTCCCAGGCAGCACAGGTTATGCCTTCGAGACCGGGCATGCGATCCTGTTCCATTGCCAGGCAGCTCAACGCACGCCGGCACACCTTGAGCAGCTCGGTGCCGCGCGCCGCTACAAAGATCTTTCTGGCTGGGCCGCCCTTCAGAGGTTGCATTGCAAATCCACGCCCATCGTTTCCCCATTAACCGTAGCATAGTGCTCGCGCCCGTACGGCATGCGCAGCGCCATCCCGCCTCTGCTTGCGGGCAGAGGCTGCGCCGGAGGCGGAGCGGTAGCGATTGGGGGGACGGTGATGATTCGCCCGGGCCGCCGGCCTGTATCGAAACGCGCAACCGTGCCAGGGACGCTGGGCCCACTCGAACCTTTCCCAGTGCCCCAAACTGGGGGCAGAAACCCGCACGGCACTTGCGCCAGCGGGGCGATGCATTCCACGGTCTGCACCGCCAGTGGGAGAGTGGCCTGCGGCTCGATCCCAAGCTAGTGTTGAAATGCGAGCCGCCTGCAAGCCGGCGGCCGCCGCGGTGCACGGGGGCCTGGCACCCACTCGCCTTTTCTGTGTGCGCTCCGTCGCGCGCCGCGTCCCGATAAGATGTTCATCTCTCGCTGCCCATGACCTGCGCAGAACTGGCCGCGCGGATCGAGTTGCTGCAACCGGGCGCGGTACCGCGCGACGTGGCCCGCCTGTGCCTGCTGCTCGCCAACTCTGTCTCCGACCTCTCCACGCTCCGCGACGATGCACGCCTGGCCGAGGTCTGGCAGCAGACGGGATGGCGGCTGCAATCCGCCGCAGACCAGCATGCTGCCATGACAGAGGAACTTGAACAGCTTGCCCAACAGGATGCCGCCCTCTTCACCCCCGATCAGGTACGCGTGCTGATCAGGGCCATCAAGGTGCAAAGCCGCGTCTTGCAGCTCTACGTCGGGCAGCCCACGGTAGAGGTATGAGTGCTCTCTCCCGCGGTCCTGGAGCCGTATTCTCGGGCGAGACGCCTGTGCGGCCGCAGCGCTATCGTGGATCCGCACTGCTGAGAAAACTGTCCAGGCCGTTGTTGTGGGCAATCTTCCCGCGCTCAGCGGAGCCTGGTTCAACAGGTTATCGAGTACGTTAGCCTTTCCACGCTGGCCCAAACTTCCTGGAATCGGCCGTGGTGGCGGATCTGTGCTACGATGCAATGCCTGACGTTCGGCCAGGATCGAACGCCTGCGTCAGATGGGAAAGCCTGACGTACCGTGCTGCCATATGGCTAGCTAGGGCCGCACCAGGGGTTTCCAAGCGGGGCGGGGCCCCCAGGCGGGCATGTCTCCCACAGAAACCGGCGTGTGCGTGTTCTCGACCGCGTCATAGATCACCAGCGTTCCGCCGGGCAAGGTGCTATCCGGCAGGCTGTGCGGCTCTGTGTTTGGCGGAGGCTCGTCGAAACGCACATACGCAATGTATCGTCCGTCCGGCGACCAGGCTGCCCAGGAACAAATCTGGCCCTGGTCCGTAAGCTGCTCGATAGCCGCGCCGTTCTCGTTGGCGACAAACAAGTGAATGCCGCCCTGGTCTGACCGGTTTGCGAACAAGAATTGTTTGCCGTTAGGAGACCAGGCAGGGTAGACGTAGCCTGCAAGATCGCGTCCCAGCAGGTCGCGCGGTTGTGTGCCGTCGGCAGCCATCTGCCAGACGCGGAACGCCCCGCTTCGATTGGAGGCAAACAGCAGCGAGCGGCCGTCTGGAGACCAGGCCGGGTCGGCATCGTAGGCGGGATTGTTGGTCAGGTTTTCGGGCTGACTGCCGTCTGCGTGCATCACCCACACGTCCCAGTTGCCCGTGCGGTTCGACGTAAAGGCGATCCGCGTGCCGTCTGGAGACCAGGCGGGATTGCGTTCGTACGAGGTGGTGCGAGTCAGGTTTGTCAACTGGCTGCCGTCTGCCTGCATTACCCAGATCTGGCTGGTGCCGGTACGGTACGAGACGAAAGCGACCTGCGTACCGTCTGGCGACCAGGCGGGCTCGAGCATTCCCAGGGCATCTTGCGGCGGCATCCCCTGCTCGACACCCGCGCAATCGAGCAGCACCAGGTCAAAACTGCCATAGCGCGTGCTGGGAGCCAGCAGTTGCAGCAGCGGCTCGGCGGCTTGCGCTGTTCCGCCCGACGGCGCAACTGTTGGCTGCGCCGCGTCCCCGCCCACCGCCAAGTGCGCCCGCCCGGCCGTAGCAGTCGCGGCAGAATCGGCGACATTTTGCGCATGCGCAGCTACGGCCAGCCATAGAGCGACCAGACCCGACAGCCACGCCAGGCAAGGGATCTGCCATGCAGAGGCTGCGTCATGACCCGGCCGGCCGCGTGCAGCGAATGCTAACAACGCTCGCGTGAAAGCAAGTGAGGATGGCATCTCGTCTCATGAACACTGGTCTTCTGCCTGCGCCCGAGGGAACGCCGAACGCGGCCGAGCAACCCCTCTCTCGATCCTCACTATGCACGCCGCGTGCGCCAGTGGCAAGCATCTTTTTCTGCTGGCACGCCCCTAACGATCGACGAGCGGCACCCAAGACCGGGTTTGGCGGCCGATGTAGCGCGAGCGTGGGCGAATCAGGCGGTTGTTGGCCTGCTGCTCGATGATGTGGGCGCACCAACCCGCCACGCGGCTGAGCAAGAACAGCGGGGTGTACAGCTCGACGGGCAGCTTGAGGTAGTGGTACAGCCGCGCGCTGGGCCAGTCGAGATTCGGGGGAAGTTTTTTTTCTTGCCGCACGACGCGTTCGATGGTGTGGGCGATTTCTTCCAAACGCGTGTTCCCGCTCTCCTGTGCCAGCTCGCCACAGATGAGCTTCAAGTACTCGGCGCGGGGATCGCCCTGCTTGTACACGCGGTGGCCAAAACCCATGATCCGCCGGCGGGCCGCCAGCTCTCCGCGCACCCAGGCCTCGGCGCGCTCTGGGCTGCCGACCGCTTGCAGCACTGGCAGCACGTGCTCGTTGGCCCCGCCGTGCAACGGCCCCTTGAGTGCCCCGATGGCTGCCGTGACTGCGGAGTGCAGGTCCGAAAGCGTCGAGGCCACCACCCGGGCCGCAAACGTCGAGGCGTTGTACTCGTGCTCCGCATACAGGATGAACGAAACATCAAGTGCCCGCGCCGCGCGGGGCGTGGGAGGCACACCGTGCAACATCCACAGCAGATTCTCGGCCAATCCGCGCTGCGGATCGGGCGGTATCTGCTGTTCGCTTCGGCAATGCCGCCAACGGGCGGCCAGAACCACGGGCAATTGGGCGAGCAGGCGTTCCGCCTTTCGCAGGTTGGCCTCGTAAGAGGTTTCGTGCGCGTCGGGATCCCAGTGTGCCAGCAGGCTGGCGGCCGTGCGCATCACATCCATGAAGGAAACAGCGGGGGGAATCTGCCGCAACATGTCGAGAATCTGGGGAGAGACGTGCGAGGCATCTCTCAGCCGGCCGCGGAAGGCGTCGAGTTGCGCCATGTTCGGCAGCTCGCCATGCAACAGCAAATAGGCGGTCTCTTCGAACGTGGCGTGGCTGGCCAGCTCCTCGATCGGATAGCCGCGGTATTGCAGCCCTCCCGTAAGGGTGCTCACTGCCGTTTCTCCGGCCACAATGCCTTCCAAGCCGGGGCTGTAGATCTCTGTGTCCATCGCTAGGCTCCGGAGGGCTTGCACGCATCGTCCTGCGCGTACGTTTGGTCTCGCTCGACAAACTCGGCGTAGTCCAGCAGTTCGTACAGTTCTTGCCGGGTGAGCATCAGGTCCAACAGATCGCGCTGCGTGCCGTCTGCCGCCAGCGTGGCCAGCGTGGCCTCAACGGCCTTGAGGGCAACGCGCAGCAAGGTCACGGGGTAGAGCACCGCGGCGTAGCCCATGCCGGCCAGCTCTGCGAGCGAGAGCAAGGGGCTCAGGCCGAACTCCGTCATGTTGGCCACAAGCGGCGCATCCACCGCGCGTGCGAAGTCTTCAAACTCCTGGCGGGTCTGGAGCGCCTCGGGGAAGATCCAATCTGCTCCGGCGTCCAGGTAACGGCGGGCTCGGTCAATAGCGTCCTGTAATCCTGATATGCCGCGAGCGTCTGTACGCGCTACGATCACCAGCTCAGGATCGCAACGCGCGGCACATGCTGCCTTGATCCGGGCGCACATCATTGGCGGCTCAACCAGAGACTTGCCGGCCAGGTGCCCACACCGCTTGGGAAATGCCTGATCTTCAATCTGGATGGCCGCCGCACCCGCCGCCTCCAGTTCGGCCACCGTGCGCTCAACATGAACCGATTCGCCAAACCCCGTGTCGGCATCGACAATCAGCGGAATGGATGCTGCCCGCGTCAACCACGCCGTCTGCTGCGCCAGCTCTGTGAGCGTGAACAGGCCCACATCTGGCAGGGCAAGCGTGCCTGCCGAGAACGCCGCTCCGGAGAGGTACATGGCTGGGAAGCCCGCCTGCTCGATGAGCCGCGCCACCAAAGCGTTGAATGCCCCGGGAACCGCCAACGTCTCGCGCTGGGCGGCTTGGCGCAACATGCCTCCTGGCGACGCACTCTCCACGGCTGCTTTGCCTTCTCTGAAAAATGCCCCAAACACAGCCCCGCTTGAGCCGAATATAGGGCCCGCGCACGCCGGCTGGCAAGGGCCCCCTACTTCCGCATGCGCCGTAGCTGCGTCATCCCTGCCGCAAACGTAGCAGCCGCACGCGCCTGAGTATGGGCTGGTGGACCGGTAGAGCAACCATCGAGCTTCACCCACGTTGGCGTCCAACGCGGCGAGGGGGCGACGGCGTTCTGGCGAGCCGCGCCTACCAGCCATTGGGGACGGCACGTTCGGCTGCCGCAGCCTGTTCCAACTCGGTCTGAAGCGGGCCGCCGCGCACCAACCCGCGAGACTGCCACCATCTGGCCGCGTCTTCGCGCGTCCACGTGCCGGCGCTCGTGCAGGCCATGAGCGCAGCGCGGAGCGAGAGCACGTCCTGATAGCGGTCTTGTGGCCGCTTTTCGAGGCAGCGCATGACTACCGCCTCCAAATCCGCCGGCAGATCCGGCCGAAAAACCGATGGGGGCTGGGGAGCTTCGTGGGCGTGCGCCAACAGAACCTTGATGGGTTTGTCTCCGTCGAAGACGGGCCGGCCGGTGAGCAGGTAGTAGGCCACGGCACCGAGAGAGTAGATGTCTCCGCGGGCGTCTGGTTCGGGGTCTCCCACCGCTTGCTCGGGAGACATAAAGAGGGGCGAACCTGTAAGCGCGCCATCCTGAGTGATGTGCAGGTTGACAGGGCCGTCCAGGGGCTTGACGAGGCCGAAGTCGAGCAGCTTGGCCACATCGAAGACGCCGCCGCGCTGGGCCGCAAAGATGTTGCCCGGCTTGATGTCGCGGTGCACGAGGCCCATGGCGTGGGCCTCCGCCAAGGCGTCGCACGTCTGCTGCAACAGGTGGATCACGCGGCCCGGCGGCATGGGGCCGTCGTGTTCGACAATTTCGGCCAGGCTCAGGCCGGGCAGGTATTCCATGACGTAGAAGAACGTGCCGTCGTCAGTACGCCCGTAGTCGAAGATCTCTACGGTGTTCCAGTGTGTGAGGCGCGCGATCGCCTGCACTTCGCGCTCAAAACGGGCCAGGGCGCGCGGGTCCTTGGCCTTGCTGGGGCGTATGACCTTGATGGCGCACGGCCGCTTGAGCATCTGATGCTCGGCCAGGTAGACCTCGCCCATGCCGCCCTCGCCCAGCAGCCTGCGCAGGCGGTATTGCCCAAGCTGCCGCGCCGCAAGCGCCTCCTGCCGGAGATTGTTGATCATGTGCGTGCCGTAGACGCATGTGCCATAGCACAGGCCCATCATCAGGGCCAAGCCAGCAAAGGCGCTGCCAACGTAGGGCACACGTGCCAGAGCTATACCCATCTCCGGAAAGAAAACGTCGAACGCCAACGTCGCCAGCGGTGCCGCACACATCCCCCCCAGCACCAGCGCCGCACGCCGGCTGCTGTTGGGAATGAACAGCGTGTAGGTGAACGCCAGCGCTAGCCACGTCGCCGCCGGATTGGCCAGCACGCCATGCACACGCGCATAGTAAAGCGTCTGGAAATGCTGCACGCCCACCAAGAACGCCGTGGTCCAGCCAAAGGCGATAAGCTCAGCCAATCGCAACCTGTGCGGCGTGATCCGCGAGCAGCGGCATAGCCAGGCGGCGGTGCCTGCCATCACCATCGCATGGACCACGTGAAAGAACGAAAGTACTCGCTCGTGGTCCAAGAGCAGACGGTCGGTCACGCCCTCCAACCCGCTGTAAAACAGGTTCTTCACCAACCACGCCAGCGACCCCACGAACATGACCAGTGCCGCTGCGCGTAACCGCACCCGCAGCAGAGCCTGCGTTGCGTTGGCCGCGCCAGGCTGGGCACCATCAACAAGCTGTACGCGGGCACACGTGGACTCGGGTGCCGCCTGCGGGGGGGCATCCAGCCCAGAGGCTGCATCCAGCGTAAGGGCATCCGCCGCTGTTCGCCGCTGGATCACCGGTCGCGGCACCTGTTCAGACGCCATAAAAGGTGGGGAGACGCTTTTGGCAGGGCAACCAAACTGCTGGAACCATAATACGCAGGCGGTCTAGGGGTGGCGATGATTGCAGATCGGCCCTGCCTAACAAGAAGTGCCGCCAGCCTGCCACAATCGCTATCTGCGAAAGGAGTTACCGAAGGCGGCAGAATCTTCCGCCGTCTCTACCGGCCTGGCGTACGGCCACGTTGCGTTTGTTGCGCCTATGCCGCGCGGCGACGCGCCGCAGCAGCGCGTGCACGCACTTCTTCTCGGCTCACGGGCCGCAGCACGCACATGCCGCCAGGTCCAGAGGTATCGGCAAGGTAGACCTGGGCATCGTCTGCCAACAGACGGGGTACATAGAACCACAGGGCAGCGCGAGCTTCCGGCTCTGCCGGCGTGGTGATGATCACAAGCTGCTGCCCTAGCAAGCTGTTGGCTGTTGCAGCCATTGCGGCGAGCGGGTCGCCAGGGATCAGGCGGTACCTGGCCCCCGAGCGGGCAAGCATTTGGTGTGCTGTTTTGAGCGAGAGCCCGCCGCTGGCCATTTCAAAGGGGTCGATCACGGTGTAGTCGATCGGCACGCTTGGCCGGAAAGTGCGGGCAAGCTCAATGAGCCGCAGGGCCCGGCGGCCGTTGCCCATGCCCACCTCGAGCATGCGTGCGATTGGGCGGCGGCGCACATCTTTGTAGAGGCAGCGCTCGCAGACAGGTTGCGACCAATACGCAAGGTACAGATAGCGGAGTGATCTCGGCCAGCGCACGTGGGCTTACTCCCTCGCGGAGCCGCAGGCCCGGCCAGCCGGCCGGTACGACCCTGCCGCAGGCCGCGGGACGCCGTGCACGATGTGCTTTTCCAGCCTTTCACCGCCGCCTGTGCAGATGGCTCCTTCATCATTCATCGGCCGCAGCGCCGGGTTGGGTGGAACCTTACCTGCTGCGTCGAGCCTAGCGCACCGGCAACCGCTTGCATAAACCGGCCAGTTTGGCCACACTAACACCCTTGCGCCCTGCCAGTTCGCACACATCTTGCCGACGTTGACCCGAGAATGTGCATCATGGTAGTTTCGGCGCAAGAGCCCCGTAATCCGCAGTGGACGGGAGGCATGGTCTGGAGGAGCCCGCTGGGCGGCCTTCCTGGGCACATCCCGTTGCTCGGAGGACTCGCGGGAACGAACCCCAATGAAGGTGTCGCGTGAGCGGTGCAGCCATCGGTCCGATTGCCGTACAGTTTCCCAGCCGTGTGGAAACCAACGACGAGCTGCAAGATCTGTTCCCCAACTGGGACATGGATCTCATTTACAAGAAAACGGGGGTCCGCGCGCGGCACGTGGCGGCGCCTGACGAGTGCGCCTCGGATCTGGGCGTAGCGGCGGCCGAGCGGCTGTTTCGAGAGTACGACATCGACCGCCGCTCGATCGACTTTTTGTTGCTGTGCACGCAAACGCCCGATTATCCTCTACCTACCACGGCGTGCCTGATGCAGCAGCGGCTCGGGCTGGAAACCTCCTGTGGAGCACTCGATTTCAATCTTGGTTGCTCTGGTTTTGTCTACGGCCTGGCTTTGGCGAACGGCCTGATTGGCTGCGGCGCTGCGCGGCGCGTGCTGCTGGTCACGGCCGAGACGTATTCCAAGTACATCGACGAAGGGGACCGCTCCCTGCGGACGATCTTTGGAGATGCTGCCGCCGCAACCCTGGTGGAGCGGTCGGAGCGCCCCGCGCTCTCTGCTTTTGTCTTCGGCACAGACGGCAGCGGCGCCGATTACCTGATGGTCACCAAGGGAGGCACGCGGCCCGCTGAGCGCGGGCTCAAGCCGCGGCGCCGTCCCCGCTGGCAAAGCGCCCTCTATATGGACGGGCCGGCGCTCATCGACTTCGCGGTCCAACGCATACCACCCTTGGTCGATACCATCCTCAGCCGTTCTGGTCTCAGCCGCAGCGAGGTCGACCTGTTCCTGATGCACCAGGCCACGAAAAAGCTGCTCGAAGAGCTACGCGCCCGCCTGGGAATCGAAGAGCCGAAGCTGCCCCTCTGCCTCGAACATTGCGGGAATACCGTCTCATCCACCTTGCCGATTTTGATCTCCGAACTCAGGGCCAGCGGCCGGCTGCGCCCCGGCGTGCGCACCATGCTCGTCGGCTACGGCGTGGGTCTCTCTTGGGCCGGCTGCCTCTGGACCGACACGTGGGACGGTAACGCAAGCCGCTAGGCCGGCCTGCTGTCTGCGCACCATGTCGCGTGTGCCGCACTGGTTGGCTCACGGCCCTCACCCCGCTTGCTCTTATGCACCCCCGTGGCCCGTTGTCTGGCCGCGACGCTGTTGAGGACATCTGCCGGCACGTTTAAGGCTCTGGCGAATGGCGAGCACAACACTAACCTGAAAGGCAACGGCCATGTTGTACCCGAGCCTGCCAGTATGGCGACTTGGTCGATCGCATCGCTGGCCGGAGCCGCGTGCGTTGGGTTGAGTCGGCTGCGGCGCCGCATGCTGCGCGAATCTGCGCCAAAAGCTCGACCAAGCTAACGCAGAGAACCTGCCTGGGGCGTTCGGTTTTGCGCTGTGCCCGTTCTGCGGCCAAATCGGGGACGCCGTTGACGGGCACAACTCGCTTGGTGCGGCAGGTGCACCTCGCCTACAATGGGGCGAATGCGCCACGGTCGGGAACCGCTCGACACCACTGGCCGCTGTGCCTGGGTGCGGTTGCACCAGGCGCGGGCGGGTGGCCGATCGGAACATCGGCCCTCAGGCACGAGTGTGCAGACGCTCGCTGTTTGGCAAAGCCGCTGGGTCCGTGCTAGCAGACAAATCGATGGCCGCACCAGATCAACACAGTCCAGCAGGCTTGACCAATGAATTTGCCCCAAGCTCGCCTTGCGAAAGTGACGCGGCCCGGGTATCCTCCGCCTCCCTATCGCATGGCAGGCTGCTTAGTTTCCGGCAGCCTGGCGGGCACCTGCTTGCAGCCAACACGCCTGACGCATTTGGGAAGCTAGGTGCTGCCCGGCGGCCCGTTTGCTTTGGGCGGCTGAGTGTAGCCGCACGGCTGGGTGTGGGGCTCGTGGGAGTAGTGCTGTGTGTACCGCTTGGCGTGGCATGTCGGCTGGAACCGAATCCGCTCGGCATGGGAACGCATCAGCAACTGGGGTTGCCGCCATGCACGTTCCGTCTGCTGCTGGGGTTGCGCTGTCCGAGTTGCGGGATGACGACTGCTTGGGCACACGCAGTGCGGGGGCAGATGCGATCTGCGCTACGGGCCAGCGTAAGCGGCACGGCGCTGGCAATGCTGTGTGCAGCGGGGGCCGTGTGCAGTCTCGCCTCAGCCATGACTGGCAGGTGGGTGGTGGAGCCCCCTGGCGATGCAGTTTGGATCTGCGGAATCGTGGTACTGCTACTGGCGATTGTGTGCGAATGGGCACTGCGGCTGGCAGCCGCATAGAGCCATGCGGGGCTGGCAGCCGCATAGAGGCACCCAGCGACAGCAGCCCACAAACGGGTACATGGGGCCGGTGGCCGCATGAGGGTTGTCCGCAGCAAGGCAGAACAGATAGAAGCGAACGGGCTGGCAAAAAGCCTTATCTGGCGATGTAAAGCGCAGGTGCATCTGGTTGCACAAATGTCTTGGAAGCGCGAGGCAGAATGATGGAACGAGTATGTCCGCGTGCGGGGCGCTGGTGGCGATGGTCGGTGCTGCTCTTGTGTGTGGCGGCATCACCGGGCTGTCGGACGCTCATCACCACGGCAGCGTATGTCATCAGGGGAACGAATACGCCGGCTGAGTATACGGGCTTGAACGACAAGAAAGTGGCTGTCGTCTGCCGCCCGCTGCAAGAGTTGCAATACTCTTCCGCCAGCGTATGCGGAGACCTGGCCGCCAGCGTTGCCGAGCTGCTCAGGCGGCATGCGCGGCGTGTTCGCGTCGTCGACCCCGCCAAAATAGACCGCTGGGTGGACGAAAACGGCATGGAAGACTTTGTCGAAGTAGGCCGCGCCGTGGAAGCCGACCTGGTGCTCGCTATCGACCTCGAGTCCTTCAACTGGCTTCAAGGGCAAACCGTCTACCAGGGCAAAGCCGATGTGTTGCTCACCGTGTACGACGTGAAGGACGATACCGTCCTCTGGCAGAAACGCATGGAGCAAGTGGTCTACCCCACTGCCGGCACGCCCGCGCAGGAATACGGCTCTGAGGACCAATTCCGCCGCGAATTCACCGGCGTACTGGCCCACGAAGTCGCCCGCCACTTCTACCCCCACGACTCCACTTTAGACTTTGCCCGAGACAGCCGTACGCTCAGACGGTAGCATCGGGCTACCCCGCTGGACTTTATAATACGCATCCGCAGCAGTAACCACTCTGCCCCTGGACCAACGCGCTCTTGCCCCAATAGGGTTCTTGCCGCTACCTTTGCAGGCCCAAACAGAGGCCGGGGCCTCTAGCCAGGTCCAGGTAGCGAACCGATGCGTACATGGCTGGTCACCGGTGGTGCCGGCTTTATCGGCAGCGAGTTTGTCCGCCAGACGGTGCTGGGCGGCCACGCCGCGGTGGTGACGCTCGATAAGCTCACCTACGCCGGCAATCTCGATTCGCTGGCCGCGGCGATGCACCATCCGCACCACCATTTCGTGCGCGGAGATGTGGCCGACACCGCCCTGGTCTCGACATTGCTAGCACAGTACCGACCCCAGGCAGTGGTCCACCTCGCCGCCGAAAGCCACGTCGACCGCTCAATCGACGCCCCCCACGCATTCCTCGAAACCAATGTCTTGGGCACCTACCGCCTGCTCGAAGCAGTGCGCGGCTACTGGCAGCAGTTGCCCGCGCATGAGCAGGAGTCCTTCCGCTTCTTGCACGTCTCTACCGACGAGGTATTCGGATCATTGGGGCCGCAAGGCAAGTTCACCGAGACTTCTCCCTATGCCCCGCGGTCGCCCTATGCCGCGTCGAAGGCCGCCGGCGACCACCTCGTGCGTGCCTGGCATCACACGTACGGGTTGCCCGTGATTGTCACGCACTCCTCGAACAACTACGGCCCCTACCAGTACCCAGAGAAGCTGATCCCGCTCATGATCCTCACGGCCCTGGAGCGCGGGAACCTGCCCGTGTACGGCGATGGCCGACAGGTGCGGGACTGGCTTCACGTGGCCGACCACTGCGAGGCGCTCCGTTGCGTGCTCGAACGCGCCCGGCCCGGAACGACCTGGATGATCGGCGCCGCGGATGAGCGCGAGAACATCGAGGTAGTGCGCGCTATCTGCCGCGAGGTCGATCGCCTTCGACCTGGCCCAACGCCCCGCGAATCTCTCATTACGTTCGTGGCGGACCGCCCGGGACATGACCGCCGTTACGCCCTCGATACCACACGGATCCGTAACGAACTATCCTGGCGGCCGCGGCACACCTTCTCGGATGGCCTGGCCCATACCGTGCAGTGGTATCTCGACAATCTACCTTGGGTCGATAAGGTGTGCGCCGGGGTCTACGGGCGCGAACGCCTGGGACTGGGCCGTAGCCGCGCGGAGGCTTGACGATGTACAAGGGGATCGTCCTGGCAGGCGGGGCGGGCACGCGGCTCTATCCCATGACGCGCGCCTTCAGCAAGCAACTCCTGCCGGTCTACGACAAGCCCATGATCTACTATCCGCTGGCCACGCTCATGCTGGCCCGCATCCGCGAGATTCTGATCATCACCACGCCCGAGGATCGCCATCTCTTCGAACGGCTGCTCGGAGACGGTAGCGAACTGGGCCTGCACCTGTACTACGCAACCCAAGCCCGGCCCGAGGGCATCGCCCAGGCCTTGCTCATCGGCCAGTCTTTTCTGGACGGCAGCCCGGCCGCCTTGGTGCTGGGAGACAACATCTTCTACGGCCCGGGTTTCAAGGCCTGCCTGCTGCGCGCCACCGCACGCCCCGAAGGGGCCACCATCTTTGCTTACGCTGTGCGCGACCCGCAGCGGTATGGCGTGGTCGAGTTCGACGATGCGGGCCGCCCCACACGCCTGGAAGAGAAGCCTGCGGCGCCGCGTTCACGCTACGCTGTGACCGGGCTCTATTTCTACGATGCCCGCGCACCGCAAGCCGCAGCCTCGCTTGTGCCCAGCAGCCGCGGAGAACTGGAAATCACCGACCTCAACCGCTGGTACCTGGAACGCGGCGAGCTGGAGGTAGAGATCCTGCCCAGCGGATTCGCCTGGCTGGACACGGGCACATACGAGTCTCTGCTGGCCGCCGCCAATTTCATCGCCACGCTGGAGCAGCGCCAGGGCGTGCGGATCGCCTGCCTGGAGGAGATCGCCTTGCGCGAGGGATTCATCTCCCTTGAGCAATTTGCGCGGCTCGCTGGCCGGATCCAGAACGCCTACACAGATTACTTGCGAGAAATTGCAGCCGATTGCCGCGCACATGGCTGCATCTAGCCTCGTGCACAAGATAGCTATGGGATTGCACCCTCATCTGCTCGACCCTCATGCCGACCACGTTCGGGCGTAGCCTGACGCCGTGGCAATCGCCGTTTGGCGCAGCTTCTTGCTCAAGCCAGCAAGGCACTGGTGCTTGCTTGAGCCGAGCGAGAAAGGCCGTGCGGAGCAGGTTATTCGGCAGGCTGCACTCGGCCAGGGGCGGGTTCGGCTCGCAAGTCAGTACATTGGCAGCCAATGCGGCGCGTCTTAAGTGTTGTGGTAATGGCACGGGCTCCCTGCGGCAAGCAAGGGTAGATAGGGAGTGGCGAGAGCGAGCACGAAGTCCTGGCGCGGCGTGCTGTGCCTTGCCGAGCAGCGCGGCGGACCGGGCTGCACGATGGCGAGACAGTCTTCGCCGCCAAGAGACGAAGAGCTTGAGCAGACGCAGTGCACGCACCGGGCCGGGCGCGCGCAGGAAATGTCAGCTTGCACGTGTGCTCGCGCCCCTTCGTGCGAGGGACCGGCCGAGCGTGCGCAGGGTTGCTCAACCGGCCGCGCTGTGCAGGGTATGCTCGGCCGAGTCTGGCGGGTCGCGCGGCTCGTCCGGTTGGGCCGTGCCCGCCTTGCGGTCGTAGACCTCTTCGATCAGCCGGGCATAGCCCTCGACCATGCTTTCCAACGAGGCATGCCGGACCACGTGCTCCCTGCCGTTGCGTCCCATCTGCTGCGACTTCGCTGGGTCGGCAAGCAGATCCAGCACATACTGGGCGAGCGCCTCTTCGTCGCCCGGTGGTGCCAGGTAGCCGCTGGTGCCGTGCTGCACACTCTCGGCAATCGAGCCTACGCGAGGCGCCACCACCGGTTTTCCGCAGGCCAGCGCCTCGAGAATCGAGACCGGGTTGGCCTCCATGTGCGAGGTGAGGAGGAACACATCGAACAGGGCCAACAGCTCGGGAACGTCTTGCCGCGTGCCGAGAAAATGTACGGCGCCGGCAACTCCCAGCTCCTGGGCATACGCCTCTAGGGCCGAGCGGCGCTCGCCGTCTCCCACAATCAAAAAGCGGCACTCGGGAAGCTGTTGCCGCACGCGCCTGGCCACGCGCAAGAAGCACTCGTGGTGTTTCTCGGGCCGCAAGGCGGCCACGATGCCCACCACGGGGGCAGCAGGCGGCAGCCCCACCGCCGCACGCAGATGGACGTCAGCGCCAAGGGGGCGGTAGCGGGCCGTGTCCACCCCATTGGCGATCACGCGCACCTTGTGTGCAGGGCAGCCCTCGTGTTCGGCGAGGTAGCGCCCGTGCGCATCGGCCACGGCGATGAAGGCGTCTGTGAGCGGGGCCAGCAGGCGGTTAGGCAGTTCCACACGGTCGGGCAGCCCGGTGGAGTGCAGAGCAGAGAGGATCACCGGCACTCCTGCACGCCAGGCGGCGAGCCGGCCCCAGAACATTTTGTCTCCGCCTGTGCCCACGGTTACCACGGCGTCGATATGGCGCGTTTCGAGCAGGCGTGTAAGGCGGCCCAGCACGGCGAGATCGTACTTGTGTGCAAGCAGTCCCGTGAACGCGGGGACCTCCGTGGCCAGCACGTCTCCCAGCGGTCCGAAATATTTGAGGCAACACAGTTCGGGCAAGATGCGTTGGCGGTCGAGCCTGCGTACGAGGTTGACAAGCAACGTTTCTGCACCGCCGACGGGCATGCACGTGATGACGAACATCGTGCGCAACGCTCCACGGCGGCCGCGCGGTATCAGTTGGATGCGGCGTCGGAACATGGCAGCAACCTGCGAATGAGAGACGACCAAACGGAGCCGAGGCGCTGTTTTTCCTCCAGCGTGAACAGGCTGTGATTGAAGGGGACCGAGAGCAACAGCGCGCACACGGCAGCAAGTGCCGGCCAGGGACCCAGCGAAACCAAGAGCGGCAATGCCAACACGAGCAGTGTCGCCTTTTGGCATTGGAATCCCTGCCTACAAGACAACCACAATGCTACCGCCAGCGCCGCGCCATTTGCTGCCAGCCGTGCAATGATCACGCCTGCAAGGCCCAACCATGGCACCAGGGCACATCCCAAGACCACATTCCCTACCAGGCCGGCGAGCATGGCCAGGCTGCCCAGGCGTGCCTTCTCGGCACACCACAGGTAATTCAAAGAGACGTTGGCCAGCCCAAACCAGGCGCAGAACGTCAGAGCATACGGCAGCATGGCCCGCCCGGCGTTGTACTTGCCGCCCAGGGCCACGTCGAACAGCAGTTCGCCCAGCAGCAACACCACGGTCGAGGCCAGCACCAAGCCCAGCCCCAGCAGCTTGAGGATCAGATTCAGCCTCACCGAGACCAAGTCGCGCCGTCCGCGCTCCCAATCGTAGGCTAGGTGGGGCGTGATCAATCCGACCACCAGCTCCGCCAAACCGACAAACAGCAGCGGAACGGCACGGGCGCTGTGGTATTGTCCCACCACGCCCAGGGCCTCCAGCGGGTTCCACGGCCCCAAGTGGACGATCAGATAGCGGTCGGCCAGATCGAACAGGTTGACCAACCAATTCGTGAGCCAGATCCACAGTGCAAAGGGAACGAGCTTGCGCCATAGCGGCACAGGCTGCACGCCAGCCGGCTCTGTAAGCCTGCCCAGCTCTCTGCGCAGCCAAGCCACAGCGCCAGCGACGCCGATGGCAATCGATGCAGCAAAGCAGACCACCACGCATTCAGGCGTCGTCGACACCCAGAGCAGCCCAGCGGCTGCCAGCAAAGCAAACGATACGCTCTGCACAAAATGCACCACCGAGACCACTCGCACCAGGCGTAGCGAGTTCAGCAGCGAGGTCACGTAGTTGGTGGCCACAACCACCGCTAGCACCGGCGCCAGCAGCCAGAGCAGACCGTCGTGCGCTTCGGTGCCAAAAGCGAGGTTGGCGATCGGCCGGCGCAGTAGTACAAGCACCGCCATGGCCGCCAGGGTGAGCATCGCCGTGGCCCAGGCGGTGTGGCGTACAAAGCGCTTGAGCTGCCCCCGGCGGCGGTAATGCTCCGTATATCGCCCGAAGGCACCCGGCAAGCCAAGCACGGCCGCCGGTGCCGCCAACATCAGAAACCCGAACGACAGGTCCCATACGCCAAGCTGCTCGGCCGTCAGCCAGCGGCAGAACAGCACCACGCGCACCAGCCCGACAAGCCGCTGTACGCCTGCTAAAGACATGAACAAGAGCACGCTGGCGCCCAGCGAGTCGCCCCGCAAGACTGTGCCACTCGCTTGGGACAGACCGTCTGGATCGGCGGCAACTGCGTCCTCACGGACATCTGCCGCCGCCTTCTGGGACAGATGAGACTCGGCGAGTCGCTCGCCCTGGCGGTGCGGCTCTGCCGCTACGGCCGGTTGAATCATCCCCGCATCGGCGGCCGCATCGCTTGCAGCTTCAGGCTGGGGCGCGGGGAGCAAGCTGGAACCGCTCACGAGCAGGCCGCCTCCAAGAGCTGTTCGGCCTCGTCACGCGCAGGTTCCTCAGGCATGTAGCGGGGCAAATGCAATTTGCGAGGATCGACGCGCAGCCAGTTCTTCAACCGCAATGTCAGATCGCCAGCGGGGATCCGCTGCAAATGGAATGGATCGTCGCCGGGCAGATTGTAGCCTCCGTAGGCCGAACAGACACCTGCGTAGCCTGCCTGGCGCGCCAGGCGAAAGGCCGCGGCGCTCAGATTCTCCCGCTGTCCATAAGGAAAGGCAAAGTATCGGATCGGCTGGCCAATGGCCGCGGCGAGTTCGTCTCGCGCAGTAACCAGCTCGTCGTAAAGCTGTGCCTCTCTCACTGGTCCGCCCAGGTCGAGGTGAGTGCGGGTATGCGCGCCGATCTCCACGCCGGCCAGGGCCAAGGCCCGAAGTTGATTGATCGAGTTGGGCGCGTGGAACTGTCCCAATTCCTGGTCGTGAGGGAAGGGCAGGCCAGACATCACCTGCCGATTGCAGACGAAGTACGTGCAGGGGATCTGCTCCCAAATCAGCAGGGGAATGGCCCGGTCCAGGTTTTCGGCATAGCCGTCGTCGAAGGTGATGCTGACGCAGGGCCTGTGGTTGCGGCCGCTGCGAATGCGCTCTTGGGCCTGCTCGAGACTAACGAGGTCGAAGTGCGCTTGCATCCAGCGAATCTGCTGCTCGAATCGCCGGTTGGAGCAGGTCCAGGGGTTGGCCCTGTCGTCGGCCACGCGGTGGTAGTAGATGACCATCACGGGGCAGCGCCCCGCCAGTGCGCGCATCCGCGCCTGCCAGGCGCGTAACGGCAGCGTGAGCGTGTAGTAGCCCGCCAGCGCCAGGTACCTCCACCAGGGCAATGGGCTGATCATCCCGAGACCTCCAGAGGCTGATGCACATCGGTAGCAGAGTTGGCCTCGCCGGCCTTGCCGACTCCTCTGGCCTTGCCGGCTTTGTCGGCCTTGGTGGCCTTACCGGCCTCGCCGCCCTTGCCGACGCCGCTGGCCTTGCCGGCCCCACAGGCAACCACACGTGGGACCAGATCGACTCTCTCAGACGGCGACTCCGCCGCCTGGCCAGCCGCTGAAAGGTCTTGCGCTAGCTCTCGCCCAGGCTCTGAGCACGCCTCGGGTACTCCTTCCGCCGACTTTAGCTGCCAAACACGCACGAGCCGCTTTAGCCGAGCACGCACTTCTCGTGCTGCTTGCCAGGCTTTGAACCGTGCGCGTGCGCCAAAGCGAGGCGCCACAGCACGCCAAACCACTTGGGGCCGAGGCTCAGCACGCCAGTGGGCCTTGTAGGGCTCGTCGCCTCGCATGAAGTCGAAATCGCAATAGCCCTCGCCCAGTGCACGCTGCAACGTTGCCAGCGTGATGATCCTGCCCGGCTCGTGCTCGAGCAATTGCGGCTCTACTCCAGATTGGTAGGCATACACGGTGCGTGGTCCGGCCACGTGCATTTCGGCGGCGGCGGGCTGCCCGTCGATCTCCAGCCAACACAGCCGGAGCTGTCCCGTCTCTAACAACAGGCTGCATGCCTGGGCCAGAAAACCCGCAAAACGCGCGTCTGTAAAGCAGCCGGCGTCTCCCAGCGCCTGCCGCCGCCTGCCGTGCAGGTCTTGCAAGATTTGCAGCCCCCGAGCCAGATCCGCCGCTGTCTCCACAGTGCGAAGTACGGCGCGGCCCGTGTCCAAGTACCGCCGCTGACAGCGGCCTACCTGCTTGCGGTGAGACTTCGACAGCCTGGCCAGAAAAGCGTCCCAGCTCGGCGGAAACACTACCCGCCAACAGCCAACGTCCGCCTGAGATTCAACATGCACCCCATGCCTGCCCAGTGCCTGCATCAAGCGCTGTACCCGCACATCAGCCGCGTCGACCCCCTCGAATTCGATCAGATCCCAGCTATGCCGGCGATCCAGCCCCTCAAGTCGCAGAACCGCACCATTGCTCTGCACGCCAGCCTGTCCGAGGCGATGAGCTGATCCGCCGGCTGCCGCCAACCAGGCAGCCAGGCACTCGACGACTTGAGCCCCCCAGCCTTCGGCAGCAAGCAGGGTCAGGTAGTCTGTACAGACCTCGCCGTCGCCCAGGAAGCGGATCACGCGCCCACGGAGACCGGCCGCGATGTACCACGGAGCCAGACCAACCAGTTGTCCCTCCTGGGACTCGACCGCAAGTACGAGCAGGTTCCCGCCCCTGCGCCGAATCGCAGGGCCATAGTGCCGCCACCAACTCGTGAGCCACTCCCAAGAGACGAGCGGCTCCCCAGTAGCAAGCACGTTCCAGTCGCGACGCAAGGCCGCCAGGTGGGTGTCGCTTTGGTAGCAGACAATCTTCATCTTCAAATGTGCGTTGTGCCTTCCGCTATGGCAAATGGCCGAAGTACGGGACCAAACCGGCTGCTCGACATCGTCGTTGCCGCTCCGGGTATGCAGGCCCGTAGACCCGGGCTCGCTCCTAGCCCATGTGTGCCGCGGATTGCCAGCCCATATGCCGCCAGTGCGATGCAGGCCCCGCAGACCCCGTCTCGCCCCCCCGCCAGATGTGCTGTCCGCCGTCGGCAGGCGAAGACGGCCCGTTGATCAGCGGCAACCTCCACGTTGCGGCGGGGCAACACAAACATGCCTCTGCGCATGCGGCGTACGGAGGCCACGTTTCGGCCGCAGCAGACGCAGGCATATGCGCCTAAAAGGGTTACGGCAAGACGGCGCTTGTGGCCGGCCGGCTGCGGTACCCGGGTTGCTTGCAGAATCAGGGCAATGGCAGAGCAACGATCACGAGGACCCGCTATGAGTCGCCCGCTTTATCCGCCGCAGACCCCCGCCGACGTGGCCCGGCTATTGAAGGCCCACTGCCGCCGCTGGCTGGTTCCGGCCGTATGCATTGCGGCCCTGGCCGCCGGCTATGCCCTGGTCAAAGGCAATACGTGGGAGGCCACGCAGGCACTCATGGTGCGAGATGAGGCGGCCGGCAAGCTGGCGGCCCCTGGCAAGTTTAGTGGCCTGACAGAAATGAAGCTGACCCAGGAGACCATTCTCGAGGTTCTCAAGAGCCGTGCTGTATTGACAGGCGCGCTGCGAGATGTGGGTCCGCCTGCGGCGCAGGGTGCCGGCGAGCCTTGGCCAACGCCCGAGGATGTGGCCGAGCTGGCAAGCCAAATCAAGCTTGTACCGCCCAAGGGGGCCGAGTTCGGCACGACAGAGATTCTCTATCTGCACGTCCGTGACCGCAGCCGCAGCCGTGCCCTGGCCCTGGCGAAGGCCCTCTGCCACCGCCTGCAAAACAGGCTCTCTGCCCTGCGCCACAAGAAGGCGCAGAGCATGATTGCAGAACTGGAACAACAGGTACACGTGGCGCGTGCAGATCTGAACAAGGCCAGCCGCGAGCTGGGGCAGCTCGAAGCGGAGGTGGGAAGCGACCTGGCCGAGTTGCGGGTTCTGCACGAGTCGACCAGTCCGGACAGCGATCTGCGACGGCGGCTTGTGGAGCTGGAAAACGAACTGCGCCAGGCGCGGCTGGCGCATCGCAACAACGAAGAGCTATTGCAGCTTCTCATCGAGTCGCAGCAAGACGCCAACAAGCTGCTGGCCACGCCGAACCGGCTGCTGGAGTCGCAGCCTGCTCTGCGCCGGCTCAAGGACGGGCTGGTGGACGCCCAGCTCCGCACCGCCGCCCTGCTGGGCAGCATGTCTGAGCGGCATCCGCTGGTGCAGGCAGCCCGTGCCGCAGAGGCCGAGGTGCGTGGGCATTTGCACGACGAACTCGAAGCTGCCATCCGCGGGCTGGAGGTCGAACTGCGTCTCTCAGCAGATCGAACCGCCGCGCTGGATGCCCAGCTCGAAGCCCTGCGTACCCGCCTCGCGCGGCTAGCGGCACTTCGTACGCCGTACGCCAACCTGGTGGCAGAGGCGCGAAATCGCGTGCGACTGCTGGAAGAGGCAGAACGCAACCTGGCCGAGGCACGCGCCTCGCTGGCCGCGGCACACTCGGCCAGCCAGGTGACGCAGGTGGAAGATCCGCATCTTGGCACACGACCGGTAGGCCCGAGCCGTGCAACGATCGTCTTGGGCGGCAGCCTGGCCGGCCTGGCGGCGGGATTGGGCCTGCTCCTCCTCACGCTGCCCTTCGCACCGCAACCGGCCGCAGCAGCCGTCTTTAGCCACAACAGTGGCGGCGAAGTGCAGCCCGAGCACTCCTGGCCCGCAGCCGACTTGGCTGCAAGCTATGCTCAACAGCAGCAGCGCGGCACGCGCCGCATCCACGAGCCGGCGGCCACCTGAGCACGCCTTGACCCCAGGACGCTTTCCCCCACTGGGGCAGCCGCCACAGCCTGAGAGATGTTTGCATGACGGGTCTGTTGTTACTAGCGGGACTGGCGGCGGGCGTCTGGGCGCTTGTGCTGGCCTGCCGCGGTTCGCTGGTCGGGTTGGGGACGGCCGTGCTCTTGTGTGCCTGCGTATTCGGCTATGAATGGCTGCACTTCGATCTGGGCCCGCTACCCCTTACGCTCGACCGCTGCCTGCTTGGCCTGTTGCTAATCGCCTGGGCGGTGCAATGGGGACTTGGCCGCTTGCCGCGCAGGCGCTGGACCGCTACAGAATGGCTGCTGGCGGTGCTTGTGTTGTTGCTGACAGCCAGCACGTTTGCCACAGATTGGCAGGCGACGGGCATAGGTGCCAGCCCTCTGTGGCGGTTGGTGGGCGGCTATCTCGTTCCCACCACGTTGTTCTTGGCTGCGCGCCAGGCGAAGTTAGACGAATCTGTCTTGAAGCGGCTGTTGTGGTGCCTGGTGGTGTTTGGAATCTACCTTTCGCTCACGGCTTTGGCCGAACTTGCCGGTCAGTGGTCGGTTGTGTATCCGCGCTACATTGCCAACCCTCGGCTGGGGCTGCACTTTGGGCGGGCGCGGGGGCCGATGCTGCACTCGGTAAGTCTGGGCCTGTACCTGTGCGCCGCGCTTGCCGCGGCCGTTGTGCTCGCCTTGCGCGGCGGACGTTGGACGCGGCTTGCGGCTGCCGCCGTCCTGCCGCTGTTCGCCGCGGGACTGTATGGAACCTATACCCGGAGCGTCTGGCTGGGAGCGGCCTTGGCAGTGTTTCTTATCCTAGGCATGGCCCTGCGCGGCCGCTTGCGCGTGGCCGTGTTGGGCGGCATGATCTCACTCTCTCTGCTGGGTGCCGTGAGCAAGCTCGATAGCCTCGTGAACCTGAATCGCGAGGGATCGACCACGCTTTCTCGGCTCTCCGCCGGCATGCGCGCCAGCTTTGCATACGTTTCTTGGCAGATGTTCCTCGATCGCCCTGTGCTGGGCTGCGGCTTTGGACAGTTTCCGCGGGCCAAGCTGGCGTACCTTTCTGACCGGAGCACCGAACTGAACCTGGAGAGCATCAGGGGCTATGTGCACCACAACACGTTCCTGAGCCTGCTTGTCGAGACTGGGTTCGTGGGCCTGGGGCTGTTTGGGGTGTTGCTCCTTCGCTGGTGGCGCCACGCATGGCGGCTGGCGCGAGCAGGGCCAGCGCGAGCCGGGGTAAGGCGGGCTGAGGCAAACGCCGCACCTGCGCAAGGCAGAGCCAGTCTGTACGGCAGCGGCAGCCCCTGGGTGCAGATGCACGGATTGTTCACCGTCGGGCTGCTGGCTGCCTGGCTGCCGCAGCTTGTATTTCACGAGATGAGCTATACCGCAACAGACAACGCCTTGGTGTTCTTTGTAGCCGGTCTGTGCTGCGGGAATGCAGGGAGAAATCTCGCAGCAGACGCCGCTGTCCGGCGGAAGGCGGCAGACGACAAGTTCGAAGACGCTGCCAAGCAAGAAGATCCCGCCCCTTGCGCGTGCTGCTGAGCCGCCAAGGGCCTTGAAGTCGGCGTAGTCGTAAACTCCCGCCCCTTGCGCGTGCTGCTGAGCTGAGTCGCTGCCTGTCGGCAAGCCATTGCCTGAGACCACGAGGCCACGCGTTGATTGCCCGACGCTGGCCAGGAAGACAAGCAGCGATTCGGGTGCGCGAGGCCGTCGCAACGCAGGGCTTGGGCAGCAATGCCAAGCTCGGGAGCGCCGAGCGAATCGTGGCCAACGGCCTTGAGCGAAACACGACTGTTCGTGGCAAGCAGCCTTGAGCCAACTACTGCTGCCTGTGATGAGCGGCCTTGAGCCCACCGCCGCTGCCCGGGGCGAGCAAACCGCTATAATCTGCCACGTCTGCATGTGCGAAACTGATGGGAATAGCCTGCCGCCGGTGCGGCAGCACCATCGGCGACGCACGCATGTGCAAGGCTGATCGCCTGAGGTTTTCCATGTCTGGTCCCGGTTCCCACGAATCCAACTTGCTTGTCGGCCGCGTGGCGTTGGTCAGCGGTGCCGGAGTGGGCATCGGCCGCGCGGCGGCCCTGGCGCTCGCGCGCCGAGGTGCCCGCATTGGCATTCATTACCACCGCAGTCGCGAGGGCGCAGAGACATTGCTGCGAGAACTGCACGCAAGCGGGGGCGAAGGGATGCTCTTGCCGGGAGACCTGACGCGCGAGTCCGACGCCAACCAGGTGGTTGATAGGCTGATCGAGGCGTGGGGGCGGCTGGATATTTTGGTGAACAATGCCGGTTCTCCGCTGGCGCGTACGAGCATCGAGCAATGCAGCCTGGACCTGTGGCATGCGGTGTTTGAAGTCAATGTGACGAGCGCTTTTCTGGTGACGCGGCGTGCGATCCCGCATTTGCGTGCCAGCGGCCATGGAGCGATTGTGAACAACCTTTCACTCTCGGTGCAAACCGGGGGGGCGGGCGGCGCCGGCCCGTACGCCGCTGCCAAAGGCGCCTTGCAGGTGCTTACGCGCACGCTGGCACGCGAACTGGCGCCCGACGTGCGAGTGAATGCCGTCATGCCCGGAGTGATCGAAACCCGCCATCACGAGGTATTCAGCACGCCGCAGCGCATGGCCGAGTATCGCCAAGAAACGCCTCTGGCACGCAATGGCCGCCCCGAAGAGGTCGCCGAGGCGGTGGCGTTTCTGGCCAGCGATGCGGCCAGCTTCATCACCGGTGCCATCCTGGATATCAACGGCGGCCGCTACTTGCGTTAGACATTCAGCGACCGACGGCCTGCGCCTCGGACCGCGTCTGTTTCTCACCCAGCTTCTATACGGACTCAGACCATCATGAAAACAACTCGCCCCTACGGCTTGTGGGACAGCGTGATCACACCAGCCAGCCTGGCCGAGGATTGCCGCCTGGGACCGCCGCAATGGGACAGTGATGGCAATACGCTCGTCTGGCTCGAAGGCCGCTCGGACCGCGGCGTGTTGGTCGCCTGGCAGATGGGAGCAGACGCCCCACGCGACCTTACAAGCGACCTGAGCGTGCGGGCCGAGGTCGGCTATGGCGGCGGCGATTTTGCCGTGCACGGGGGATACGTGTACTTCGCCGTGCACAAAGACGGCCGGCTCTTCCGGCAGCCGCTGGCCGGAGGGCCCGCCAAACCCATCACGCCGCGATTTGGAGAGGCTGCCTCTGCCTGCGTATCGCCCGACGATCGCTGGGTGGTTTACGTACACCACGACGGCAGCGAGGATCGCCTGGCCGTGGTCGATAGCTGCGGCAGCACCTGGCCCCAGATCCTCGCACAGGGACACGATTTTTACATGCAGCCCTGCTGGAGCCCGGACGGCCGCCGCCTGGCCTACATCTCCTGGGACCACCCGAATATGCCCTGGGACGGCACCCTGCTCTACCTGGCAGATGTCGACTATCCGCCGCAGGGAATGCCACGACTGGTCAATGCCCAGGTCGTAGCAGGCGGGCCGGAGATCTCGATCTTCCAGCCCGAGTTCACACCAGACGGCAGAAGGCTGCTGTTCGTCTCCGACGAAACAGGCTGGGGCCGACTCGCCTCCCTCGACCTGGCCACAAACGAACGCCGCTGGCTCACCCCCGCAGGCATCGAGTATGCAGTGCCCGCCTGGCTGCAAGGGCAACGCACGTTCGCCTCATGTGCCGACGGCCGCCACGTCGCTGCCGCCGCCAGCCAGCAAGGCTTCGTTCGGCTGGAACTGATCGATCTCGAAGGCGGCCCACCGCAACCCCTCCCAGCTCTCGCCGACTATACCGAGGTGAGCTTTCCGGCAGCTCACCCGCGGTTACCTAAGCTGGCCCTGTTGGCCGGCAGCCCGCGCATCCCCACACGCCTCCTGCTGCACGACCTGGCCGCCCAATACACACAGGTTCTGGCACGCACGAACGGAGAAACCCTGCCTCCAGAGGCGCTGGCCACGGCTGAAGCCATCGCCTGGCAGTCAGCCGGAGAAGTGGCCCATGGCCTCTTCTACCCCCCACACAGCACGCAGTTCGAGAGCCCCGGCCGACCACCCCTCATCGTGATCGTGCATGGCGGCCCCACGTCTCAGGTGCGCGCCGGATGGCGGCCCGAGGCCCAATTCTTTGCCACGCGCGGTTATGCAGTGTTGTATGTCAACTACCGTGGCAGCACCGGCTATGGGCGCGATTATATGTTGCGGCTGCGAGGCAATTGGGGCGTATGCGATGTGGAAGACTGCCTCAGCGGCGTGGAACATCTGGCTGTGCTGGGGGCCATCGACCGCCACCGTACCGTAATCATGGGCGGCAGCGCGGGCGGCTTCACTGTGCTGCAAACGCGCACGCAGCACCCCGAGGCGTTTACCGCCGGGATCTCGCTTTACGGCGTGGCCAATCAGTTCGCCCTGGCAGCCGATACCCACAAGTTCGAAAGCCGGTACACCGACTCGTTGATCGGCCCCTTGCCCGAAGCAGCACCCAAGTACCGCGAACGCTCGCCCGTGTTCCATGCCTCTCGAATCACGCGGCCGCTGGCGGTGTTTCAAGGAGACATCGACCGTGTGGTGCCGCGAGATCAGTCAGACGCAATCGTCGATGCCCTGCGCCGCAGCGGCACGCCCCACGAGTACCATGTGTATCAGGGAGAAGGGCATGGCTGGCGCAAGCGCGAGACCATCGAGCATTACTACCGCACTGTGGAAAACTTTCTCAAGCGGTATGTGATCTACTCTTGATCGCTTTGCCAACGCCGCCGACAGTCTCGCAGCACCTCCAGATACTCCAGCCCGTATTCCTGCGCAGGCTCGATGGACGTATCCTCGTGCCATTCGTTCCATGATGTGATCAAGACCATCGGCGGCTTGCCCCGGGCGAGGTCCAAGGCGGCCTCAAGTTGCTCTCGAAACAGGGTAGTGCTGCGCGGAATGACAGGGTGGCGAGCCTCGGGCCGCACGGCTCTGTCGTCGAAGCCGGGCAGCACGCTCGGCGCAAACCCCACGCCCGCTGCCTCGGCCGCCCGAGACCAAAGCCGGTACTGGACCGCCACCTTTTGGGCAAACTGCTCTGCAATGCCTGCTACCGAGGTGTGCATGTTGTACGCCGTGACGGCGTCGAACAATGCCAGCCGCCGCGGCGACGCTTGGTGCCAGTACACCTCGTCTGCAACGATGTAGGGGTCCCTGCCCGCTGCCTCTTTCACGGCGGCACGGGCGGAGTCCAGTACAGACCGCACGTCCCCCGCAAAGACGCGCGCCAGGTAGAGAAACACCACCGGGCGGTCGTCGATGCAAAGATAGTTGGGAACACCGAAGAACTTGCCCGCCAGGCGGCGCAGATCGTCGACGAACACCCGACGGTTGCGTTCATCGTCCAGGTCGATGCGGCCATCGGCAATGTGCAAGCGGCCGGCCGATTCGTACAGCAGAGCCAACCGCATGCGGCCAGCGTTTTCTGCCTGAAAGAACTTAGAGATCGCCTCTTCTTCGGGCGAGTCAGGACCCCACCAGCTTGCCGCCCAGAAGTCGATGCCGTGTTCGGCCGCCCACTCGATCTGTTGGCTGATAACGGCCGGATCCGCAGAGTGATACTCCCCCAAAGCCGGCGTGTTGCGATAACCGTCTCGCCAGTGCCGCCTGCCTGGGCCGTACCAGGGGTACCAGTAGGCCCCCACGAGAAGGCGGGAGCTGTCTGTGGCTGTGAGGTCTTCTCCGCGCTGCGCACGTGGCTCGTAGGCGCGTCGTCCACTGGACTGGAGAAGCTGCCTCTCGACGGGAGGAAAAGCTTGTGCCGATCGCTCCGGGAGGTCCGCTCGCAAACCGTTCGTTTGCTGGAGCAACACGCGCGCTGCACCCATCAAGGCCAGCACGCCGGCAAGTGAGATGCCCGAAAACCTCAGTGCGCTATGGCGGGAGTGAGTATTCTCACGCATGGTGAACTGCCGTACCTCGGGCCGCTCAGGATCGTGTGCCGCCTTCTGGTGCGGCCCCTTCGGGTTGGCCAGCCTGCGGTGCTGGCGGATACTGCATCGCGCCTCCCGCCGCATCCGCCGCTTGGCTGCTCGAGTGCGGCGGCTGCGCTGCAAGCAGCGCCATGGCACGCGCCAGCTCGGTGAGACGCGCGTCCAGCTCTCGCAGTCTTGAGAGCAGTACCAGGCATACCCAGGCCAGGCCCAGCAGGGCTATGTAGACCACGAGGTCGGCGCCGCGCCATACGCCGGCCAGCGCGGCCAGGCGGTTGGCAAGGTCGGGAAACGCCACCAGCACCAGGCCGGCGGCCCCCAGCAGAAGCACGATCGCCCGGTCGGCCAGCCGCGATCGCAGCCGGGCGAAGTACAGCAGCATGCCGCCGGCCACCAGCGCAGCGAGCAAATATTGGATCGGCTTCATCTCCAGAGCCTCCGCCACAACAGGTCCATGCCAATCACCAGGGCGTTCACCGCCGACTGCCCCTTGCGGCGCGCGTACTCGTGATAGCGTACGGCGGTGGGAACCTCGACCCAACGCCAGCCGAGGCGCCGAATCCAGAGCAGAATCTCCGAGGCATGTGCCTGGCGGGGCTCTTGCAACCGCAGCACGGCCGCGGCCTGCCGTGTCATGGCACGCAGGCCGTTGTGTGCATCGCTCAGCCACAGCCCTGTCACGATGCCGTTGAACACAACGCCGCAACGCAACAGCCAGCGGCGAACGCGAGGCACCATGCGCGCGTGCTCCTTCCGCAAGAAGCGCGAGCCCAGGACCACGTCGGCCTGGCCGGCGGCAAGCGGTGCCAACAGCAGGGGCAGGTCTTCGGCCTGGTGCTGCCCATCGGCGTCAAAATGCACCACAAATCGTGCCCCCTGGCCGACAGCAAACTCGGTTCCGGTTTGCAGCGCCGCGCCTTGCCCGAGGTTGACAGGGTGCCGCAGGCGGTACACTTGCAGGCCGTCCAGCGCGTGCCAGGTTGCATCGCTCGAACCATCGTCGACCACCACCACCTTGTAGCCGCGGTGCAGCAGAGGTTCGACCGCGGCACGGACCGCCAGCCCCTCGTTGTATGCAGGGACGACCACGAACACGCAGGCTGGATCGATGTTCATTGTCGCGGCTGCCTGCCAGAAACGGTGTTGGTACCGCTCGGCTCGACGCGGTACTGCCACAGCCCCGCGTGCGGACCGGCGATATGGCGGACGCTTGTTAGGGGCCAGCGGGCGAGGGTCGCGCGGGCAGCGTCTCCGTGGAGATCGTCCGGCACCACCACCACGACGGCTGCCGATGTGCGCGGCTGGGTCGGAAGCTCGTGCGCGAGGGGCACGACCGCGCCGGCCAACCGGGCCATTGCGCGGCGATCGAGCCGCTGGTCGATGTAGTAGACGATATTGGCTTGGGCTTGCAGCGATGCCAGGTGCGAAAGCAGAAACACTCCCTCTGCATCGAAGACGGCCGAGTGTTCTGGACGCGGCGTGGTCCCTGCCGCCACGCGCCACCAGCGGCGTGCACGCCAGATGCCACCGCCTGCCATGGTTGCCAGCACCAAAGACGCCAGGACCAGGGCGATGGCCCGCCGAAAACCGGAGATGCCGTTATGGCCGGAGGCCCGCCGCGCGAACCATTGCCATGGCCGCAGCACGCCGGGAACGTGCAATCGCAACAACGCTCCTCTAGCCGGGGCGGCGAGCGCCTGATAGGGAGAGCCGAACCAGGCAACCGTCAGGAATCCAAACATGGGGGCATAGTAGCGCAGCTCTTGCACGTGCGTCCAATCGCCAATCGGCGGATAGCGCACGCTCAACCAACACAGCATGGCCAGCGTGACGGCAAGCGTCGATAGCCCGGTACCATAGATGTACACGGGCAGCCAGCCGGCGATTCTGCGCCGCTGCCACGCGCGGTAGCACGCAACGAAGAAGGACGCCAGCACAAGCGCGGCCAGGCACCAGGTGCCGGCTCGAGCCGTACCCGGCAGATGCAACCAGTTGTGCGCGCGCTGCCAGAACACGTCTAGTCCAAGCGCGCCTGCTGGGAAGGAATCGATGCGCCCCAGAGCCTGCCACTGCCAGGCCGCTGCTGGCTGTGCGTACACGCTGCTCAAATACGTCGTGTGTCCCGTCGTGGCATGCTGATGCCAAGCCGTCGCTCCGAGGATCATGCCTGCCGACGCCGCACACACGCCCGCCTTGAGCAAACGACTGCTGCCGCCGGCAAGCAACAGCCCAAGCGGCACGACCGCAGCCAGGGGCCAATAGGCAAACCGAACGGCCCCCGCAAGTCCCGCCGTCACGCCGGACAAGAGCGACGCAAGCAGCGCCATCGGCGCAGCCGCGGAGCTGGCAGGTGCGGCGGGCTCCCCAAAGCCGGCATGCACGCACATCGCTCCCATCGCCAGCGCCGCCGAGTAGAGGGCCACGGCAAGCTGGTCTGAGGAGGTCAACCGCACAAGTGGGCAATACGCCAGGGCCCAAAAGATCCAAAGCCAAGTCCTGCCGCGCCGGGCGAGTCCGCTATGCCCGGCCAGCACGTACCAGGCTGCGAGGAAAAGGGCTGCCGAAAGCGCATCGATGGCCAACGCCGCCTGCCAGATTCCAAGGCCCGCGCTCAGCAAGCCCGCGGCCAGGTACGAGTAGCCCGGCGGCCATCCCACCAACGGCCGCGCCAGCGGTTGCGCCAGGTCTCTTGCGTTCAGCTCCTCCAACGTCAGGCCCCGCCCAGCACACAGCCGCACCGCTCCGGCAAGCTGATCGACCTTGTCCCAGCCAAACTGGCAGTGAACATACTGATCCCACGTCTGGTGCGCAAGCGCGATGGCCGCAAGTATTGCGGGCAGGATCTGCCGAGTGTGCTGCGCGGCGGACATGGCTTGCCTGTGGGACTGTTTGACGACGCATGGGCAGGCAGCCTGCCCCAAACCTGCCGGCCATGCGGCGAACGCACGACGAACGCGCCATTGAGGCGCCACCTATAGTCTAATCGTAGTGCGCCGCGGCTGTGGGAACGCAGCTACGTAGCCGTACGCTCCTCCGCCCCACTCGCCAGAATTCGGACTTGGTGTGCTGCCCACCTTGGCCCTAGTCTTGTGCAGGCCACTCTCGCTATGCTGGCTGCTACAATACACGACACAGATTCTCGAGAGCCTCTCATGTTGATGCACTTGAAGCGTGGCATGATCCTGGCCCTTGTGCTGGCGGCTTCATGGGTTGCGCGGCGTGGCATCCCTACACCTGCGGCGATTGCTGCCGAGGGCCAGTGCCCGGAGGCGGCCGAACCAGAAGAGGCGTCTAAGCCGGACTCGGGATCGGCAGCGTTCGAAGTGCGTGCCCGTTCCTTGGAGCCGCCGGCCATGGGCACCCGGGTAGGCAGGGCGACGTTCAAAGACGCGTGGTACCTGACGCGCTCGCTCGACGACCTGGGAGTGCATCGGGCCTATGTGCTATTCTTCACCACGCTCGACTGCCCGCTGGTGGGCCGCTATCTGCCGGTAGTCGTTTCGCTTGCGCGAGAGTACCGCGGGCACGACGTGCAGTTCGTGGCTGTGAACGTTGGCCCCGAGGACGATCTGGTGGAAATCGCCCGGCAGGGCCTGGAGTGCGATGCGGGCTTTCCGTTTGTGAAGGATTACGAGGGCATGCTGGCCCGCGCGGTGGGTGCCACGCACACGCCGCAAGTGGTGTTGCTGGACGCCGAGCGGCGCATCTGCTACCGGGGCAGGATCGACGATCGGTACCGCTTGAGCGGGGTACGACCGGCCGCCACGCGGCACGACCTGCGGGAGGCGCTGAACGAACTGCTCTCGGGCAAAGAAATCAGCGTGCCAGAGACGCCCGTGGAGGGCTGCCGTATTTCGCCGCCGCTTCGTCGCCCGGTGCGGCAAGATGTCACCTACGACGACGTGGCACCGATCCTGACACGCCGCTGCCAAGGCTGCCATGGCGTGCTGCCCGACGCCGCACCTTTTAGTCTCGCCGGCTACCGCGATGCAGCGGCGCATGCCTCTGCATTGGCAGAGGCTGTGTCAGACCGCCGCATGCCCCCCTGGTATGCCAGCCGCAAGTACGGCAGGTTCGTTAACGATCGCCGCCTGAGCGACGCAGAACGGGACCTGCTGCTCGACTGGGTCGCGCTGGGCTGCCCGCCTGGCAGCACAAACCCAGAGGCCTCCTCGGCCGATGCCGAACGGGCAGAATCTGACCGCGGTTGGCGCATTGGCCAGCCCGACCTTGTGCTTAGCATGCCGCGGCCGTTCGAGGTTCCGGCCACGGGTTACGTGCCCTACCAATACGTGATCTTGCCGCACCTGTTCTTGCACGACACCTGGGTGCAGCGGGTCGAGATTCGCCCAAGCAACCGCGCCCTGGTGCACCATTGCAACCTGGCTGCGCTGGCACCCACGGCGGAGTACGAGAAGGCCCGTTTCATTACGGGTTATGTCCCTGGCGGGGGGCCGATGGTGCTGGAGGGCAACGTTGGCATCAAGATCCCTGCGGGTTCGGTGCTGATTTTGCAAATCCACTATGTGACCACCGGCGCGGCGGCGAGCGACCAAACGAGCGTGGGCTTGGTGTTTGCGCGCGAGACGATCGATAAGGAGCTGCGGCATTTGCGCTGTGTCAACCACCGGCTGGAGATACCGCCGCACGATCCCTGGTATCGGGCGGAGGCGTCGCAGACATTTGCAGAGGACGCCACGGGCATCGGGTTGTTCGTCCATATGCACGTGCGCGGCCGGGACATGACATTTCGGGCCGCATATCCGGACGGGCGGGAGGAGACATTGCTAGTGGTGCCCAACTACGATTTCAACTGGCAGTTGGGGTACCGCTGGCCGGATGGGGAATATCGCTTCCCGCGCGGCACCCGTATTGACTGCGTGGCCCATTATGACAATTCTGCCTTCAATCCATACAATCCCGATCCAACGGTGACGGTACGAGAAGGGCAGCAAACATTTGAAGAGATGATGTACGGCTTTGTCTTTTATACGCTTGACCAGGAGAAGCTGGGACTGCGCATCGACCCTCGCAGCGGGCGGGTGAGAGACGATTAGCGGGACCCGAGCAAGACTTGCGTATGAGCGAGCAGCCGTTGTCGCATTACCTAGGACACATAGGACAGCACCCGATGCCGACCGCCAGATTTGACCGCGTGAAGAGGTTTTGGAATTGCGCCGCTCTGCCATGTTGCGGTGCTAGGCTGCTGATGTTCGTTCTGGCACTGGCGGTACCTATGTGTCTGGAACACGTCGCAGAGGCGGGTGCAGGGGCTTCGGCCGGGTTGGACTTTGTCGCAAGTGGGGGCGTCGCCGAGCGAGCGGCGCAGGATACAGCCGAGCCTTCGGCGGCGGAGGATCGGCCGCCGTCTGATTCGCCCGTACACGCCGTGCCTGAAGCGCCCCATGATGCGCCCGCCGATGAAGGGACCGAGATGGAAGACCCAGCGCTTTGGCGCCGCGTGCGGGCATTCAAACTTGCACATTGGACTCCGCGAGACTTCCGCTCGCTGGTACTGCTGGCCGAGAAGGCCACGAGCCCCGCCGCTGGGGAGGGCGACGCGATTCTGGAAGACGAGGCAGAGCCTGTCGATGCGGGCCGTGCGCGGTTTGCTGGCGAACGTGCGCTGCACATGGCGATGGACGTGCGCCGGCGGCTGCTGCTGGTACGCGGCGACGAGGAACAACTGGCCCGAGTGGAGCGGCTGGCGACGGCGTTCGACGTGCCAGCGGCCGCACTACCAGAGGGCGAGATCGAGGGCCTGCTTGCGGTGCGGCTGCGGCATGCGCGGGCGTTGGATGTGGTGAATGCCCTGCGCCAGCTCGAGCTGCACGACGCAAGCATATTTGTGCCCGAGGGCAAGCTGCTAGTGGTGCGGGTGCGGCAAGGGGCTCGGCGTCAGGCGGCCGACGCAATTCAAGCCCTCGACGCGCCTTAAAACGTCGTCGGTCGCATGGGGGCGCCGCCTTCGAGCATACGCCCGTGTGCCACTGCTTGCCGGCAAGCCGGCAAGCAGTGTGCACTCGCAATGGCACATGCGCAGAACCAAACTAGGTGGACATCCGTGTTCGCGTGGTGCGTTCCGGTGCTACCTATTGGGCTGCTGCTTCTTGCAGGGGCGTGCGATCCTGTGGGCAGAGCGGGCCAGCAGGCATGCGCTCGCGTGCCTCTGGCGGCGGCTCGGGGAACCACTGCCGGCAGGCAGGACACCACAATGCCTGAACGAGGGTCGCCTTACCCGTGCGGGGGTTGACGGCAGGCGTAGGCTGCCGCGGCAGCCGCAGCAGTTCTCCGGTTTCGCGGCAAAGGTAGGTTACCTCGGCCGGCAGTACGGGAGGCGGCGGTAGTGCGGGCTTGCGGGGCCAGAACCACCATCCCGCACCGAGCACCGCCGCCACCAGCACGGCTAGTAGTACGTGTCTCATGGCTTCAGTAGCGGTCGTAGAGCGTATCGTCCTGGCCGACGAAGCCCAGCCGCTTCTCGCGCATCATCAGGCCCTGTAGAAGCGGGAGCCAAGAGGGGAGGTCGATCCAGTCGGGCGCCAGCGTCTCTACGTGCCCGTCCAAGAATGAGACATTGGCCGCCGTCATGTGCCGTCCATGCAATGTGGGGAAGGCGTTGCTGGGTGGTTCCAGAAACCATTCCTCGCGGAACGAGAGATCCGTGCAGGCCGGCCAGTTGTTGCACCAGACCTGAGCGCAATCGCCAAAGGTGACCGTGCGCGACGTGGTCTGCACGTCGCGAAAACGGTAGCAGATCGGCTTGCTGGGATCGACCGTCAGCGTCATCCAGTCGATGGCGGCTTGCAGCCCAGGGCCCAGATACTTGTGGTTGTACCCGTAGCCCGAGGTGGCTGTGGCAAAGCGCAGCGTCGCCACGCCCAGGCCGAACTCCGGGCACTGCAAAGACGCCTTTTGCGTCTCCATGAAGGGCATGAGAAAACCCTTGGTGTAGTCGAGCTGGCCATTGACATCGACCTCGCCGAACCAGTAGCGGCGCTCGCCCCCCGGCACGCCGGGCGGAATGGTCCAGTTGTAAACGTCGACCGGCATCAGCGCACCGTACCACGTGTCTGCATAGTGATGCAGGGCCAGTGTCATCTGCTTGAGATTGTTCTTGCACTCGGTGCTGCGGGCAGAGGCACGTGCCTGCTGCACGGCAGGAAGCAGCAAGGCCGCCAGAATGCCCAAAATGGCGATCACCACCAGCAGCTCTACCAGGGTAAAGCCGCCGCGCAGGGACATGCGCCGCGATGAAGCACGAAACGTACCAAATGTCAGTAGGGGATGCATTCCTCGTGATCCTCCGGCTCGATGGAGCCCTTTGGGACCCTTGTCGAGGACAGGTGCACAATGCCAGCGCCGAACCGCGTCAAAGCGGCCGTACAGCCTTGCGGCCGGCGCATTGGAGACAGGATCTAGCCTGCGATTGCAGCAGAGGCTGCGTGACGCACGAGCACCTTCCTCCTCGAAAGAGTCGCGTACGCTTGGGACCGAGCGGGCAGGTCTTCTGGCTTCCGGATCGCCCTACAAGCTGCGCCTTCCCGCCCGAGACCGGCCCAGGCCGGCTTCACAGGCAGTGGCATCTTGCAGCGTTCGTCCCCGGTTACAGCGGCGGGACCGCAACGGCTTTGCACCGTTTTCCCTATTCTTCTGCTGCGGCCACGAGCCACAGCAGACACCCGCAGGTCGTAACAACTGCGGCTATTTTATCGGGCGATACAGGGCTGTCAATGGGCAGGCGAAGCCGGCATGCAGCGTCTCACGTTCCGCGCCTGCGGCATCAGCGGTGTTGGAGCAGGCGGACTGTGCAGGCGCAAAACCCTGCGGTCGGCTGCGAAAGATGCCATGAGTGCGCTGCCGTCGCGAGCCGCGCAGTCTCCGACGGCTCGCTCCACACATGCAGCCCGCCGGCGATGCCATGAGTGTGCCGGCTGCGCAAGTGGAGCAGTAATCTGCTCGCCTCACTGTTGCGAACCAGCGGGATGCGATGGCGGCGGAGGTTCGCCGCGATCGCTATCTTGCGGAAGAGTCTTCGGCGGGCGGTTCCTGCTGCCTGAGTGCCAGGAACTGCGCCAGTTCTCCAAACGTGCGCAAGGGGGCTTTGCCCTGCTTCATAGCTTCGGTGAGCACAGGCACGGGCTTGGGCCGCTGGCGAGATTCATGTTCGCGCGGCCGGTTGCTGCGCGGCGGTCTGGAGGGGCGTACCCCGTGCTGGCGCACACGGCGAGCTGCCTGGGCGTCTTGCCCATGGGCTGCTGCGGCATCAGAGCCAGCAGGAGCGGCACCAGTGTGCACAGCCTCTCCAGCCTCGGTCGGCCGTGCGCACAGGCTGTCATCAGCCGGCGTCCCCGCAGCAACCGAGAGTTCGCCGCTTGTGGCGTCGTCTTGTGCACTGGCCGCAAGCTGGTTGCCGCGGACGTAAGGTGGCCGCTCGCGCGATGCATCACGCCCCGCTGCGGCGGGGCGCGGTGGTCGGGCAGGCCGCTGCTGCGATGGCCCTCGCTGGGCAGTGCTCTCGCCGCTAACTGGAGAGGCGCGCAGCCGCCTGCGGCGGTTTTCCATCTCCGCCCGCTGTTGCGGAGAAACCATGCTCAACGAAACCCGCCGCCGCGCTCGATCGATCTCGAGCACCCATACCTGCACAATATCTCCCACAGCCACAACCTCGTGCGGGTCCTTTACGTACCTAGGCGCAAGCTGGCTGACATGCACGAGTCCCGTCCACTTGAGTCCGATGTCGACGAACGCTCCGAAATCGACCACGTTGAGCACGGTGCCCGACAGCTCCATGCCCGGTACAAGGTCGTCCGGCTTGAGGATGCCGCGCTTGAAGATGGGCTGCGGCAGAGATTCGCGGGGGTCGCGTCCCGGCCGGGAGAGTTGGGCCACGATGTCGGCCAAGGTGAGTTCGCCCACACCCAGCTCTTGAGCGAGGCGGGGCAGGTTGGCGCGCGCGAGCGCTTGGGCCAGGCTGGCCACCTTGGAGCGGTCCAACAGGTCGGCGGGCGTCAAGCCCCAACGGGCAAGGATCTTCTCGGCGGCGGGATAGCTTTCGGGGTGGATCCAGGTTGCGTCCAGCGGGTTGGTGCCGCCAGTGATTTTCAAAAAGCCTGCTGCCTGCACGTAGGTGCTCTCGCCAATGCCCGCCACCTGCTTCAGCTCTTCGCGGCACTTGAACGGGCCGTGCGCCTGCCTGTACTCGAACACGCGCTGGGCCGTGAGCTGGTTCAGACCAGAAACGTAGCGCAGCAGCGCCGGGCTGGCCGTGTTCAGATCGACGCCCACAAAGTTCACACAGCTTGCCACCACGTCGTCGAGCGAAGCGCGCAGGTGCCGCGCCTTCACATCATGCTGGTACATGCCCACGCCAATGCTGCACGGTTCGATCTTCACTAGTTCGCTGAGCGGATCTTGCAGCCTCCTTCCGATCGAGACGGCGCTGCGCAGCGAAGGATCGACGTGCGGGAACTCTTCGCGGCCCACGGGGCCGGTGGAATAGACGCTGGCGCCCGCCTCGTTGACGATCACGTAGACGATCCCCCGGCCCGCAAGTTCTTGCGACAGCACCTCGCTGATCCAAGCCTCCGTGTGGCGGCAGGCAGTGCCGTTGCCGATAGCGATCACGCTGGGAGCATATGCGTTGACCATGTCTACCAAGATCTTCTTGGCTTCGGCCCGCTGTTCTTCTTTCAACAGGTGGATCTCGGCCGAGGCCAGCAGGCCGCCGAAGGTATCGAGGGCCGCAAGCTTGCAACCATTGCGGAAGCCCGGATCGATGGCCAGTACGCGGCGGTCGCGCACGGGGGCTTGCAGCAGCAGGTTCCGCAGGTTGCAGGCGAAGACCTGCACGGCGTGGGCCTCTGCCCGCTCGGTCAGTTCGCGCCGCAGCTCGCGTTCCAGGCTAGGGTAGACCAGCCGCGCGAGCGCGTCGCGTGCGCAGCCGCGGAGGAACTCGGCATGGGGATGGTCTTCCGGGACCAGAAGCTGATCGAGCGCGGCATGCATCGCTTCGAGGTCGGCCTCGATATGCACGCGGAGGACGCGCGCTGCCTCTCCCCGATTGATGGCCAGCACCCGATGTGGCGGCACGTCGCCCACCGCCTCGCTGTACTGGAAGAAGTCTCGGAAGGCGTTCTTATCGCGGCGGCGCTTCTGGGGCGGCTTCTTGGCCGCCTCTCCGGCAGCGGCTACAGCGGCTGAAGTGACCAGGCGGCCGGTGCTTTCCATGATCTCGCGCAGGCGGCGGCGCACATCTGCCCGCTCGCTGAACCACTCTGCCAAGATGTGCCCGGCACCCAGCAGGGCATCGGCTGGCGTGGCCACGTGCCGGTCGGGATTGACGAATTCGGCCGCGCGGGCATCCAGGTTGAGCGCTGCCGGTTCGCCCGTGAGGATTTCGCGTGCCAGTTCTTCCAGCCCGCGGCTGCGGGCCGCGGTCGCCAGCGTCTGCTTGTTGGGCTTGTAGGGTAGATAGATGTCTTCCAACTCGCGGGCGCTGCGGGCTGCGTGCACGGCCTGGGCCAGTTCCGGCGTAAGTCTTCCTTGCGATTCGATGGAACGGAGGATGGTGTGCTTGCGCTCCATCAGCATGCGCAGCTTGAGCACACGCGCCTGAATGGCGCGGATTTGCTCCTCATCCATCCCGCCGGTCTGGTCTTTGCGGTAACGGGTGATGAAAGGGACCGTGTTGCCGTCGTCGAGCAGGGCGACGACAGCCTCGACCCGCGAGAGGGGCTCCCCGACCGCTTCAGCGACCTCCGCCAATTCCAGCGTGGCGGCGACAGCCATCATATTGCACGCGCGTTACGGCAATGGTGCATACCGCGTCGCAATGTATGTAGCGAGCGGGAGAGTGTCAAGCACATGGCACACGGCTGCGCGGTCGACAGAGAGTGCGGCAGTACGCGAGTGCGCGCATTGGCACGGTGATTGCTAAGCCCCCGTGTCGTGCATCGACACGGCCGGTCGCGCGCATCGCTGTTGTCTCGAGGGTGCAGGCCATAACGCCGGGGGCGGTGGAAAACCTCAAATCCGCAGCACGCGCGCTGCCGATAGAACAGGTACAACACGCGTTCCGCGCGTTTACGGTCCGCCCCACTACAGAGCGGCCGTTCGGTGCACGGCAAGGATGTGTGCGATGCCACGGTGCCACCTGCGCGTCTATTACGGACCAGAATCTCCTGCTGCCGAGCAGACAGCTTGCGAGCGGGTGACTTTGCCGCTTAAGGAAGTTTTTCCGTTGCTGGCTGATGCGGTTCGCAGCGAGCGTACCTGGTTGGCCGATTTCGAGGATGACGAAATCACCATCTCGGCCGATCTCTACGAGGTGTTGCTGGCCTATCAGCACTATCGCCGTCCGTCAGCATGAAGTTCCCTACGCCTGGCGCGGCAGCGCTCTGATGGCGGGGCATCTGGCCGGCGCTCCAAGTTGGGCGTCGTAGCGCAGGCACCCTTGCCGCTAGGTCTGCGCCGCAGCCCCCGGATCGACCAGGGCACGTACCGCTTCCTCTCGTGTGGTGTAACTGGGCCAAAGCTGGTCCAGCCGCGTGGCCTTGAGCACCTCTACGCAATAGGGGTGCAGGCAGCACAAGGCAAAGCGGCCGCGCCGTTCTTGCAGCCGCTTCCAGGCGCGGAAGATCATCTCCAGAAACGCAGATCCCAGGAAACGCGTCTGGCTAAGGTCGAGCACCAGCCAGGGGGGCGTTGCCGTCTGCGCCAAAGCCACTAGCAAGTCGTGCACCTGCTGCAACCGCGCCATGTCGAAAGAATCGTACTCCGCGTCGAGTTCGACAACCGTGACATCCTGTTCCCGCAGTACCTTGGTCATGGTCGGTAGCTCCCGGCAGCACGCCACGGATGCCCGAGCGCGTCAGCTCGCCGCCGCATCGGCCCTCGCCCCGACACCGTGAAGATTACCGCTGCGGAAAGCCGCTGCCATCGCCAGCGGCACCTCCGCCTCGGCCAGCACAACTTGTGCACGCATCTCCGCCACGCGGGCCTTCATCTCCTGTTCTTGCGCGATCGCCACGGCACGCCGTTCCTCGGCCTTGGCACGCGCCACGCGCGTATCGGCCTCCGCCTGATCGGCCTGCAAACGGGCACCGATGTTCTCGCCCACGTCGATGTCCGCAATGTCGATCGATACGATCTCGAACGCCGTCTGCGCATCCAGGCCGCGCTTCAGCACGGCCTTGCTGATCAGGTCGGGCTTCTCCATGACCATAAAGTGATCGTCCGCCGAGCCGATTGCCGTAATGATGCCTTCGCCCACGCGCGCGATCACCGTCTCTTCTGTGGCACCCCCGATCAACTGCTTGAGATTGGTGCGCACGGTCACGCGTGCCTTCACGCGCAATTCTACGCCGTTCTTGGCAATGGCGCTCAAAAAGGCCTTCTTGGAACGCTGGGGATCGGGACAGTCGATCACCTTGGGGTTCACGCTGGTCTGCACGGCCTCGAGCACGTCTCGGCCCGCCAGGTCGATGGCACAGGCCCGATCAAAATCCAGATCGAGATCCGCGCGGTGGGCAGCGATGAGCGCCTGAATCACGCCCGGTACGTTCCCCCCAGCCAGGTAGTGCGCCTCCAGGCGGCGCGTGGTGATCGGGCAGCGCGGGTCGTTGGCAATGCCGGCCTGCATGGCCATGATCTTCGACTTGACGATCACCCGCGCATTCACTTGCCGCAGACTCATCCCGATCAAGCTGAGCATGCTCACGCGCGCATTCGACATGTAGGCCTGGAACCACAGCCCGCCATACATGAGGAACACCAGGCCCATCGTGGCCAGCAGGAGCACCAGGACGATCAACCCCAAGGTCTCCAGCGGGCCGAGTGCAAACAGGACCGTAAGGGGCAGCATGGGAACACCTCGCAGGGGAGCGGAAGAGTCGCTTGTAAGTTAACGTCTGGAGGGCAAAGAAGCCAGCACCTGGGGCTACTCGATCCAGCCGCCCCCGAGCACGCGGTCTTCCAGATAGCAGACTGCCGCCTGGCCCGGCGCGATCGCGTGCACGGGCTCATCGAAGCGGACGGAGAAACGATCGACCGCCAGCGGCGTCACAAGCGCCGGCATGGGACGCGCGCGATAGCGGATCTGCACGGCGAGCCGCAGCGGCTGCTGCGGCGGATCGCAAAGCCAATTCGCGTCGCGCGCCGTGAGGTCCCGGCGCGCCAGCTCGGCTCGCGTGCCGATCACCACGCGCCGCGTATCAGGCTCCAGGCGCACCACGTAGCGGGGCTCTCCCAGTGCCACGCCCAATCCCTTGCGCTGCCCAACGGTAAAGCACTCCAGGCCCGCATGCCGGCCCACCACCTCGCCAGATGTGGTCACAATCTCTCCTCCACGCTCCCCTGGGTTGAGACTGCGAACTAGCGCAGCGTGCTCGCCAGGCGCCACAAAGCAGATCTCCTGGCTGTCGGGCTTCTCGGCGACCCGCAGCCCAAGCCGTGCCGCCATCGCGCGGATCTCGGACTTGGCGTACTCGCCCACCGGGAACATGAGCCGATCCAACGCATCGGCCGCAATACCGAACAGCACGTAAGACTGGTCCTTGCCCGCATCGGCCGCGCGAAACAGCCCCATGCCCCCCTCCGGCAGGGTGCGTAGCCGGGCATGATGGCCGGTGGCCACATACTCGGCACCGGCGCTGGCCGCATAGTCGAACAGCCTGCCGAACTTCAGCCAGTTATTGCACATCACGCATGGGTTGGGAGTGCGGCCGGCGGCGTATTCGGCCACGAAGTAGTCCACAATCCGGCCGAACTCCTGCTCGAAATCCAGGGCATACAACGGAATATCCAGCCGGTCCGCCACGCGGCGGGCATCTGCGGCGTCGGCAGCCGTGCAGCAGCCCTGCTTCTGGCCAAGAGATATCGCGCGCAGCTCTGGAGGTCGACGGAACGCAGAGGCGTGAGGGCCCGCACCGCTCGCCCCGTCGGCCCATGTGCTATTAGGACGTTCTGCCGCGCCTGCCGCCTCGTGCTGCACCCCATGGCGCATGAAGATGCCGATCACCTCGTGTCCGGCCTCGCGCAACAGCCAGGCCGCCACAGAGCTGTCGACACCACCAGACATGGCCAACACCACTCGCGACATGTACCTGAAATACCTCCTCGGCACGCCTGACACAAGTCTATCCCCTTGACACGGCCCGAACAGTGCCCAACACGCCGTGCCCAATAGAAAAACAGGCCCGATGGCAGCATAGCTAGCGCAACGTGCACCGAAGCGGTACCCCCCATCTTCTTCGCCCGGGTCGTACTCGCACCAAGACCTCGACGGAGCGGCCAGTGCGCCACTTAGAGACCGCACAGCCAGTGGGGCAAAGCCCGTTGCACCATGCCCTGGCGGACAGGGTGCTTGGCACACCGCGCTCCTCACACAGTGATGCTTTGCCACAATTCTCTAGGATTTCGCCGCCCACAATTGTGCAGAGAGCACGAAGCTCGCCGCTTGCCAGCGCTCGAAACATTAGGGATGCAGCCTGAAACGTGCGTGGCGGCAAGAGCCAGCGCCATCCGTCGCTCGAAACATCGGCCCCGGCAGACCGCGATTGCCACACCGGCCCCTTACGCCAGCATGCTCGATTCCCTGCCGCACTGGCGAACGCCTCCGCAAGCAGCCCCGCTTCACGCAAGCACGTTCGAGTCTCCCAGCTCGCGCAAACGCCGGCGACGTGCATCGATGCTCCATGGCCCTGCGCCGCAAAGCGCCAGCGCCAGTAGCGCTCCGGCGAGCGGCCAGCCCGCCAGTGTGCGCAGACCGCCGGGAATGGCGGCACCTGCCACAAAGACCTCCGGCAATATGCTGTCGAGCATCAATAGGCCAAGCAGACCAGCAGCCGCAGCCTGCGTGTAGTGTCCCACCGCTAGGCAGAGCCCCAACAGCACGTGCGCAAGTACCAGCATGGCAAGCAAGATCGAAGCCGTGGCAGTGCCCCCAGGAAGATGAAGTGCCTCCAGGTAACCCAGGGCGTCGTTGCACTCCAGCAGCCGGCCCACGCCGCCAACACACGTGGGAACCGCTACACACAGCCTCCCTGCCAAAATGGCCAGTTTTTGCGGCCAGGCCAGGCCGCTGCGGTCGATCTGCCACAACCGCCGTCGCCATCGCCTCAGGCGGAGCTGCATTCGTTGAAGCATCGCACTCCGGTGCCGACATGTAAGAACAAGGCAACCGCTCGGCACGCACTCGCGGCACGCATACCCGCGAAGCGAGATCGCATCCCCTATCACGCTTGACCGCACAGCGCGCCAGATGGCCTCTACTCTAGACGATAGAGCCTTCTCGAACCACTCACTCGTGGCTCCTCGAACGCACCGCCGGCTTTACGCCGGCGGGGGGGCGCATGCAAACGCACCGCCGGCTTTACGCCGGCGGGGCATGCAAGCGCACAAGCCGGCCAGCACACGACGCCCGTATGC
>FWPU01002470.1_pt1 | contig 50941 bp, 41 predicted proteins | sample 2228361 | NCBI WGS metagenome assembly FWPU01 (sample SAMEA103939777, study PRJEB20133) | metagenome | reverse complement strand
CATTAGCAGAGGATTTAGATGCTGCGTATGCAAAGAAGAAGAGGAGGCTGGAAGATGTTTAATCACTCATCTGTTACGAAGAGATCTAATTATGAGGAAAGACGGTAGCGCAGATTCCGGAAGTCTGTGGGGTTATGTTACGGTTACGACCGCGAAGGTCTAGAGGACAAAAGGTCGTTTCACCAGAATTATGGAAGAAGTGGTGACGACTCGCTTCACCACGAGCCGAACATCTTACTGCGTACACGCGACTATAGATATCAGCAGGTAAAGGAGGCATTCTCCTGAATGGTAACCGATACGCCTCGAAGCACGACGGAAGCGAAGGCTACGCATGTAGCCAGGCGCGCGGTACTGTGGCTGGTGTCGCTGGCGATTGTGCTGGGAACTCTTGGCTTCTTCTATCGGGCACGGTTCACGGGCCCGACGGATGAAGCGATGGACTACGGACAGATAGCCTATAACCTCTCGAAAGGGCGCGGTTTCGTGACGAACAACATCGTGCCTCTGGGGCTGTATTTCTGGAAGGACGTGCGCCAGGCGTATGATATCGAGCACGGTCCTGCCTATCCAATGTATCTGGCACTCGTGCTGTACCGTGGTACGCAGGACAGCACACTTGTCATCGCCTCCATGCTGTGGTTTGTGTTCAGCCTTCTGCTGGTATACTTTGTGGGAAGTCGGCTATTCAGCCGGCGGGTAGGTTACTGGTCAGCAGGGTTGCTGTTGTTCTCGGAAGGCGCACTGGCAACGCTGGGCATTTCGGGAATGCCTGCGGCGATGGCAGGGTTCCTGTTGCTGGCGGGGCTGTACCTGATCTATCGTCCCACGCGAGAGGAGCTCGATCCAGAATCGGGACTGGTGGTGGAAGTGTGGCAGGAGCGCCGCCCGAGACGCAGTTTCTGGGCTGGCGTGGTGGCTGGGCTGGCGTATCTCACGCAGCTCTCGCTGTGGGTGCTGGTTATTCCTGCCACCGTTTATCTGGCGATTACCAATCCGGAGCGTCGCGGCAAGCATGTGGCGATGTTCCTGCTGGGGTTTGCGCTCATCAGCCTGCCCTACTGGATACGCAACACTCGCCTGTTCGGAAACCCCTTCTTCAACCTGCGGGTGTATGAAGTGGCAATGGCGACGAAGCCGTATCCCGGCTATTCGCTGTATCGCTCCTACGAGGAAGGCAAGCGACCACCCAGCGTGACCTCCCTCTTTGTGCAGAACGCCCAGCAGGTGATCGGTAAGTGGGCACGCAACGTGCGAGGTGGAATCGGTGCCTTGCTGACGTTCCCTAACCCGGTGATGATGGCGCTGGCGTTTGTGTCGCTGTTCATCCCGATGCGCCTGCGTGCGCTGGCGTTGTGGCGCAACACGCTGTGGTGGACGGCGTTACTGCTACTGCTGGGCACCTCCTTCGGCGTGCCGGGGGGCAACGTGCTGGCAATGGCGTGTCTGGCAGTGCCTTTCAGCGTGCTGGCGCTGGGCACTCTGGAAGACCTGGTGCAAATGCTTTACGAGGATGCGCGTCGCGTGTGGCGGTGGGCGGTGACAGGGTTGGTGGTGATTGTGCTGACACCTCTGGCGCTCACACTCATCCTGCGCGAGCCGCGTCAGCCGCGTGAGGAGCTGGTAGCGTTCAGCGTGTTGTCACAGAGGCTGGACAGAGTGGTGTCCGAACTCAAACAGCGCAATCCCAGCTTCCCGACGCCGGTGGTGGGCATTTCTGATGTGCCGTGGCGCGCGGCGTGGTACACCCACCACGTCTGGATGTGGTTGCCTGAAACGCCTGTGGTGGAGGTGCCCGTTCAGATTGGGGAAGGACAGAACCGCTTCACCATCAATCAGCCCATCGCCAACATGAGCGCGGCACGGGATGTTCTGCAGAAGGTGGAGCCTGTGTTTGCGCTGATTACTCCAGCAGTGGGCGGTCCCCCCGACGGCGAGCGACTTCAGGGCTGGGTAGACCACTACCGGCAGGCGGCGCAGTTCGTCTTCCAGTCCTACTTTGTGCGAGACCAGAAGCAGGCACAGCAGGTGGCTCAGGCGTGGAAGTCGCGCCGACGCGCTCCTTACGACCCGGTGGCAGGGGGAGTGTATCCCGTTCCGCAGGCGACCGGGGCGCGCGTCGTGACCAATCTACAGCCGCCGCAGTGGATACTGTTCATCTACTCGCCGCAGTAAAACAGTCGGGACGGGCACAGTGCCCGTCCCGATTTGTTGACAGCCTGTCGCCTCAGCGCATCAGTAGGCGGGTGCCGACGGAGTGGACTTCTCCTCTTCCTTCTTCTCCGCGACCAGCGCCTCGGTGGTAAGCAACATGCCCGCGATGGACGCTGCGTTCTGCAGGGCAGAGCGGGTGACCTTCGCCGGGTCCACGATGCCCGCCTTCATCATGTCCACATACTCACCCTTTGCCGCGTCGTAACCGTGCCCTTTCGGCAGGGTCTTGATCTTCTCCACAATAACCGAGCCTTCAGCGCCGGCATTGGACGCGATCAGGCGAGCAGGCTCTTCCAGTGCGCGCTTGACGATGTTGATGCCTGCCAGCTCGTCACCCTCAGCCTGCAGAGCCTCCACCGCCGGGATGACGTTGAGCAGGGTCACGCCACCGCCGGGCACGATACCCTCTTCCACCGCCGCGCGGGTCGCCGAGAGCGCGTCCTCGATGCGGTGCTTCTTCTCCTTCAGCTCGGTCTCGGTGGCAGCACCCACCTTGATGACCGCCACACCGCCCGCCAGCTTCGCCAGACGCTCTTGCAGTTTCTCGCGGTCGTAGTCGGAATCGGTCTCCTCGATCTGCTTCTTGATCTGCGCGATGCGCCCCTGAACCGCCTGCTGAGAGCCGGCGCCTTCCACGATGGTGGTCTCCTCTTTGGCGACGATCACCTTCTTGGCGCGCCCGAGCATGGTGATGTCCACGTTCTCGAGCTTGATGCCCAGGTCTTCGGTGATGAACTTGCCGCCGGTGAGGATGGCGATGTCTTCCATAATCGCCTTGCGTCGCTCACCGAAGCCGGGCGCCTTCACCGCCGCCACGTTCAGCACGCCGCGCAGTTTGTTCACCACCAGCGTGGCAAGCGCTTCGCCCTCCACGTCCTCGGCGATGATCAGCAAGGGGCGTCCCATGCGGGCGACGGTTTCCAGCACCGGGATGAGGTCCTGCACCGCGCTGATCTTCTTCTCATACAGCAGGATGAACGGCTCCTCCAGCACCGCCTCCATGCGCTCGGGGTCGGTGACGAAGTAGGGCGAGATGTAGCCCTTATCGAACTGCATGCCTTCGACCAGCTCGAGCGTGGTCTCGGTGCCTTTGCTTTCCTCGACGGTGATCACGCCGTCCTTGCCCACCTTCTCCATCGCGTCGGCGATCAGCTGACCGATCTGCGGGTCGTTGGCAGAGATGGTGGCGACGTTAGCGATCTCATCGCGCGTCTCCACGGGCGTGGCGATCTTGCGGATTTCTTCCACCGCTGCCTCTACGGCGCGGTCGATGCCCTTCTTCAACAGCATGGGGTTTGCGCCCGCGGCGACGTTGCGCAGTCCCTCGCGCACGATCGCCTGAGCCAGCACGGTGGCTGTGGTGGTACCGTCACCTGCCACGTCGTTGGTCTTGCTGGCAACCTCGCGCACAAGCTGCGCGCCCATGTTCTCAAACGGGTCTTCTACCTCGATCTCTTTGGCGATGGTCACCCCATCGTTGATGACGGTGGGGCTACCGAACTTCTTTTCCAGCACAACGGTGCGTCCGCGCGGACCCAGGGTCACCTTCACGGCGTCCGCCAGCTTGTTCACACCCCGCTCCAGCGCACGACGCGCCTCCTCATCGAACAACAGCATTTTTGCCGCCATGTCTCGTACCTCCCTCCTTATTTCTCAATGACTGCCAGCACGTCGTCCTGGCGCAGGATGACGTACTCCTCGCCGTCGATCTTGACCTCCGTGCCTCCGTACTTCGAGTAGAAGACCACGTCACCGACCTTCACTTCCATCTCCACGACCTTGCCGCTGTCCAGCATCTTGCCAGGACCCACCGCAACCACCTCGCCCTTCTGGGGCTTCTCCTTGGCGGTATCCGGCAGGACGATCCCTCCGCTGGTTACCTCCTCTGCCTCCATGGGCTTCACCACGATGCGGTCTGCCAGTGGCTTCAGCTGTACTTTCACTGCGGTCTCAGGCATCGCAGAGTCACCTCCTTGCACAAGATTTTAGCACTCGACATTGCCGAGTGCTAATTCCACCGAATATGATACCCGAACTTCGGCGCAGATGCAAGGGTTAAGGGGGCAGGATCGGCAGGCGGAAGAGGCGCGTTTCGTGTGCGCCGTTGTGCTTTTCCACCTCCGCGTATATCCACAACTCGCCGTCCACCCACATCCAGTGTGAATAACGCCAGACGTGCAGTCTGCCCGGGGTAGGGCTGACCAGAAGCGGGGCATCGGGCGTGAGGTCTATCACATGGTGCAGGTCATAGGTAAAACCCAGTCCTGTGGCGATGTTGTACACCGGATCTTCCCACTGCACGCTGGAGCCTTCATACACGAACAGATAACCCACCCCAACCGGCAGGACGCAGGCGGGGCGTACGTAAAAGGAATGCCAGCCGGCAAGGGGCAACAGCGATTCAGAAGGATGACCTGCCGGTTGCCAGCTCTCGCCATCCGTGCTGACGAAGTGGAAGATGCGTTCCGCACGCAGCACTCCGATCACGTAGCAGTGATATGCCCCCTGTGCGTACAGGACAAAGGGGTCTTTGTAGGCGGTGGGGTAGGGTACACCTTGTGGGTGTGAGGGTATTGCCTCGATAACCGGGTGTGCCGTCGCAGGGTCAAACTGCTGCGGGTCATCCACGTCGGCAAACTTGAAGATGCACCAGTCTCCTTGTAGCGGTCCACACGCATACAGTTTGAACTTGCCTGTGTGCGGGTCTACCAGCAAGGCGGGCCGCTCGAACCCGGTGGTCGGTATCTGTTCCCTTTTAATGTTATGAACCTCTACAAAATGTATGCCGTCGTCACTGCGAAAGATGCGGATCTCATAGCCGCGTTTGCCGAGTTCGCCCTCAGCGGTGCGCATCCGTACTGCCATCCAGAACGTGCCTCTGTGATCGCGGGTGACGGATGGGGCTCCTGCCCACCACTCCGGTTCATCGCGGTCGGGTTCTGCGACTACGACCCAGTGCTGAAAGAGGCTGGGGATTTTGCCTGCCCAGGCGGTAATGGATGGTTGTGCAGTCATATAGCGATGCCCTCCTATACAGGCTGTTCGGTCTCGTAGGCGCGCACCTCGAACACACGTGCCGAGGGTGCGCCGTTGGTCGCATACACCACAAGCCGTAACGCAGTAGCAGTGCGTGTACGGAAGCGGTGCCGGACGAACCGCTGGTAGTTACCCCGCACGGAAGCTACGGTAGTCGCACTGGTGCCGTGTATCACCTGCAGGTCGTAGTCGCGTATGGTTTCCGGTTGCGCGCCGCGAATCATTCGCGCGTTGTAGCTGTCGCTGTGGGTGAGGGTGAGGGGGCGGCTCAACCCGGTGTCAAAGACCAGATGCACCTCGCGCAGGCGGACGGTTCTATCGAAACGCAGCTCGATCCACTGCGGCAAGCCCTTTGCAGGATCGGAAATCCAGCGGTTCGTCTGGCTTCCCACGCCGCGCCTCACGCCGTTGATGACAGAGACCGCCCTGCCCTCCGGCGTTTCCGAAGAGGCTACCACTGCGGCGGTTCGCGCAAGGTCATCGGGGTCGCTGTTCGTCACGCCGATGATGTAGGCATCCTGTTTGAGCAGAGTTTGCTGAAGAACCGATACATTTATGCTGAGTTCGGACGGCAGGATGTTGTGCTGAGCACACAGAGCCGCCGCTACGCCCACTGCCTGACCCATTACACTGCAGGTTGCCATCACGCGCGTGCTGCCGAAAGCCACATGCGACGCCGAGATGTTGCGTCCGGCAAACAGCAGGTTCCGCACGTTTCTGGAGTAGAGACACCGGAACGGAATATTGTACAGCGGGATATGCACCTGCAGGGCAGGAGGCTCTTTGCTCAGGATGCCCTCAGGCGGATGCAGGTCGATGGGCCATCCCCCGTACGCCACGCCGTCGTCGAAAACCTCGCCGCGCTGGAGGTCGTTCTGATTCAGGATGTAGTCGCCGACGAATCGACGGCTCTCACGCCTGCCCGGCAGGAAACCGATCCACTCCAGCGCCCAGTTGGCGCTTTGAGGGTGCGCCCCGCTGTTTTTGATATGATCCCATACACCAAGAGCGAACGCCAGCAGGTGGTCGCGGATGCGGTCTCCATCGGCAATGGTATCCAGCTCGCCGCCGTACTCCACCCACCAGTAACCGTATTCCCATGAGGAATGCGCCCGGTGCGGCAGGTGCTGGCAGGAGGGGAAGCGCACGATCCATGGCGGCGGAACAAACGGCATGGGGCGGTCATGCTGGCGGGTGATGAACAGCACGGTGCTTCCCAGCGTTTTGCGGTCTGGCTCAGGCGGTGCGAGAGATTCGCCGAACTCGTCGCGTCCCTCTCTGCCCGTGCGGTACAGGGCGTGCGCCTCCTTGCCCAGTCGCCCGTCGCCTGAGCAGTCCACAAACAGCCTGGCGTGGATGGTGTATTCGGTCTCGGTGAGCGGGCACAGGGCAATCACCGCGTCGATGTGCTGTGGGGATTTCATCCGCACGCGATGGCAGAAGGTGTTGAGCAACAGCGTGATGTTTTGCTCGCGGCGTATGGTGTCGTAAAGCAGGAGGTCCCACATGCTGGCACTGCGATGGGGATTGTGCACTGCATCATGCAGGCGCAGTTCCTCGATGATGCCCGTCTCGCGTGCGTCGGTGTCAGAGCGTCCGCCGCTGCAGTCCGCGCCACAGATATGCATGCGCACCTCGCTGGATGAGTTGCCACCCAGCACCGGACGGTCGTGCACCAGCACCACCTGCGCACCACAGCGGGCGGCGGCGAGAGCCGCGCACACTCCTGCCATACCGCCGCCCACCACCACAATATCCGCCTGAAGACGTTCCGTTCGCATGGTCAACGCTCACGCCAGGGGGTGGGAAATGTGCTGTGCACCGGTATGCGTTGTCCGGTTTCAGCCGATCTCTGTGCCGCCAGCATCACTTCCAGCACGTGGAATGCGTGCTCGATGGTCATCAGCGGCTTCTCGCCGGTGACGAGACAACGCGCCAGATACGAGGCTCCCTGATTCCAGTTGTAGCCCTTCTGGTCCTCGCATAGCACCTTCCATCCGCCGGTTTGCGCGTCCCATATCTCCACGCCCTTCGGGTGCCAGTCCCATCCCAGCATGTTGATGCTTCCCTTCGTGCCCACGAGCTCGATGGTACGCTCCTCGTGATAGGGACCATACACGAAGCCCGTCATGACGCAGGAGAAGACACTGTTGCCATGATCCATCAGCACGATGGTGTTGTCGTCAGCTTCTACCTTTACGTGCTGTCCTTCCACGAACCGCTCGGGGATAGCAGTGCCCATCAGCGCGGTAACGCTTCTGGCGGGACCCAGCAGTCCCGTCAGCGTGGTAATGTTGTACACGCCGAGGTCGAACAGACAGCCACCGCCTTTCTGGTAGAACCATGGACCCCAGCCGGGTCCGCCGTGTCCATACCACGCACGGGCGACGTACACCTCACCCACCGCCTTTTGCGCAAGCAGGTCTGCCATGCACTGGAAGGCGGGACTGGTGACCACAGTGGGAGTTGCCCACAAATTCACGCCGTGCTGTCGGGCGGTCTCTATCAACTGTTTTCCTTCCTCCAGAGTGGTGGCGAAGGGCTTCTCGCACAGCACATGTTTGCCCGCTCGCAGTGCCTTCAGGTTGATGGGGTAATGCTGTTGCATGGACGTGAGGTTGATGAGCATATCGAAATCACACGCGCCGAGCATCTCGTCGACATCGGCGAACGCAGAGGGGATACCGTACTGCTCTGCCCGTTCGCGGGCGCGTTCGGGTACAACGTCACACACCGCCACCACCTGTGCGTGTGGACAGTTCTTCAGGTCGTTCAGGTAGTGCCTGCTCACGCTACCACAACCGGCAATCGCGATGCGTACGGTGGACATGTTGCCCTCCTTCCATGTCTGCATTTATGAAAGAGATTCCCCAGCGCACGGGATATCACCTTTCGGAATACCCACTTGCCACATCGGTGCCTTTTGTGATAACCTCTCAGCGCAGAGCAAACTGCATGGGCAAAGCGCATGTGCCGAGGTAGCGCGATGGCGATTGTAGAGACCCACCATCTCACCAAGAAATACGGGCAGCTGGTGGCGGTCAACAACCTGAACCTGCGCCTCGAGGAGGGAGATATTCTTGGCTTCATCGGTCCCAACGGTGCAGGAAAGACCACCACCATCCGTATCCTTGCCACCCTGCTGGAACCGACCAGCGGCACCGCCACCGTTGCCGGACATGACGTGGTGAAGGAGCCGGAAGCGGTTCGACGCATCATCGGCTATATGCCCGATTTCTTCGGCGTGTACGACGATGTGAAGGTTTGGGAATATCTGGACTTTTTCGCCTGCGCTTATCGGGTTCCGCGTTCGGAGCGAGCAAAGCTCATCGACGATGTGCTGGCGTTGACCGACCTGTCGCACAAGAAGAATGACTACGTTGAGGCGTTGTCACGCGGGATGAAGCAGAGGCTCTGCCTGGCGAAGACGCTTTTGCACAACCCGCAGGTTCTCTTGCTGGACGAGCCTGCGTCGGGACTGGACCCCCGCGCGCGTATTGAGATCAAGGAGCTGCTGAAAGAACTGCGCAACATGGGCAAGACCATCCTGATCTCCTCGCACATCCTGCCCGAGCTGGCGGACATCTGTAACAAGATCGCCATCATCGAGCGGGGCGAACTGCTGATCAGCGGGGAGATCGGGGCGATCATGCGCCAGCTCACCGGCTCGCATGTGCTGGAAATCCGCGTAGCAGACGCCCCTGAGACCGCCGTGCAGGTTCTGCAGAGCCAGCTGGAGGACATTCGCGAGGTGCAGGTGGAGGATGGCGTCATCCGGGCGCATTACGTGGGTACGCCGGGCGAGCATTATCGGGTGGTGTGGGCACTGGCAGAAAAGCGGGTGAAGGTGCTTTCCTTCAGCGAGCAAACGACCGACCTCGAGGACATCTTCATGCGTGTCACGCAGGGAGTGGTGCAGTAGTGATCGAGCGTCTGGAAAATCCGGTTTTCCGCCAATCCTCGCGCCAGCGGATGCGCGGGGTGCGCACCTATGGATGCCTGCTGGCGTACCTGCTGACGCTCGCGCTCGTGGTTGTAATCGCCTACGTGCAGTTCACCGACCTGATCTATCAGCGTACGACTACCGGTCTGGCCCAGATGCTGTTCGAATCGCTGACGTTGACGCAGTGGTTTCTGGTGGCTCTCATCACCCCTGCGCTCACCACCAGTTCCATCTCGATGGAACGTGAACAGCGCACCATCGACCTGCTCATCATGACGCCGATGTCGCGCTTCGCCATCGTGTGGGGCAAGTTCACCTCCGCGCTGGCGTTTGTGGTGGTGATGATTCTGTGCGGGTTACCGCTGGTGGCGGTGCTGTTTTTGCTTGGGGGCGTAGACCTCGGCGCGGTAGCTGTGCGGTTTGTGGGGATGCTGATGACCGGCGCGGTGCTGTGTGCCTTCGGCGTGATGATGAGCACGGTCTCCAGCAGCTCGACGATGGCAAACATCCTGACCTACGGCATTCTGACAGTAGTGTATGTGCTCGGTGCCATTTTCAGCACAGCGACGGTGATGAGCCGTGCTTTCGGTGGAGGAGGCGCGGCGTTCACGACCTCCACTTTCCCCGGCTGGCAATTATGGGGTTATGCTGGCGTGCTTGTGGTGCTGGTCATCATGCTGTTGCTTCAGATAGCGGCAAACTATCTCCTGCCCGATCCCCGCGTTGCCGCATGGAAGACGCGATTATGGACATCACTCATTTTTGTCTGGTGGATGTTGGGCACCGTCTGGACAGCCAGCTCCATCCCCACCGTGCCGACCCGCAACGGGATTGCCCTCATTGCGATGTATCTGCTGATTCCGATTGCGGTTGCATGGGCTACCGGCGTGCCCATGACGGGACGGCGGTGGTATCAGTGGCTATCTCCGCGTGCGCTTTCTGTGGGGACGGTGCAGACCGCTTTGCCATACCTGCTTCTTCTCCTGCTCTTCGCTTTTATCTGCGACCGTTTCGCGCCGAAGGCGTACCAGGCGGGCGGTCTGGTATGGACATATTGTGCCGGTTACCTGTGGTGGCTGTGGTCGGCAGGATATGTTCTATCCCTGCTGACGAAGAGCCGGTCTGCATCGGCGATTGCTCTGCTGGGTATATTCGGCGTAGGGACGAATATCGTTATCACTGCATATGTAGCGCTCGACCGCGAAGACCTATTAGTCTGGATGAACCTGTTCGTGCCTGCCTGGTTTTTCGATAGCGGACAGCCCATAAGCCACATGGTAGAATGGTCGGTCATCTACTCGTTGCTGGCTCTGGCGGTGTGCGTGGGAGCGAATAAGCTGCGACTCGTTGGGGGTGAGGGGTAGTGACTGCGATGCAATGGTGCGAAGTGACTATCCGGGTAGCGTCAGAATCTCACGAGGCAGTCGCCGAGATCTGCCGTCAGGCGGGGTCACCCGGCGTACGGCTTGAGGCCGATGCTGTGGTTGCTTACCTGCCGGTAACATATGCGCTGGGTGACATGCAACGGCTTGTGGAGCAACTCGACTGCCTGCCCGAGTGGGGTCTGCCGCCAGTTGAAAACATAGAGATGCGGATTCTGGAGCAGACCGAGTGGGAGAAAGCGTGGCAGCAGTATTTTCCGCTTCAGCGCATCGGCAGGCGAGTGGTGATCAAGCCTCCGTGGGAGCAGTACCAGCCTCAGCCTGAGGAAGTGGTGGTAGAGCTGGAGCCGGGCATGGCGTTCGGTACCGGACAGCACGAAACCACGCAGATGTGTATAGAGTTTCTCGAAGAAATTGTTCAGAATGGCATGAGCGTAGTGGACGTGGGCACAGGCTCTGGCATTCTGTCCATCGTTGCGGCGAAGCTGGGCGCGGCGCAGGTATGGGCAGGGGATAACGACCCTGTCGCGCTGTTGAACGCGCAGAAAAACGTGGCTCGTAACGGCGTCGGTGACATCGTGTCGGTGCATCTCACAGAGGGGTGTGAGGGGGCTCCGTCGTGTGACCTGCTCGTGGCGAACATCACTGCAGAAATCATCGAACCGCTGTTGCCCGATTTTGCCAAACGCATCCGTTCGGGCGGCTGGCTGGTAGTGAGCGGCATCGTGCGCGACAGGAGCCTGCAGATTCGTTCGCGCCTGTCCCAACCTCCCTGGAGCGGTCTGGTCGAGCGTCAACGCGGTGAGTGGTGTGCGTTTTCGGCTCGGAGGATATAGTCGTTGGCGAAACATCGGTTCTTCGTATCTCCAGCGCAGTTTGCCGATAGTCGGGTGTATCTCACCGGGCAGGATGCGCGCCAGATCCGGGTGGTGTTGCGCCTCAAACCCGGCGATGAGATTGCCGTGTTGGACGGTACCGGGGTCGAGTATCGCTGTGTGCTGGAGACGGTGCAAGGGGCTGAGGTGGTGGCACGTGTTGGCGAGAGAGTGCCACTGAGCGTAGAGCCTCGTCTGCACATCACCGTGGTGCAAGCGCTGGCGAAGGGCGAGAAGATAGAGCAGGTCATTCAGCATGGAACGGAGATCGGCGTATCACGTTTTCTGCTGATTGCCACGGAGCGAAGCGTGCTGAAGCTGGACGAACGCCGCGGGCAGAGTCGGCTGGAGCGATGGCAGAGAATCGCCAAGGAGGCGGCGGAGCAATCGCATCGGGCGCGGATTCCCGAGGTGCTGGGCATCGTCTCACTGCGGGAGGCGATGCGGTGCTGTGCTGAGGCTTCGGTCGCCGTACTCCATCCAGATGATGGAGCGGTCTCGCTGTCCCACTGGCTGAGCGGCGCGACGCGCTTCGATGCGGGCGTGTGTGTGGTGGTCGGTCCAGAGGGCGGGCTCACCGAGCAAGAGGTGGCTCTCTGCGAACAGCACGGTGCGACGCGCGTCTCGCTGATGCCTCGCATCCTGCGCACAGAGACCGCTGCGCTGGTTGCCGTCAGCCAGTTGTTGATCTGGCAGGAGGTTTTTGCAGACAGGCGAAGCGGTTCTTAACATACCGTTAAAAATAGCGCGGACACAGGCAACCACCCGTGATGTCAGCCGTGTTACAATGTACACGGAGAACTCCAGTTGCTCAGCTGAATTGAGTGACTGAGTACAGGAGGGACATGAGGAGGTTCAGAGATGCAGAATCTCGGTGTCAACCCCAGCCGTTACGGACTGGAGATGCACGGGATCAAGGAAGCAAGGGTGGCGCTGTGGAATCTCGGCACCGCCCAGTTGATAGAGTATTCTCTGCGCCAGCCGGAGGGTGTGCTGGCATCGGGAGGTGCGCTGGTGGTGCGCACCGGACAGCACACGGGACGCTCGCCCAAGGACAAGTTCGTCGTGCGCGACGCTGAGGTGGAGGACAAAATCTGGTGGGGTAGTGTCAACCAGCCGTTCGAGCCGGAGAAGTTCGACGCCCTGTACAAGCGTGTGCTGGCTTACCTGCAGGACAAACGCCTGTTCGTGCAGGACTGCTTTGCCGGCGCGGACGAGCGTTACCGCATTCCGAGTGTTCTTCCTCACCTGCGATGCCTTCGGCGTTTTGCCGCCCATCAGCCGCCTGACGGAAGAGCAGGCGATGGAGCAGTTCCTGCTGGGCTACACGGCGAAAGTAGCGGGCACGGAGACGGGTGTCACGGAGCCGCAGGCAACTTTCAGCACCTGCTTCGGTGCGCCCTTCCTGCCGCTACAGCCGCGGGTGTACGCCAATCTGCTGGGCGACCGATTGCGCAAGCACAAAGCACAGGTGTGGTTGGTGAATACCGGATGGACAGGCGGGCCGTACGGCATCGGGCACCGCATCAGCATCCCGTACACGCGGGCGATGGTGCGCGCGGCACTTCGCGGCGAACTCAACGATGTGGAGTACCGGATCGACCCGGTGTTCGGTCTGCAAGTGCCGAAGGTGTGCCCTGGCGTGCCTCCTGAGGTTCTGGACCCGCGCCAGACGTGGGAGGACAAAGAGGCATACGACCAGCAGGCTCGCAAGCTGAAGGCGATGTGGGACGAGCAGATGAAGAAGATTTAGCCGTCCCGGTCGATACCTGAAAGCAAGGGGCAGCCAGAAATGGCTGCCCCGTTTTGATGGGAAGGAGGACGGGTCGCACAGGATTGTGAGCCAGAGGGTGGAATCTGGCTAATAGTGGGCAGATACCGAATGGAGGCCTGGGATGAGCAGAAACTGGTTCCTGCTGGTAGCGATGTGCCTGGTAGTGTGGGCCGTGTCGTCTGGCTGGGCGGAGGCTGGACCTTTGCGCAACGGTGGTTTCGAGGGCGATGCAGGCTGGAGCATGGCAGGTGGAGCCACCTGTGATACCCAGCAGGCACGCAGTGGGCGGCGCAGTTTGAGGGTGGAGACGGTGCAGGGCGCCCAGGTGGAGCAGATCGTATACGCCGTGACCCCGGGCGAAAAGCTGACCGTCTGCGGCTGGCTGAAAACCCAGAACGTGGTGCCGGTTGCCGGGGCGGGCTACGCCTTCATGGCGATCTATCAGTTTGATGCCGGTGGGCGCATGGTGGCTTCGCACGACTTTGCGCAACTGAGCGGCACGCACAACTGGACGTACGCCGAATACACTTTCCCTGTGCATATGCAGGCGGAGTACGTGGCGGTACGGCTCGGTATCTACAACGCCAGCGGTGTTGCGTGGTTCGACGATATCAATCTGGTGAAAGGAGAGAAGGCGGTGGAGTGGACAGAACCGGAAGTGCAGGCGCGTCCTCAGGGCTACCGCGCAGCGATACTGCATGACCCCACCATGCCTGTAACCGGCAAGGCGACCCCACTGCAGACGTTCCAGCGAGCGCTGTCTGCCGAGAAGATTCCCCTCACAGTGCTGAATGCCTCGCAGGTGGCTGACCCCCAGGTGTTCAACGCCGACAGGTTCGACCTGCTCATCGTGCCGACCGGAGCCTCGTTTCCGGTGGAGGCTCGCAAGAGCCTGCAGGCGTTTCTCATGCAGGGTGGAGACCTGCTCTGTGCGGGCGGTTACGCCTTCGACCGCCTGCTGATGAAGCGCAACGGCAAGTGGGTGGACTACGCGCAGTTCATTCAGGAGCAGATGGCGCGGGCGCGCGACCCACGCTACGCCCGAGTGCCCGATGGCGGGCTGGAGGAAGGAGGGGTCGGCTGGGAGGTAGACCAGCGTGAGCAGTGCCGGGTGGTGACCGAAAGCCCCTTTGCGGGAGATCGCTGTGGGAAGGTGACTGCGACCAGCGTGCAATCTGGGGCGCGGTTCAGCTATACACTGCCGGTAGAACCGGGCGGGGCATATCTGGTGGGGGCGCATATCCGCACTGAGAACGTGCAGGGACCGGGCTTTGCCTTTCTGGCGGTGTACCAGTATGACCGCGATGGCAAGCTGGTGGCGTTCAGGGACTTTGCGCAGGTGCGCGGTACTCAGGGCTGGAAACGCTATGAGGAGCGATTTGACATCGCGCCGAACGCAGAGAAAGTGGTGTTCCATGCGGGGTTGTATCTGGCATCCGGCGCGATGTGGTTCGACGAGTTGACCTGTGCGCCCGTGCCTCGCGAGGAGCGCATCAACGCCCACTACGGCAAGCCGGAGGACAGGCTGGTTATCACGCCCACCCAGCTGACGCTCTTCAGTCCCGACCAACCGCTCTCGGGCAGGCGCGTGGTGGGCGACGGCGTACTGGTGCCATCCTCCTGGAGGCTGGACGGCGAGGTGGTGGGCTACGAAGCTACGGCGCAACTACGTCAGAATGCGCGATGGACGCCTCTGCTGATCGTGGAGGACGAATACGGACGATTCGCAGGTGTTGCTGGCGCGCTGGTACGGCACTTCGCCGGTCCGTTTACCGACTCGGTATGGGCGATCTTCGGGGTAACCAATCGCGACATCTTCGCGGGGGCGCAGGGCGAGGCGCTTCTGCGACAGGTGCTCCAGCATCTGCGCGCTGGACTCTTCGCCGAGTCGGTGCAGAGCAACTACGCCGCCTACGAGCGTGGAGAGAGTGCGCACCTGCAGGTGACGATTCGCAACACGTCTCCTGCTGAACAGCCGGTGAGGCTGGCCTGGCGCTTGCAGTCGCCGGAGGGAAAGGTATTTGAGCGACGGGAGGAGCGCGTGCAGTTGAACCCTCATACACCCCTGACGGTGGAGTGGCGCTGGACGGTACCGCACGAGGTATCCGACTTTGTGGTCGTGCAGGTGGATCTGGTGCAGGGTCAGCGCACGCTGGATCGTATTGAGAGCGGTTTCTGCGTGAAGGACGGCAAAGTAGTGCAAAACGGGGTAGGCGTCCTCTATGCGAACAATGCCTTCACGCTGTCGCGCCCGGATGGGAGGCTTCAGCGGGTGTTGCTGTTCGGTACGGATACCTACGGCAACTGGTTCTTGTCGCGCAGTCACAATCCGCTCACCTGGTTCCGCGAGATGGAGTTGATGCGCAATTACGGTCTGCACATGTACGAAAACCTGCAGTATCATCCACAGGGCTACCGGTTCACCGAAGCGCAGTGGCGCCAGCTGGATGCAGTGATACAGCTCTCCCAGCGGTTCGGGCTACCGTATATGGCGGGTCTGCTCATCGGACAGGATGTGGTGGTGGACGATGCTACGCTGGCGCAACAGGCGGAGATGTGTCGGCAGTTCGCACGGCGATATGCGAACGTGCCGGGACTCATCTACTACCTGAACGGCGACTTTCAGCTGAATCTGAAAGATACTCCGGACATCCGCCGCCTGTGGAACGATTTCCTGCGCCAGCGTTACGTGACCGATGAGGCGTTGCGCGAGGCGTGGGCACCGCACGTTCCGGAGGCAAAACTTGGCGAGATACCCGTGCAGAATGCGGTGTCCAGCTCGTGGTACGAGGTGCGCACGCGCGACGTGCGTGAATTTCAAACTCTGCTGATGCGGCGGTGGATCAGCGCGCTGTGTGAGGCGATACGCTCGGAAGATACACGTCATCCCATCACCAGCGAATACTATCAGCGACCGTTCAACGGCATCGACCTGCGCCTGACACTGAACGGCATGGATGCTTCCAACATCGGATACTTCAACCCGCCGCACCAGGACCTGGCGCAGCTGATGGCGACCATCAAGTGGAACGACATGCGCTTCGCGGGAAAGACAGTCAACATCGGCGAGTTCGGCGTGAAGACGCATGACGCCTGGAAGCCCGAGCTGGGCGGTACGCACTATCACATCCAGCGTACCGAGTGGCAACAGCGACAGCTCTTCTGGTGGGTGGTGCACACTGCGCTGGCGCTGGATGTGACCAAAATCCAGAACTGGTGCTGGACCGACGACCCCGACAGCGTATTCCCATGGGGCATCGCCTGGAACAACCCGCTCCGCGCCAAGCCGGTGCTGAAGCTGTATCGCAACCTGCGCCTGTTCTCGGACAGGGTGCCGCGTGAGTATGAGCCTGCAGATATATTGCTGGTACTTCCCGACAACTGGCGGTTGGGGGCGCCGGAGGGGCTGGCTCACTCCGCGCTGATGAACGCCATCGAATGCCTGATGGCGACGGGAGCGAACTTCGACGTGGTCAACGAACGTGACCTGACGGCGGATTTGCGCCGCCTCCCGTTGCAGGTGTTGATGCCTCTCGCCTATGCTCTTTCGGACAGCACTATCGAGACGTTAAGAAGCCTCGCGCAGAAGGGCGTGCTTGTCTACCTTTCGGGTGACCCTTCTACGGACACGCTGGGGAAAAGGCGTCCGGAGCGTCTGGAAAGGCTGTGTGGAGTGCGTCTGGTGGGGGTTCAGGAGCATCCTTCTGGCTTGCCTCAACCGCAGGTCACCCTTGCAGGGGCACGGGAAGCAGCCACGATGCCGGAGTTTCCGATGTACTGGTTCCCCGTTGGAGAGGCAGGTGGGCATGTGGTATACACCCCGGTGCCCTGGGAGACCATGCCCGGTCGCGACCTTTTCGGTGCAGACGTCGCACTGACGGTATCGCCCGATACCAACCGCTACATGGATGTCGTCGACAACCAGCACACACCGGCTACCGTCCGCGCCGAATCCAGTGTCTGGCGGGTGTTTGTGACTAAAGGAGAGGGGAAATCGCTGGTCAGTCTCCTGCCGCGCCATGCGTCCGCTGAGAAGACCAAAGTGGTGGTGGACTGGAAGCTCAGCGAAGCGAGGTCAACCGCTATCGAGGTGACGGCTCGCGGCGATCTGCCGTGTGCCATCCTGTTCAACGCCGAACGCGAAGTCCTGCAGGCAACCGGTACGGGCAGGACAGCCGTGGACGGCGAGCTGGTAGCAGAGGGCGATGGCGCGTGGATGCTGGTGAGCCTCGATGAGAAGCCGCTCGAGGCGTCGGACATGCTGGCAGTAACGATGATGGACGAGGGAACTCTGCGCTGGCGTAGCAACGCCGAGAGGCTATCGGCGTGGATTGTAGACTGGCGCGATGGTATTGCGCGGAAAGTGGTGCAGTTGCCCATCAGGAAAGTGCAGACAGGCTGGGAGATCTCTCTCAAGCCGGGCGAGCTGGCGGTCATCTGCACTCCGGAAGACCTGGACGTAGCGCTGTCACGGATTTCGTTCCGGCACGCGCCGGTTAACACCGCCTTAACAACGGCAGAGTAAGATAGAGTCGAAAGGTCGCCCTGGTATGCGAAAATAAAACACGCACCTGAGGCACCAGCAATCCCCCGGCTTCGGCGGCGGTGTGGAAACCTGCCGCCTTTTTTCTTTTGTCAAAATGCAAAACAGGTAATGCACCTCTGGCACTTTGCTGATTAGAATGATATACTAAAGCTGGACATGTTGCGTAAAGAGGGTGATCATGATGCGTATCAGCGAAGATTCGCGACTGGTAGACCAGCGGGTGATGGAGTCCATCGTCCGCCTGCGAAGCATCGAGGAACTGCAAAAGCGCGAGCGACAACCGGTCATCACACCGGTAGTGACCATCTCGCGCCAGCTGGGCGCAGGGGGCAGCGAGGTGGCGCACAAGCTCGCGCAGATGCTGGGTGAGCCGTGGCAGGTGTGGGATCAGCAGATCATCGATGGCATTGCCAAGCGTGCGGACGTGCACAGGCAGATGATCGAAGAGCTGGACGAGCACGTGCGCGGCGAGATCGAGGCGGTCGTCACGGCACTGCTTGGCGTCGGAGGCATCGAGACTCCCGGGTATCGCAAGCATCTGGCAGAGATTTTGCTGACCATCGAGCGTAGCGGTTTCGCCATCATTCTCGGACGAGGTGCCAACTTCGTGCTGCCGAAGGCGCTGAATGTGCGGTTGCGGGCTACCATGCCCGTGCGCATCAAGCGCGTGATGGAGCAGATGAACCTGACGCGCGAACAGGCGGAGAAAAAAATCCACGAGTCCGACAGGGAGCGTGAAAGCTTCATCCGTCAGACCTTCGGGCGGGACATCGATGAGGATGGGGCCTACGACCTCGTCATCTACACCGATAAGTTGACTCCTGATGGACTAGCTCGCATCATCCATACGGCGGTGCTGGTGAGATACCCGGAGCTGGAAAAGCCTTCTTCGGTGTACGCACTGGTGCGGAAGCGCTAACGGCGACTCAGGCGAAGAAGGGTAACTTCTGGCGGACAGAAAAGGCGCGCGGTGAACAGAGGCACCCCCACCGTAGCAATGCCGGGCGATACCGCCACGTGCGGCTGGGGCAGGGTGCGTTGTAATCGGTGGGCGATCTGTTCGGGCAGGAGGAGTGGCTCGCCTGCCCACCGCCCAAGCCGTGTGTGGCTCCATATCGCTCCCCAGCCCGGCAGGCGAATCTGCCCGCAGTGAGTGTGCCCGCATAAGATGAGGTCAAACGCGCCGGTCAAAGGATCGAGCAACACGTCGGGTGAATGTGCCAGCAGGATGCGGAAATCAGCGTCTGGTGGTACGGGAGCCACCTTGTGCATTTCCGCGTGACCGGAGTGCGGGTCGTCCACGCCTGCAAGGTAAATGACGCCCTCGCGATGCCGCAGCAGCTCGCTATCGTTGTTCAGCAGGCGTACGCCCGCGTCGCGTAGTGCTTCCGCGAGAGCCTCCGGAGCCTGCAGGCGCGCCGGTTTATGCTCGGAGTTGCCCCAAACGGCGTAGACGCCATCTTCCGCTCGAACATCAGACAGCAGTTCCAGCAGAGGCGGGATGCCCCTGTGGGCGTCTACCAGGTCGCCGGTGAGCACGGCGATGTGCGCGGTGGCTTGCCTGAGCAGGCGGCGTACCTTTCGTTCCAGCAGTCCCATGCGCCGGGTGTGGAGGTCGCTCAGGTGCAGGATGGTGAAGTCATCCAGATCAGGAGGCAGATGGGGAATGGAGATGGTGCGCCGGCGCAGGACAGGATGGAAAGGCTCCACCAGATTCATCCATGCCCACATGCCCGCCATCAGCATTCCGATCGCTTCGCTCAACATGGCTTTTGCAGTACCGCTACCACGCTCACACCCCACGGGAAAGTACAGCGCTTCAGCAATCTGGTCTCAAATCGCTGGAACCGGATGAGCATCTGGTTCAGCCAGCTTGGTATAGGAGGAAGTTGCGCCTCTGGTTCCTTGCCTGGTGGAGGCTTGCGTTTCAGCAAGCGCATCACCAGCGCCAGCGGGAACAGGAAGAAGAGGGCGTAGGTCAGACGCACCACATGGAAACCAGCAAGCCTGCTGCGCCTGCCCAGCACGCGAGCCACGTATCGTCGACGGTGCATGAGCGCGAGGTCGTGTTCGCTCCAGAGGATGCTGTACGCCGGCACGGTTACCACCACATAGCCGCCGGGCTTCAACACGCGGTAGAACTCTCTGAGCACAGCCACGTCATCGTCCAGATGCTCGAGGATGTCGGTTGCCACAATCACGTTCACGCTCTCGGAGGCGATGGGCAACGTCTCCGCGGCGGATAGCAAAAGGTTGTTCAGCCCGCGCTGACGGCACCATGCCAGCGCCAGCGGCGAGATGTCCACGCCCACCACCATGCCGTACTTCTGGAGCAGGTCAGCAGTTGCCCCCGTGCCACAGCCCACATCCACAATAATCGGTGCAGGGGGCAGAGCCAGACAGGCAATGAGCGCATCCACCAGCTCTCTTCGGCTGACGAACCACCAGTAGTGGTCCTCAAAGCGGTACATGCGTTCATATTCGGCGGGGTTCATGGCAACTGGCGCTGTTCTTGCACGATAGCCCGCAGGGCGTGGTGTCGTCGCGAGATACGCAGTAGAGCCAGAAACATCCTCACGGCATCGCGCAGTAGGCGCACTTTCGAGCCTTCGCGATGCATCCAGTGAACCGGTACCTCTGCCACCCGGTATCCCAGCCGCAGGGCGACGTGAAGCACCTCAATGTCAAAGCTGAATCCGTTTTCCTCACAGCGCGAGAAAACCTCTCGCGCTGCCTCCTGTCGGAAGAGCTTGAACCCGCACTGAGTGTCGTGGATGCCGGGCACTGCCAGCAATTGCACCATCAGGTTGAACGTGCGTCCAGCGAATTCGCGGTACCAGGGCTGTCGAATGACCAGATGCGCTCCGCGTATCGCCCGTGAGGCGATGGCGATGTCGTAACCTTCGCGCAGTCTGGAGGCGAGGTTCGGCAGCTCTTCCATGGGCGTGGCAAGGTCGGCATCAGAGAACAGCACCCACTCGCCCCTCGATTGCAGGATACCTGTGCGTACGGCGTGCCCTTTGCCCTTGTTCGGTTGGTAGGAGATGAGGCGCACCTCCGGACACGGCTGGGAAAACTCACGCACAATGGCAGGCGTGCGGTCTGTGGAGCCGTCGTCCACGATTATCAGTTCAAAGGAGGGGTAATGCTCCCGGAGATAGGCAATCATAACTGGGAGCGTATCACCAAGGCGGTTCTCCTCGTTGTAGGCGGGCACAACCACCGATAGAGTAGGATGGATAGTTTCCGACATTATCGTATTCTCGCTCAAGGCTGGTGACCTCGCTGTATTCTGCATCCTCTTGCTTCCAGCCGCCGCCACTGTAAACAGGGCGGCTGACCTTTACCATTATACCAGTCTGTGTAGAAAATGAACAAACGATCGATGGGAGAAAGGCGCGCCCCCAGCCTGACAAAGCCGAAGGCGCACCTGTCGTCGGTCATAGCTTGATGGCTGTGGAAACAGAGTTCTGCCGAACCTCTTCGGCAGAGACCTCGCGCCCAAGGCGATCAGACAGATAGATGCCTTCGCTGATGAGCATGGTCGCCAGCGCGATTTCGGCGGTGGGCAGAAGCTCCACTCGCCCCTGCAAGGCGGCGATCCAGTGATGCTGGGGCGAGTCGTAGGCGTCGGTGTTTTCCACCAGCTGGTGCCAACGCCAGTCCGCGCTGTTCAGGTCGAAGGTAGCGTTCATGTCCATATCCGCCAGCGTGGTGAAGTATCCGAAGGGGTTCAGCCGCACACCTCCCTTCGAGCCGACGACACTGCTACCCTCGAAGCCGTCGAGGTGGATCGCCCACGCCTCGATGATGTCGATGGTCAACCCGTTCGCGCACTTCACGAAGCCCAGTCCGAGCTCTTCCACGTCGTAGCCGCTGATTTCGCGACGACGGGCGTCCATGTCGGTTTCCTGGTATATCTTTCCGCTGATGCGCTCCACGCTGGGCAATCCCAGCAGATAAAGCACCTGTGCGATGTGATACACGCCCATGTCGTACAGCGCACCGCCCGCGGCAACCGCTTTTTGCACAAAAGACGCCGTACCGTAACCGTCCACAAAGGGTCTTCCTCGTCGGCGGAAGCCGGTTGATCGCGCATGATACACCTTGCCCAGATATCCACCGTCGATCAGCCGTTTCGCCGCCTTCGTCTCCTTGGAGAAGAGCGTTGCCAGCTGGATAGACAGTTTCTTACCCGTGCGCCTGGCAGCTTCGTACATGGCGAGAGCGTCGATGTACGCGCCTGCCATGGGCTTCTCGCAGTAGACATGCTTGCCTGCCTCCAGCGCCTCGATGGTCACGGGGGCATGGAGATTGTTGTGCAGGCACACGTCCACTGCGTCGATATCATCGCGCTCCAGCAGTTTGCGGAAGTCGGTGGTGGTGAAGGGGATATGGAACTCTTCGGCAACACGTTGCAGTTCTGTCTCGTTCACGTCGGCGGCGGCAACAATCTGCGCGCCCGGAATCTGCGCGTAGTGGCGAAGGTGGGCTTTGCCAATCTGTCCCACGCCAATCATGCCAATCCGTATCGGTCGCATCGGCTGTTCTCCTTTGCTATCGGTGAGTGTGGTTGACTCACTTTTCGCTTCAGGAGGGCGCGTTACCTTGTGGAAGGCTGGAGAAAAAGTGTGCCCGGCGAGGAGGTAAATTTCTCAGAAAATCACCAGTAATACCCTTGACAAAGATGTGGGAATCGATGTACTGTATAGGTGTGAGGACCCGACCCGGCGTACGACCGGGCTACGGAGCCAAGAGGGGGTTTGCCTGCCCGAGCTGAAGTCGAGAGGCGGGAGTTTTCCCGTCCGGCTCTGTTCGGTGCCTGCCCCGCCCTCTCCGGTGTGAAAGCCCCCCGCTCAGGGGTAAGCCGCTGGATCCAAGAGCGCGGAGGACAGGATTCAACCCCCTCTCCTGTTTTTATGTGCCCTTTTTCTCCTCCGGCAAAACCACGCGGATATGCAGTTCCTGCAATTGCTTCTCGTCTACGGGCGCTGGCGCGCCGAACAGCAGGTCCTGCGCGGTGGCGGTTTTGGGGAACGCTATCACCTCGCGGATGTTGTCGTCGTCGGTGAGGAACATCACGAGGCGGTCGATGCCGGGCGCGATTCCGCCATGTGGCGGTGCGCCATACTCAAACGCCTCCAGCATGTGTCCGAAACGTGCTTGCGTCTCTTCCTCGCTGTAGTTCAGCAGTTTGAACACCTTCTGCTGGATGTCGCGCCGATGGATACGGATACTTCCGCTTGCCCACTCCACCCCGTTGCACACCACATCATAGCACGAAGCCCGCACGCGACCGGGGTCGGTATCCAGCAGAGGAATGTCTTCAGGATGGGGCATGGTGAACGGATGGTGCATCGGGTCCCAGCGCTGTTCCTCTTCGTTCCATTCCACCAGCGGGAAGTCCACGATCCAGCAGAACGCCAGCATGTTCGGGTCCAGCAACCCCAACCGTTTGCCGAACTCGTTGCGCAGGCGCGAGAGCACGTTCGCCACCACCTTCGGCTGGTCGGCAACGATAGCCACCATATCGCCGGGTTGTGCGTCGCTTGCCTGACGGATAGCTTCTATCTCTTCAGGGGAGAGGAACTTGGCGATCGGTGACCGCACGCCTTCCTCCATCCACTGGATGGTCGCCAGCCCCTTCGCCCCGAAGCGGCGCGCGAACTCGGTGATTTCGTCGATATCTTTCCGGCTGTACTGTGCGCCACCGGGCACGCGAATCGCCTTTACCTGACCGCCGCTGTCCAGCGATGCGCGAAAGATTTGCGCCTTTGTACTGGAGAGCACACCAGACAGGTCTACCAGCTCAAGCCCGAAGCGCAGGTCAGGTTTGTCGGTGCCGAAACGCGCCATTGCCTCGTCGTAGCTGAGGCGAGGCCAGGGCTTGATCATCTTCTTGTCCGAGACCGATTCCACCACAAAGGTAGTCAGCTCTTCGATCAGCTGGAGGATATCTTCCTGTTCCACGAAGGACATCTCCAGGTCCAGCTGGGTGAACTCGGGCTGGCGGTCGGCGCGGGTATCCTCGTCGCGGAAGCACTTGGCGATCTGATAATATCGTTCCACTCCGCCAACCATCAGCAACTGTTTCATCTGCTGGGGGGACTGCGGCAGGGCATAGAAATGTCCCGGATACAGTCGTGAGGGCACCAGGTAGTCTCTGGCGCCTTCGGGTGTAGATTTGGTCAAGATCGGCGTCTCAACTTCTACAAAACCCCGCTCATTCAGGAACTGGCGTATCAGATTGACCACCCTGTGGCGCAGGTAAAGGCGATGAAACATCTCTGGGCGGCGCAGGTCGAGATAGCGGTAGCGCAGGCGAACCGACTCGTCCACCGTCAGGTTCTCTTCGGAAAGCTGGAAAGGCAGAGGGCGACAGGTGTTCAGCACTTCCACATCCGAGACCAGCACTTCGATGTCGCCGGTAGCCAGTTTGGGGTTCTCCAGCCCCTCCGGTCGGCGACGCACCGTTCCTTCCACCGCCAGCACATACTCCGAGCGCACGGTCTCCGCGACGGCATGTGCCTCAGGAGCAGAGCTCGGGTCAAAAACAACCTGCACCAGACCACTGCGGTCGCGAAGGTCGATGAATATCAGCCCTCCGTGGTCGCGGCTGCGATGCACCCAGCCGTTCAAAATCACTTTCTGACCGACATGGTCGGTTCGCAGTGTCCCACAAAAATGAGTGCGTTTCCAGCGTTGCAATAGTACAACCTCCCTCCTGACTCGCCTTCAGCACGAATATTATACACTGTGGACGCAGGCACGGCTACCGCATGTGGCAGAAGCACTCAGGGGGTAAAGCGTCGTCCTTCATCCAGCATCACCAGGTAGTTGCGCAGAGGGATGTAGTTAGCGACACTGTTGCCGGTTCCCAGCACATAGCCACCGCCGGGCATGCAGGCTTCAAGCGTCTCGCGAACACGTCTACGCACCTATCCCTGTTTTCACGCCATTTGCGCTTCGAGCGCGATGCGGAACTGTTGCTGGTAGAGGTTGGCGTAGATGCCGCCGAGTGCAAGCAGCTGATCGTGCGTGCCGACCTCTTTGATCTCGCCCTTTTCCATGACCACAATCTTGTCCGCCTTGACGATGGTGGAAAGGCGGTGGGCAATGACGAAGCTGGTGCGCCCCTGCATGAGCCGTTCCAGAGCCTCCTGAATCAGCGCTTCCGTTTCCGAGTCGAGTGCGCTCGTGGCTTCGTCCAGGATGAGGATGCGGGGATTGCTGAGGATGGCGCGGGCGATCGCCACACGCTGTTTCTCTCCACCTGACAGCTTCACACCTTCCTCGCCGATTCGTGTTTGATAGCCGTTGGGCAGAGCCTCGATGACATGGTGGATGTTTGCCGCACGAGCCGCTTCGTATACCTCTTCGTCGGTGGCGTCCAGACGCCCGTAGCGGATATTCTCCAGGATAGTGGTGTTGAACAGAATGGTTTCCTGAATAACCACCCCAATTTGCCTGCGCAGAGTTTTCAGCTGCACATCGCGGATGTCGATGCCGTCGATGCGGATGGCGCCCTCCGTCACGTCGTAGTTGCGCTGAAGCAGGTTCACCATGGTGGTCTTACCGGAACCGGATTGTCCGACCAGCGCCACCATCTCGCCCGGCTCCACGCGCAGGTTGATGTCTTTCAGCACGGGCTGTCCGGGCTCGTACTCGAACCACACGTGGTCGAACTCCACTCTGCCCGCGATGGGGGGCATCTCGATGGCACCCGGCTTGTCCTGAATGGTCGGCTTGGTGTCGAGAGTGTAGAAGATGCGCTCCAGCGCCGCGTTGGTGCGGGCGATCATATCGTTCATCTGGATCAGGCGCAGGATGGGACCATACATGTATCCGCCAATATAGCTGATGAAGGCGATCAGCGAGCCGGGCGACATCTGTCCGGTGATGACCAGTCTACCTCCATACCACAGCATCAGCGCAGTGCCCAACGCACCGATGACCTCCGCGATCACCCATAGCAAGGTGCCGAGCACTCCCTGACGAACATTCAACACCAGCAGTTCGCGCGTCTGCCCCAGAAACTGGCGCACCTCATAGCGTTCCTTCGCGTACGACTTGACCACCGCCACGCCTGCCAGCTTCTCCTGAAGGTCACCCAGCATGACATCGCGCTCATGGCGAATCTGGCGGCTACCCTGCTTGAGTTTGTTGACGAACGCCAGATAGTTCAGGATATAGATCGGGAACACGGAGAGCGCGATCAGCGTCAACAGCCAGTTCTTGTAGAAGGCGATGATAAGTACTGCCGCCAGCGTCACCGCATCCGAAATCATGTTCACGAACCCACCGGTGAGCAGCTGGTTGATGGTAGCGACGTCGTTGATGACGTTGGACATCAGCTTGCCGGTCTGGTGCTTTTCGAAGAAGCCGATAGACAGCGACTGCATGTGGCTGTATAACTTTCGGCGAATATCATACATAAATCGCTGTCCGAGATAGGTGATGGTAACCGCCAAAGCATAGCCGACCAGCCCCGATCCGACGGAGATGCCCACAATTGCCCAAAAGACGCCCCACAGCGGAAATGGCTCGCGCTTGACAAGGTGGTCGGTGATGTACTGGATGATGAGAGGCATGGGGAGACCCAGTCCTGCGCTCAGGAAGGTCAGCACCGCTGCCAGAAACATGGTGCGCCGATAGGGGCGCAGTTCCTTCAGGAAACGAATGAGGTTCTTCATGGCGGCATCACACCAGCAAACGACTCAATGCCCTTCCGCTCGCGGGAGCAGAAGGGCAAGGGTTCCTGCATCTCCCCGCTCAGTGCCAGCCACAGAAGGGGCACGCAGTGCGCTGTCTGCACTCTTGCGACGGTCTCACACATGCTCGTGGTTGAACCCTGCGCGTCTGCCCGAGTTGCCATATTGTACCACCATTCTGCCGGGGAATACAATCAAGTTGTTTAAAGGTCTTCAGGCAGAGGATTTTCTCTCCGAAAATAAAGACGGGGCAGGCAACTTTACGGGGGCGGACGGTGGTATAATGATGGTGGAGACAGAGGTCTCTTTCCTGCGTCAAGATGCTCTCCCAATTGCCCCGACTTTTCCTGTGTGATTTATCCGGATTTTTCGGGAACAACCCTAATGAACCGCTGAGGCATCACAGCATTTTGCGCAAGGGAGGAACGACTTTGAAGGGGTTAGTATCACGTGAGAGCTGGATTATCGCCGCCATCTGCGTGGCAGACCTGGTCTCCACGTTGATCTTCGTGCACCATCACGGCGCGAGGGAAGGCAATCCCCTGATGGATTTCTACCTGCAGAAGGGCGTGGTACCCTTCATCCTGGCGAAGTGCACGATGTTCATGTTGCCCATCACGATTATCGAGTGGGCACGCCGACACAATCCCGATTTCGTACGGCGCATGGCGCGTTTCGCTATTGCCGCCTACATCGGGCTGTACGTTGTGGTCGTGGCGAAGGAGAACATCCTGAACGTCACACCACCACAGCCGGTACCTCCGGCGTTCATGAGCTTCTACGGACCGGAATATGCTCGCCGATTGCAGGGCCTCACTCCGCCGTCGGCGATGGGATACAAAAATATGGAAGCGCTGAGGACTGCCAGAAATGGACTGGAGCGCTAACACCGAACCTGAACGGGCAACACCGCTCCTGACTTCAGGAGCGGTGTTTGCTTATCATTCCACCTCGAACTGCGCAATCTGTACGATGGTGTCGCCGTTACTGCCCGACCATCTGCGCGCGCTCAGCACCACGCCTCCGCCCGGCAACGGATTCGCGTCGGTGTACTGAAGCAGGGGCTTACCATCCTGCTCCACTTCTATCCTCCCGCCGCGCACCCGTATCAACAGGTTGTGCCATTCCCCGTCTGGCGTGAAAGGCGCTGTGGTCAGATTCTGCTCGTCGCCATTGTAGTCTCCAGAGACAGGCATGCGATGCAGTTGCGCATCGCGGCTGGTCAGCAAAAGGGCGTAGCAGGCGCTCTCTCCATAGCGAAATCCTACCCACAAGCCATCCCTCCAGTCGGAACCGCGCGACACCAGCCGGTAGCGTATCTTCACCGTGTAGTCCCTCCATCTGCCGTCTCCCACGCTGGCGCCTCTGGGAAGCCATCCGTCCTCGATACAGTTTCTACCCTCGTATAGTCCATCTTGAATGCGCCACGTTCCCGCTCTGACTGCGAAGGTCGGCGAACCGTCACTGCCCGGACGATACTGCGAGAAGTCCACCCTGCGTGTCGAGCCGGCGAAGGTCAACACCCCGAACCGCTCCGGTCGATGGAAGGTATCGATGGGCGACCATGCCAGAAACTCGGCGGTGGCATCGGTGCTGTCTTTGGGACGCTCGAAGCGATAGAACTGTGCTCTCCAGGTGTCCCCCACATAGACCTGCTCGCCTGCAGGTAGAACCTCCTTTAACGGTATTGCCAGCTCCGCCGTCCAGCCGGAGTCGCGGTCGTTGCGCTCATTCACCGTTCCGTTGACGAACGTCGCCCAGCGCAAGCCTGTAGCGTTCCAGCGCGCTGACTCCTCCACGTTGCCCGGACTGCCGTCTTTCGCCTCAGCGATTCGCAGGTCTATCAGCGCGCCGAGCGGGTTCAGGTCAATTTCCACATAGTCCTTGCCACGACCGGACGGGTCGAGATAGACCTCCACCGCCTCGCCCTCCCACACATAGGCATCCCTCTGCGTGTACACCGACCATACATCGGGGTCCTCACACTCGAACGCCACATACAGATTCTGCTTGTCCCACAGCAGGCGTGCCGTAGTGCGCACGGTGGGGGTCAGAGCGACCAGGGCAGGCGCGTTAGCAGGGATGAATCGCCATTTCAGCTCTACCGTCGCGGCGCTTTGCCAGACGGCATCATCTGGCTTGCCGTCTATGATGGGCGCGACCAGCGTTTGGGGAACCACTACCTGCGGAGGGGGTGGCGGGGTGGTGCTTGCCAGATAGTTCAGCACGTCGGACAGGATATTAAGCGCCCACTCGGGGTCGGCGATCAGACGTTGCCAGATATAGATGATTCGTGCGCCTCGAAAGTCCCCTCGTCGGAACTCGATGAGGGCGATGCCGTCGCCATACTCCCTCCCCGTATCGTCTACCAGCGTCAGCACGGGTGTGTAGCGCGCTTCCTGCTCGTCCCAGATGTTGACTATCGGTCGCCAGCGCAGGTCGCCCTCGGTGGGGAAGGGCATCGATTCGGGCAGGCTGGTGACGATCTGCTGGTTAGGGTTGCGCACGAAGCGGAGGGCGACGCCTTGCGGTGGCATTTCCCAGCCGCGCACCTCCTTGCCGCGCAGGAAATCCTCGCGTCCCTCCGCCCCACTGCCGCTGACGGGCAAGCCGATTTTCGGTGCGAAGATGGTGACCGTGCCCCGCTCGTTGTAGTAGAAGGGGAACGGCTGAGTGGGGGATACCAGCAGGGTACCGCCCTTCTGCAGGTAGCCGAGCATGGCGCGCTCGCCGTCGCCCTGCTGACTGACGGTCTGATAATAGTTCTCCCCACCCAGATACATCGCCAGTGGGAAGCGGGCAGGCGTGAAGATGGAGGATGTGACCATCTCCTGTGGCGAGAGCAGGCGCAGGAGATCGAAACCGCCCGCGCGGTTGATCGCCTTGATCAGCGGATGCCCCTGAGGCGAAACCATAGGTGTGGGGATGACGGCAATCGAACCGACCGTTTTGAGCCTCTCGGCTATCTGCTGCCAGCGTCTCTGCATCTGCTGTTCCGCCAGGAAAGTACGACGGCGTTCCTGCAGGGCAAGCAGGGTGGGTTGTAACTGTTCTTCAGGGAGGTCGCTGAGGGTGAGCGCAAAGATGGCGCAGTTCTGCGGCGTGACGGAACGCAACTCGCCCTTCAGCGGGTGAGCGACCACCCACAGCCGCCATTGCAGGACGGGCGGCCATCCCAGAATAGCGGGCGCTGCTCTGTCCAGCGTGACCTCTTCTGTACCTCCATCCGCATAGGTGAGTCGCAGTCGCGCCTGAGGTTCGTCGGACACCAGGGCAAAGAGCATGGTTGCCTTGTGCGCCAGGCGCACCTGCTGGCGAGTACCAGCTTTACCGGCATTCAGGGTGGGTTCTATCATGGCGAACGGCACGCCCCACAGCCAGCGCATCCCTCCGAACAGCCCTGCCATACTGCGATTGTCGTCCCAGTGGAGGTTCACCTGCACGTCCGCCTGTTCGCTCAGGGGGATTTCCTCGAAACCGGGCACAGGCACTCGCTCCTGCAGAGGTCTCGGCTTGATGATGCCCAGTTTGGCGGACGGCGTATCGGCGGGAACCTCTCCGACACGTATCCAGTCGCCTTCCTTCACACCGCGAACCAGCAGGGTATCATGGCGCTCCGCGAACCGCTCCACCTGCGCTTCAACGTCGTTCACGTAGACCTTCTTGGCGCGCAGGTCGCCGAGGGGGAAGGTAATCGCCACGTCGAATCGTCCTTCGGCGTCCGCAGACGGGGGCTTGCCGGTCAGGCGAAGGGCGAAATTGCCGTTGGTTGCCGGGCGGTAGTCTGCCACGTCGGTATGTGTGCCCTGAATGTTGAACGCCATCGCGGACTTCTCACCGCACACCACGCGCACCTGAGTGCCTGCTATCGGATAGATAAGCTTCTCCAGTCCACCCCACAAGCCACCGTAGGTACTGCGCGTGCCGGGTGGTTGCTCGGCGCCGTCGTACAAGCCGTAGCGCTCTGCGAACGCACTGCCGTAGTCGGCGACGGAGCGGTACATCTCATCGCGGAAGAGCAGGGGGAACCGTTCGAGCATGCCACGCAGGTAGTGTCCAAGAATGGGGTCGCCGTGATGCACATAAGCTAGCAGGACGCCCACCGCCGTCTCCCAGATTTCGTTTGCGCAGGCGGCGCCCAGCCACGGCAACCCCGAGTTGGGCTCCATGAAGAAAGCCGCTTCGATGTCGTCGTTGCGGTTGTTGTCCGAAGCGAAGATAGGCAGGCACCGGTACACCAGATTTCGCGCCAGCCTGTAAGCCAGATCGGCGAGCGACTGCCTCTGCGGGTCGTCGCGGAAGGTGAAGTGATACTTCAGCAGGAACGAGGCGATGGGCGCGGCGTCCCAGGCGAACATGGCAGAGGGCACGTCGGGATAGCAGTTGCGTGTGTACAGGATGTACTTACTCCATCGTACCACGCCATCCAGAATGGACAGCCACTCGGCGTTGCGCTCGTTGCGGTAGGCGTCCAGAAAGGCGATGGCGATGAGCCAGCCGTTGACGTTGTGCAGGGTGGGCACACCCTTGCCGAATTGCGGGCGCCAGTCGCCTTCCAGCGGTTTGCGCCAGTACACGCACTCCTCGCCGTTGACGACGAACCGCTGTGCCAGCTTTGCCAGATGCGCGAGGTCTTCTCGTAACCCTTCGATCGCTTGCCGGTTGTTTGTAGCGTACACGTAATCGATCGGACTATCCCAGCCCACACCGTAGCTTTCCAGATTACCGTCCAGCGAGAAGGGGTCATTTTGGGTGCGGTAGAGCAGTCTGCCAGGCTGCGGGCGAGCGAATCTCTCCACGCGATACGGGTAGGGGAGCCAGAGCAGGTCGTTCATCGGCGGGGCAGACGCCAGCTGCTGACGGTATGTGCGCCAGATATATTCGTTGACGAAGAGGTTCGGATCATCTTCGTAGCCCATCTGCGCGGAGTACAGAATACGAAAGCGCGAGGCAAACAGCTCGCCGTCCCCGGGATAGCGGAGCTGGTTGTAGGGCTTGCCGTAGGGCAGGGTGAGGCAGAAAAACTCCCGCGCTTGCTTCGAACGCCAGCAATAGGTCGAACCCAGATTGTGCTCGCTGTGGTCGGTCAAGCGCGGCTCGAAGAACTCGTAGGCGATGTATCTGCCTTCATCGGGCTTCCACAGTCCGACCACCGGGACGGGGTATGCGCCAATAGCGGGGGCGTACATCCAGTCGGGCGACCACGCCGAGACGATGGTGGCGCTGGAGGTGCCAAACGCGCCGTGCATGACGTGATCGTCGATGGCGGGTGTTGGGATGACCCATCCGCGCTGATGAAAGATGGGTGCACCCGGCAGGGAACAGGCGAACAGGTGCAGAGGCTGTTTGCCGTGCGTCGCTTCCCACACGATGGGGGCGAAGCGTGCCACGCGGATGCGGAAGGAGACCTGCGGATACGGGTTGCCCTGCGTGAACGCTATACTGACCACCGAATCCTGCCCGATCTCCCACGAATCGTCCGTGCGAAAACCGGAGAACAGGAGCTGACCCTCCTGCAGTTGCACGCGCGTGGCATACAGGGCATTATGGGCATGAAAGCGGATGTCGGCAATCGCGCGGTTGCCCTCACGGAGCTGAAAGCCCACGTAGCGGTTGTCCTCCTGCAACGGCACACAGCGCAGGCTTCCGTTGACGAGCTCGGTTTGCGCGCCGGCAGAGCTCATGGAAAGCAGAGCAAACATCGCAAGGAAGGCAGTGCATGCAGGAACTACGTTCATCTTCAGATGCACCTCCACAAGCAGGTTCGCCGGATGTAGAGCGACTCCTGCCATAAGACAAGGCGGCTCCCATTCGGGAGCCGCCCGTCAATGTGGAGGCAAACCTTATCCGCCTGCGTTAGCGATCCATGGGTTAATCCACGGCTCTTTCCTATCGTTGTCCGGGTGGGACTTCCAGATAGCGTCCCAGCGAAACCACTTCACGTGCCCGTCACAGAAAGCCAGATTGGAACCAGCGTTATGGCGCGTGTAGGCGTTGACGTTTCTCAGGACGTTCTGAACCCACGGATCGTTCACGTCGTACTGATGGTCCCACAGGTCGTCACCAGTGTAGTCAGGCAGAGCGGCGCGTCCACTGCCCCAGTATGGCATCCATGGCGTCCAGCAATCACCGAGCATGACCAGCTGAGCAGGGCGCTCGACCCCGGACTGCTTGCTGAAGTCCGTTTCACCACTGATGACGCGGATGATGCTCTCGTTGGCGCCATAGCTCAGCACTGAGCCGGGTGGCTGCCAGCCGTCTTGAGTCAGATACCAGTCACGCGCCCGCTTTGTGCTGGGGCATTCGTAGATGCGGGCATTCTTCAGATAAGGGTGAATCTTATAGTACCACTGGGAGTACAGCTCCCACATGCGCGGTGGAGGAAAGTTATCGGGGTAGGTATACCAGACGGGGAATCGTTCGTCGTAATCCTGCGCATACATCAACATACCCAGCGCCAGCTGCTTCACATTAGAATTGCAGCTCGCTGAGCGTGCTTTCTCCCGTGCCTGCGCGAACACAGGGAACAGGATGGCTGCCAGTATCGCGATAATCGCGATAACTACCAGCAGCTCAATGAGCGTGAAACCGTGTTTGCGATGCATGTTCTGTCCTCCTTTGACCTGTATCAGCGTGTTACCGGAGAGGTTGGTGCGCCGATGCCGCCAGGCTGATAGCCCGGAGGATAGGGACTGACACCGGGTTGCATCGTCTCTGTGGTGCGGCGGATGTTGCCACCTCCGAACCACCAGTAGGCGATGCCCACCAGCACCAGCACTACCGCGATAACTACCGCTGCAGCCGCTGGGCTGATTTCTTTCCGCTTCACGCGGCACCTCCTGTTCATCGCATGATCTGGGTATTACCAGCATTGATGACGCATCGATGAGACACATGGTTGCAACAGAACAACGGCTTTTTGTTACCAATCTGACTTTTAGGCATAAAAAAGAAACAGGCAGGAAACGACTCGGAGTCGTGAGAAGATGACTCTAACACGGATCCAGCGGGGAAGGGAACTGGATGGTGAACGAGGAGATTGCAGTTTATCAGGAGCAGGATGGGGCGAAGCGGGTAGTGCTTGCCATCAACGGCGAAGAAGTCAGCTGGTGCTGGATTGTTCCGCTCGTTATCCGCATTGGCGTGGCGACGGTGCGGATGGATGGCATCGGCGGGGTAGAGACGAAACCCGAACACCGTCTGAAGGGCTACTCCCGTCGTGTGCTGACCCGATCAATGGAGGAGATGCGTGCAGGAGACGCCGGTATCAGTATGCTCTACGGCATCTCCAACTACTACCATCGCTTTGAGTACGTTACTGCCGGACCGGAGTATGGGGTTTTCCTGCACGGTGCAGATGTTGACGCTCCTCTTCCCGGAGGGTGGACAGTGCGGGAGTTCACGCCGCAGGACCTGCCTGCCGTGCAACGCATCTACGACGAGGCAACTGCGCTGGCAACGGGTACTGCCGTCCGTACGGAGCAATGCAGGGTGTGGCAGAAACTACTGGAGGTACCCGGCAACTATCCGCAGGACGAGTGCTGGGTGGCAGTTGCGCCATCAGGGCAGGTGGAGGGCTACGCCTGGCGGGCACGCTGGTGCTGGTCGGTGCGGGAGATTCTGGAGCGTGAGTTTCCGCAGACCCTGTCCTTTGGCGAGGTGATCGCGCTGACCCCAGCATCAGCAGACGCTCTGCTGGCATGGTGTCGGCGTCGCGCCGGCGAGGAAGGCAAGGAAGAGGTATTGCTGATGGTGCCCCCTGACAGCACGGTGGGTATCGCTGCTCGCTATACCGATTGCCGAATGGTGCAGATGTTTTCCTCAAACGGGGGATCGATGGTGCGCTTGCTGGAGGCGAGGCGCCTGCTGTGCGCGCTGGCGCCTGAGCTGACTAGGCAGATTCGGCTAGCAAGCTGGACGGAATCCTGTCTGCTGACGCTATCCACCGAGCTGGGTGCAGGCACACTGGAGATAACACCGGACTCGGTGCGTGTGCTGGGGGAAGGCGATAGCGCGGCTGGTTTGCCTCACTATACGGTGCAGATCAGCGGGCGGGTGCTGGCGCGTCTGGCGGTCGGCTTCGCTCCGGCAGGCGATCTGTGCGCGCGTTCGGGTATGGAGATGCCGCACAAGGTTGCCAGCCTGCTGGAGACCCTGTTCCCGGTGCGGTACCAGCACATGTACCTGCCAGACCGATATTAGTCCTTCCGCAAAGATGACGAGCTCCTCATCCGGCAGGAGAGGAGCTCGCTCGCCACACGCTATGGAGGGACCGGTCTTATTCGTCCCCGATCATCCCGAAGTTGCGCACCAGGATGCCGAAGTCGAACAGTGTCACCTCAAGGTCGCCGTCGAGGTCAGCGTTGAAGTTCCAGTTGGCGTCGCCCGACAGACTACCGAAGGCTGCGACCAGCTGTCCGAAGTCGAACAGCGTTACCTCGTTGTCGCCATCGATGTCAGCGTTCAGGAGGTCAACGTCCACGAGGGTGATAGCGGAGATGGTGGCATCAGGCACCACTTTGCGCAACCAGTGACTGGCTTTGAAGGTGATGTCATACGTTCCCTGTGGCACCACCGGCAGAAGGTAGCTGTAGGAGTGGCTGCCGTCGGGCTGTTCGTCCGCATAAGGCGTGGTGAAGAACGTGCGCACCACGTTGCTGGTACCCGGCTGGCGCAGTTCTATCTCCAGTGTGGGCAGGAATGCGTCGTTTTCGTCCTCCCACGTATCCTTAGGTGGTTGTACCGCATAGCCAAAATCTTCCAGCCCGACCCTGCCGAGCAGGACGCCGTTTGCCTGCGCGGGTACCCCGGCGAGTCGCATCGTGAAGTTGGCTACTGGATGCCCGTAGAACTCTGTCATCTGCCAGGTGGCGCCACCGTCTGTGGACAGATATGCCTCACGCGGACCGATGGGCGCATTGAAGTCCCATGTCACGAAATACAGCCCCGTGGCGGTGCGTGGTTTGACCACACTCCAGCCGATGTCACCACTGACGTCGAAGTAGAGTGCGCTGGGCAGGGTGACGGTGAAGGTATAGTAGCCTGCCTGTTCCGCTATCACTTCGAACACAGCGGAGCCGCTGCTGTTCTTCAGCGGTATCAGATTGTTCAGGTTGGGCGGCTGGGCGGCGGTCACGTTGCGGAAGAAGTAGAGGCGTATCGGCGAGTTGTCCGCAGTCACCTCCGCGCTGAACTCGATCACGCGCACCTCACCGCCACTGCCCACGTTGTCGTAGTCCACCCACCAGTCTGCTCCAGCAGAGTCACCGTTACCGGTGGGGTCGTAGTAGAACAGGTGCGGGGCAGAAGCGTCGTTCGGGAAGTTGTCGTAAATCACGTCGACCTGCTGGGGAACCAGCCCCTGCACACGCAACGAAGGCTGGGGGGCACCTTTGACCGCAGGACGAGCCGCCACGAACTGTTTGGGGATGCGGATGACCCGGGTACGCCACTGCGCGTGCGCGGACACCGCCAGCGCAACGAGCAGAAGTGCCAGCACAAGCTTTTTCATCGAAACCTCATCCTTTCGCGAAGTCATGAAATACTCACTGCAAGCATAGCACAAAAGCTGTCCAGTCGTCAAGCAAACGGCGAGGCGCAAGCCTCGCCGTTTCTCCGACCACACGACACAGGCTGTCCTGCTGTCACTCCCAGCCGATAGCAGGAACCCAGTGGCGGGTGAAGTAGTCGCCCAGCGTCAGGATGAACATAATCACCAGCCAGAAGAACCCAGCCGATGCCCACAACCATGTGAGCCGGGTGCTGTAGCGCACGTGCATAAAGTACAGCACCACCAGCACCGCCTTGACAATGGCGATGGTCAGCGCTATCACGTTGTTCAGCAGAGTGTGGTGCCCCGGAAGGTAAGCCGCACCTACCGTCAGCACCAGCAACACCAGCAGAGCCACATACACCCGCAGGTAAACGGGTATCGGTACGATGTGTGTGTGCGATTCGTGTCCGTTCGCCATTGTCATCACCTCGGTATCAGATAGAGTAGGGGGAACAGGAAAATCCACACGATGTCCACGAAGTGCCAGTACAGCCCCACCAGCTCCACCGGGATAAAGTCCTGCACGCTGGGATGCCGAAGGGCGATCAGCACCGCCAGCACTGCCATCACCAGCACGCCGATCAATACGTGCAGAGCGTGCAAGCCGGTCATCGCGAAGTAGAGGCTGAAGAAGAGCTGCGCGGGGCGGAAGTACTCGGCTGGCTCGAAGCGGAAGTTCGCTCCGGGCACCAGACCCTCGACGAACTTGTGGTGATACTCAAAGCCTTTGACCACGAGGAAGGTCATCGCCAGCGCCATCGTCACCCCAAGCCACAGCAGCTGCTGTTTTGGACGTCCCCGCTGGGCGTAGTGTACCGTTAATGCCATTGTCAGACTGCTGGTCAGCAAGACGCAGGTGTTGAAGAACCCCAGCGGAATGTCCAGGTGGCGGTGCGCCTCCCAGAAGGCGGCGTGATTCGCCACCCGATACACCAGATAAGTGGCAAAGACCGCCCCGAAGAACATGATTTCGGTCACCAGGAATGTCCACATCCCGACGATGTAGGACTCGTTCTGCTGGTGGATGTCTTCGAACTGGATGCTAACGTTCTGTGGTGCTTGCTCCTGTACCACTGGCAGCCTCCTCGTGCTCATGATGGTTATCGTAGGCGTACGGTTCTTCAGTCACAATGGGTGTCTGCTCGAAGTTGTGCGTGATGGGCGGTGAATCGGTCTTCCACTCCAGTCCGGTAGCGCCCCACGGGTTCGGTCCCGCGAGTGCCCCATTGCGCAGAGACCAGAGCAGGTACAGCACGGGCAGGAGATACCCGATACCCAGCAGGAACGCACCGGCACTGCTCATCACATGGAGCATCTGCCACTCCTCGGGATACCAGTGGTATCGTCGCGGCATTCCGAGAAAGCCCAGCACGAACTGCGGCAGGAAGGTCAGGTTGAAGCCTGCAAAGATGATGAGCGCGGCGAGCTTGGCGATGCCCTCCGGATACATGCGCCCGGTCATCTTGGGCCACCAGAAATGCAGACCTGCCAGATAGCCGAAGATGGTGCCCCCCACCATGATGTAGTGGAAGTGCGCCACCACGAAGTAGGTGTCTTGCAGGTGTACATCGGTTGCCAGTGCGGCGAGGAAAAGCCCCGTCAAGCCTCCGATGACGAACAGTCCCAGGAAGCCCATGACGTAGAGCATGGGAGCACGCAGGTCAATGGTGCCCTTGTACATCGTGGCTGTCCAGTTGAACACCTTCACCGCTGAGGGCACTGCCACCAGAAAACTCAGCAGGGAGAACACCATGCCCGCGTACACCGACTGCCCGGTGGTGAACATATGGTGTCCCCACACGAGGAAGCCGATGACCGCGATCGCCACGCTGGAAAACGCCACGAAGTGATAGCCGAAAACGCGCTTTCGCGAGAAGCAGGCGACCACCTCGCTGATGACGCCCATCGCGGGCAGGATCATGATGTACACCGCCGGATGCGAGTAGAACCAGAACAGATGCTGGAACAGGATCGGGTCGCCGCCCAGCGCCGGGTCAAAGATACCCAGTCGGAACACCCGCTCTGCCACCACCAGCAGGAGAGTGATCGCGACGACCGGCGTACCCAGCACGATAATGACGCTCGTAGCGTAATGCGCCCAGATGAACAGCGGCAGGCGGAACCACGTGAGCCCCGGCGCGCGCATCTTGTGCACCGTCACGATAAAGTTGATGCCCGTAGCAATGGAGGAGAAGCCGATGATGAACGCGCCGATGATGGTCAGCGTCACCTGCGAGGTGCTGTAACTGCTGCTGTAGGGCGGATAGAACGTCCAGCCGGTATCCACGCCGCCGGTGACCATCGCCCACGTCGCAATGAGTCCGCCAGCCATGTACAGGTACCAGCTGGCGAGGTTCAGGCGTGGGAAGGCGAGGTCCCTTGCCCCGATCATCAGCGGCACCAGGAAGTTGCCAAGTATCGCTGGAATAGCTGGGATCAGGAACAGGAAAATCATCACCACGCCGTGCATGGTGAAGACCCGGTTGTAGTTCTCCGAGGTCATCAGGTCGCCCTGCGGGGTCAGCAGTTCAAGGCGGATCAGCGCTGCCAGCAGACCGCCGACCATAAAGAAGAAGCTCACCGAGACCAGGTACAGTATCGCTATCCGCTTGTGATCGGTGGTCAGTAACCACGACAGCACGGTATCGCCCGCGTTGAGGTAGTGGTGTCGCACCTCTCCGGGCTTTGCCACAGTGACGCTCATGGCTTCACCTCCGCAACCTTCGCTTCATTCTTCTCCAGCGATTTGATGTAGGCAACGAGCTGGAGCACACGCTCCTCGTTCAACAGTCCCTCGTAGCTGGGCATGATGGGTTCGTAGCCGTCCACCACCTTCGCAAGGGGGCGCAGAATGGATTCGCGGATGTACTCCTCGTCCGCCGTCACGACGGTACCATCGCGCATCTTCACTTTCTTGCCGAACAGTCCGTAGTGGGTTGGACCGCGCTGTCCGTCGGTGGCGCCGTGACAGGCGTTACAGCGCAGCTGTTTGTACAGCTGTTCTCCTGCCTGCACGAGCGAAGCTGTAGACACGCCCGCCATCGTCCCCGAACCGCTCGCTCTAGCACCGGGGCGTGCTTCTCCGCCACTTGCCAGCCACTTCTCGTACTCCGCTGGCTCCAGCACATACACCCACCCAATCATGCGCGAATGCTGAGTGCCGCAGTATTCCGCACAGAACAGGTGATACTTGCCGGGCTTCGTTGGCGTGAACCATACCACGTTGTACTTGCCGGGCAACACGTCGCGCTTGATACGGAACGCCGGCACGAAGAAGCTGTGGATCACATCCTGCGAGATCATCGTCAGCTTCACCGGCCTGCCTGCCGGGATGTGCAACTCGTTGTTCTCGCGGATACCGTTGGGATGTTGCACGTGCCACATCCACTGCTTGCCGATAACGAAGATTTCCAGCGCATTCTCGGGCGGCGGCCCATACACCTCCGCGTAGAGCTTGGACGCCCAGACGAAGGTGATAAGCCCGACGGTCAACGGGATGAGCGACCAGCCGATTTCCAGTCGCAGGTCGGTCTCTTTTGCGCCGGTGCGACTGGCGTTGGAGCCGCGGCGGTACCGATATGCGAAATACAGTACCAGGGCGGCAATCAGCAGGGTGAAGAACACCGTCACTGCCGTCAGAAACCAGAACAGCAGATCCATCTGCTTGGCAAAGGTGCTGGCTTGTTCAGGAATCAACGGCACACCCTTCATCGTCCTTCTCCCTCCTCTGACGCGCGCGACGCGCGGCTGCGCTTGTCGCGGTAGAACTGAGTGGTAATGAACCCGCCCAGCACCAGCAACGTCAGCGCGCTGGCGAGCTGGATCACGCGGATAATCGCCAGACTGTACTTACCGGTGGTCGGGTCGTACTGGTAGCAGAACAGAATCACCTTCTCCACCGGCGATCCCACTTTGCCCTGAGACGCATCCATGATGCCCAGACGGAGGTCACGCGGGGAGTACTCCACGCCGTAGAAATAGCGCGATACCTTCCCGTCCGGCGTCAACAGCATAATACCCGCCGCGTGTGCATACTGCCCCGACTTGGGGTCGTAGCGGTATCGGAAGCCCACAGAGTCTGCGAGCTGGCGAATCTGTGGTTCCTCCCCGGTGAGCCAGTGCCAACCCGGTGCGGCGTCCAGCCTTCCGTACTCCTTCAGGAAGTTCTGCTTCTTTGCCGCCGCGAGCTCCGGCGTCTCTTTCGGATCGATGCTCACTGTGACGATTTCGAACTGGTCGCCCGGAGTGTATTTGATGACGCGCAGGCTCTTGAGCAGTCCCTGCAGAACCAGCCCACACAGCGACGGGCACTCGTAATATACCAGCGTCAGCAAGACGGGTTTCCTGCCGAAATACTGCTTCAGCTGCACCTCGCGCCCCGTCTCGTCGCGGAAGGTCAGGTTCAACGGAACCTGTTCATTCAGCTTCTGTTCAATTGTTATCTCCTTGACCATGTCGGCGACACTACTGCGCTCCCGGTCGCGCGGTTGCCAGAACTGCGCCGGCGCAGAGGTGTGAACAGCCATTAATAGCCAGCCTGTTGCCAGCAGGATCATTGTCCATCTCATTTTGGTCTCTCCTGAGTCGGCTTAGGCGCCTGCCATTGTGGTAGACCCTGCTCTGCTATCATCTCCATCGCTCTCTGCACCGGCACGTGCACGATACCTCGATTCCTGTCCACCCAGCCGTAGGTGGACGCTTTCCGGTTTTCGTTTTGGCGATACTTCTGCATGTCGACCGCCGGGTTTGCCTGCAGAACCGGTGCAGGTGGCAGCGGACGTTGAGCAGGGTTCACCTGCGCCTGCTGAGGCGGCGCTGGCGTGACAAGGCGGTAGAACCACACCGTGATGAAGAGCACCACGATCACGGCGGCGATCAACGCCATGATAAAGGTGATGGCAAAGCGGAAGCCGACGTCCTGCTTCTCATAACCTCCGCCGTGTCCGTTTTTCTTAGGCAACGGTTGATGCTCGTGGCTCATACAGCCATGCCTCCTGCAATCGCGAATCGTGGCGCGCCAGCAACGGCGCCGAACAAACCTGCTGGGCAAACCAGGCCAGCCACACCCCGCCGATCCCGGCTAACAGAGTAATGTCCAGCCAGTGCACCCGGAGCGTTTCTACACCAAAAGCGGGCTGAATGATCCAGAACAGGTCTACCACCCGCATGACGAGAATGAACAGCATCACGCGAAGCAACAGGTGGGCGTAACGCTTCACCCTGCTGGACAGCAGCAATAGGAACGGCACGAAGAACTGCAGTACCGTCAGACCTGCGCTGAGATACTGCCAGCCTCCCTGATTGCGCTTCACGTAGTACACAATCTCTTCCGGCAGGTTCGCCGACCACATGATCAGGAACTGCGATACCGACGTGTACGCCCACAGGATGACAAAGGCAAACGTCAGATTGCCCAGATCGCGCGTGAGCTTCGGCGTGATGACATCGGCGAACGGCTTGTGACGACCGGCAATCAACAGCACCACTGTGCTGAAGGCGAATGCGCTCAGACCTTGCCCGACGATAAACCACGCGCCGTAGATGCTGGACTGCCACAACGGCTCCAGCGTCATCACCCAGTCGATCATGGCAAAGGTCACGGTCAAGACGAACAGCACCAGCCCCGGCGCGCTCAGGTTCGTGCGCTTCTGGAGAAGTGTAGCGTCGCCGGTCTCATCCTGCTTGAGCGAGGAACGGCGTAGAGCGGTCGCCAGCGCGATCCAGATGGCGAAGTACACGGCGCTCCGTATCAGAAAGAAAGGAGTGTTCAGGTAGCCTGTCTTGTGCTGGAGATGCTCGCTTGCCTGCACGACCTCCGGCTGAGCCCACGGATACAGCACAGACATCCCGGCAACAATCGGCAGGAAGAGCACCAGCATCAGCGGCAGGGTGGACGCTCCCGCCTCCAGAAAGCGCAGGATCGGCAGTCCCCAGCTGCCGCGCACGGTGTGGTGCAACAGCGTCAGCCCGAACATGCCCAGCGTCAGGCACATCCACACCATGTAAGCAAAGTGATAGGAGCGGTAGAACTGCGTCTTGCCCGCGATGGCATACCCTCCTGCGCTCACCAGCAGGGCGAGGATGCCCACTGTGAGGGCGGTCTGGCGCAGACGCGCAAATCGCTGATAGGTCTCCTCGACTGGGTTCATGGCTTGCTCTCCGAGGTGGTAGTGTCTTCCTGCAGTTTCTTCAGGTCTTCGGGTGTCAGTTGCTCCTGCTTCGTGTACTGACTGACCTGCAGGACGCGCACGTATGCGGCAATAGCCCAGCGGTCTTCGGGCGGGATGCGCGAGGCATAACCGTACATCACGCCGAACCCATTGGTGATGACATCGTAGAAGTGCCCGACGGGCATCGCCCGCAGGCGGTCGGTATGAAAGGTTGCAGGAGGTCGTCGCAGTGCCAGCCCACGCTGAGCGATCATTCCCTGTCCGTCACCCACTTTGCCATGGCACGGCATACAGAATGCCTCGTAACGTTCCTGTCCCCTCTGTAGCAGTTCTCGCGTCACCGGCACGGGTATCTGTGCCACAGGCTGGTTGCCCACTTTGCCCGTGTAGTAGGCGTCATCCTCGCGCAGATAACCTACCGGAACCGTGTTGGCGACCGGAGCGCGATCCGCTTTGCCATCGGCGAAAAAGGTGCTGGCGCCCTGCGCCTTTGCCTTCGGCTGGTGCCACATATCGGTATGACAGCCTGCCAGCCCCGCCGCGGTGAGGGTCGCGACGGTAACGGACACTAATCGGCGTAGATTCACCGTTCGGTTCATCCGTCTACTCCTCCACCTCCGAAACCAGCCGTGCGCCTGTGTTCTCCAGGAACTGGCGCGTCTTGACCCGGTCGAACAACGGGTCGGTTGCCTCGATGCACAGGAAGAAACGGTCCTGCGAAGCCCGCTCGAAGCGTGGCGCGTTGAAAATCGGGTGGTAAGGCTGAGGCAACCCGTTGAACGCCAGCATCCCGATGAACGCCCCAAACGCCGCGAACAACACGGTGGTCTCGAAAGTCACCGGGATGAAGGAGGGCCAGCTCAGGAACGGACGCCCTCCCACGTTCAGCGGATAGTCCACCACCGAGATGTAGTACTGCAGGGCAAATCCGGCGACAGCTCCAACTACGCCCGCGATGAACACCGTCCAGGGCACCTTGTGGTCCTCGAAGCCGATTGCCTCTGCCAGCCCGTGCACCGGGAACGGCGAATAGGCGTCCATCTTCGTGTAGCCCGCCTCGCGCGCTCGCTTTGCTGCGCTGAGCAGTTGCTCCGAATCTTCGTACTCTGCGATGATGCCGTGCAGTGGTACGCTCATGATGTCACCTCCGTGCTGGCAACAGGCTTCGCGGGTGCACCGGCGTGCGCGGGCTGGTGCCTGTCGCTCTGGTGCAGAAGGTCACGCATCTCAAAGATGGAAATCATCGGCACGAAGCGCACGAACAGGAACATCATGAAGGTGAAGAACCCGATCGTGCCCAGATACAGACCCCAGTCCCAGATGGTGGGATAGTACATGCCCCATGATGAGGGCAGGAAGTCGCGGTGCAGACTGGTGACGACGATGACGAACCGCTCCAGCCACATGCCCACGTTCACTATCAACGACAGCACGAACAGCAGAAGCACGTTCTGCCTGACCTTCGGTGACCACAACGCCTGCGGGATCAGCCCGTTGCAGATGAGCAGAGCCCAGAAGTACGGCGCATACGGACCGAAGAAGCGATTCTTGATCAGGTACTGCTCGTACTGGTTCGCGCTGTACAGAGCGGTGAAAATCTCCATGATGTAGCCATACAATACCACCAGCCCTGTCGCCAGCATGATTTTCGCCATCCAGTCCAGGTGCTTCATGGTGAGGAAGTCCTGCATCTTGTACAGAGCACGGATGGGGATGACCAGCGTCAGCACCATCGCGAACCCTGAATAGATGGCTCCAGCCACGAAATAGGGCGGGAAGACGGTGGTGTGCCATCCGGGCATGAGCGATACGGCGAAGTCGAGGCTCACGATGCTGTGCACCGACACCACCAGCGGCGTGGACAGCCCCGCCAGCAGAAGGTATGCCGATTCATATCGATGCCAGTGCTTCGCGGAGTTGCGCCAGCCCATCGCCAGAACGCCGTAGATGACCTGCGAGATGCGCTTCTTCGCCCGGTCGCGCAGGGTCGCAAAGTCAGGTATCAGCCCGGTGAACCAGAACAGCAGGGACACCGTGAAGTAGGTGGTGACCGCGAACACGTCCCAGATAAGCGGACTGCGGAACTGAGGCCATGCGCCTGTCCAGTTGGGGATGGGTAGCAACCAGTACGCCACCCACGGCCGTCCGACATGCAGGAGCGGGAACATACCTGCACACATCACCGCGAAGATGGTCATCGCCTCGGCGAATCGGTTGATGGAGGTGCGCCACTGCTGACGCAGGAGGAGCAGAATCGCCGAGATGAGCGTTCCCGCGTGACCGATACCGATCCACCACACGAAGTTGATAATGGCAAAGCCCCAGCCGACAGGCTGATTGACTCCCCAGATGCCCACACCACGCAACAGCAACCACGCGATAGAGGTCACCAGCACAAACACGAAGAATGCGGCGATAGCGGTGACCACATACCAGGCGCGGGGGTGCCTGTATCCCATCGCCACCGAGGATATCTTGTGGGTGACAGTCTCGTAGGTGTGCGTGCCCTCAATCAAGCCTGCAGTGGGTTCCGTTGTCACCATCTGTCCTTGCATATACTATGCCCCTTCCAGCTCAGGATTGGGATTGCGCACCTTCGCCAGATACGTGGTGCGCGGACGGGTGCCCAGCTCTTCCAGCAGACCGTAGTGGTGCGGTTGCGCCTGCAGTTGCGCCACCAGGCTCTGCTTATCGTTGGCGTTGCCGAAGATAATGGCATGTGTGGGACATGCCGACTGACACGCTGTGACCACCTCGCCGTCCTGCACTTCGCGTCCCAGCTTCTTCGCGGCGATGCGTGCCGAATTGATGCGTTGCACACAGTAGGTGCACTTCTCCATCACACCGCGCCCACGCACCGTCACGTCCGGGTTATTGAGAAGCTGCAAAACCGGCTCCTTCGGGTCGTTGTACTTCAGGAAGTTGAACCGCCGCACCTTGTACGGGCAGTTGTTCGAGCAGTAGCGTGTGCCCACACAGCGGTTGTACACCATCTGATTCAGCCCTTCGTGGCTATGCACGGTGGCACCGACGGGGCAGACCGGCTCGCAGGGCGCGTTCTCGCAATGCATACAGGTCACGGGTTGAAGGTGGGTGGAAGGATTGTCCAGCCCGCCTTCGTAGTAGCGGTCGATGCGTATCCAGTGCATCTCGCGCCCTCGCGCCACCTGCTCCTTGCCCACGATGGGGATGTTGTTCTCCGCCTGGCACGCCGTCACACAGGCGTTACAGCCGATGCACAGGCTGGTGTCGATAATCATCGCCCAGCGGTGTCCGTCCCATTGGTGTTCGGGATACATGGAGGGCAGTTCGCCGCCATGCACTTCCCGCTCCACGAAGTGCTCGGGGTCTTTCTTGAACTCTTCCAGCGTGCCCTCGTGGAACAATTTGCGCCCCTGCATACTGTGATGCTGTTGGGTGCTTGCCAGGGGGTAGCGCTCGCCGGTCTTCACCACCTGCACGCCAGACGCCGTCCACGGCGCGTCCGAAAATCGCAGGGTGTAAGCGTTGTAACCGATGCCGGTTCCCACCTTGCCCGCGCGGGTGCGTCCGTAGCCCAGCGCAAGCGTCAGGCAGTCGTCGGGCTGACCGGGCAATATCCAGATGGGGGCGCGCAGTTTCTCTCCGCGGTAACGCAGTTCCACCACGTCCACCATGTTTGCCAGCCCGCCAGTGTCCATCCGCAGTCCCATCTTCTGGGCGGTGGCGGGGCTCACGAACACGGCGTTATCCCATGTCAGGTGGGTCAGGGGCTTGGGCAGTTCCTGCAGCCAGCCGTTGTTGGCGAATCGTCCATCCCACACGGTGGGGTCTGGCGTGAAGACCAGCTCGAGTCCTTCAGACGAGGTGCTCAGCGCGCTTGCCTTGGCAACGACCGCATCCGTGCGAACCTTGATCGCGCGCGGTGGGAGCGTTGTGTTGGGAACCACGCCGTCGTGCAGAGCCTTGCGCCACGCCCTGGTGAAGTTGGCGTCGCCCATCTGCTTTCTCCAGTGGCTCTGCACAATCTCGAAGCTGTTGCGCTGGCGTCCCAGCATCATGTCCACTATCTCGTACACTGACTTAGTGGGGTAAAGCGGCTCAATCAACGGCTGGATGATGGATACCGTGCCGTCGTAAGCGCGCACATCGCCCCACGATTCCAGATAGTGGCTTTCGGGAATGTGCCACTGACAGAGGGCAGAGGTCTCGTCTTCGTACAGGCTCAGATGCACGGTGAAAGCGTTATTTTGAGTCAGCTCTTTCAGCAGACGGGCGAACCCCATGTCCGCCGGGGCATTATAAGCGGGGTTTCCACCGAGTATCAGCAACGCCTCCACCTTGCCTGCAGTCATGTCCTGCACCAGTTCCGCCAGCGACGCGGTGTGGTTGACAGGGCGGGCTTCCACCGGCGCGGTCACAATGACGGTTTTACCCACATTCCCCAGACGCTCGTTGATAGCGTGCACCAGTGCATGAATCGCCGGCGGATGGATCTCACCCACCATCACCACCGAGCGCGATCGATGCGCCTGCAGGTCGCGAGCGATAGCGTCCACCCAGCGCTGATGTTCCGCAGAGAGCTGAGGGGCAGGTACGGCAAGTCCCACCGCCCGCGCCAGCGCCAGCACAAACTGCGCCACCTGCGAAGGGCGAAGCGGTAGTCGGTGGTCGGCAACCGAACCGGTCACCGTCGGCGTGCTTTCCACCGCATACAGGCGGTTCATCTCGCTGGTACCCTGGCGCACCCGTCGTCGGCTCGCATAGTCGTGGGCGTAGCGCACGCTGGCAGGCGCACCGTACAGGAAATCGGCGTCGATGGCGAGGATAACATCCGCCTGTTCCAGCCGGTAGACCGTGTTCAGCGGCTCGCCGAAGGCAATCTTCGCCCCTTCCAGCGCGTTATCGTGATTTACCGGCTCGTACTGATGCCACTTCGCCTGCGGAAACTTCTTCAGCAGTTCGTCCATGAGCGCGGCGAGGGTAGGGGAGGTCACGTTTTCGGTCAGAATACGCAAGCCCGCTCCTCGCACTGCGCCCTGCTTTGCCATCTCGGCGGCAAGCGCGGCGCTGAACTCCGTCCACGAGCTCAACTGCCCCTGATACATCGGGCTTTGCGAACGGTCAGGGTCGTACAGGGTCAGGATAGATGCCTGCGTGAACACATCCGTCGCGCCCAGGTGTCGCGGAGTGCCGTCCGGGTTGATTTGCGTTGGGCTCTGCAGGCTCAGCACGCCGTCGGCGCCCGGGCTGGCGGGATGCCGGGCGTTGCCTTCAATCTTGGTGGGGCGACCTTCATGGCTCTCCACCAGCACGCCTCGCCCGTAGCCGCCCATCGGGAAGGCGGAAGCATAGTACAGAGGCTTGCCCGGGATGACCTCTTCCGGCTGCTGAACCTGCGGCACGATTTTACGCTGGGATAGGGGACGGCAGGAGGTCAACCCCGCCAGCGCCAGCGATGCACCCATCAGGCGCAGGAACTGTCGGCGGTGCAGAAACGCTCCCAGCGGCGAGGACTGGCGCGGAAACTCCTTCTCCAGAATCTGCTGGAACTCCTCACTCTCGGCAAGCTCTTCCAGACTGCGCCAGTACTGCTTGCCGCGCGCCTGTGCCAGACGCCGACGTATCTCCTCTAGATTGAGCGGTTGGCGTTGCTTCTTGTCCATGTTCACCCTGACCTTAGCGATGGCATATCGAGCAGTCCGTCAGCTGCTCCTTGCGGATGTTGTACTCCTTGACCAACTTCTTGCCCAGCTCCAGCTGGTTGGCTGGCGGCTTGTATTCGTAGTTGAACACCTCGTCCTTCGGGCGGATGTACTTCTCCGGCTGGCGGTGGCAGTCCAGACACCAGCTCATGCTGAGGGGCTGAGCCTTGTAGGTGATGTTCATCTCGTGAATGGGACCATGGCAGGTATTGCACCCGATGCCCTTCTGCACATGGATGCTGTGGTTGAAGTACACGAAGTCGGGCAGGTCGTACACTTTGTTCCACTGGATAGGCTTACCGGTCAGATAGCTTTCGCGGACGGGCTCCAGCAAGGGGCTGTTCGTCCACACCTGTGAGTGACAGCTCATGCAGGTATGCGTGGGGGGCACGCTGGCAACCGCCGAGGTCTCCACGGTGGAGTGGCAGTAACGGCAGTCAATGCCCAGTTCCTTCACATGGTGTTTGTGGCTGAAGGGGACCGGCTGGTCTACGGGCGCGCCCACCTGTGTCACATAGGGCGACCTGCTGAGGTTAGAACCGATCAGCACGCTGGATACCAGCAACGCAGCGCCGGTAACGATACTCAAGCGTGCCAGCGTATTAGTGCTTCGATGAAAGACCTGTGGCATCCAGTGCCTCCCTCACCATCTTGTGCATTTTGTCACAGCATGTCCTCGCGCTGAAGCTACCTTCCTCTACTACGAAACACTAAATATCCACGCGAAATGCGTTCACCAAGCATTTATCGTCCCTAATTATACTGAATAAGTGCCGAATGTTTCAAGAGGAAAACCGCTTTTTCGCAAAAAATTCGCGCTTCATTTCACGAGCTGTTGGCTGGTGTGGAGGAAACGTACACCAAAGGCATCACTATCCCCTCTGTGCATACTGCGGGAACAGCACATACAGCACGAGGTAGATCAGCACTCCCGTCGCCGAGACATACATCCACAGGGGCAGTGTCCACCGGGCGATAGCGCGATGCTTCTCGAACCGCGCCCGCAGAGCACGCCATAGCGTCACCAGAACCAGCGGCACGATGATAGCCGCCAGCACGGTGTGACTCCCGAGAAGTATCAGATAGAAGGTGCGCAGAGCGGGCGGCGCCATGAAGCGCGTTGTGCCCGCATAAGCGTGGTAGGTCAGGTAGCCCACCAGAAACAACACCGATGCCAGCAGAGCCATCAGCATCGCGGTACGGTGTCTGGCGATCAGTCCGCGCCCGATATACACCCTGCCCGCCGCCAGAAACAGGAAGCTGAGCAGGTTCATGAAGGCGTTGAAGGCAGGAAGCCACTCGATCAACGCAAGCCTTCCTCCTGCAAGAGCTTGCGCGTGTCCTCGATCAGTTTCCCAACCTGCTCCACGTCTAAACCGCTGTAGTAGCCGCGGATTCTGCCCTGCGTGTCCACCAGCACCAGCTTCTCGCTATGGATGAAGTCGTGCTGAGTGCCCTGAATCTGCTCGGGCACGTCGTCTGCAGCCAGCCTGAACCCCTTCCGTGCCAGCCGGTAGATGGCTTTCTTTTCACCGGTGACGAACAGCCACTTGCCGGGCAGGGCGCCGCGGCGGCGGGCATACTCCTGCAGTGTCTGCACGGTATCACGTTCGGGGTCTACGGTGAACGACACCATCTGCACCGTCGGGTTGCTGGCGAAGGCTTTTTGCACCTCCGACATGTTGTCCTGCATGATGGGGCAGATGCTTCGGCAGGTGGTGAAGAAGAAGTTCGCTATCCAGACCCTCCCACGCAGGTCGTCCAGCGTGACGGATTGCCCGGTGTGTGCAGTCAGAGAGAAAGCGGGCAGTTCGCCCAGCACCGGCAGAGCAGTCTCAGCGGGCAGATTCGGCTTGTCTCGGCGTGAGTGGACGAAGCTCACCACCAGCAACAGCGTAGCGCTGATGAGCACGCCCCAGCTTGCCAGACGCAGAAGCCAGCGAATGGGGTTCATCGTGTCTCGCCTCCTCTCCGCCTCAGCGTATCCAGGCAAACAGAGCCAACCATAGCGGCAGATAGCCCAGCGATGCCAGTATGATGCTGGTCGCCCGTTTGGGGCTGGGCTGGCGTGCGAAGGAAGCGGTCACCCGCAACATCCACCAGCCGGGGGCGACTGCACCCACCGCATACCAGACCGACCGCCAGCCTGCCACTGCAGGTAACACGCTGAGCAACAGCAGAGCCAGCGCGCAGACAAGCATCGCCCTGCCGACAAGTACGCCCTCCTCATCGTCGAAGGGCACCATGCGGAAGCCAGCCTCGCGGTAGTCGCGTGCATACTTCCACGCAATCGCCCAGAAGTGCGGAAACTGCCACACGAACTGCATTCCGAACAGGAACAGTGCCTCCCAGCCCAGCTGATTGGTCACCGCCGTCCAGCCCATCACCGGCGGGATGGCGCCCGGCACCGCCCCGATCACCGTGCACCAGGGGGTCACGCGCTTGGAGGGGGTATACACGAAGACGTAGGTGAGAAGGGCAAACGCGCCGAGAAACGCCGTCAACGGGTTCACGAATTGCCAGAGCACCCCGACGCCGCCGAGGCCCCACAATGCGCTGATGACTGCCGCCTCGCGCACGCTCAGCCTGCCACTGGGGATAGGGCGGTTGGCGGTGCGTTTCATACGGGCGTCGTAGCGCCACTCCAGCACCTCGTTCAGTCCGTTTGCCGATGCCACCACCAGCCACACACCCACTGCCAGTGCCAGCCATGAGGATAGCGATACACTCTGCCCCGGTAGCCACATCGCTGCCAGCGCGGAGAGCCACACCAGCACCGTCACGCGCGGCTTACCCAGCTGCCAGATGGCGCCTAAATCTAACAAGGGCTTCGGCTTCGCCAGCAGGGTGGTGACGCCAGTGGTAACAACGCTCGACCCCTTCACCAGATTCGCCCCTTCGACTTTGAGAAAAATTTATCGAACCTAATTATACTGTGCCCCCATTGGGGAAGTCAAGCCTCCGCGTTTCCTCAAAAATAATCTATTCGAACATAGCCTGTTTCCTCATAATTGCACAATCGGGTAACCATCCGGTAACCTGTGGGGTGGAAA